>Ga0316575_10000003_pt1 | contig 134789 bp, 121 predicted proteins | sample J5NA_FD_203072 | JGI IMG/M metagenome (GOLD analysis project Ga0316575, IMG submission 203072) | Rhizosphere microbial communities from salt marsh grasses in Alabama, United States - J5-7_050615r2r3 | ecosystem: Host-associated > Plants > Roots > Rhizosphere | place: USA: Alabama | collected...
GCGCGCGAGGCGGGGATCACCATCCCGACGCTGTGCCACCACCCCGACCTTCCCGACCCGGCGGTCTGCCGCGTCTGCGTCGTCGAGGTCGCCGGCCAGCGCAACCTCCAGGCGAGCTGCGCCTTCCCGCTGGAAAGCTCCGTCGAGGTCGAGACCCACAGCCCCCGCGTGCGCCAGGCCCGCAAGGACGTCATCGACCTGATGATCTCCGAGCACTACGGCGAGTGCCGCACGTGCGCGCGCAACGGCAACTGCGAGCTCCAGGATCTCGCCGCCGAGTACGGCGTCGACAGCTTCGTGTTCGGGCACAAGGAGGAGCCGACGCACTGCATCGACCTGCTCGGCCCGTCGGTCGTGCGCGACATGGACAAGTGCGTCCAGTGCCTCCGCTGCGTGCGGACCTGCGCCGAACTCCAGGGCGTGGCGGCCCTCGGCGTCCTCGGCCGCGGCGACTCGACCGAGGTCGGCACCTACCTCGACCACGCCCTGTCCGAGGTCACGTGCCTCAACTGCGGCCAGTGCATCAACCGGTGCCCCACCGGCGCCCTGACCGCCGTCGACAACACGGACGACGTGTGGGCGGCGATCGAGGACCCGACCAAGCACGTCGTCATCCAGACCGCCCCCGCGCCCCGCGCGGCGATCGGCGAGATGTTCGGCGCCGAGCCGGGCACGCCGATGACGTGGCAGCTCAACACGGGCCTCAAGAAGATCGGTTTCGACAAGGTCTTCGACACCAACTTCACGGCGGACCTCACGATCATCGAGGAGGGCACGGAGCTCCTTCTCCGTCTCTACAAGAACCTGGTGCTCGGCGACTCGAGCCAGCCCGTCCCGCAGTTCACCTCCTGCAGCCCCGGCTGGGTCAAGTACATCGAGCACAAGTACCCCGAGTACCTCCCGAACATGTCGACCTGCAAGAGCCCGCAGCAGATGTTCGGCGCGCTCCTCAAAACCTGGTACGCCGACAAGCACGGCATCGAGCCCAAGGACGTCGTGTCTGTCTCGCTCATGCCGTGCTCGGCCAAGAAGTTCGAGGTCGGCCGTCCCGAGATGACGGACAGCGGCTTCGCGGACGTCGACTACGCCCTCACGACGCGTGAGGCGGGCAAGATGCTCAAGGAGCACGGCATCAACCTGCCGGACCTGCCGCGCGGCGAGTTCGACGACCCGTTCGGTTCGGCCACGGGCTCCGGCGTCATCTTCGGCGCCACCGGCGGCGTGATGGAGGCAGCGCTCCGCACCGTGATCGAGCTCGTCACCGGCCTCAAGGCCGAGGACCTGTTCGAGCACGCGGACATCCTCCCCGTCCGCGGATTCGAGGGTGCCAAGTACGCCGAGATCACCATCCCCGACGAGGTCGGCCCGGTGCCGGAGATCCTCGCGCACCTCGTTCCGAACTGGGACTGGGCGAAGGGCGTGACCCTCAAGGTCGCGGTCGTCCACGGCACGGCGAACGCCGAGAAGGTCATGGAGGACATCAAGGCCGGCGGCAAGTTCAGCGAGTGCCACTTCATCGAGTTCATGGCCTGCCCGGGCGGATGCCTCGGCGGCGGTGGTCAGCCGATCCCGACGAACGCGGACATCCGCGCCGCGCGAGCCCAGGCGATCTACTCGGAGGACTCGGCCTACCCGGTCCGCAAGAGCCACGAGAACCCGGCGGTGCTCAACCTGTACGGCGAGTTCCTCACGGACGGGCCGTGCGGGCACACGAGCCACCACCTGCTCCACACGGAGTACACCGACCGCGGCACGTACGTCGCGCCGAGCACGAAGGCGAAGGGCGAGTAGTCATGCTGAACGTTCCCACCGAAGTCGCCACCGAGCAGTCCGCGCTCATCGAGAAGATCGACGCGCTGATCGCGGAGCACGGGGGAGGGCGCGACGCGCTGATCCCCGTCCTCCAGACGCTGCGGGAGAAGGACCACGACATCAGCGACCTCGCGATGCAGGTCCTTGCGGACCGGCTCGGCATGTCGCCCGTCGAGGTGCAGGGCGTCGTGACGTTCTACTCGTTCCTCCAGGTCGGGGTCACGGGTAAGCACGTCATCCGGCTGTGCCGCACGCTCAGCTGCTCGTTCGCGGGCGCGTCCTCGATCGCCGAGAAGCTCGAGGCCGAGCTCGGGGTCAAGATGGGCGAGACCACGGCCGACGGGGAGATCACGCTCGAGTGGGCGAACTGCATCGGCATGTGCGACCAGGCGCCCGCGCTCATCGCGGACCGCGCCGCGGTCGGCAGCGTCACCGCCGAGAGCGTCGCCGCGATCGTCAAGGACCTCAAGGCGTAGCGACCGCACCCCTAGACTGACTCCGTGGCCGGAAACCCGGCCGGAGGGAGTCACCCGTGGAACTTGCGATCAAGCTCGTCCTGATCCTGCACTTCGTCGGCCTGTCGATGCTGCTCGGCGGCACGCTGTACCAGATGCGGGAGAAGGCGAAGAACGTCGTCCGCCTGATGGTCGACGGCGCCTACACCCAGTTGGTCACCGGCATCGCGCTGCTCGCGATGCTCCACGCGAACCACGAGGAGCCCAACGACGCCGCGTACGGCGTCAAGTTGCTCTTCGCGCTCGTGATCGCGGTGCTCGCCTTCCTCAACCGGAAGAAGCGCACCAACAACGTGCCGGTCTGGACGACGATCCTGGTGCTCACTCTCACCAACGTCGTCATCGCGGTCTTCGTTCACGGATAGGCGCCCGCGGCGCAACGAGAGGCGGAAGCCATGGATATTGTCGGCACGACGCTGACGGTTCGCCCGATCGACGCGACGACGGCGGACAACCCGCGCGCCGTCGACCTCACGGAGGCCAACGGGTTGTACGACGACACCCTCGTGAAGCGCCTGAGGGATCGGGGTTTCGACGCCCGTCTGCTCGGCGACGGCGTCGCCTCGGGCGGATTCGCCGTCACGTCGAAGCTGGTGAGGGTCGACCCCGGCAGCACCGGCGCGCGCGTCGTCATGAACGTCTGGATGCAGATGCTGTTCCGCCAGAACGCCGTGTACGAGGTGGAGGGATTCGTCGGCCAGGCCGACGCGCCGCTCGTGGCCTTCTCGGTTACGGGCAAGGGCTACAACTCCACGAGGCGCCGGGTGGTGGACTTCGCTGCGAAGGCGGCGGCCATGCTCGCGGCGCGCCAGATCGCGAAGGCGCTCGCGGCCCGCTGAGGGTGAACGTTCGCCGAACGACGCGCGCGAGGGGTTGACCTCACGCCACCCCTCGGTAGCATGGCGACGACGCGAGGCACCCCGCCCCGCGTTTTCTCGTCTCAAGGAGGAGACAGTCTCATGGACTTCCTGATCGACATTTCCCAACTCGCGTTCATCCTGGGCACGGCTGCCGTCTTCGGTGGCTTCTTCCACCAGCGCTCCGAGAAGTCGAAGGACATCACGAGCGGGATGTTCATCGGTTCCCTCGTCGGGCTCATCGGCTACGTGTTGCTGCTGATCTTCGTCAAGATCGACCTCGACGTCTCGATGTCGAAGAACAACTGGCTCGTCCTCATCATCCTCGCCGCGCTTGCCGCGATCGCGTTCTGGAAGCGCGACGCCCGCAAGTCGGACCCCCTCACGTGGTGGGCGGCGGGCATCCTCTCGGCTGCCGCGTTCGCCTTCATGTTCATCTGGCACATCTAGTACGCGAGAACGCGCGAAGCGGGGCGGGGGCTGCGGCCCCCGCCCCGCTTCGTTCCCGGCGAGGCAGCCCGGCCGCGTCGCAAGTCGCGCCTAGGCTGTCCCCGTGGCCTCCTCCGACTACTCCGCCCGGCATCTCAGCGTCCTCGAGGGGCTCGAGGCCGTCCGTAAACGGCCGGGGATGTACGTCGGCACCACGGACTCTCGCGGGCTCATGCACTGCCTGTGGGAGATCATCGACAACGCGGTCGACGAGGCGCTCGGCGGGTTCGGATCCCGCATCGAGGTGATCCTCTACCCCGACGACTCCGTGGAGGTGCGCGACGTCGGGCGCGGCATCCCCGTCGACGCCGAGCCGAAGACGGGCCTGAGCGGCGTCGAGGTCGTCATGACCAAGCTTCACGCGGGCGGCAAGTTCGGCGGCGGCTCCTACGCCGCGTCGGGCGGCCTCCACGGCGTCGGCGCGAGTGTCGTCAACGCCCTGAGCGAGCGGCTCGACGTGTGGGTGGACCGGGGCGGCCAGACCCATCACATGGCCTTCCGCCGCGGCGAGCCCGGCGTCTTCCGGGACCCGGGGTCGGGACCCACCCCCGACGCGCCCTTCGAACCCTTCACCGACGCCTCGCGGCTCGAGGTTGTCGGCAAGGTCGCCAAGGCCACCACGGGCACGCGCATCCGATACTGGGCGGACCGCCAGGTGTTCTCCAAGTCCGCGCGTTTCCAGTACGACGACCTCGTCGCCCGCGCCCGCCAGACTTCGTACCTTGTCCCCGGCCTCGAGCTCGTCCTCCGCGACGAGCGGGATCCCGCGAACCCCACCGAGACGTCGTTCCGCTCCGAGGGAGGGGCGCGCGACTTCGTCGACCACCTCGCGCCCGACGCCGCGATTACCGACACGTGGGTGCTTACCGGGTCGGGCACGTTCGTCGAGGCGGCACAGGTGCTGTCCTCGACCGGGCAGCTCCGCACCGAGGACGTCGAGCGCGAGTGCCGCGTGGACGTTGCCCTCCGGTGGGGCACCGGCTACGAGACCGTCGAGAAGAGCTTCGTCAACGTCATCGCGACGCCCCACGGCGGCACGCACGTCGCGGGGTTCGAGCAGGGTCTCGCGAAGGTGGTGCGCGCGGCGGTCGCGCAGAACGCGCGCCGCCTCAAACTCTCCGGCCGCGACGGCGGCGAGCGCATCGAGAAGGACGACATGATGGCCGGCCTCACCGCCGTCGTCACCGTACGCCTGCCCGAGCCCCAGTTCGAGGGCCAAACCAAGGAGGTCCTCGGCACCGGACCCGTTCGGGGCATCGTCTCCCGCGTGATCGAGACCGAACTCGCCGCGATCCTCGAGTCGAACCGTGCCGCGACCAAAGCCCAGGTGACGCGCCTGCTCGAGAAGGTCGTCAGCGAGATGCAGGCCCGCGTGAGCGCGCGCAAGCAGAAGGAGATCACGCGCCGCAAGAACGCGCTCGAGACGTCCTCGCTGCCGTCCAAGCTTGCGGACTGCCGGACCAACGACGTCGACGCGAGCGAGCTGTTCATCGTCGAGGGCGACAGCGCCCTCGGCACGGCCAAGCTCGCTCGCCGCTCGGACTTCCAGGCGCTCCTGCCGATTCGCGGCAAGATCCTCAACGTCCAGAAGGCCTCCGTCACGGACATGCTCCACAACGCCGAGTGCGCGAGCATCATCCAGGTCATCGGCGCGGGAAGCGGGAAGACGTTCGACCTCGACGCCGCGCGCTACGGGAAGATCATCCTGATGACGGACGCCGACGTCGACGGCGCGCACATCCGCACCCTTCTGCTCACCCTGTTCTTCCGCTACATGCGCCCGCTCGTGGACGACGGCCGCGTCTACGCCGCGGTCCCGCCGCTGCACCGGATCGAGGTGTCCGGCAGCGCCCGCAAGAAGCCCGAGCACCTCTACACGTACTCGGAGCGCGAGCTCCAGCAGACGCTCGCGTCGCTCCGGCGGGCGGGCCGCAAGTACAACGAGGACATCCAGCGCTACAAGGGCCTGGGCGAGATGGACGCCGACCAGCTCGCGGAGACGACGATGGACCCCGAGCGGCGGAGCCTTCGACGCATCCGGGCGGACGACGCGGAGCGCGCCGAGGCGTCGTTCGAGCTTCTGATGGGCAACGACGTGGCGCCACGCAAGGAGTTCATCGTCGCCGGGGCCGCGACGCTCGACCGCAAACGCATCGACGCCTAGGGCGCCCGCCCCGCGGGTACATTGGCGTGGGAGGGGGTGTCGTGGCCGATGAGGCTCCTTACGGTAGTGCTGGCGTGCGCGGTGCTCGCGGGCTGCGAATACGAACCCTTGCCCGTGGATCAAGACCAGACCTTCGACGAGATGATCGTCTCGGCAATCTGGGAGGCGGAACACAACGGCGCGGGCGAGGCCCAGCTCGCGCTGCTGCGGGAGGCGCAGTCCGAGGGAAAGGTGACCTTCGAGGAGGCGAAAACCGCGGCCCACGCGGTGGTCGATTGCATTGACGCGGCGGGTTCCCAGGGGTTCTACGAGGAGAAGGTGAACGGGTCGGGGCTGCTCGTGCCCGAATACTATTCCCTCGCGAACACGGATGAGCAGACGGCGATCGCCGACGCGTGCGATACCCAAGAGGGGTTCTGGGTCGTCACGATCTACCAGATGCAACCCTCCTCTCAGGAGATGAGGGACGCCTACCTCGAACAGCAGGCTCCGCTACTGCGCGCGTGCCTCGAGGACGCGGGCTACGCGACGGATCCGGACGACACGGCGTACGACCTCGCGCGCCAGGCGAAGCAGGCCCTCATCGATACCGACGGCGACGTCAACTGTTACGGCGAAGCCAACCTCGACGGGTTCTAGGCCCTCGGTCCCGGCGGGACCAAGGTGGGAAGCGTCGCGCCCAGCGCGGGACGATCATGGAGGGGTGATGGCGGACGAGGGGCTCGACGGGTGGGAGGACGCCGCCTCGCACGAGCGGGCGCTCGAACCCATCGAACTGGTCCGCCAGTCCGGCGCGATCCTCCGCATGGGCCGCCTCATGCTCTCCGCCGGCACCGCGTCGTACCGCGTCAAGGAGGCCATGCAGCGCGCGGCCATCGCGCTCGGGATCACCGAGCACCACGCCCACGTCACCCTCACGGAGATCACCGCGACGTCGCACCGCGAGGGGATCTTCCGCACCGAGGTGACCGAGGTGCGCCAGGTGACGGTCAACGCCGACCGGATCGCCCGCCTCGACGCCCTCAAGGAGCGCCTCGCCCCCGGGTGGACCGCCGCGCGGCTCAACGACGCGCTCGACGCGATCGAGCGCCACGCGCCGCCGTATCCCGCGTGGGCGAACGCCCTGTTCGGCGGCCTCGCGTGCGGGGCGTTCGCGCTGCTCAACAACGCCCGCGCGCTCGAGATCGTCGCGGTCATGATCGCGGCGACGATCGGTCAGTACGTGCGCCGCACGCTCGTGCGCAAGGGATTCAACCACTTCGGCACCACGGCGATCGCCGCCGCGACCGCGTCGACCGCGTACCTCAGCGGCGTCGCGATCATCAACGCTCTGCCGTTCGGCGACGCGTCCCAGACCGCGGGCTACGTGTCCGCGATCCTCTTCCTCGTGCCGGGTTTCGCCATCGTCACGGGCGCGCTCGACCTCGCGAAGCTCGACTTCAGCGCGGGGGTGTCGCGGACGGCGTTCGCGATGATGATCCTCGTCGCCGCCGCGCTCGGCCTGTGGGGCGTCTCGCTCGTCGCGGGGCTCGACCCCGGCGCGGGGGAGCCCTTCGCGATCTCGTGGGAGGTGCGCCTCGTGATCTGGGCGGTGGCGAGCGCCGTCGGCGTCCTCGGGTTCGCGCTCATGTTCAACGCCTCGCCGAAGATGGCGCTCGCGGCCGCGGCGATCGGCGCCGTGGCGAACGTTGGGCGGCTGTGGCTCGTCGACCGCGGCGTCGTCATCCAGGCGGCGACGGTGCTCGCGTGCGTCCTCGTGGGCGTGCTCGCGGCCATCGCGACGCGGGCGACCGGGTACCCGAACATCACCCTCAACGTCCCGGCGACGCTCATCATGATCCCCGGGGTGCGCGTCTACAAGACGATGGTGAGCCTCAACGAGGGGTTCTCGATCGAGGCTCTCTCCGCGGGGATCGACGCTGCGTTCGTCGTGCTCTCGATCGCGGTCGGCCTCGTCATCGCCAAGCTCATCACGGACCCCGACTGGTCGTTCGAGAACCGGCCGGCCCGGCGCGCCGCGCGCGCGGGGTAGCGGCAGGCGTCGTCCCTCACGAATCCGGCACGGAGTCGATCCTCTGGCGCAGGGCGGCGATGGCGAAACTGGCCATCGCCCGCCGCCTCGGGTTCGCGTAGGGGGGTGCGAGGGGTCGATACGATACCGACATGCCCCACTACCGCAGCGCAACCAGCACCCAGGGTCGATCGATGGCAGGAGCCCGCGCCCTGTGGCGCGCCACGGGAATGAAGGAGGGCGACTTCGGCAAGCCCATCGTCGCCATCGCCAACAGCTTCACGCAGTTCGTCCCAGGCCACGTCCACCTTCACGACTACGGCCAGCGCATCAAGAAGGTCATCGACGCCGCCGGGGGATGGGGTGTCGAGTTCAACACGATCGCGGTCGACGACGGCATCGCGATGGGGCATGGCGGAATGCTGTACTCGCTGCCCAGCCGCGAACTCATCGCCGACAGCGTCGAGTACATGGTCAACGCCCACTGCGCCGACGCCCTGATCTGCATCTCCAACTGCGACAAGATCACGCCGGGGATGATCATGGCCGCCATGCGGCTCAACGTCCCCACGATCGTCGTCTCGGGCGGGCCGATGGAGGCGGGCAAGGTCCTCGGAACCGTCGCGGGCGGCGCGATCACGCGGTCGCTCGACCTCGTGGACGTGATGGTCGACGCGAGCGACGACTCGGTGAGCGACGAGCAGATCGAGGCGCTCGAGCGCTCCGCGTGCCCCACGTGCGGCTCGTGCTCCGGGATGTTCACGGCCAACAGCATGAACTGCCTCACGGAGGCGCTCGGCATGTCGCTACCGGGCAACGGCACCCTTGTGGCCACCCACGCCTCCCGCTGGGGGCTCTTCGAGGAGGCGGGCCGGCGCATCGTCGAGATGGCCAAGGCCCATTACGAAGACGACGACGACTCCGTCCTGCCGCGCTCGCTCGCGACTCACGATTCCTTCGAGAACGCCATGGCGCTCGACATCGCGATGGGGGGTTCGACGAATACGGTTCTCCACCTCCTCGCGATCGCGCAGGAGGCGGGGGTGGACTTCACGATGGAGGACATCGACCGCCTGAGCCGCAAGGTTCCCAACATCTGCAAGGTCGCGCCGTCGTCGCAGTTCCACGTCGAGGACGTCCACCACGCGGGCGGAATCCTGTCCATCCTCGGCGAGCTGGATCGAGCGGGCCTCATTCACCGCGAGGCGCACACGGTTCACGCGCCGACGATCGGCGAGGCCATCGACGCGAACGACATCGCGCGCCCGACGGCGACCGACGAGGCGCGGAGGCGCGCCCTCGCCGCGCCCGGCGGCGTCCCGACGCAGGTGGGCTTCTCGCAGGACACCTACTTCGACGAGCCCGACCTCGACCGAGAGAAGGGCTGCATCCGCGACGTCGAGCACGCCTACACCAAGGACGGCGGGCTCGCCGTCCTCTTCGGCAACCTCGCGACCGACGGCGCGATCGTCAAGACGGCGGGCGTCGACGAGTCGATCTTCCACTTCGAAGGCCCGGCGCGCGTCTTCCACTCGCAGGACCTCGCGTGCGAGGCGATCCTCGCGAACGAGATCAAGCCGGGCGACGTCGTCGTCATCGTCTACGAAGGACCCCGCGGCGGGCCCGGAATGCAGGAGATGCTGTACCCGACGTCGTTCCTCAAGGGCAAGGGCCTCGGCAAGACCTGCGCGCTGGTCACCGACGGGCGATTCTCGGGAGGGACGTCCGGGCTCAGCGTCGGACACGTGTCGCCCGAGGCCGCCGAGGGCGGCGCGATCGGCTTGATCGAGGAGGGCGACACGGTCCTCTTCGACATCGCCGAGCGTCGCCTCGAGCTGCTCATCTCCGACGACGAGCTGGCCAAGCGTCGCGCGGCGATGGACGCCCGCGGCGCCGCGGCGTGGAAGCCCGACCGCGACCGGACGGTCTCCCAGGCGCTCCGGGCGTACGCCGCGATGACGACGAGCGCGGCCCGCGGGGCGGTCAGGGACGTCAGCCAGATCGAGCGCTAGCTCCCTTCGCGGAGGCGCGCGGCCCACCGGGACGGATCCGCGGCTAGTCGCGGTTGAGGGGCACGTCGCGACGAGGTCTCAGAAGGATCAGGCGCAACTCGCGTTCCTCGACCACCGTCCATCCCCGAGCCTCGGCGCGCGCGACGGCGGCCGCAGACGGGGGAGCGCCGGGGTGAGCGACCAAGTAGCCCAGGCCGGAGCTCACCAGCCGGGGGTAGGTGAAGCGATCGATGAACGGCGTCCGATGGGCCACCCGGAGCCACAGCGGCGCCCGCTCAACGTCGAACACGGCGCCGAATCCGACGGGAATGGAGTTCCATCCCTCCCTCGTTCGCGACACGTCACGCCTCCGTACCCGCGGACCACTCCCGGCAGGACACCCGGTCAGCCGATGCCCGTCACCGGCGCCTTGAGCGGCGTCCCGCTCGCGTCGCGCCGCGTCGGCTCCGCGGGGAGCGCGACGGCCTGACCGCCGCCGGACACCGCTCGCGCGGGCGACGGCCCGACCCACGCCCCCAGCAGGGCGTCCTCGCCCTTGAGGAACTTGTGCGCGCGCACGCCCCCGGTCGCCCGCCCCTTGGGCGGGAACTCTGCGAGAGGCGAGACCTTAGCCGTCCCGGGCGTCGTCCCGGGAAGCGCGCCCGATGGGCCAGCGATGGTCACCGCGACGGGATCGGCCGCACCGGCGGGCACGGCCCCGAAGAACACGACGCGCGCCCCGGCGGAGACGTTGATACCCGCCATGCCGCCCGCGCCCCGCCCCTGGGGGCGCACGAGCGACGCGCCGAAGCGCAGCAACTGCGCGTCGGAGGTGACGAACGCGAGCTCCGCGTCGTCGCCGGCCACCGCCGCGCCCACGACGACATCCCCGTCCTTGAGCGCGATGACGTCCCACGCGTCGCCGCGCGGCGGATCCTCCGGGGCGAGGCGCTTCACGACGCCCTGGGCGGTGCCGAGGGCCACGGGGGGACCGGAAGCGCCGAGGGGCACGAGCGCGAGCGCCTCCTCGTCGCGCGCGAGCGGCACGAGCTCGGACAGCGGGACGCCGCCCCCGAGCGACGGCGGCTCGTCCGTGGGGGGAAGGGCCGGCACGTCGAGGAGCGAGAGCCGGAGCATGCGCCCGGCGCTCGTGACGACCCCGACGTCGGCGCGGGCGGATGCGGGGACGACGGAGCGGAGCGCGTCGTGCGCGGAGCGGCGCCCGTCGCGCGAGACGGGGTGGTCGTCCGCCGTCCGAGCCACGAGGCCGGTGACGCTCAGAAGCGCCGCGCACGGGGTGTCGGCGATCTCGAGCGGGACGGCCGACGCCCCCGTGGCGCGCGAGCTCTTCGCGGCGGGCGCCGCGGCCCCGCCGTCGCTCAGGAGGATGGTGCGGCGCGGGGTACCGTGCTCCGCCGCCACGGCGTCCATCTCGCGGCTCACGACGGCGCGGAGGGCGGCGTCGCTCGCGAGGATCTCCTCGAGGTCCATGATCTCTGCAGTGAGTTTCGCCTTCTCCGTCTCGAGCTCGACGCGGGAGAACTTGGTGAGGCGGCGGAGCCGGAGCTCGAGGATGTATTCCGCCTGGAGCTCGCTCAGGTCGAACGCCGCGATGAGCCGCGTCTTCGCCACCGCGGCGTCGTCGGCCGCCCGGATGATCTGGATGACCTCGTCGATGTCGAGGATCGCGACAAGGAGCCCGTCGACCAGGTGCAACCGGTCGCGCCGCGCGCCCAACCGGTGCTCGCTGCGGCGCCGCACCACGTCGATCCGGTGCTCGACCCACACGCGCAGCAGGTCCTTGAGCCCCATCTGCTGGGGCTCCCCGTCGACGAGGGCGACGGCGTTGATGGAGAACTGCTCCTCGAGCGGCGTGAGCGCGTACAGGCGCCGGAGCACGGCGTCCGGATCCGTGCCGGACTTGACCTCGATCACGAGCCGGAGCCCGTGGTGGCGGTCGGTGAGGTCGGTGACGGCCGCGATGCCCTCGATCTTGCGCGCGGACACGAGCGCCTTGATCCGCTCGATGACCTTCTCGGGCCCGACGAGGTACGGAAGCTCGGTCACGACGATGCCCTCGCGCCGCGACGTGACGCGCTCGATTCGGGCGGTCGCCTGCGTCTTGAACGCCCCCTTGCCCGTCTCGTAGGCCTGCTTGACGCCGTCGAGGCCCACGATCTTGCCCCCGCCGGGAAGGTCGGGGCCGGGGATGAACTTCATGAGCTCGTCGGTCGTCGCGTCGGGGTGCTCGAGCAGGTGGCGCGCCGCGGAGACGACCTCGACGAGGTTGTGGGGCGCCATGTTCGTCGCCATGCCGACGGCGATGCCGGAGGCGCCGTTGACGAGCAGGTTCGGGATCGCGGCGGGCAGGACGGCGGGCTGGGTGAGCTTGTTGTCGTAGTTCGAGACGAAGTCGACGGTGTCCTCGGCGATGTCCGCGGTGAGCGCCATCGCGGCGGGGGCGAGGCGCGCCTCCGTGTAGCGCGCGGCGGCCGGACCGTCGTCGAGCGAACCGAAGTTGCCGTGCCCGTCGACGAGCGGCAGGCGCAGCGAGAACGGCTGGGCCATGCGCACGAGCGCGTCGTAGATCGCCTGGTCCCCGTGGGGGTGGAGCTTGCCCATCACCTCGCCGACCACGCGCGCGCTCTTCACGTACGCGCGGTCAGGGCGCAGCCCCATCTGCTCCATCATGTAGACGATGCGGCGCTGCACGGGCTTGAGGCCGTCGCGCGCGTCCGGCAGGGCGCGCGAGTAGATCACGGAGTACGCGTACTCGAGGAACGAGGACTCCATCTCCTGGCTGACGTCGACGTCGACGATCAGTTCCTCAGGCGCCTCGGCGGGCGTCGTCATGGTCCTCCTTCGCGAGGTGGGCGGGCTTCCGGTCCATTCTCGCGTGTGCCGCCCACACGTGACCCTCGCCACGCCAGGGTTCGGGCGCCCGGGTCGAGGTGAAACAATGGCGGGCGTGTCCCTTTCGCTCCACGAGTCGGTCGCCGTCGCCGGTTACTACCCGGCGCTGGCGTCGAGCGTGCTCGCGTCCGCGATCGGACGAGAGAAGGTCCGGGCGCACTTCGTGCACGCCGAGACGACGTTCGACGACCGCGAGGTTCGCCGCCACATGACCGCGCTCGTGCTCACGCCGACGCGGCTCATCCGCGTGCACATGGACGACGGCCGGGCGGGCGAGGGCGAGCCGAGCCACGCGGCGCAGGCGACGGTCGAGTCCGCGCTCCTTCGCACCGTGACGAGCGTCGCGCTCACCCACGTGGTGCTCGACCCGGAGAAGTACCGCGAGGGAGACCCGCCGAGCGAGTTGGTGCTCGCGGTCGGCTGGGGCGTCCACTCGCGGATCGAACTCGAGCCCGCCACGTGCGGGGACGAGAACTGCGACGCCGACCACGGCTACACCGGCGGGGTCACCGGCGACGACACCCTGGTGCGCGTCAGCGCGCTCGCCGACGGCGAGGAGTCCGTGCGCGGGCTCGAATCCTTCTCGGTGGCGCTTCATGCAGCGGTGAGCGAGCACGCGTGAGTTTCCTCGAGGACGCCACAGCAGCCGGGATGGCCGTCCCGGACTACGGAGGCTTGGAACTCGGCGCCGTCCTGCCCGCGTCGCTCGCGGCGATCGGGGCGGGGCACGTGGTCCGCGGACGCGACGCCGAGGCGGACCGGGTCCGGCTCGGTATTCCGGAGGCGCGGCACGTGTGCACCGTCATCGTCGACGGGCTGGGTCGCGCGCAGCTCGACGCGCGGGCGGGGCACGCGCGCTTCCTCGCGGGGCTGAGCGGGCCCACCGCGACTGCGGGGTATCCGACGACGACGGCGGCGTCGCTCGCGCTATTCGGCACGGGCCAGACGTCGGGGCAGACGGGGATGACGGGGTACACCGTCCGCAACCCCCGCACGGGCAAGCTCGCGAATCTCATCTCCTGGGACGGCGCGGAGCCCGCGGAGGACTGGCAACGTCAGCCGTCGCTGCTCGAGCAGGCGTCGCTCGGCGGCGTCCAGGTGACGACGCTCGGCAAGGCGCGGTTCGCGGGATCCGGGCTCACGCACGCGGTGCTGCGCGGCGGCCAGTTCGTCGGGGCGGAGCGGCTCGCCGACCGTATCGACGTGGCGCTCGGCGCGATGCGTTCCCCGGGCGTCAGCTACATGTACTGGGGCGAGGTCGACGGGGCGGGCCACGCCTTCGGATGGCAGTCGGACGAGTGGGTGGGGGCGCTCGAGGACGCCGACCGCGAGCTCGCGCGCCTCGCGTCGTCGATGCCCGCGGGATCGGCGCTCGTCATCACCGCCGACCACGGCATGGTGGACGTCACGGGCGCGCCGCGCTGGGACGTGGGCGAGGACGACGTGCTCGCCGAGGGCGTGACGTTCGTCGCGGGGGAGCCGCGCGCGCTTCACCTGTACGCCGAGGAGCCCGAGGCGGTCGCCGCGCGGTGGCGCGAGGAGCTCGCGGCGCAGGCGGTCGTCGCGACGCGGGACGACGCCGTCGCGGCGGGGATCTTCGGCGACGTGGCCGACGACGTGGTGGAGCGCATCGGCGACGTGGTGGTCGCGATGGCGGGGCGCGCCACGGTCGTGGACTCGCGCATCCAGACGCCTGCGTCGATGAGCCTGATCGGCGTGCACGGATCGCTCACGCCCGACGAGCTGTACGTGCCCGTGTTGATCGAGGCGAGGGGGTAGTCGTGACTCGACTTCGGGCGGCGATCGCCGTCGCATTGGTGGCGCTCATGTTCTCCGCGTGCTCGCCGGCCCTGCCGGACCGGCCCGACCAGGAGCAGAAGGACGCGTGGAAGTCGGCGGCGTGGCACGCGATCCCGCGCGCGCTGCGCGTCGGCGTCAAGGGTCCGGGCAACGACGGGAACGTGTGGTTCGTCTCGATGTCCGTCGACCTGCGGGACAAGGACCTGACGCCCGCGGACGTGGACGCCGTCGTCGAGGCGATCCAGGGCGCGACCGAGCCGGGCAACGAGGACCTCGAGGTCCGCGTGTCGTTCTTCTCCCGCGACCCCACGAACGCCTCGCAGCTCGGGGTGATGCACCTCGATAAGGTGCTCGGCGACGATCCGAGGCTCGGCGGGTCCGGGACGCTGCTCATCGTCGAGGCGGGCAGCTAGTACCCGGTTCGTACGAGGAGACGTCGCCTAGTCGCCCTTCGCGCCGAAGACGATCTCGTCCCAGCTGGGCACGTGCGCGCGCCCGTTGCGCTTGGCGCGCGGGCCCGCGACCCGCGGCGCGGCGGACGACCCGCCGGCGTCGGCGCCCTCCGCGCCCGCCTCGGGATCCGCGCTCAGCCCCCCGCCACCCGACGCCACGGAGAACTCCGCCTCGCGCGCCTGGAGCGGGCCGAAGCCCTCGAACTCCTCGTCGTCCTCGTCCACGTCCATGATCTCGCGGGTGCCGCGCTTGGCCTGAAGGTCCTCGAGCAGGTCCTCGGTGGAGGGGCGCGCGGTCTCGGATACGGGCTCGGGCTCAGCCGCGGGCTCCTCGGCGACGGCCCTGAGCTTCCGCGCCTCCTTGGCCGACAGCGGGACGTCGTCGAGCGACGACGCCTCGGTGACCGGCGCCAGGTGGCGCGGGGCGGGGGAGGAGGTGAGCAGCTCCGTCTCGGTGAGCCACCGGGAGCGCTCGTCGTCCGCCACGAGGCTGTGCGCCCGGTGGTCGAAGGTCCATACGGCCTCGACCGTCTCCGCGCCGTCGCGGTACTGCGCCACGACGCGCCACGGCTCCGGGGCGACCCGGAACGCGTCCCACGCGAGCGCCTTGGCCGGGATGCCCCGCGAGGCGAGCCGGTCCGTCACGACCTCGCCCAGCGTCGGCGCCCCGGCCTCACGGCTCACCCGGCACGCGCGCGCGAGCTCCGCGATGTAGGCGCGCTCGGCGAGGATCGGCTCCTCGTAGCGTTGGATGCTCGGTAGCGGGGTGCCCGAGAGTTCCGCGAGCTCCTCGGCGGTGAACCCCGCCCGAATGCGGCGCTGGATCTCCTTGGGGCTGAGGCTTGCAGGGGTCGCGCCCCCCGCGCCGTCGGCCCGGGACACCGCGAGCTTCAGCTCCTCGGTGACGGGCAGCGTGAACTCATCCCCGCCGTCGGTGGAGACGACGAGATCGTGTCCGTCGTTCGCCGGACCCACGAGCCGCACGTGCGTCATGCCGTCAGGGTGTCACGCGGGGGCGGGTACGGCGCGGAGGCACGCGGGCGTTCCCGCGAGTCCGGGCGCGTCCGAAGGGCCGCGCGGGATGCGGCACCATGGTGGGCATGACCTCACCCCGCGAACTCCTCGACCTTGCCCGCGCGCTCGCGACCGAGACCGGCGAGATGATCGAGGCGGCCCGGGCGTCCCGGCCCACCGTCAAGCACACGAAGTCGAGCAGCATCGACCCCGTCACCGAGGTGGACATCGCCGCGGAGAGGCACCTTCGTGAGCGCCTCGCCGCGCTGCGGCCGGACGACGCCGTGCTGGGCGAGGAGGGCGACGCGACGACCGGAACGTCGGGGATTACGTGGGTGCTCGACCCGATCGACGGGACGGTCAACTACCTGTACGGGATCCCGCACTACTCCGTCTCCGTCGCGGCCGTCAGCGGCGGCGCCGACCCGGTCCGTTGGACGATGGAGGCCGGCGCGGTCCACGAGGCGGCCACCGGCGTGCTCTACTCCGCGGCGCGAGGCCTCGGGGCGACCAAGCAGGCGCCCGGACGGGACCCGGAACGGCTCGAACCCCGCCCCGGAACGGAGCTCGCCCGAACCCTGCTCGGCACGGGTTTCCAGTACATCGCCGAGCGCCGCGCCCTCCAGGGCGCCGTCGCCGCGCGCCTGCTCCCGCAGGTGCGCGACATCCGCCGCCTCGGCAGCTGCGCGCTCGACCTGTGCTACGTCGCGGACGGCCAACTCGACGCCTACTACGAGCACGGGCTCAACGCGTGGGACTTCGCCGCGGGCGCGCTCATCGCCCGCGAGGCCGGCGTTCGAGTCGAGGGCTGGGACGGCGAGCCGCCGGACCCGACGTTCCTCGTCGCGGCCCTCCCGGAGACGTTCGACGCGCTCCACCGGGCCCTCGACGAGGCCGGGGCGCGCACGATGTGGGGCTCGCCGACCGAGACGGTTTGACTTTCCGCGAAATTCGGGCAGAATTCGTGCGCCTGCGGGAACAAACCGCGGGCCTAGAGCATTCAGTACCGTGGACACCCACGAAGGAGGGCGCACCAGCGATGGCAACCGATTACGACGCCCCGCGGAAGTCAGACGACGACATCTCCGCCGACTCCATCGAGGAGCTCAAGGCGCGCCGCGCCGACAAGTCCTCGGGCGTGGTCGACGAGGACGAGGTCGAGGCTGCCGAGGGGTTCGAGCTGCCCGGCGCCGACCTTTCCGGCGAGGAGCTCTCGGTCCGCGTGCTCCCGCCCCAGCAGGACGAGTTCACGTGCATGAAGTGCTTCCTGGTCCACCACCGCTCGCAGCTCGCGGCGTGGCACAAGGACCAGCCGATCTGCTCGGAGTGCGCGGCGTAGGGCCCCGCCCCGCCCCGGCAGCAATGACCTCCGTCGACGTCCTCGTCGCCACCACGGATCCGGACGTACCGCTTCCCGCGTACTCCCACCCGGGAGACGCGGGCGCGGACATCACCACCCGCGTCGACGTCACGATCGCGCCGGGGGAGCGCGTCACCGTACCCACGGGCCTCATGATCGCCCTGCCGCCGGGCTACGCCGCGTTCGTTCACCCGCGCTCGGGCCTCGCCGCGTCGAGCGGCCTCACCATCGTCAACGCGCCCGGCACCGTCGACGCCGGCTACCGCGGCGAGATCTCCGTGACGCTTCTCAACACGGACCGCGAGGCGCCCGTCGTCCTCGCGAAGGGCGACCGCATCGCGCAACTGGTCATCCAGGCCGTCGAGCGCGCGTCGTTCGTGGCGGTCTCATCCCTTCCCGGGTCCCACCGGGGCGGCGGCGGCTTCGGCTCCTCGGGCGTCGCGTCCGCCGGGGCGGGCGCCCCGTGACGGTCGAGGCGCCCCGCCCCGTGGTCCCGATCGCCGATGCGACGCCGGGCGAGATCGTCCGCGTGCACGGAACGATCGGGTACATCGTCGTCGAGCCGGGCGACGCCCCGCCCGCGCTCACCGCGACCGTCGCGGACGACACGGGCGAGATCGACGCGGTCTTCATGGGCCGCCGCGCCATCGCCGGAATCGAGCCCGGGCGCGCGGTCACCATCCAGGGACGCGTCGCCCACGACGACGGACGCGCCCACATCTTCAACCCGTGGTACGAGCTGAACGGCAACGGCGCGTGAGCACCACCGGGTGGCGGGCGATCGCGGGCGACGACTTCTCCGTCGGCGACAGCGTGGGCGGAGCGCGCGGGCTGATCGAGTCGAGCGCGCCCGGCGTCGTCTTCGTCACGGCCTACCTGATCTGGGGCGGGTTCCGCATCCCCACGCTCGCCGCGTGCGCCGTGATGCTCGTCGCCGTCGTCATCCGCCTCGTCCAGCGCACGCCGCTGACGCAGGCGCTCAGCGGAGCCGTAGGCGTCGCGATCGGCGCCGTGTGGGCGTGGCGCGTGGGCGACGCGACCGGGTACTTCGTCCCCGGGCTGTGGACCAACGCCGCGACGTTCGCCGCGCTCGTCCTGTCCATCCTCGTCGGCTGGCCCGTCGTCGGGATCGTCGTCGCCGTGCTGCGCGGGCACGGGATGGCATGGCGGGGGGATCCGCGGCTCCGGAGGCGGTTCGCCGTCGCCACGTGGATCATGGCCGGGCTCTTCGCGCTCAAGCTCGCGGTGCAGGTGCCGCTCTACCTCGCCGACGAGGTGGCGGCGCTCGGCGTCGCGAAACTCGCGATGGGAGTGCCGCTGTTCGTGCTGGTCGCGTGGGCTATTTGGCTGATGGTTCGGAACGAAGAACTTCCGACAGATCGCGAGGATCCGCCTCAGCCGACACGATGAACAGCATCTCGTCGCCCGCCTCGAGCGTGTCGTCGGCGGACGGCGCGATGGTGCGGTCGCCGCGGATGATCGCCGCGAGCACGATGTCGTCGGGCCAGCGGATCTCCTGAATCGTCGCGCCGACCACGGGCGCGTCCCCGGGCAGCGTCACCTCGTGGATCGACGCCCCCGACTGGTGGAACGTGAAGACCTTCACCAGGTCGCCGACCGCGACGGCCTCCTCGACCATCGCCGTCATGATGCGCGGCGTCGACACCGCGACGTCCACGCCCCACGCCGCGTCGTACATCCACTCGTTGCGCGGGTTGTTCACGCGGGCGACCGTGCGCCGTACCCCGAACTCCGTCTTTGCGAGGAACGAGAGCACGAGGTTCGCCTTGTCGTCGCCGGTCGCGGCGACGACGACGTCCGCCTCCTCGACGTGCGCGTCGCGCAGCGACGTCAGCTCGCACGCGTCCGCGAGGAGCCAGTCCGCCTCGGGCACCTGGGCGACGCGCATCGCGGCCGCGGCCTTGTCGACGAGGGTGACCGTGTGGCCGTGCTCGAGCAGGTCGCGCGCGATGCTCCGACCCACCGAACCGGCGCCGGCGATGACGATCTTCATGAGCCCGCCTTCTTGCCCCGGGACGACGCGCGCGGCTTGGTCGCGGTCTTCGACCGCCCCGTGGACTTGGCCTTCGCCTTGGCCGCGGCTTTCGCCTTGCCCTTCGTGGGGACGCTCTCGCCCGGCTCGCGGCTCAGCGCGCGCTCGATCGCCGTGCTTCCGCCCGCGGGGAACGTGAAGTACGGCTCGTCGTCGTCCTGGACCAGGGTGTCCGCGTCGGGAATCAGGCCCGCGCCGAAGCGGACGACGTACGCGACGCGCGCCCCCGTCGCCGCCTCGACGTCCGAGTACGGCCGCCCCACCCACGCCTCGTGCATCGACAGCGACGCCATGGAGATCCCGGCGGACGCGTCCGTGTACACGCCCTCGCCGGCGCCCGGCAGCAGGTGGGAGACGATCTGGTTGACGGTCCACGGCACGGGCGCGACGGTTGCGATCCCAAGGCGTTGGTAGACCTCCGCGCGGCCCGGGTCGGCGATACGTGCGACGACGTGCGTCACGCCGTACGTCTCGCGCACGACGCGCGCGGCGAGGATGTTCGAGTTGTCGCCGTCCGAGACCGCGGCGAAGGCGTAGGCCTCCTCCACGCCCGCCGCGACGAGCGTGTCGCGGTCGAAGCCGATCCCGGTGATCTTCTGGCCCGCGAAGTCCGAGGGCAGGCGGCGGAAGGCGTCGGAGAGTTGATCGATGACGGCGACGGAGTGCCCACGACCCTCGAATTCGGTCGCGAGCAGGGCTCCCGTGCGCCCGCAACCCATGATCACGACATGCACAAGGCACCACGGTATACCCCGGCCCGCCTAGGATGGTGCGACGTGCACGGGTTTCTCGATGCAGTGAAGCGGTGGGTGATCGGCGAACCCATCGAATCCGACCGCGCGCGGGCCCGCCCCATGCGGTCGCGCCTCGCCATCCCCTTCTTCGGATCCGGCATCCTCTCGGCCGTCGCGTACGCGCCCGACGCCCTCGCGTCGTCGCTGCGCACCGGCGCCCAGCAGGGCGCCCTGCCGTGGATGGCGCTCGGGGTCGTCGTCATCATGCTCGTCCTCGGCTTCGCCTACCGCTCCAACGTGCTCGAGCTCGGGGGCCAACGCGGCGACTACGGCGTCGTCAGCTACCGGCTCGGGCCGCGTTTCGGGGTCGTCACCGGGGCGGCGCTGCTCGTCGACTACCTCCTCACGCTCGCCGTGTCGGTCGCCGCGATGACGCACATTGGGCACTTCCTCATCCCGGAGCTGCGCGGGTACGAGGTCGCGGTCGGCGTGCTGATCATCGCCGTCATGACGCTCGGGAACCTCCGCGGCGTCCGCGAGCGTTCGCAGATCGTCACCGCCGTGTGGTTCGGGTTCCTGCTGGCCGTCGCGGCCGTGTCCGTCTTCGGCGTCGCGCGCCGCGGCGACGACAACCTTATCCCCGCGATCTCCGAGCCGGCCTCCGGGTGGACGATCGTCCTCACGTACGGCGGCGCGATCGCCTCCGGTGCCGTCATGGTGACGGGGATCGAGCACCTCGCCGCGTCCGGCCGCTTCCACGAGGAGCCGCGCGGGCGCCGCGCGGGGCGCACGCTCCTGGTGGCCGTGCTCGCCTCCGCCGGCGCGTTCTTCCTGGTCGCGTACCTCTCGTGGGAGTACCGCGCGGACGACTGGTCCAAGGGGCCGATCCTTCTGCAGGTCACGGACTCGGTGTTCCGAGAACGGTGGGTGCTGTGGGTCGTCGGCGCTGCGGCCGTCGCGATCCTCTATGCCGCCGGCTCAGGCGTGTACCGGCGCTTCGCGCAGCTTGCGTCCCACCTCGCGCGGGACGCGTTCCTTCCGCGCCAACTCCGCTCCCTGAGCGAGCGGTACGTCTTCAGCTACGGCGTCCTCGTGCTCGCCGCGTCCGCCGCCGTCGTCATCCTCCTCTCGAGCTCGAACCTCGAGCGGCTCGTGCACGTGTACATCGTGGGCGTGTTCAGCGCGATCGTGCTGAGCCAGCTCGCGATGATCCAGCACTGGACGGGCAAGATCAAGATCCAGGTCGAGTCGCGCGAACGCTGGAGGAGCCGCTCCTACCGCGCGCTCCACGTCCTCGCGATGCTCGTCGCGGTCGCGGTGTGGGTGGACGTCGTGATCGTCCGGATCGCGTCGGGGGCATGGATCGCGGTCGCGGTGATGGCCGGGCTCGTGCTGCTCATGTGGCTCATCCACCGCCACTACGATCGCGTACGCGTCGACGTCGAGATCGTCGAGGGCGATCGGTCCGGCGCGTTGCCGAGCCGGACCCACGGCATCATCCTCGTATCCCAGTTCCACCGCCCCGCGATGCGCGCCCTGGCCTACGCCCGTGCCATGCGCCACGACTCCCTCGTCGCCGTCGCCGTGCAGGTGGACAAGCGCGTCACGCGACAGCTGGAGAACGCGTGGGCGTCGCACCCGATGGGCATGCCGCTCGTCGTCCTCGAATCGCCGTACCGCGACTTCATCGGGCCGATCATCACCTACGTGCGCGCGGTGCGTCGCGGCAGCCAGCGCGAGGTGGTCGTCGTGTACGTGCCCGAATACGTCGTCGATCGATGGTGGGAGAAGTTCCTCCACAACAAGAGCGGCGCGAGGCTACGCGCCCGGCTGCTCGAAATCCCCGGCGTCGTCGTCACCGCCGTGCCCTGGCACCTCCACGCCTCCTCGCCGTCCGCGCGATCCTGATGGAGTCCGTGCGGCTGGAGATCGGGCCCGTCGCCCACGGGGGTCATTGCGTCGCCCGGTACGACGGCCGCGTCGTGTTCGTGCGCCATGCGCTTCCCGGAGAGATCGTCACCGCGCGCGTGACCGAGGGCGGGGCCGACGCGCGTTTCTGGCGCGCCGAGGCCGTCGAAGTCCACGAGGCGTCGCCCGACCGGGTGCCGTCCGCCTGGCCCGAGGCCGGGCCGGGGGGAGTGGGCGGCGGCGAGCTCGCCCACGTCGCGCTTCCCGCGCAGCGCCGGTGGAAGCTCGACGTGCTGCGCGAGGCCTTCCAGCGCTTCGCCGGGCCGACGCACGGGGTGGGGCTCTTCCCCGGGGACGAGGTGCGGGCCGCGCCCGGCGACGACGAACGGGGCGGGCTGCGCTATCGGACGCGCGTGAGCGCGGTGGCGGGGCCGGACGGGCGCGCGTCGATGCGGTCGTTCCGCAGCCACCGCGCGCGACCCCTCGACGCGATGCCGCTCGCGACCGACGCCGCCGAGGAGGCGTTGCTCGCCGGACGGTGGCCCGAGGGCTCGGTCGTGGACGTCGTGGACGCGTCGGGGGAGGCGCGCGTGCGGGTGCTGGTGGACGGCGGGCCGTGGGGGGCGAAGGGCGTCGACCGGCGTCCCAACGCACCGACGCACGTGCGCGAGGTCGTGCGCGTCGGCGACGAGGAATACGCCTACCGGGTGGCCGCCGCCGGCTTCTGGCAGGTGCACCGCGAGGCGCCGGCGGTGCTCGTGGGCGAGGTGCTCGCGCGGGTCGGAGACGCGGGCGCGGTGCTCGACCTGTACGCGGGGGCGGGGCTGTTCACGCTGCCGCTCGCGTCGACCGGCCGCGAGGTGACGTCCGTCGAAGCCGACGAGCAGGCCGCCAAGGACGCCCGGCGCAACCTCCACGCCCTGCCGGGCGCCCGCGTCGTCCACGGCGACGTCCGCTGGATGCTGCGCGAGGGCATCGGCCGCTACGACGCGGTCGTGCTCGACCCGCCGCGCTCGGGGGCCGGGCGCGCGACGCTCGAGGCCCTGCCGTCGACGGGGGCAGCGACCGTGGTGTACGTCGCGTGCGACCCGGTGGCGCTCGCGCGGGACGTGGCGATCCTGCGGGACCTGGGCTACGAGCTGGAGTCGGCGACGGCGTGGGATCTGTTCCCGATGACGCACCACGTCGAGACGGTCGCGACGTTCCGGCGGCGGTAGGGGCCCATCGGGCATCCCGGCGTGATGTTCACTAACGTGTCTGGTGGGAGGGGTGAAGGAGTGAGAATGTTTCGGGGTCGGACGGCTCGCGCGATGCTGGTGGCGGGAGTGATCGGTGTTCTCTCCGGTTGCGGCGGGACGTCCCACGATTCCAGCGCTTCGCCAGGTACGTCGATCTCCGCCGTCGCCGCGGACCACACTCCCTCCGGATCTCCGTCCCCCGCAAGCACCCCGATCGCCTCTTTCGAACCCGGGCCTTCGGGCGCGTTGCTCGCACCCTTCGTGGACTACCCGTACGTGCCCCCCGCGACGTTGCCCAACCTCGATGTCAATGCGGGCGCGGCTCTCGGGTCTGGGTGCAGTCCGTCTAGCGCAACATCGCTTCCCGATGGAGAGTGGTTCGGGTACGTGAATACGTGGGGGTCAGACTCGATCTCGTTCGATCTCGCCTGTGCGTACGAGGATTGGGACGACCAGACCCGCTTGCGATACACCTACGCGACCAACGACAGTACGCGCCTCCGCGACGTTCCCGTCGGGGCGGATGCCCAGTATGTCTTCAACCGGGCCGACAACGATAACGGCTACACGCTGTTCCCGTTTGCGTACTCCTTCGCCACGGTGGTGGACGCGCGCGGGAGCATCGGTTTGCCGCAGAAGTCCAACGCCGTGTGGCTCTACGTCAATGGCGGCGTCGTCACCACGGTCGAGGCGTGGGTCAACGATAGTGATCTTTCGGTGGTCACCGCTGGAATGCCGTTCGTCCCGTGGGGGCCGGAATCCGCTCCGGACACGGATCGCGCCTACGCCGCCGAGGTCGCCCAGGAGCAGGATCCCGCGGCCGGGGTGGCGAAGGGGCTCGACTCCGTGCGCTGGAGTTACTGGGAGCCGAATACGTTACCAACGGGCGCTTCGAACCCGACGGGTGCCAGGGGATCCGGCTGTACCCCGGAGACTCCCGACTCCCTCCCTGACGGAGTCTGGTATGGACACGTGACCGAGTGGCGCCTTGACGCCATCGAATTCGATCTCGCGTGCCTGTGGAACGAAGACTCGCCGAACGCCGACGAATGCTCGGGGACCTGCTATCCCGTGTCCGACGACAGCGATCGCACCCGTACCATCAGCCTCGATCCCGACGCGCAGTTCCTTCCGCAGCAGTCGCTGATCCGAGCCCTTCCCGCACGAAGCGTCATCGGCGTGCCCGAGCAGTTCCGGCCCGACGGGTGGACCGACTGGGTATGGATCTATGTCAACAACGGAAAGGTGACCCAGTTCCACGGCCTCTGGCAGTCCTAGAGCGTTCCGCTCGAGGTCCGCGCCGCCGCGATCACGGCGTCTTCTTCGTTGCGTCCCCCATTCCGACGCCCACTCGCGACCCGTCGGCCGAGCCGAGCCTTCCCCGATAGACTGGCCGCCGAATCCCGGGAGGTCTGTGTGAGCGTGAATTCCCTCGGTGCCCAAGGCGCCCTCGCCGTCGGCGGCACGGAATACGAGATCTATCGCTTGGCCGCGGTGAAGGGGCTCGAGAAGCTCCCGTACAGCCTCAAGGTCCTCGCGGAGGCGCTCCTGCGCACCGAGGACGGCGTGGACATCACCGCCGAGCACGTTGAAGCGCTCGCGCACTGGGACCCCACCGCGGAGCCCGACACCGAGATCCCGTTCACGCCCGCCCGCGTCGTGATGCAGGACTTCACCGGCGTGCCCGTGGTGGTCGACCTCGCGACCATGCGCGAGGCAGTCGCGGAGCTCGGCGGCGACCCCGCCGTCATCAACCCCCTCGCGCCCGCCGAGATGGTCATCGACCACTCCGTGCAGATCGACGTCTTCGGCCGCAGCGACGCGCTCACGATCAACACGGACCTCGAGTACGAGCGCAACCGCGAGCGCTACCAGCTGCTCCGCTGGGGCCAGACGTCGTTCGACAACTTCCGCGTCGTCCCGCCCGGCACGGGCATCGTCCACCAGGTCAACCTCGAGTACCTCTCGCCCGCCGTCATGGTGCGCGACGTGGAGGGCCCCGACGGCACGACGCGTCAGGCGTACATCGACTCGTGCGTCGGCACGGACAGCCACACGACGATGATCAACGGCCTCGGGGTGCTCGGCTGGGGCGTCGGCGGCATCGAGGCCGAGGCCGCGATGCTCGGCCAGCCGGTGTCGATGCTCATCCCGCGCGTCGTCGGCTTCAAGCTCACGGGCGCGATCCCGACGGGCGCGACGGCCACCGACGTCGTCCTCACCATCACGGAGATGCTGCGCAAGCACGGGGTCGTCGGCAAGTTCGTCGAGTTCTACGGCGAGGGCGTGGGCGCCGTCCCGCTCGCGAACCGCGCGACGATCGGCAACATGAGCCCGGAGTTCGGCTCGACCGCCGCGATCTTCCCCATCGACGAGGTCACGCTCGACTACCTGCGCCTCACCGGGCGCAGCGACGACCAGGTCGCGCTCGTCGAGGCCTACGTCAAGGAACAGGGGATGTGGCACGACCCGTCCGCCCCGGGCTACGTCGAGCCGGCGTACTCGGAGTACCTCACCCTCGACCTCGGTACGGTCGTCCCGTCCATCGCGGGCCCGAAGCGCCCGCAGGACCGCATCTCGCTGAGCGACGCGAAGTCCCAGTACGGCAAGGACGTCTCCAACTACCGCTCCGGCGACGCGAAGAGCGCGACCTACACCGCCGAGGACGGCACGGACGTCGAGCTGAGCGACGGCGACGTCGTCATCGCCTCGATCACGAGCTGCACCAACACCTCCAACCCGTCGGTGATGCTCGCCGCCGCGCTGCTCGCCCGCAACGCCCACGCGCGCGGCCTCACCGTCAAGCCATGGGTGAAGACCTCGATGGCGCCCGGTTCCAAAGTTGTCACCGACTACTACGAGAAGGCCGGCCTCTGGCCCGACCTCGAGGCGCTCGGCTACCACCTCGTCGGCTACGGCTGCACCACCTGCATCGGCAACTCCGGGCCTCTCCCCGCGCCGGTGTCCGCCGCGGTGAACGAGAACGACCTCACCGTCGTCTCCGTGCTGAGCGGCAACCGGAACTTCGAGGGGCGCATCAACCCCGACGTGAAGATGAACTACCTCGCGTCGCCGCCGCTCGTGATCGCCTATGCGCTCGCCGGAACGATGGACTTCGACTTCGAGGCGCAGTCGCTCGGGACGGACAAGGACGGCCAGGAGGTGTTCCTCCGGGACATCTGGCCGAGCCCGACCGAGGTTGAGGCGGTGGTGGGCAGCTCGATCACGCGCGCGATGTTCGTGAAGGACTACGCCGACGTGTTCGCCGGCGACGAGCGCTGGACCGGCCTTCCGACCCCGACCGGCGACACGTTCACGTGGGACGGCGGCTCGACGTACGTGCGCAAGCCCCCGTTCTTCGAGGGCATGGGCGCCGAGCCGGACCCGGTCGCCCCCATCGAGGGCGCCCGCGTGCTCGCGCTGCTCGGCGACTCGGTCACCACCGACCACATCTCGCCGGCCGGCTCGATCAAGCTCGACAGTCCCGCCGGGAAGTACCTCACGGAGCACGGCGTCGCGAAGGCGGACTTCAACTCGTACGGCAGCCGGCGCGGCAACCACGAGGTCATGATCCGCGGCACGTTCGCGAACATCCGCCTCAAGAACCTGCTGCTCGCCGACGACGAGGGCAACGTCGTCGAGGGCGGCTACACCCGGAACTTCCTCACCGGCGAGCAGGAGACGATCTTCGACGCCGCCCAGGCGTACGCGGCGGCGGGCGTGCCGCTCGTGGTGCTCGCCGGCAAGGAGTACGGCACGGGCTCGAGCCGCGACTGGGCGGCCAAGGGCACGCGCCTGCTGGGCGTGCGCGCCGTCATCGCCGAGAGCTTCGAGCGCATCCACCGGTCCAACCTCATCGGCATGGGCGTGCTGCCGCTCCAGTTCCCCGAGGGCGAGAACGCGGCGAGCCTCGGCCTCGACGGCACGGAGGCGTTCACGATCTCCGGAACCGACGCGCTGAGCCGCGGCGAGCGTCCGCACGACCTGGCCGTCACCGCGACCAAGGCCGCCGGGCGCGCCGTGGAGTTCCGGGCCGTTGTCCGGATAGACACGCCGGGCGAGGCGCAGTATTTCCGCCACGGAGGCATCCTCCAGTACGTGCTCCGGAGCCTCGCCGCTGCGTAACCGCCCCGTCGGCACCCTGGCGGGTGATGAGTGCCGGTTTTGTACTGGAACCGGCACTCATCACCCGCGAGGACGCGTGGGGGCCCGCAGGCCGGGGCCGTAGAGTGGAGTACCCGCAAGGGGAGTACCCGCCACAGGTACCCGCAACGAAGGAGTGAGGGTCACGTGCTGGAGTCGATCTCATCGCCGAAGGACCTCGCGTCCCTCGACTACGACCAGTTGCGCGACCTCGCGGCTGAGATCCGCGACTACCTCGTCGACTCCGTGTCGAAAACGGGCGGGCACCTCGGCCCGAACCTCGGCGTCGTCGAGCTCACCCTCGCCCTCCACCGCGTCTTCGATTCGCCGCGCGACTCCATCGTGTTCGACACCGGGCACCAGAGTTACGTCCACAAGCTCCTCACCGGGCGGCGGGACTTCGCGAACTTGCGTAAGCGCGGGGGAGTGGCCGGCTACCCGAGCCGCGCGGAGTCCGAGCACGACATCGTGGAGAACTCCCACGCCTCCACCGCGCTCTCGTGGGCGGCCGGCATCGCCCGCGCCAACACGCTTCGCGGATGCGGCGACCGGACGGTGGTCGCGGTCATCGGCGACGGCGCGCTCACCGGCGGGATGGCGTGGGAGGCGCTCAACCAGCTCGCGGAGAGCCACGACCGGGTCGTCATCGTCGTCAACGACAACGGACGCTCGTACGCGCCGACGATGGGCGGGCTCGCGCGCAAGCTCGACGACATCCGCACTAACCCGCGCTACGAGGCCGTGCTCGACTGGGGGCAGCGGACGCTCACGCGTCGCGGGCCGCTCGGGCGCGGCGCGTTCTGGACCATCAAGCGATTCAAGCGCGGCCTCCGCGACGTCCTGACCGCCCAGAGCCTGTTCTCCGACCTGGGCATCAAGTACGTCGGGCCCGTCGACGGGCACGACCAGCGCCACCTCGAGCACGCCCTCGAGCACGCGAGGGACTTCGGCGCTCCCGTCATCGTGCACGTGCTGACGGAGAAGGGGCGCGGCTACCACCCGGCGGAAAACCACGAGGGCGACAAGCTCCACGCCGTGGGCAAGATCCACCCCGAGACCGGGCTGCCGATCGAGCCGTCGCGCTTCGGCTGGACGGCGGTGTTCGCCGACGAGATCCTCGCGGCGGCGCGCGAGCGGGACGACATCGTGGCGATCACGGCGGCGATGCAGGCCCCGGTCGGGCTCCAGCCGCTCGCCGAGGAGATGCCCGAGCGCGTCATCGACGTCGGGATCGCCGAGCAGCACGCCGCGACGGCGGCGGCGGGCCTCGCGTTCGCGGGGATGCACCCGGTGGTCGCCGTCTACTCGACCTTCCTCAACCGCGCCTTCGACCAGGTCCTGATGGACGTGGCGCTGCACAAGGCGGGCGTGACTTTCATGCTCGACCGGTCGGGCATCACGGGCGACGACGGGCCGAGCCACAACGGGATGTGGGACATGGCGCTTCTGCGCTCGGTGCCCGGCATCCGCATCGCCGCGCCCCGAGATGAGGAGACGCTCCGGGCGGCCTTCCGCGAAGCGATCGGCGTCGCGGACGCCCCCACCGTCGTCCGCTACCCCAAGGGCGAGCTGAGCGAGTCGCTCCCGGCTCTCGTGCGCCGCGGCCGCCCCGTCGGCACGGGTGGGATGGACGTGCTCGCCGAGCACGGGACCGGCCCCCGCGCCGTGGTGCTCGGGATCGGGTCGATGGCGCCGACGGCGGTCGAGGTCGCGGGCAAGATCGCGGCCGAGGGGATCGCGGTGCGCGCGGCGACGGCGACGTGGGTGCTGCCCGTCCCGCCCGGCCTGGGCCGGGCCGTCGAGGGCGCCGACGTGGTGATCACGATCGAGGACGGGCTCGTCGAGGGCGGCGTGGGCGAGGCATGGGCGGACGCCGAGCGCGCGCGCGGCAACGGCGCGGCGTGGATCCATCGCGGGGTGCCGCGCGCGTTCCTCGAACACGCGTCGCGGGCGCAGGTGGTCGAGGCGGTGGGCCTCGAGGCGGACGCGATCGCGCAGGCCGCGCTGGGGGCGCTCACGCGCTAGGGCCGCGCCTGCGGGCGGGAAGACGGGGGTCGTAACCTACGGTTCCGTAGGATACGATGGGCGGACCGCACGGAGGGGCCCGACATGGCCGCAACACCCACGCCCGACACTTCTCGACGCGGACCTCTCCCGAGGATTATCCAGGGCGGGATGGGGTTCGCCGTGTCGTCGTGGCGTCTCGCCTCCGAGGTCGCCCGAGCCGGCCAACTCGGGGTCGTCTCCGGTACCGGTCTGGATATCGTCCTCGCCCGCAGGCTCCAGGACGGCGACAAGGGCGGTGCCATCCGCCGCGCGCTCGCCGCGTTCCCCGTCCCCGCGATCGCGAAACGCATCGAGAAGCGCTACTTCCTCCCCGAGGGCCGCGACCCCGGAACGCCGTATTCGCCCGTGCCCCGCCTCGCCGTGCGCCAGGGCGCCCGCTCCCAGGAACTCGCGATGGTCGGCAACTTCGTCGAGGTGTGGCTCGCGAAGGAGGGGCACGGTGGCCCCGTCGGCGTGAACTACCTCGAGAAGGTCCAGATGGCGACTCCCGCCGCCGCGTACGGGGCGATGCTCGCCGGCGTGGACTACGTGCTCATGGGCGCCGGGATCCCGCGCGACGTGCCGCACCTGCTCGACGAGCTCGCGGAACACCGCGCCGTCGAATTCCCCGTCGACGTCGCCGGCGCCGACGCGGGAAGCTTCACTATCGACCTCGACCCCCAGAAGCTGCTGGGGACGCTGCTCGCGCGCCTCAAGCGCCCCCGCTTCCTCGCGATCGTCTCCGCGCACATCCTCGCCACCTACCTCGCCCGCGACGAACACACGCGACCCGACGGCTTCGTCGTCGAGGGGCCGCGGGCGGGCGGGCACAACGCGCCCCCGCGGGGCAAGCTCGTGCTCGACGACTCCGGGCAGCCCGTCTTCGGGCCTCGGGACGACGCCGACGTCGCCCAGGTCGCGGCGTGCGGGCTCCCGTTTTGGCTCGCGGGCGGTGTGGGCACGCCCGAAGGTCTCGCCGCCTCCGAGGCGCGGGGGGCCGCCGGGATCCAGGTGGGAACGCTGTTCGCGCTGAGCGACGATTCGGGGCTCGATCCGGAGATTCGCGCCCGTCTCGTCGCCGAGGTCGGCGCCGGCACCCTCGACGTGCGCACGGATCGTCTCGCGTCGCCCACGGGATTCCCGTTCAAGGTCGCGAGCATCCCCGGAAGCCTGTCCGAGGGCGCCGTGGCGAACGATCGCCCGCGCCTGTGCGACCTCGGCTTCCTGAGCGTCCCCTACGTCTCTGGCCCGGGCAGGGTCGGGTATCGCTGCTCCGCAGAACCCGTCGCCGTTCACGAGCGGAAGGGCGGGACCGTCGAGGAGACGGTCGGCCGCGCCTGTCTGTGCAACGCGCTTACGGCCAACGTCGGGCTCGCGCAAACCCGCGAAGGCGGGTACGAGGAGCGGCCGCTCGTCACGCTCGGGACGGACCTCGAGGGTTCGCGTCGTCTCGCGTCGCACTTCCCGCGCGGGTGGTCGGCCCGGCAGGCGCTCGACTGGCTGCTCGGGGCGCTGCCGACGCCGCCGATCGCGGGGACTGCTACCGCGACCGCCTAGCCGGCCTTGGACGCCTCGGCGGCGCTCTGCGCGTCGGCCTTGGCGAACGCCGCCGCGAGCGGCGCGGCCGTCAGGGCGATCTGCCAGGCGCGCGCCGCGCGACCCTCGAGCGTCGCCGTCACCTCGCCGACGCCCCCGCCGGTGTAGTCCCAGCACAGGCGCCTCAGCGCGTCGGGCTGGAGTAGGTTCTCCGCCGGAACGTCGTGTTCCTCGACGAGTGCCGCGATCACGGCCTTCGCCGCGTCGAGGCGCGCGGCGGCCTCCGGGCGCTTGTCGCTCCACGAGCGGGGTTGGGGCGGCCCGTCGCCGCGGGGGCCGCGGATCTGCGGCAACGCGTCCTCGGGCAGCGCCATCGCGGCCGCGATCGGCTTGTACCAACGCTCGGCCCGTCGCTTCGTGCCGCGCGACTTCCACTCCGGGACCTCGAGCAGCGCCTCCAGCGAGGCGGGTTTGGCGCGCGCAGCCGCGACGATCGCCTGGTCGCGCAGCACGCGGCCGGGCGCGACGTCGCGCTCCTCGGACTCCTCGTTCCGCGCCTCCCACAGAGCCTTGACGATCGCCTGCCCGCGGCGGTCGCGTACGTGATGCGAGCCGGAGGTGCGGCGCCACGGGTCGGGTCGTCCGGGCGGCGGGGGAGCGGTACGGACGGCCTCGAACTCCTCGAGCGCCCACTCGAGCTTGCCCGCCTCGCGGAGGTGCTGCTCGAGGCCGTCGCGGACGTCCAGCAGGATCTCGACGTCGAGCGCCGCGTAGTTGAGCCAGGCCTCGGGTAGGGGGCGAACCGACCAGTCCTGGGCGGAGTGCTCCTTGGCGAGGGCGAGGCCGAGCTCGCGCTCGACGACGGCGGCGAGGCCGACCTTGGGCCAGCCGAGCAGGCGGGCGGCGAGTTCCGTGTCGAACACGGATGACGGTTCCATGCCGAGTTCGCGCAGCCCGGGGAGGTCCTGGCTCGCGGCGTGGAGGACCCACTCGGCGTCGCCGAGCGCGCGCGAGAGCCCCGAAAGGTCCGTCAGCGCCGCCGTATCGATCAGCGCGATTCCCGCGCCCCGGCGCTTGAACTGCGCGAGGTACGCCCGCTGGCCGAATCGGAAGCCCGAGGCGCGCTCCGCGTCCACGGCGACCGGGCCGTCGGCCGCCGCCATCCTCCGCTCGACCTCGCGCAGGGCCTCGGGGGTGTCGGTCAGGGCGGGGACTCCGTCCGCGGGCTCGCGCAGGGGCGTCGCGACGGGCTCCTTGCCGACCGACCGCGCGTCCGGGTCGTCTACGGCGGTATCTGCCCGGTCCCCGGTCGCGCTCACGCGGTCTTCCCCGGGAGCATGGTCACGCCGTCGGGGAGGGGCGGGACGCCGGCGCAGGCGGCGACGAGGTCGGTCCATGCGCGCAGGTGGGGCGCGATGTCGGAGTCGAGCGGCGTCCAGGAGACGCGTACCTCGACGCGCACCGCGTCGTCGGTGTCCTCGAGCGACCCGAAGGACCGGTCCGTCACCTTGGTGACCGTCCCGCCGAGCGCGCGGTGCGGCAGGTCCTCGAGCGCGTCGGAGATCCACGACCATGCGACCTCGGCCCACATGTCGTCGGACCCCACCTCGGCGTCGGTGGTGGCCTTGACCAGGGCGACGATGCGTAGCGTGCCTTCCCAGGCGTCCTGGCCCGCCGGGTCGAACAGGACGACGAAGCGCCCGGAACCCTCGAGGCCCGCGTGGCCGACGAGCTCGCCGTTGATGGCGACGGCGAAGGGGGCGATGCGGCCGGGGGCGGGCGCCTCGACCGTCGCGACGTCGGATCGCACGCGCGCGCCCTGGATGCTCCGCAGGACGTGCTGGAAGTCCTGTGGGGCGTCGCTGAAGGTCGCGCTCACCATTCGAGACTAGGGCGGGCGGGGCGCTGGCCCGTGATCGCCACGCGGTCGCGGGGAGCATCTAGGCTGGAATCCTGGCACCGGAGGGCACATGGCACAGGCACAGGCACAGGCACAGATAGGCGTCACCGGACTCGGGGTCATGGGACGCAACCTCGCACGCAACTTCGCGCGGCACGGCTACACCGTCGCCGTGCACAACCGTTCCGTCGAGCGCATGCAGGCGCTCCTTGCCGAGCACGGCGACGAGGGCGACTTCGTCGGATGCGCGACGGACGCCGACTTCGTGGCGGCGCTCGCGACGCCGCGCACCGTCGTCGTCATGGTCCCGGCGGGTGGGCCGACCGACGCGGTGATCGACGCGCTCGCTCCGTTGCTCGAGGCGGGGGACATCGTCGTGGACGCCGGCAACGCCCACTACGCGGATACACGGCGCAGGGAGGCGGCGCTCGCGGCGCGCGGGCTGCACTTCGTGGGAATGGGGGTGTCCGGGGGCGAGGAGGGTGCGCTGAACGGCCCGTCGATCATGCCGGGAGGCTCCGCCGAGTCGTACGAGACGCTCGGGCCGATCCTCGAGACGATCTCCGCGCACGTCGACGACGAGCCGTGCTGCACGCACGTGGGGCCGGACGGCGCGGGGCACTTCGTCAAAATGGTCCACAACGGCATCGAGTACGCGGACATGCAGCTCATCGCGGAGGCGTACCACCTGCTGCGCTCGGGGCTCGGCCTCGAGCCGGGGGCGATCGGCGACATCTTCGCCGAGTGGAACAAGGGCGACCTCGAGTCGTACCTCATCGAGATCACGGCGGACGTCCTGCGGCACACCGACGCCGCGACGGGCCGGCCGTTCGTCGACGTCGTGCTCGACGAGGCGGCGCAGAAGGGCACGGGACGCTGGACGGTGCAGAGCGCGCTCGACCTCGGCGTTCCCGTGACGGGGATCGCGGAGGCGACGTTCGCGCGGGCCATCTCGGCGGGGCGGGCGCAACGGGACGCGGCGCGAGAGGCGCTCACGTCCGGCGCGACGCCGCTTGAGGTTTCCGACCGCGACGCGTTCGTCGAGAACGTCCGGCGTGCGCTGTACGCGTCGAAGGTCGTCGCGTACGCGCAGGGCTTCGACCAGATCCGCGCGGCGTCCGACGAGTACGGCTGGGGCGTCGACCGCGGGGCGATGGCGCGTATCTGGCGCGGAGGCTGCATCATCCGGGCTCGGTTCCTCGGACGCATCACCGAGGCGTTCGACCGTGACGGCGACCTCGCGACGCTGCTCGCCGACCCGTACTTCGCGGGGGAGGTCGCCGGGGGAGTCGAGGCGTGGCGCCGCGTGGTCGCGGCGGCCGCGTCGAGCGGCGTGCCCGTGCCGGTGTCCGGCTCGTCGCTCGCGTACTACGACTCGCTCCTGGCGGAGCGGCTTCCCGCGGCGCTCATCCAGGGCCAGCGCGACTACTTCGGGGCGCACACGTACAAGCGCGTCGATGCCGACGGCACGTTCCACACGATGTGGGGAGAGGACGGGCGCGAGGTCCCGGCTTAGCGCACCCAGCGCTCGATCGCGAACGCGCCAGCCTCGAGCCGGTGCGCGAGGCGCATCGAATCCGGCACCGCCGGGACGGTCGCTCCGGACGCGTCGCCCTCGACCGGGCTGGTGGTAAGGCAGTAATCGTCGACGAGGCCCGCGGCCAGGAGGTCGGCGGCGACGCGCGGGCCGCCCTCGCACAGCACGCGCGTGAGGCCCTTCTCGGCGAGCGCGTCGAGGCCGGCCGCGAGTTCGAGCTCGTGCTCGCCCGCGACGACGATCGACGGCCCCCACTCGTCCGCGAGCGCGACGTACGCAGGCGACGTACGCGTCGTGAGTACGAGCGCGCTGCCCGGACCGAGCCCGGGGGGCAGGTCCCCGGTCATGGTGACGATGACGAGCGCGGGTGCGGCCGGAAGGCCGAGCCCGACGCGTTCCGCGGCGAGAGCCGGGGGGAGTCGCAGGGGTCTGTAGCCCTCGACGCGGGCGGTGCGCCCGCCAACCAGCACGGCCTCCGCCTGGGCCCTCAGCGCCCGGAGGACGCGGAGGTCGGCGCTGCCGCCGAGGCCGCGCGACGTGCCGTCCGGCATGGTCGCGGCCCCGTCCGCTCCCGCGATCATGCCGAGTCGGACGTGGGAGCGGGGGTGCGGGTACAGGCGCCGAAGGTCGTGCTCGGCCTCGTCCTCGGCGATGGTCCCGCGCACGGGCTCGACCTGGACGAGCGGTTCGGGGTCGACGGGGCGGGGCATTCGCGTCATCCGCGCCGCCTAGCTCGCCTCGGTCGCGCGGGGCGCCTCGGGCGCCGAGGGGTCGAGGGAGGAGATGCGGGAGCGTTCGGCCTCCACGTCGAATTGCGCGGCGGGCCACGCCAGGTCGAGTCCCTCGAGCGCGTTCGTGAGGATCTCCGTGACGGCGAGCCGCGCGTACCATTTGCGGTCGGCCGGGACGGCGTACCACGGGGCGGTCGCGGGCGAGCAGCGGTCGAACATCGCCTGGTAGGCGGCGCGATACTCGTTCCAGAGCCCGCGCTCGTCGAGATCCTTCGGGTTGTACTTCCAGTACTTGCCCGGGTCCTCGAGACGGTCCCCGAGCCGCTCGAGCTGCTCCTCGGGCGAGATCACGAGCGCGACCTTCACCACCGTCGTCCCCGCGGCCGCGAGTTCGGCCTCGAAGGCGTTGAGCTCGTCGTAGTGCTTCTCCCAGGTCTCGCGCGGGACGAGGTTGTGGACGCGCACCACCAACACCTGTTCGAAGTGGGAGCGGTCAAACACGCCGAGTTTACCCGCGGGCGGCAGCGCGTTGCGGATGCGCCAGAGGTAGTGGTGCTTCTTCTCCTCCTCGGTGGGAACGCCGAAGCCCGTGATGCGCACGCCCTGGGGGTTCACCAGCCCGACGACGTGGGAGACGATCCCGCCCTTGCCCGCGGAATCCATGCCCTGGAGCACCAGGAGGACGCTGCGGGTGTCGCCCTCCTTCCCGGCGGCGAAGAGCTGTTCTTGGAGGCGCTCGAGGTCCCGGCCGCGACGCCTCATCTCGCGTTCGGCGTCGTGCTTGTCGCCGTGCCAGCCGGGCGTCGACGACGGGTCGAGGTCGTCGAGGACGAAACCCGGCCCGACACGGAGTGTTTCCGCGGGGCTGTGGCGCCAGCCGTCGTGCGTGCCCATCATCGCTCCCTTGTCGCGTGCGTCGAGGCGTCGAGCGCGGAATCGAGCAGGATCAGGCTATCCGGGGCGAGCACGGCGTGGGAGTGGGTGAAAGCGACCTCGCCGAAGCTCGCGATCGGCGGGTCGCCCGAGATCGCGACGTCGACGGGCGAGCGGGAGAGGTTCGCGTGCATGGCGACGGGGCCGTGCATCACGAGGACGCGAGGCGACGGCTCCTCGATGCCCGAGGGGTGCGCCTGCCACGCGCCGTCGCGGCGGAGCAGGGCCCGGGCGGACACGAGCGCGGCGAACCAGGCGCGGATCTCGTCGTGCACCGGGCCCGTGGCGGCGTCGGGATCGACGACCGACGCCCGCGCCGTCGCCGGGTCCTGCGGGTCCGGCACGGTCACCGGACTCCCGTACACCTCGTCCCATCCGTGGCCCGCGAATTCGGCCGCGCGACCCTTGCGGACCGCCTCGGCGAGGTCGGGATCCTGGTAGTCCGTGAAGAACTGCCAGGGACGGGTCTCCCCGTACTCCTCGCCCATGAAGATCATCGGCGTGAACGGGGACAGCATCACCAGAGCGAGCGAGGCGGCCTGGGCGCCGGCGGTGAGGGTCGCCGACGGGCGGTCGCCGACGGCGCGGTTGCCCACCTGGTCGTGATTGGAGGCGCAGACGACGAAGTCGCGGAGGTCCCGCCCGGGGGCGATGGGGCGCCCCCACTTCTTGCCTCTGAACGGAGACACCGTGCCGTCGTGCCAGAACGCGCGGCGGTAGACCTTGTCGAGGCACTCCACGCTGCCGAAGTCCACGTAGTAGCCCTGCCGCTCCCCGGTGAGGTAGGCGTGGATGGCGTGGTGGACGTCGTCGTCCCACTGGGCCGTCATCCCGCGTCCGCCGTCCGCGACCGGGGTGACCATGGCGTCGTCGTTGAGGTCGGACTCCGCGACGAGCGAGAGAGGCCGGCCGAGTTCGGCGGAGAGGGCGGCGACCTCGTCGGAGAGCTGGGCGAGGAAGTGGCGGGGGGAGTGGTCGTGGAGTGCGTGGACGGCGTCGAGGCGGAGGGCGTCGACGTGGAAGTCGCGCAGCCAGCGCAGGGCGTTGTCGGCGAGGTAGCGGCGCACCTCGGTCGAGCCGTCCTGGTCGAGGTTGACGGCCCAGCCCCACGGCGTCTCGTACGCGTCGGTGAAGTAGGGGCCGAACTGGGCGAGGTAGTTCCCGGACGGGCCCATGTGGTTGTAGACGACGTCGAGGCAGACGCCCAGGCCGGCCCGATGCGCGGCGTCGACGAAGCGCTGGAGGGCCGCCGGCCCCCCGTAGGCCTCGTGGACGGCGAAGATCGAGACGCCGTCGTAGCCCCAGCCGCGGCTCCCGGGGAAGGGGGCGACGGGCATGAGTTCGACCATCTCGATGCCGATCGCCTCGAGGTGGGGGAGGCGCGCGGCGGCGGCGTCGAGGGTGCCCTCCGGCGTGAAGGTGCCGACGTGAAGCTCGTACGTGAGGGCGCCCCGGGCGTCGCGGCCGGTCCAGGCGTCGTCCGTCCAGGGGTATGCCGCGGCGTCGAATACGCGCGAGGGCCCGTGGACGCCGTGGGGTTGGGCGGCGCTGCGCGGGTCGGGGAAGGGACCGTCGCCGTCGACGGCGAACGCGTAGTCGTCGCCGGGGGGGAGCTCGGGGCCGTCCCACCAGCCGGGGCGCGCCGCTCCGCCGCGATCCTTGTCGCTCCCCGCCCCGGCGTCGTCCGGGCGCCGGGTCATCGCGACCTCGCGGCCGCCCGTGTGGCAGGCGACGGCCGACGCGTGGGGCGCCCAGACGCTCGCGCGCACGGTTACGCGCGCTCCAGCAGGGCGACGGGGTAGGCGGCCATCAGGTCGGCGAGTGGGGTCGCGCCGCCGTCGACGACGGTTCCGGTGAGGGCGTCCCGCCAGGAGCCTTCGGGCAGCTGCACCGTGGCCTCCGCCCAGCCGCCGAGCCGCTCGAGCTCGCGGGCGACGCGGGTCGCCACCGTCACGACTCGCGCGTCGCACCCGGCGTTGCGCGAGAACACCACCGCGTGGCCCGAGGAGGAGGCGAGGGCCTGATAGCCGGCCGTCGCGCCGACGAAGGCGTCCCGGTGCTCGCGGCGGAGGCGAAGCGCCTGGGCGGTCACCCACGTCTTCTCCTCGTCGAGTGTGCGCGGCTTCTTGCCGGCGTCGAGCCGCGCGAGGGTCGCGGCGCGCGCGTCGAAGTCGATAGCCCGGCGGTTGTCGGGGTCGACGAGGGTCACCGCGAGGGCCTCGGTGCCCTGGTAGACGTCGGCGACGCCGGGGATGGTGAGTTGGAGCGCCTTGGCGGAGAGGATCGCGGCGCGGAGCGAGTCGGCGGTGGACGCGTGCAGGTTCTCGAGGGCGTCGATGACGGCGGGGTCCTTGAGGCTGAGGTCCGCGAATCCGAGCACGGCGTGTTCGTAGCGGTCGTTGATCGACGTCCAGGTCGTCTGGGTCTTCGCCTCCCGCATGGCCTTGACGAGGTACTCGCTGAGGCGCTCCCACGGGAGCGGGCCGTCATCGCCGTACGTGCCCCACGCCGTCTGCCACCAGAGGTTCTCCATGCGGCCGTCGAGCTCCGGCGGGCGGTAGGGCTCGGAGGCCTCGCGCATCGTCGCGACCGCGTCGTCCCATTCCGCGCCGAACTCGCTGAGGATCCCGAGCTTCGCGCGCACGTCCTCCGAGCGCTTGGAGTCGTGGGTCGAGAGCCCGGTCATCGCGTGCGGGAAGGTTGATTGCTGGTCGGCCGCCCAGGCGTGGAAGCTCGCGGGCGGGAGGGCGAACCGGGCGGCGGGGGAGCCGACCTCGGTCAGGGCGAGCAGGTGGGTCCAACGGTAGTAGGCGGTGTCCTCGACGCCCTTGGCCATCACGGCGCCGCACGCCTGCTGGAAGCGGGTCACGAGCTCGCGGCGGGTGGCCTCGTGCGTGCGGCCCGCGCTGCCGACTTCGATGCCCTTGAGGAGGTCGACGACGACGTCGAGGGTCTCGTGGCGTTCCGGGTCGAGGGCGGAGCGGGAGCGTTCGGCGGCGGCGTCGATCGCTTCGACGGAGTCGGGGGCGGGCGTACTTCCGGGGACGACGTAGGCGCGATAGCGGCCGAAGGAGGTGAGCATGGCGCGGAGGCAGTCGTAGAGGGCGCGCCAGGTGTGGTCGCGGAGGCGCACGTCGGCGGTGCAGACGGCGTGGGCGAGCGAGGCGAGGCGGTGGGCCTCGCTCGACAGCGACACCTTGACGATCTCGCGCTTGGCCTGGTCGATCACGGCGGGGAGGGCGCCCATGGCGTCGCCGGCGACGCGGTGCATGGTGCCGGCGAGCGGGGCCGCGCCCGCGGGGTCGCGCAGGAGGGCGCCGACGCGCCACGCGGCGTCGTATCCCGTCGTCCCCGCGGCCTTCCACGACGCGGGGAGCCGCTCCTCGTCCTCGAGGATCTTCTCGACGACGACCCAGGCGTCGTTCGTGGCCTCGGCGAGGCGCGCGAGGTAGCCGGCGGGGTCGGCGAGGCCGTCGGGGTGGTCGATGCGCAGGCCGTCGAGGGTGCCGTCGCGCACGAAGTCGATCATGAGGCGGTGGGTGGCGTCGAAGACCGCGGGGTCCTCGACGCGGAGGGCGACGAGGGAGCCGACGTCGAAGAAGCGGCGGTAGTTGAGCTCCTCGTTGGCGACGCGCCAGTAGGCGAGGCGGTAGTGCTGCTCGGTGACGAGGGAGTCGAGGGGGAGCGATTCGGTGCCGGGGCGGACGGGGAAGACGTGGTCGTAGTAGCGGAGGACGGGGACCTCGCCGCGGTCCTCGAAGCCGGGGACGGTCATCGTGTCGAGCGTGAACTCGCCGGCGGCGAGGACGGTGCCGATGCGCTGGCCGAGGACGGGCATGAGGACGGGGTCGCCGCTGGCCCAGTCGACGTCGAACCAGTGCGCGAAGGCGGACTCTTCGCCTTCGCTGAGGACGGACCAGAGGGCGCGGTTGTGGTACACGGGCGTGGGGACGGCCATGTGGTTGGGGACGAGGTCCGCGACGAGGCCCATGTGGCGCTCGTGGGCGGCTTTGGCGAGGGCGCGGAGGCCTTCCGCCCCGCCGAGGACGGGGGAGACGTGGGCGTGGTCGACGACGTCGTAGAAGTGGGTGGAGCCGGGGGCGGCTCGGAGGATGGGGCTCAGGTAGAGGTGGGTGACGCCCAGGGCTTCGAAATACGGGAGGCGGGCGGCGGCGTCGGCGAAGGTGAAGCCTTCGTTGAGCTGGAGCCGGTAGGTCGAGGCGGGGACCGGGGCGTCGGGCCGGTGCCCGAGCCGGTGGGGTCCCTCGTGGCTGGCCTCGCCGCTGTCGACTGCGCTCGCCATGCTTGCCATTGTGCCAGGGTGCGGTTGCGGGCGGGTTTCGGGGGTGCCGCGCCGCGCCCCGCGTTGCCCGCGCCCCGCCAGCTTTTCGTCGCCCCGCATTGCCCGCGCCCCGCGCCGCCTCGGGCTAGGCCGCGAGCTCGTAGCGGTGGCGCCCGCCGAGGCGTGGCGTGCGCTCGGCGTCGACTCCCGTCGGCGGCACGAAGCGCACCGCGTGATCCCGAACCTCGATCTCCCAGCCGTCGCGGTGCAGGCGATGGTGACATCGCGCGCACAGCAGCACCCCGTTGCTCAGGTCGGTGGGCCCGGCGTCTCGTTCCCACCAGCGAATATGGTGGGCCTCGCACCAGGATGGCGGCGCGTTGCACCAGGCGCATCCGCCGTCGCGTTCGACGAGCGCGAGGCGCTGCGCGGGGGTGAACAGGCGCCGCGCCCGCCCCCAGTCGAGGACCTCGGAGTCCCCGCCGAGGACGGCGGGCACCACCTCGGCGTCCGCGGCGGCCTGGCGCAGCGCGCCGGCGCTCACGGGCTGGGGTGCGCCGTCGATTTGGCCCACGCCGAGCCCCGACTCGAGGTCCTCGCGGCTGAGGCGCACCACGACGGTGGTCTTGACTCCGCTGGTGGCCTGGGTGCAGTCGAGCGCGTGACGGCACAGGTCGGTGAGGATGTCGGCGCGCATCTGCCAGGGGGTGCGGGGGTCGGACTCGGGATCGTCGCGCCGGGCCTGCATCGCTGAACGCACCCCGGCGTCGAGAACCGCCCGCACGGGCGCCGCCGCGAGCGGGGTGAGGCGGGCGGTGAGGGTGACCATGCCGTCGGCGTCGTCATGGAGGCTCACGGCGCGGGCTTCGTGCTGGCGTTCCTCGCGTTCGGCCCACGCGGCCGGGTCGGAGAACGCCTGCGCCTGCCACACGAGCGTGCGGACCTTGTGGAGGGGAAGCCCCGGGGCCTTGGCGAGCGCCTTCGCGAACAAGCGACCGGTCTTCTCGGCGTCGGGAAGCCCCGCGAGCGCCTCCGAGAACAGGGCTGCGGCGTCGACACCGACGCGTCCCTCGCGCACCGCGGCGGCGAGGTCGCGTCGGAACTCGTCGATCGGCGACGGAGGCGCGGGCTCCCGGGAAGGGCTCGAATCGTCGTGCCGGCCGTCGCTACGCGACGCGTCGCCGGATACCGGCATCTCGCCGTCGGCCGAGTCGTTGCGCGCCGCGTCGTCGCAAGCCAAGAGCTCGCCGGTCGTGACGAGGCGCCGCGCCTCGGCGAGGCTCCCGCCCGTCGTCTGCGCGAGAAGCTCGGCCGCGGAGCGGAAGCCCTGGCGCGCCGCGAGCCCGGCCCCGGCGTCGACCGCATCGGAGCGTCGGCGAATCTCGGCGGCGACCTGCGCCATGAGCACGTCCGCGTCGCGGCGCACGCGCGCGACGCTTCCGGAGAGCGCGAGCAGCTCCGGCGCGGAGAGGCCGGTCACGTCCGCGCCCTCGCGCGCGCACACGGCCGCGGTGGCCGCGCGCAACGCTTCCGTGCTGAACATGACACCAGTCAAGCAGCCGGGTCCGACACGAATATCCCGAATGCCTGAATTAGTGGACTGGGGAGTTCAGACGCGCCCTGGGGGCATTAGTCAGGACCGTTAACGCAGGCCCCGAACGCGAGTCCATGCGACGCGACTGGAAGACGTTCCCGCTACGGCGTAGCTACGCGATCGATTGCGTCGCCGCGACGATAGACGCCGCGGAGAACGGAGTCGTTCGGCGTGTCCTTCTCGAGGCTCAGTCAGCGCGTCTGACCGCTAACCATTCGAACCGAGGGCGCGGGCGAGCGGGTCCCTCCACGCGGCGATGGTCGCGTTGGCGCCGAGGAATCGATTCAGCGCGCTCTCGATCCTTTTCGATACGGGAACGAGGTCGCGAGCGATCCTGCGGGTTGTGTGGGTGGCGCCAATCATGGCGCGGATACCCTCCTCGCTGGCTTCCGCGGCGTCGACTAGTCCGAGGACCGACGTTACGAATTCGTTTGCTTCTTCTCCGTCCCCCCGTTCTTCGCCAATCCGAAGAGCGAGATACCGAACCATAGAGTCGACCTTCTCGACTCTGGACTCGTAATCGAGAGCGGCGGACTCGAGCCCAGCCGTGGGCGATTCGAGATTCGACGCTAGTTGTTTGGCGATAAGTAGACGACCTGCGAATCCCGCTTTCTTTTCATCCGACTCGGCGACCTGAGCGCCGGCGTCGGTGAAGGCGGCACCGACCACACCGACGCTTTCGGTAGCCTCGCGAAGCGTGTCGGCGAGTCCTCCGATCGCATCTTCACCTTCCGCGAGCACATCGATGAATCCCGGTTCATCGACTTCCAATTCTGATTCGGGTTGATTCGATGCCTCGACCGCGGAAGAAATATCCTCGTTTCCAACCGTTCGAGGCCCTCCCCAAACGCGGGTCGCCGTCACGGGAGTTCGACGACCATCGAGAGCAACTCGTAGGAATTCCTCAAGTTCATCGCGAACTTCTACCAAGCCGCCTTCCGTGCGTTTGAATTGAATCGTCCGAATCGACGCTACGTCAAACGGCAACTTTCCGTGTTCGCCGATCTGGACCGTGATCAGGTCGCGTGTATGACGCAGCCCGAGTTCGTACATGACGTTCGGGTTCCCACGCGTGACGTCAGCGATGACGACTGGAGCATCTCGGAGGTAGAGGAAGATTTGTTCGGGGATCTCCCCAGTCTCCGTGATCTTGTCTGCTCGGATTGGTAGAAGTGCGAGGTTCGCGCAGACCGGCTCGAACACTTGTTCCCACATCTGGAGAGCTTCCTCGTAGGCTGTTCGTTCCGGAGATCCCCGTACGGCGAACCGATCACCGATCGGCCCTACGATGAAGCAGGCTTGTTGGTTCGTCGTCTCAGGATCGTTTTCCATTGCCTACTCCGGACTCCGTTGCGGATCGTTTGGTAGAGAGCTCGGGCGGTGGATGTAGCCCTAGATCTAGGTAGACGTTGCGTTGGGTGACGCCGCCGCTATTGGCGTCGCCAGAACTACGGATTCGGCCACGGCTCATTCCGAACCCAACGACTTGGATAGCCTCATGAGGCTAACCTCCCGTACGCCGAGTGGTTGTAGCGACTCGATAAGCAGTTCAGTGATTTCAGCGGCCGTATCGCTATCGACCGTTCCGAAATATCGAATCACGAGCGAATCGGGTTGTCCCAGAACGGCGGCACTTCCCGTCTGGTGGAACTCATCAGACTCGAACGGCGCGAGTACCGCCCGAACTGCTTGATCGACTTCGGTTCTTGCGGGAACCAGGCGCCGAGGTGTCGAACGTCGCCCCGTACGTTCGGATAACTCGCGTTGGAGGTCGCGTACGCGTAGAAGAATTTCCTCGATCATCTCGCCCTGCCCGCGTTCCTGTGGCGCATCGCCCGAGGACGGCGTCGTCCCCGCATTCTCGACCTTGCTGAGTCCTGTTTCGAACTCGGGCCAACACCGTTCGAATTGAGCCGTCAGCATCGTGTCGTTGATCGCAGCATCTCCCGCGAGGCGGTTGACGTCGGTTATCAATGCGGCTATGTCCTTCTTCGAGGTGTCGCGCGCCTGAAATTGGCTAAGTGGTCCAGCCAAAGCCTTCGACAAGCCATATACGACGGGGATTGGGCGCGCCTCCTGCAACTTCGACATCGCGCCCGCTTCGAACATCAGCCACGGTGCATCGCGGCTATCGGGCGTGACCACGATTAGCCCAACGTTTGTCTCTCGCAGCCGTTGTTCGAGTTCCGGCGTCCATCGCGCGCCCGATTCAATGCTCTGCTCGCTCATCCACGGCCGCACGGCTTGAAGTACGGAGGGGATCCAGCGGTGTAGTAGGTCGGCTAGTTGAAGGCTTTGCGATCCCGACCAGCTGATGAAGAGCTCCATATTCGGAGAATAGCGATCGTGCCCTATGCTCGCCGCTGTAAACGCGTGCAATTCGATCGCTAGTCGGCGTGCTGTCGCGAATCGGACCACCGAGGCGGCGTAGAAAACGCTCGTCCACGGAAGACAAGTCGCACCGCGTCGGTAATCGGATTCGCTGCAAGCAGGGCGGGAGACTCTACGTGACTGGACGCGGTAGGACGCATAGTCCGCGTAGTCAGTTACGTTGAGTTGTGAATACCGCCCCGCTCGACGTCCTCTCGTGGCGGCGGAGTGTCGCCGAGATCTACCGCGCCGTCCGCGCCGAGCCCGACCCGGCCGCGGCTCACGCCTACTGGGCGGAGGCCCGCCGCGACCTTCTCTGCACCCACCCGGCCTCCCCCGTCCCGGCCGACGCCCGCGCCACCTTCGCCGGCGGCCAGGTGGCCCCGTACGACCCGGCTTACCGCTTCGTCGTCCCGCTAAGCGCGGATGCAACGCCCGAGCGCCGCGACGTCCAGACGGGCACCGACGGCGTCGTCCCTTACGAGAGGATCGGCCGCGTCGCCCTGGGCGACCTGGGCACGCTCGACGTGTGGTGGCTCGCGTCGTACGGCGGCGGGGTCTTCGTCCCGATGCTCGACGCGACGAGCGGGCGCGCGACCTACGGCGGCGGGCGCTACGTGCTCGACACGACGAAAGGCGCGGACCTCGGCGGCGACGCGGACGCCCTCGTCGTCGACCTCAACTTCGCCTACCAGCCGTCGTGCGCGTACGACGAGGCGTGGGCGTGCCCCCTGCCCGGGCCGGGCAATCGGCTCGACGCCGAGGTTCCCGTGGGGGAGTTGTACGCGGCCTAACGGTCCCCGACCGTAAGCGCCCGCGCGACCTCCACCCCCGCGCCCGTCCACCGCACGGCGCCGAGGTCGAGCACGACCACGTCGCACCCGCGCCCGAGCGCCGACGCCCCGACGCCCACGACCACCCCGGCCCCCGCGGCGAGGGCCGCCGCGATCCCGTTGGCGCTGTCCTCGAACACTACGCACCGCCCGATGTCCACGCCGAGCCGCGAGGCGGCCTCGAGGTACGGGTCCGGGGCGGGCTTGCCCGCGGCGACGTCCTCGGACGTGACGACGACGGATAGCACGGGTATCCCGGCGGCCTCGAGCCGGGCGAGGCCGAGCGCCCGGGGGGCCGACGTCACCACGGCGCGCGCCGCGTCGGGGATGCTCGCCACGAGCTCCACCGCGCCCGGAAGCGCCCGCGTCGCGTCCGCGCCCGCGAGCTCCAACGCGTCGATGCGCGCCGTCGCCTCCTCCACGCGCTCCGCGGGCACGTGCCGCGCGACCGTCTCGACCGACCGCCGTCCGTGGCTCCCCGCGATCACCGGCCCCGGCTCGACGCCGTACTCCTGCGCCCACTCGCGCCACGCCTCTTCGCCGGCCGCCTTCGAGTCCACGAGCACGCCGTCGTTGTCGAACAGGAGCGCGTCGGCGCTGAACACGTGAGTCGCGCCGTCGGCCATATCGTCTCGCTTTCCTGCGCCCCGCGCATCGGAAAGGGCCGCCCCGGTCTCCCGGCGACGGCCCTCGATTCTCGTCGATTCTGGTGGGCGATACTGGGATCGAACCAGTGACCTCTTCCGTGTCAGGGAAGCGCGCTACCGCTGCGCCAATCGCCCGCTTGCTCAAAACGCTGCGAGGTGGAGACGGGATTCGAACCCGTGTAGACGGCTTTGCAGGCCGCTGCCTAGCCACTCGGCCACTCCACCGTCAGGCCATGGATCCCGCCAGACCTTCGAGCGGACGACGGGATTCGAACCCGCGACCCTCACCTTGGCAAGGTGATGCTCTACCAACTGAGCCACGTCCGCATTCGCAGAGAACTGCGCCGTACGACAATAGCCCAGAACGGGGTCGCGAGCCAACTTCGCGGGGACGACGCGCGGGGGCCGACGACGCGGCGAGATAGCGTGGTGCGCGAGGCGACGGGAGGACGCGTGACGGGCACGGGAAGCGCGCAGTTTCGCGGCATCCGCGCGTCCGGAGTCGTCGAGTCGATCGACGTCACGACGGACGGGGCGAGGCTCGCCGAGGGCGGCTTCTGGGTGCTCGTCGGGGCCTTCGACGGGGCGGTGCGCGCGTGGCGATTTGCGGACGTCGAACGCCTTCCGGAGGTCCCCGAGCCCCCGAGCCCCGAACGGGCCTGGAGAGGGCCTCAGGCGGCCTCCTGGGGCACCTCCCTGGACCGGGAAGCATACGTCGCGGGGGTGGAGCGGATCCGCGGCGACATCCGCGAAGGCACCGTCTACCAGGTGAATCTCTGTCGCGTGATGAGTGCGCCGCTCCCCGCGCCCGCCTCCGCAGATGCGTACGGCCCCGACGCCGTCGCCCTCTCCCAGGTCCTCGCCGTCTCCAACCCCGCGCGCTACGCCGCGCGCATCGTCATCCCGCCCGTCGGCGACGCCCCGGGAGCCTGGATCGTCTCCGCCTCGCCCGAGCTGTACCTGGCCGTCGACGGCCGGACCGTGACGTCGTCCCCGATCAAGGGGACCGCGGCGCCCGGAGCCGCGATGCTCGACAAGGACGTCGCGGAGAACGTGATGATCACCGACCTGGTGCGCAACGACCTGAGCCACGTCGCCGACCCCGGCTCGGTGGCCGTCCCCGAACTGCTGGGCGAGCACCCGTACCCCGGGTCGGTGCACCTCCAGTCGACCATCGCGGCGACGCTCGCGCCCGACTACGACTGGACGCCCTCGCTCTGGCCTGCGCTGTTCGCCGGAACCTTCCCGCCGGGGTCGGTCAGCGGCGCCCCGAAGTCCAGCGCGCTCGACATCATCGCCCGCGAGGAGGCCGCCCCGCGCGGCCCGTACTGCGGCGCGATCGGCTGGGTCGACGCCGACGCGAGGCGGGCCGAGCTCGCCGTCGGCATTCGTACGTTCTGGTGGACGCCCGACGCCGGCGGCCGTCTCTACTTCGGCACGGGGGCGGGAATCACGTGGGGGAGCGACCCCGTCGGCGAATGGGACGAAACGGAACTTAAGGCCAAACGCTTGATAGCGCTCGCGTCGAGGCCCACGATGGAGCCATGAGCACCGTCGTGTGGCACGGGGGCCGCATCCTCCAGCAGGGCGACAACGTCATCTCGCCGCTCAACCACGGCTTCACCGTGGGCGACGGCGTCTACGAGACCGTCTCCGTCCGCGGGGGTCGGCCCTTCGCCTTGACGCGCCACCTCGCGCGGCTCCAGGACGCCCTGGTGCGCACCGGGCTCGGAAAGTACAACGACGAGGCGCTCGACGCGGGCATCGCCGCCGTCCTTGAGGCGGGGGAGGGGAGGGTCGGGCGCCTGCGCATCACCCTCACCTCGGGGATCGGCGTCGCGGGGCTCCAGCGCACGGCAGGACCGCTCACCATGACGATCGTCGGGACGGAGGCCACGCGCATGGCGACGTGCAAGGCCATCCGCGTCCCGTGGCGGCGCAACGAGTATTCGCCACTCGTGGGCATCAAGACCACGTCCTCGGGCGGTAACGCCCTGATGTTCGCGTACGCGGCGGCGCGTGGGGCCGACGAGGCGATCCTCGCCAACACCGAGGGCGACCTGTGCGAGGCGATTTCCGCCAACGTGTTCGTCGAGATGGACGGCCAGGTGCTCACGCCGCCGATCGCAAGCGGGTGCCTGCCCGGCGTGGCGCGCGGCCTTGCGGTCGAGTGGGGGGCGGCCGCCGGGTTGCCCGTGCGCATCGCCGATCCCGGCGAGCTCCGGTACGACGACGTGGCCGGGCGGGTCGCGGGGCGTTCCGCGTCGATCGCGATCACGTCCGCGACGCGCGGGCTTCAACAGGTCACGGTGTTCGATGGAGTGGACGTCGTTCCCGGCCCGACGCTCGGCAAGCTGAAGACGCTCTGGGAGCAGCGCGCCGACGCTGAGCCCGACCCGCCGATCGCCTGACCGCCGACACCCGTCGTCGTCGCGCGAGGGAGAGAAGGCACGGAAAAGGGGCGCCGGATCACCGACGCCCCATTTCCTGATAAGGACCCAGAATTACCGCACGGCGCCTGCGCGCCGCTTGTTGTACACATCGAACGCCACCGCGAGCAGAAGGACGACGCCCTTCACGACTTGCTGCATCGGAAGCCCGATGCCCATCAACTGCATGCCGTTGGACAGCGTCGCCATGATGAGACCACCGACCATGGCCCCGACCACGCGGCCGACGCCGCCGGTGACGGCCGCACCGCCGATGAACGACGCCGCGATGGCGTCGAGCTCGAACAGGTTTCCGGCCCCAGGCTGGGCGCCGTTGGTGCGGGCGGAGAACAGCACGCCCGCGACCCCCGTGAGGAAGCCCATGTTGAGCATGATCCGGAAGTTCACCCACTTGACCTTGACGCCGGACAGCGTCGCGGCGGTGAGGTTACCGCCGATCGCGTAGACGTGGCGGCCGAACACCGTGCGCGTGGTGATGAGGGTGTAGCCGATGATTAGCACGCCCAGGATGATCAGCACGATCGGCAGGCCGCGCGCGTGCGCGAGCTGCCACGCGAACCACATGACCACGGCGCCGACGACGACGAGCTTGACGACGAACAGCCCGAACGGGGCGACCGTCTGCTTGTAGGAGATGGCCGCGCGGCGAGCCCGGAACTGGGCGAACCAGTACCCCAACACCGCGACGCCGAAGATCACCAGCGTGAACAGGTCGTACCCGTTGCCGCCCAGTAGGCCGTTGACGAACCCGTTGCCGATGTTCTGGTACGGCTTCGGGAACGGCGAGAGGGAGATGTTCTCGAGGACCGAGTACGTCAACCCGCGGAACAGGAGCATGCCGGCCAGCGTGGTGATGAACGCCGGGATCCCGACGTACGCGACCCAGAAACCCTGCCACGCGCCCGCGAGAACGCCGACGGCGATCGCGGCGAGAACGCCGACCCACCACGGCATCCCGTGCTTGATGACGAGCACGGCGGACACTGCGCCCGCGAGGGCCGCGAGGGAGCCGACGCTCAGGTCGATGTGCCCGCCGATGATCACGATCACCATGCCGATCGCGAGCACGAGGATGTACGAGAACTGGAGCACGATGTTCGTGATGTTCCCGGGACTGAGCAGCGTGCCGTCCGTGAGGATCGCGAACAGGGCGACGATCGCGACGAACGCGATGAAGATGCCGCTCTGGCGGAGGTTCCGCAAGAACAGCTCGCGAAGGGTCGCGAGGGGTCCGCGGAGCTTCGAAGGCGCCCCGCCGGTAGATGCTTGTGCGGTCATGACTTGCCTTTCCCAGCCCCCGCCTGCGCGGGCTCTTTCGTGGAGGAACGCTTGGGCTCGAGGGTCATCAGACGCATCAGCGACTCGGGGGTCGCCTCCTTGACCGGAACGTCGCCGGTGATGCGTCCGAAGGCCAGGGTGTAGATCCGGTCGCACACGCCCAGGAGCTCCGGGAGCTCGGACGAGATGACGATGACGGCCGTGCCCTGCGCCGCGAGTTTGTTGACGATGGTGTAGATCTCGTACTTCGATCCGACGTCGATGCCGCGCGTGGGCTCGTCGAGGATCATGACGTCGGCGTCCGTGTACATCCACTTGCTCAGGACGACCTTCTGCTGGTTCCCACCGGAGAGGTTGCCCGTCGTCTGGAGGACGGTCGGCGTCTTGATGTTCATGGAGTCGCGGTAGTCCTCCGCGACCTTGAGCTCCTCGTTGCGGTTGACCCAACCGCGCGTGACGAGCTTGAGCAGACCCGCGGCGGAGATGTTGCGGCGGACGTCCTCGATGAGGTTGAGCCCGTAGCGCTTGCGGTCCTCCGTTACGTACGCGATCCCGTGGGCGATGCACTCCGCGACGCCGCGCGTGCTGATCAGCTCGCCGTCCTTGTAGACCTCGCCGGTAATGTTGCGCCCGTAGGAGCGCCCGAAGATGCTCATCGCGAGCTCGGTGCGCCCGGCGCCCATGAGGCCGGCGATGCCGACAACCTCGCCCGCCCGGACATAGAACGACGCGTTGTCGACGACGATCCGGCCGGGCTGGGTCGGGTGGTGGACGGTCCAGTTTTCTACGCGGAACTTCTCTTCGCCGATCTCGTGCTTGATGCGCTCGGGGTACCGGTGCTTGAGGTCGCGGCCGACCATCCCGCGGATGATGCGGTCCTGGGTCGAGTCCTTGTCGTTCATGTCGATCGTCTCGATCGTCTTGCCGTCGCGCAGGATGGTCGTACGCTCGGCGATCTCCTCGATCTCGTTGAGCTTGTGGGAGATCATGATCGACGTGATGCCGCGCTTCTGCAGCATGCGGAGCAGCTCGAGCAGGTGCTCGGAGTCGCTGTCGTTGAGGGCGGCCGTCGGTTCGTCGAGGATGAGCAGCTTCACGTCCTTGGAGAGGGCCTTCGCGATTTCGATGAGCTGCTGCTTGCCGACGCCGAGCTGGCTGACGGGGGTGGTGGGGTTCTCGTGGAGCCCTACCTGCTCCATCAGCGCCGTCGCCTCCTTGTTGGCGCGGTTCCAGTCGATGAGGTGGAGTTGGCCGATGCGCTCGTTGCCGAGGAAGATGTTCTCCGCCACCGTGAGGTAGGGGACGAGCGCGAGCTCCTGGTGGATGATGGCGATCCCCGCGTGTTCCGAGTCCTTGATGGAGTGGAACCGGGCGTGCTCGCCGTCGAAGATGATGTCGCCGTCGTAGGTGCCGTACGGGTACACGCCCGAGAGCACCTTCATCAGCGTGGACTTGCCTGCGCCGTTTTCACCGACGACGGCGTGAATCTCGCCTTCGCGGACCAAGAGGTCCACGTTCGAGAGCGCGGTGACACCGGGGAAGGCTTTGGTGATCCCGTGCATCTCGAGAATGTTGTTCGCCATGCGTATCTCCATTGAAACGTGAGCTGGCGGCCTGCCCGACGAACCGGTGGTGTCGGCCCCCCGCGAGGAGAGCCGACACCACCGTCGTCGTGATGCTCGAACGTTGCCTAGGAGGCGACGCCCGAAGCGACCTCTTCAGCGCTCCAGTAACCGGAGTCGATGAGGAGGGACTGGATCGTGTCAGCGTAAACGATGTCCGACTCGAGAAGGTAGGAAGGAACAACCTTCACGCCGTTCTCGTACGTCGTCGTGTCGTTCGGCGTCGGCTCGTTGCCGCTCAGGTACGCCTCGGTCACCACGACGGCCTGGGCCGCGAGCTTGCGAGTGTCCTTGAAGATCGACGCGAACTGCACGTCGTCGGCGATGAGCTTGACCGAGGCGATCTCGGCGTCCTGACCGGTGACCACCGGGAAGCCGTCGGCGACGGTGTCCGGGTAGCCGGCGTTCTGGAGAGCCGTGATGATGCCGCGCGACAGGCCGTCGTACGGGGAAAGGACGCCGTCAACCTTGTCGCCCTTGGAGTACGTGGAGGTCAGAAGGTCCTCCATGCGGCGCTGGGCCGTCTCCTGGAGCCAACGAAGGATCGTGGCCTGGTCGATGGAGGTCTGACCCGACTTCACCACGAGCGTTCCGTCGTCGAAGTACGGCTGGAGCGTGTCGATCGCGCCGTTCCAGAAGAAGTACGCGTTGTTGTCGTCCAGCGAACCGGCGAAGAGCTCGACGTTGAACGGCCCCGTGGCGGTGCCCTTCGAGCCGTCCTCGTTGAGGATGCCGAGTCCGACGAGCAGCGACGTTGCCTGCTGCACGCCGACCTTGTAGTTGTCGAACGTCACGTAGAAGTCGACGTTCGCCGACTCGCGAATCAGGCGGTCGTACGCGATGACCTTGATGCCCTTGGCGGCGGCGTTCTCCAGCTGAGCGGAGAGGGCCGTCCCGTCAATGGCGGCGATGATGAGAACGTCAGCGCCGTTGGTGATCATCTGGTCGATCTGCTGCGACTGCGTCGGAATGTCGTCGTTCGCGAACTGCAGGTCGACCTTGTACCCGAGGTCCTCGAGGCCGGACTTGACGGCGTTGCCGTCCGCGATCCAGCGCTCCGAGGTCTGTGTGGGCATCGAGACACCGATGAGGGTGTCGCTGGCGACGGTCGGCTCACCGGTCGGCGTAGCGTCGCCTCCCGCTCCGGAACCACTACAACCGGATAGCACGAGTGCCAAGGCACCGGCCGCAAGCGCAGCGAGTACTCGCTTTGCTTTCATATCTCCTCCTTGAGATCCACCCCGCGGGGTCCGCGGGAACGGTGGTACCTCGAATTATGTTTGCGCACACATCTGGTGTCAATCCGTTCTGATCACGATTCGGTCACGCCTCGAATTCGGCCGTTGGGAGAGCAAAACGCCATCTACCAGGGAAAACGTCGCCTGTATCGTTATCGAAAGGTCGTAGACGGGTTGCGGGGAGGGGGTGCGGCCGCCCGATCCCTTGGGGAAGTCGCAACGATTCGTGTGAACGGAAACATGGGAATATTGGACAAATACCCCACAGGGGCTTGCCTGGGGCCCGACTACGGCGTCGAGAGGGTCGCCGGGGACGTCCGCGGGGCCGCGACGGAGCCGCGGACGACGAGCTCCGCGGGAAGGGGTGCCGTGTCGGGCAGGGGTTCGCCCGCGAGAGCCGCGGCGAGAACGTCGACCGCGAGCTCGCCGACGCGGCGGAAGTCCTGGCGGATGGTCGTGAGCGGCGGGCAGACGTGTGCCGCCTCGGGGATGTCGTCGTATCCGACGATCGAGACGTCGTCGGGTACCCGGATTCCCGCGAGCGTGAGGGCGTGCATCACCCCGAGCGCCATGTGGTCGTTCGCGCACACGACCGCGGTAGCGGTCGGGTCGAGGTTCTTCCCGGCGTCGAAGCCGGCGGCCGGAGTCCATTGCCCGGAGAGAATCGGCAGGAGGGGGAGGCCTAGCCGGCGCGACTCGACGACGAACGCGTCCTTCCGAAGGCGAGCCTCGGTCGAATAGTGCGGCCCAGCGACGTGTTGGATCCTCGTGTGCCCGGCGTCGACGAGGTGCTTCAGGGCGAGCTCGATGCCCTGCGCCTGGTTGACGGAAACGGACCACGGGGCCCGTTCCTCGCCCGTGAGCAGGTATGCGACGGGCACGCCGGTGCCCTTCTCGTCGATGACGTCGAGCGCTTCGTGGGTCGGGGCCATCAACACGAGCGCCTCGATGGCGCGGTCGAGGAGGAAGTCCAGTCCCTCCTCAATCGCGCCGCGCTCCTCCGGCGTGACGGTCACGAGCGGCTGGAACCCGCTCTCGCGGATCGCGCGCTCGACGGCGTACAGGCACGATGTCGGGCCGAAGTTGGGAATGTCGGGGACGAGTACGCCGATGGCTTGGGAGCGGCCGGTGGCGAGGGACCGTGCCGCGGCGTTGCGGCGGTACCCGAGCTCGTCGATCGCCTCGAGGACGCGGCGCCGAGTCTCGGGTCGGATGCCCTCGAATCCGTTCAGGACGCGCGAGACGGTTTGGTGCGAAACTCCGGCGCGCACGGCGACGTCGTGCTGACGCGGTCCTCGCGTGGCCTTCGGCATCGTTACCTCCGCAGCGCCCCGTGTGGGCGATTCCTCGGGCCCATTATCCAGTCTCCATTGCCGCGGATCGGGGACCCCCGTCCTGTCGTGGCGCGGATTCCCGGAGAAAAGTCCGGCCACAATCCCCAATGTTCGCGATAACATCGGGCTGACGCAAGACCCGGTATTCGGGTGGGTATCACCCGATTTGCCCCAGATTGGAGTGTGCTCCCATGGCGCACCGCGACGACGCGGAGCCGCTGCGCGACCCGAGAATCGCGGTCACGCGCGCCACGATGGCCGACGGCCGGGAGCTGATCTACTTCGACGACGCGGGCACGGCGCTCCCCGCGGAGCGCGCCGCGGACGCCCGCGACCTACCCCCGCGACCTCCCACGGCGGAACTGCGGCGCGACCCCTTGACCGGCGAATGGGTGTCCGTCGCGTCCGCGCGCCAGACGCGCGTCATGCTCCCGCCCGCCCACCTCGACCCCCTCGCGCCGCAGTCGCCGGGAAATGAGTCGGAGATTCCTTCGGTGTACGACGTCGTCGTATTCGAGAACCGCTCGCCCTCCTTCGGACCCGACGCGGCGGAGGCCGACGGGCCCGACCGCCCACAGGGCGACCGCACCGCCCAGACCGCGCGAGCCGTCGGGCGCTGCGAGGTCGTCTGCTTCGCTCCGGTTCACGAGGGCTCGTTCGGCACGCTCGGCACGACGCGTGCCCGCACCGTCATCGAGGCATGGGCGCACCGGACGGCGGAACTCCGGACCCTGTCCGGCGTCCGCCAGGTGTTCCCGTTCGAGAATCGAGGAGAGGCGATCGGCGTCACGCTGCACCACCCGCACGGCCAGATCTACGCATATCCCTACGTGACGCCGCGGACGGAACGTGTGCTTGCCTCGGTCCGCGATCACGGCTCCACGCTGTTCGCGGACATCCTTGACCGCGAAGCCGCCGGCCCCCGCGTCGTCGCGTCCGGCGATCACTGGACGGCGTTCGTGCCCTTCGCCGCCCGGTGGCCGATCGAGCTCCACGTCCTCCCGCACCGCGGCGTGCCGGACTTCGCCGAGACGACGCTCGCGGAGCGCGACGAGCTCGCGGTGCTCTACCCGCGCCTCCTGCGCGCCGTCGACGCGCTCTACGACTCGCCGACCCCGTACATCAGCGCCTGGCACCAAGCGCCGACGGGAGTCCCGAACGTCCGCCTGATGGCCCAGGTGACCAGCCCGCGCCGGGCTGCGGACAAACTGAAATACGTCGCGGGATCCGAGGCGGCCATGGGCGCCTGGGTCGCGGATGTCGTCCCGGAGGAGGCGGCCGCCCGACTGCGGGAGGCCTACGAGCGCGTCGCCGACGCCTCGTCGACGCGGGGGTCGGACCAGTGAGCGCCCCCGCATTCCGAGGAGGCAAGGCCGCGGCCGGCGACGCGGCGGCGGCGTTCACCCGTGCCTTCGGCGGGGAACCGACGGGGGTGTGGTCCGCGCCCGGACGGGTCAACCTCATCGGCGAACACACGGACTACAACCGCGGCCTCGTCCTGCCGTTCGCCATCGACCGGCGTACGGTTGCCGCCGTCCGACTTCGGGACGACCGCGCGATCCGCGTGACGTCGAGCCACGCCGACGGCGCGGTTGAGACTTCGCTCGACGACCTGGACACGGAACTGCCCACCGGCTGGTCGGCGTACCCCCTGGGCGTCGCGTGGGCGCTCCTCGCGCACGCCGGAGCGGACACTTCCGGCGCCGACATCGCCATCCTCTCCGACGTGCCGATCGGCGCCGGCCTCTCGTCGTCCGCCGCGATCGAGTGCTCCGTCGCGATCGCGCTCGACGAGCTCTGGGATCTCGGCCTCGAGCCGATGCAGCTCGCCCTCGCCTCGCAGCGCGCAGAGAACGTCGTGGTGGGCGCGCCAACGGGCGTGATGGACCAGACCGCCTCGATGCTTGGACGCGCCGATCACGCGGTCCTCTTCGACTGCGACGACCTCGAGGCGGAGGTCATCCCCCTCGGACTCGACTCCGCCGGCCTCGACGTGATGGTGATCGACTCCCGGGTCGAGCACTCCCACGCCAACGGCGAGTACGCGGATCGTCGCGCGGCCTGTGAGGCGGGCGCGAAAACGCTGCGAGTCGCGTCGCTCCGTGAGCTGACCGTGGACGACCTTCCCCGCGCGAAGGACGCGCTCGACGATGTCGTCTTCCGCCGCGTCCGCCACGTCGTGACGGAGAACGCGCGTGTTGCCGCGGCCGCCACCGTTCTCCGCGACGCTGGCGCGTCGGCCATCGGCGAGCTGATGCTCGCGTCCCACGCGTCGATGCGCGACGACTTCGAGATCTCCGTCCCCGCGATCGACGCCGCCGTCGAGGCCGCGATGAACGCCGGGGCCATCGGCGCCCGACTGACGGGCGGCGGGTTCGGCGGCGCCTCGATCGCGCTCGTCGCGCGGGACAGGTTCGACGAGATCGCGGAGGCCGTAGCGCAGGCGCTCGCCGACGGTTCGTTCCCCGCTCCCCGGATCTTCTCGGTGCGTCCGTCGGACGGCGCGCGGCGGGACGCGTAGGCGGCGGGCGGTTAACGTGGGCGGCATGCGGTGGATGGTGACCGGCGGAGCCGGGTACATCGGTGCGCACGTGGTACGCGCGCTCGCCGACGCGGGCATTGAACCGATCGTCTACGACGACCTTTCGAGCGGCATCGAGGCGTTCGTCCCCGACGAGGTTCCCTTCGTGCGGGCGACGGTGCTCGACACCGCGGCGCTGAGCCAGGCACTTCTGTACCACGGCGTCACCGGCGTGATCCACTGCGCGGGATTCAAATACGCGGGGGAATCGGTCGCGCGACCGCTGCACACGTACCGGCAGAACGTCGACGGCACGGTGTCGCTGCTCGAGGCGATGTCCGACGCGAATGTGACGCGGCTTGTCTTCTCGTCGAGCGCGGGGGTGTACGGGACCCCGGAGGAGGAGCTCGTCACGGAGGCGACGCCCACCACACCCGAATCCCCTTACGGCGAGTCGAAACTCGTCGCCGAGTGGGCGATCCGCGACCAGGTGCGCGCGACCGAAGACGGCCCCGCGCCCCTCACGGCCACGAGTCTCCGGTACTTCAACGTCGTCGGCTCCTCGTACCCCGACGTGTACGACGCCTCGCCCCACAACCTGCTGCCCCGGGTGTTCTTCGCGCTCGCGCGCGGGGACGCGCCGACGATCAACGGCGACGACTACCCGACGCCGGACGGCACGTGCGTGCGCGACTACGTCCACGTAGGCGACCTCGCGCTTGCGCACGCCACGAACGCGCTCGCGCTGGAGGAGGGCCGACGGCTCGACGAGGTGTACAACCTGGGGTCGGGCGAGGGCAGTTCCGTTCGGCAGATCATGGACGCCGTGGTCGCGGCGACGGAGACGACGCTCCGGCCCGTCGTCGGAGCGCGCCGGCCCGGCGACCCGGCCAGGATCGTGGCGGACGGAACGGCCGCGGCCCGCGACCTCGGCTGGGAGATGCGCCACTCGATTGAGGACATGGTGTCGAGCGCGTGGGCGTCCCACCCGAAGGGTTGACGGCGGTCGAGACGTCGCCGGACCGTGCGGCCGAGTCAGGATAGGATGTCCGCCGACGGGCGATTGGCGCAGCGGTAGCGCGCTTCCTTCACACGGAAGAGGTCACTGGTTCGATCCCAGTATCGCCCACCACCTAGACCCCCTCGCGATCGTGCGCCGCACCCTCATGGGGACGTCTCCCCACTGCGCCGCGGCGCGCCACGCCCTACTGTGTTCCCAGGATCGCTCGCGCGGTTCGAGGGAAGCGAGGTCGACGGTGGGGATGGAACGACCGAAGGGCGCGGACGTCGACGCCGCGCGACTTGCCGAGGTCGGCGCGATGCGGGACGAGGCCCGCTCGCTGATGCAACGTCTCGCGATCGCAGGATCCGACGCCGACGCCGACCTGATCGCTGAATGCGATTCCTGGATCACGGCATCACGGACGCGCGTGCGGGCGTTCGACCGCGTGCTCGCGGACCACGCCCGCGCGAAGCGGGGCGGGGAGGCGCGATGAGCGATCTCGTCGTCGACTTCGACGAGCTGAACGCCGCCGTTGGCCGGATCGGCCGCGTCACGGAGATCTTCGACTCCGCCCACGGGGATGCCAAGGTCGCGGCGGGTCACACCGGTCATGACGGCCTCGCGGGCAAGGTCCGCGAGTTCGCCGACGAGTGGGACTACAAGCGCTCGAAGATGCGCGGCGCCATCGTCTAGCTCACCGAGCACTACCGCGCGGTCGTCCAAACGCTCGGCGACCTCGATTCGACGATGGGCGCGGAGGTGCGCAAGTCGCTCGCCGAGGCGGAGCGCAAGGCGGCCGAGTTCGCCGGACCCACGCAGGCTTCCGGCCGGGCGGTTCGCGGCGGCGCGGTCGAGGCTTCTGGCGGGGGAGGGTTCTGATGTTCGGGGGGATCGCCACGCTACCGCCGCTCCCGGGAAACCCTCGCGCGCTCGAGCACGACATCTCTGAGCTCGAACGCTCGTCGCGCGCTCTCGAGGAAGCGACCGAGATGCTCGCGACCGTCGCGCTCGACGGCCGCGGGGAGACGATGGAGGCGTTGCGCGAATCGTCGTCCGCCGTCGCCGACGACCTGCGGCGCGCCAACGGTCGCTACGCGGGAACCGCGGCCGCGCTACGGCCCTACGTCGTCGTTCTCGCGTCCGCGCAGTCGACATCGGCTCGAGCCCTCGAGATCAACCACGACGCCCGCGTGCGGTACGACGCGGCGGAACGCCGTCACGACGACGCGAAACGCGAGCTGCTACGCCTCGAATTGCAGGGCTCCCCGCAGCCCGCGACCTCTCAGGCCGAGGACGAGGTGCTCCACGCGCACCTCGCGATGAACGCGGCCGAGCAGCTCAACGCCGAGGCGCGCTCGATCTACGTGCGCGCCGAACGAGACGTGGACGAGGCCGCGCACACGGCGATGGCCGCGATCAACGCCTCCTTCGACGGCACCAACGACAGCAACCTCGAAGAGGTGCTCGGGTTCTTCGCGCCCGTGGGGGACTTCCTCAAGGGCCTCGTCGAGTGGGTGGGCGACTTCTTCGCGTCCGTGATCAAGCTCCTCGCGACCGCCGTCGCGCTTGTGACGGCTGCGCTCCTTCTCGCCATCGCCGTCGTCGCGCTTCTCGCCCTCCTCATGGTCGCGTTGGCTCTCGCGGTCGTCCTGCTGGCGGCCGTTCTCCAGATGGTCACCACCGTCCTGCTGCTGTGGGGCGTCACCGAGATCCTCGGCGTCCCCGACCTCCTCCAGCTGAAGCTCGTGGCCCTCGCGATCGGGATCATGTGCCCGCTGCTCGGCGGATACATCGTCGGCATCATCCTCTCGGACGTCACCGCGCCGACTCCCGAGGTGCGCGAGGTTCATTCCCGCGACGACCTTGACGCGCGTACCGACGCGGAGCAAGACGGCTACACGGACCTCACGATGCACGACTACCTCATCGATCACCCGAGCGACGGACCGGGAATGGAAAAGTACGCGCCGATGTACGAGCCGTTCTCGCCCGCGAATCGGATCGCGGTCGAGGGAATGCTCGACGCGGCCGGGAAGAATGACCAGACCGTGGTGAGCATCGAGCACTTCGTCGACGAGACCGGCCAGGATCGCTGGGTCGTGACGCTCCCGAGCACGCAGGAATGGAACCTTCCCTGGAATACGCCGTTTGACGGCGGCGCGGTCAACGACCTCGGCGGCAACCTCGCGATGATGCTTGTCCCCGAGCTCAGGACGCAGTACGAACGTGCCGTCGTCGAAGCCATGCACCAGGCCGGAATCCAGCCGGATGACCCCGTGATGATGGTGGGGTTCAGCCAGGGCGGAATCCTCGCGGGCCTGATGACGGAGCGCTACGGCGGAACGCAGTTCAACATCGACGCGGTGCTCACGGCGGGATCGCCGATTGAGGGTTTCCGCTTCCCGGACGACGTCGCGGTACTCGCCGTCGAGAACGACCACGACATCGTCCACCAGCTCGACCTACACGCTGGCGGGAACCCCTCGAACCTTACGACCCTGAGGGGAGACGCGCAGACGGGAACGCTCGACGGAACGCACTCGACGGACCACTACGCCGCGACGATCGACAGCGCCGGCCCGGGCGTCGTCCCCGACGTGTTCAAGGACTTCCAGCCGAACGCCGACGACCACGATTGGGAACGGAATCTCTATGCCTTCTCCGAGTAGCGACGACGAGCCCCGGCTCGAGTTTCGCCTCCCGGGCTCGTGGGAGCAGTTCACCCCGGAGGACTCCCCGCGCGAGGAATCGCACATCACGGCCTACGTCGAGGAAATCGTGGGGAAGGCGGACGACCGCGCCCAATTGCGCGCGGCGCTCCGGATGCGCCTCGCTGCGGGCATCGAGGCCGCCGCGGACGGCTCCGCTCAGGCGCTTTTCATTTGCCGGGAGGTCATGCCGGACGCGCCCACGCCGATCGTCATGACCGTGTACGCGCCGGCGTTGTTGCGCATGAGCCCCGTCCTCGGAACAGATCCGGACGCGGTGATGCGCGCCTTCAAGCAGGCGCGGACTCAGGTGTACGAGGAAGGCGAGTCCGACTGGGCCGACCTCGAGATTCCCGAATCGCGCATTCTCCGGGTGGTCCGCGACGAGGACGTCCCCCTTCACCCACAGGCGCCCGAAGCCACGGCGCCGAACCTCCAGGCCGACTACTGGTACACGACCCCGGGCAGCAAGCGCATCGTGCTCGTCAGCTTCTTCACCCCGCTCGCGGACATCCGCGAGGCCATGCTCGCGTTCTTCGACGGGATCGTCCGCGCCTCCCGTTTCGCGGCCTGAGACCGCGAGAGCCGATCCGCGACGCCTTTTCGCGCGCCGCGGGTCAGTGCAATACTCGAAGCACGGAGGCACAGACCGAACGCTCGATGGAAGCGGGGCGAGGCGCCGTGACGGACGACGTGGTCGACGAGGCGCGGACGCGCGCGCCCTCGGCCGCCGCACGCGCCGCCTCGGGCGTCGAGGTTTCGTCCCCCCGAGGGCTTCGGGCCACGATCTTCGCCTTCCTCGCCCCGCTGTGCGGGTGGCTCGCGTACACATCCTTCGACTCCGGCCGCAAGTCGGACGCGATGGGCGTTCTCCTTGCCGGCGGGGCGTGGTTCGCGTTCCTGCGCCTCTTCGCCCAGCGCCTCGAATACCGATCCGACGGCATCTCCTTCCGCGGCGCGATCTTCGAATACGCGTTCCCCGGCCGTGCCGTCGAGCGCGTCGCCCTCCAGCGCGCGGGCCTGTCGGCCCGGCTCGACCTCGCGGACGGTTCGCCGTTTAGGGCGGAGATCCCCGACTGGAACTGGTCCGCGCACCGGAACGCGCGCCGCGCGGCCGTGGCGGCGAGTATCCGCGCGATTCCGCGGCGCCCGTACGAGGTGACCGAGATTCCCGCTCCCGACGCCGGACGCTGGCGCTATCCGACCGTCTCCGAGAACGAGATCGACGCCCTGCGCCCGACGCACGGCGTCGCGCCGCTCCGGATCATCGAGACGGGCTGGATCGCCCTGACCGTCGTCGCGACGCTCGCCCTGGCCGTATTCGGCACCTAGCGCCGCGCTCGACTCGCGCCGCCCAGCCGCGAGGGTGAAGGATGGGCGCATGTCACTGCCCGGTTGGTGGAAGCGCGCCGCGGCGATACTCGTCGTCGTGGTCTTGGTCGTCGTCTACTTCGTCATCGAACTCGGGGCGCGCAGCGGCCCCAGCATGGAGTTCGCTCCGGGCCAGTGGGTGAACCAGAAAGCGAACGCCGCCGTACTGCTCCAGGCGGACGGGACCGGCGAGGCGGCCCATCTCTCGTACATCGGCGAGGGCGACACGACCACGTGCACGAACGACAACAAGTACCACGCGTATTCCGGCCCCGTCGAGTGGCGGTGGGTCGACGACGGGGGCGCCATCAGCTTCGACCTCACCGACGCGGGCGTCACCGGGCTCGTGTTGGCGCCGAAGAAGTCGGGCAACTGGGCGGAGCTCGCCTACTGGGCGTGCGGCGACCGCCACCAGACCCGCACCTACTCCATGACCCGGCTCGAGTGTGCCGATGACTGACGACGGACGGTGGCACGGCGTCCTGCGAGGGTCCGGGCCGATCCCGTTTCGGCTCGCCGTGCTTTGGGTGCTCGATTGGGCCGTCCTTGCGCTGTTCGTGTGGTTCCTCGTCGACCAGTACCGCGCGGCGGGTACTCCGGGTTCACTCGACGTCCGTCCCTTCGTCCGCCGGTGGCCGTTCTTCGTTGCTTTGTGGCTCGTTTACGGGGCGAAGCCGATGTGGACGCGATTGACGGCCCTCGGGCTCGTTCCGTGCGCGTGGGTACGCGAGTCCGTCGGGGAGACTGTCGTCGCGCGACCTTGGGGCGTCGTTGGTTGGCGAAGCGCGCGCATCGTCGCCTCCGGAGCGGTCGACATCGAGATGTCCAGAGACAGAAAGATCGAATTCAATCGTTACGTGCACATCACCAGCGGCGGCAGGCATTTGCTGATCACCTGTCCGGGCCCGATCGCCGGCGACCGAGTCGAGGAACTCGCGCAACTGTTGCGCTACAGCGGATGCGCGGTGACGGTCCGAGGGAGCTTCGACACCTATGGCGAACAGCCGGATTCCACCGCGGCGGACACCGAAACGCTGTAGCGGGACGCGATCGACGAACGCCCCGAGTGACACTCGGTACCATCGTGGGGGCAGGCGCGACAACGAGGAGAGAACGTGGCGAGCATCAGCGTGACCGTGGACGGCGACAAGCAGACGCTTCCCGCCGGGACGACGGGCGCCGACGTCTTCGCCGACCGCACCGAGGTCGTCGTGATGCGGGTAGCGGGAGAGTTGCGCGACCTCGCCGCGGAGCTCGCCAACGGCGACAACATCGAGGCGGTCACGATCGACAGCCCCGATGGACTGTCGGTGCTCCGCCACTCGTGCGCCCACGTCCTTGCCCAGGCCGTCCAGCAGCTCCGCCCCGAGGCGAAGCTCGGTATCGGACCGCCCATCGAGAACGGCTTCTTCTACGACTTCGACGTCGCCGAGCCTTTCACCCCCGAGGACCTCAAGAAGCTTGAGAAGGCGATGCAGCGCATCGTCAACGAGAAGCAGTCGTTCCGCCGCCGCGTCGTCACGGACGAGGAGGCGGTCGCCGAACTTGCCCACGAGCCGTACAAGGTCGAGCTCGTGGGCCTCAAGTCGCACGCGGGGGACGCGGAGGCCTCCGGCGCCGAGGGTGCGTCCGTCGAGGTCGGCGCCGGCGAGCTCACCATCTACGACAACGTTCGGGGCGATGGAACGGTCGCGTGGAAGGACCTCTGCCGCGGCCCGCACGTGCCCACCACCAAGATCCTCACCAACGGGTGGTCGCTCACCAAGACGTCGTCCGCGTACTGGCGGGGCAGCGAGAAGAACGCGCCGCTACAACGCGTGTACGGAACCGCGTGGCCCACGAAAGCGGACATGGTCGCCTACAAGGAGCGCGTCGCGGAGGCGGAGCGCCGCGATCACCGCAAGCTCGGCGCGGAGCTCGACCTGTTCAGCTTCCCCGAGGAGGTCGGCTCGGGCCTCGCCGTGTTCCACCCCAAGGGCGGGGTGATCCGCAACGAGATGGAGGAATACTCGCGCCGCCGCCACGTCGAGGAGGGCTACGAGTTCGTCTACTCGCCGCACATCACCAAGTCCAACCTCTTCCATGTCTCGGGACATCTCGACTGGTACGCGGACGGCATGTACCCGCCCATGCAGATGGACGAGGAGAAGGACGTCGCCGGCAACGTCACCAAGCAGGCGCAGGACTATTACCTCAAACCGATGAACTGCCCGATGCACAACCTGATCTTCCGGTCGCGCGGCCGCTCGTACCGCGAGCTCCCGCTCCGGATGTTCGAGTTCGGCACGGTGTACCGCAACGAGAAGTCCGGCGTCGTGCACGGGCTCACCCGGGCCCGCGGGTTCACGCAGGACGACGCGCACATTTACTGCACGCGCGACCAGATGGCCTCCGAACTCACCACCACGTTGAACTTCGTGCTCGGCCTCCTCAAGGACTACGGGCTGACCGATTTCTTCCTCGAACTCTCCACCAAGAACCCCGACAAGTTCGTGGGCGACGACGAGGCATGGGAGGAGGCGACGGAGACGCTCCGAAAGGTCGGCGAGGCGTCCGGCCTCGAGCTGCGCCCCGACCCGGGTGGCGCCGCGTTCTACGGCCCGAAGCTCTCCGTCCAGACGCGCGACGCGATCGGGCGTTCCTGGCAGATGTCCACCATCCAGCTGGACTTCAACCTGCCGGAGCGGTTCGAGCTCGAGTACACCGCTCCCGACGGAACCCGTCAGCGCCCCGTCATGATCCACCGCGCGCTGTTCGGCTCGATCGAGCGCTTCTTCGCGATCCTCACGGAGCATTACGCCGGTTCGTTCCCCGCGTGGCTCGCGCCCGTCCAGGTGCTCGCCGTCCCCGTCGCGGAGCCGTTCAACGACTACCTCCAGGCGATCGTCGATCGCCTGCGCGCGGAGGGCATCCGCGCGGAGATCGACGCGAGCGACGAACGCTTCCCCAAGAAGATCCGCAACGCGTCGAAGGACAAGGTTCCGTTCGTGCTCATCGCCGGCGGCGAGGACGAGGAGGCGGGAGCCGTATCGTTCCGGTTCCGCGACGGCAGCCAGGACAACCAGGTGCCGGTGGACGACGCGGTGGCCCGCATCGTCGACGCGGTCGCCTCACGGGCGCAGGTCTAGCGATGGCCCAGATCGAGGACGCGGAGACGATGGGCGGGGTGCCCGACGGCTTCGAGCGCCTGTGGACGCCGCACCGCATGGCGTATATCCGCGGCGCGGAGAGCCGCCGGGGCGCCGTCCCGGACGACGGGTGCCAGCTGTGCGCCAAGACGGAGGCGGACGACCGCGAGAACCTCGTCGTCGCCCGGGGCGAGCACTGCTACGCCGTCCTCAACCTGTTCCCGTACAACCCCGGCCACCTGATGATCTGCCCCTACCGCCACGTCGGCTGGTACACGGAGCTCACGGACGGGGAGCGCGACGAGATGTCCGCCATGACGCAGCGCGCCATGGTCGTGCTGCAGAAGGTCAGCGGGACCAAGGGCTTCAACATCGGGATGAACCAGGGGTCCGTGGGTGGCGCGGGAATCGCCGAACACATCCACCAGCACATCGTCCCGCGATGGATCGGCGACGCGAATTTCCTGCCGATCATCGCGAAATCCAAGGCGATGCCGGAGCTGCTCGACGACACCTGGCAGCGCGTAAGCGCCGCCTGGGCGAAGGAGGACTAGATGGTCAAGTGGATGGGCCCGCCGTTCATCGCGGCGTACAAGGCCCTCGCGAAGGGCCTGATCCGGCTCCACGTGCACCCGAACGCCGTCACGCTGGTCGGCACGGCCGGGGTGCTGTTCGGAGCGCTGTACTTCTTCCCGCAAGCGGATACGAACATCTACCGCTTCTTCGTCGGGACCATGGTGTGCTGGGGCTTCGCGCTCTTGGACATGACCGACGGGATGATCGCGCGGATGACGGGCAAGTCCTCCCGCTTCGGCGCGTTCCTCGACTCGACGCTCGACCGGTTCGCGGACGCGGCTGTGTTCGGCGGCATCGCGTGGGGCTTGATCGACCGTCACCGAGTCACCGCCGTCGCGGCCATCCTGTGCCTCGCGATCGGTTCGGTCGTGCCCTACGCGCGTGCTCGCGCCGAGGGCCTCGGGATCGAGGCGAAGGTCGGCATCGCCTCCCGCGCGGACCGGCTGACGATCAGCCTGATCGCGACCGGGCTGGTGGGGCTCGGCGTCGACGTCCGCGTGCTGACCGTCGTGCTCTTCGCCCTCACGGCGGCCGCGTTCTTCACGGTGCTCCAGCGCGGCTGGGCCGTGTGGAAGGCGAGCAAGGCCGACCCGAGCATCCCCGCGGCGGCGAAATAGCCCGTGAACGGTTTCCTCGTCGCGATGAAGGTGTCGCGCTACGTGCCGGTGTGGTTCATCCGCCTCGTCGCCGGGTTTGGCGCCTGGATCGCGTGGGTCAAGCACGGCAAGGGCGTGCGGCGCCTCGAGGACAACTACCACCGCGTCACCGGACTCGAGGGTCGCGAGCTGCGACGTCTGTCGCGCCTCGGCATGGCCTCCGCCGCCCGGTACTACTCCGAGGTGCTCGAGCTGCCCCGCATGACCGGCGACGTGATCGACGCCCGCATGCGCACCGTCGGCATCGCGCGTTCGCTCGAGTCGATGAAGCGCGACGGGCGCATCTGCGTCGTGCTCGGGCACAGCGGCAACTGGGACCTCGTCGGCGCGTGGACGTGCCGCAACCTCGGCACCGTTCGCACCGTCGCGGAGGTGCTCAAGCCGCACGAGGTCTTCGATGAGTTCGTCAAGGTGCGGGAGAAGGTCGGCATGACGGTGCTGGGACTTGAGGGATCGGGGACGTTCCGCGAACTGATATCGATCGGGCTCCGGGACGGAGGCGTTATCGCCCTTCTCGCGGACCGCGACCTCAGCGGCTCCGGCGTCGAGGTGGAGATGTGGGGGCGGAAGGTTCGAGTCGCGCCGGGTCCCGCCGCGTACGCCCTCGCCACGAAGACCGAGCTGTCCGTACTCCACGTGCGCTACGAACGCATCCACGGAGCCCGGCGCTGGCGCGCCCGCTCCCGATGGGGCATCGTGATGGAGTTCGGGGAACCCGTCGCCATTCCGGCGGGGACCAAGACGGAGCAGATCGCCGCGATGTCCCAGGAGTGGGCGACGTTCCTCGCCGACCGCATCCGCACGTACCCGGAGGATTGGCACATGCTGCAGCGTTTCGGGTGGGTCGAATGAAGATCGGGATCATCTGCCCCTACGCGCTCGACCGGCCGGGCGGCGTCCAGCTGCACGTCCTCGACCTCGCGCGCGCCCTCGGCGACCTCGGCCACGAGGTCCGCATCCTCGCCCCCGCGGCGCCCAACTTCCCGCTCCCGGCCAACGTCGACTATGCGGGCCCGACGATCCCTGTCCCGTACAACGGGTCGACGGCACGCCTCCGGTTCGGTCTCATGACCGCCGTGCGCGTGCGGAGATGGATCCGGGACAACGCGTTCGACGTGATCCACCTCCACGAGCCCGGGGCGCCGTCGTTGTCGCTCCTCGCCCTATGGGCGCGGAGCGGTCCCATGGTCGCGACCTTCCACACGTCGAACGACGACTCGGCGATCATGCGTCTGGCCAAGCCCTTCATCAAGCCGGGGATGGAGGTGCTGGACGCCCGCATCGCGGTGTCGCCCGCCGCCGACCAAACCGTCAAGGACCACCTCCGGCTCGACGCGACCCACATCATCCCCAACGGCGTCGACACCGCCGGGTACATCGAGGCGCACCCCCGACCCGCGTGGTTGGGCACCCCCGAGGAGCCGACGGTCGGGATCCTCGGGCGCCTCGACGAGCCTCGCAAGGGACTCGACGATTTCCTCGCGATGATCCCGCTCGTGCGTGCCGAGGTGCCGAAGGCGCGCTTCCTCGCTGCGGGGCGCTTCTCCGCCCGGGTCGCGGCGCGTGTGCGCGCCGCGGGTGGCGAGGCGATCGGAACGCTCGACGAGCTGGAGAAGCAACGCTTCATGGCCTCGGTGGACGTCTACTGCGCGCCGAACAACGGAGGGGAGAGCTTCGGCATCGTCCTCGTCGAGGCGATGGCCGCGGGAGCCGCCGTGGTCGCGAGCGACCTGACCGCCTTCCGCGACGTCGCCACAGCGCTCGGCCCCGAGCCGTGCATCGCGCTTCACCGCGTCGGCGACGCGGCGGACCTCGCCGCCACCGTCGTCCGTCTGCTCAAGGATCCGAAGGAGCGCGCCGACCTCGCCCAGCGCGGGCGCGAGACCGCGCAGCACTTCGACTGGAGCGAGGTCGCCCCGCGCGTCGAAGCCACCTACCTCGAGGCGATTAGACTGGCGGCTTCACGTTGATTGGCACAGGGGGCAGGGAACATGGCATCGAAGGACAGCGGTAGCGCACCGAAGACCGGCACCGACCTGGTCAAGCGGGGCATGGCCGAGCAGCTCAAGGGCGGCGTCATCATGGACGTCGTCACGGCCGACCAGGCGAAGATCGCCGAGGACGCCGGAGCGGTCGCGGTCATGGCGCTCGAGCGCGTGCCCGCCGACATCCGCGCCCAGGGCGGCGTCGCACGCATGTCCGACCCCGACCTGATCCAGGGGATCATCGACGCCGTCTCGATCCCCGTCATGGCCAAGGCCCGCATCGGGCACTTCGTCGAGGCGCAGGTGCTGCAGTCGCTCGGCGTCGACTACGTCGACGAGTCCGAGGTGCTCACCCCCGCGGACTACGAGAACCACATCGACAAGTGGGCCTTCACCGTGCCGTTCGTGTGCGGCGCGACCAACCTCGGCGAGGCTCTTCGGCGCATCACCGAGGGCGCGGCGATGATCCGGTCGAAGGGCGAGGCCGGCACGGGCGACGTCAGCAACGCGACGACCCACATGCGCTCGATCGGCGGGGCGATCCGCCGCCTCACCTCGATGGCGCCCGACGAGCTGTACGTCGCCGCCAAGGAGCTCCAGGCGCCCTACGCCCTCGTCAAGGAGGTCGCGACCACCGGGAAGCTCCCCGTCGTGCTGTTCACCGCGGGCGGCATCGCCACCCCGGCCGACGCCGCGATGATGATGCAGCTCGGTGCCGAGGGCGTGTTCGTCGGCTCCGGCATCTTCAAGTCCGGCGACCCGGCCAAGCGCGCCGCGGCCATCGTCAAGGCGACGACGTTCCACGACGACCCCGCCGTCATCGCCGAGGTCTCGCGCGGGCTCGGCGAGGCGATGGTGGGCATCAACGTCGAGGACGTGCCTGAGCCGCATCGGCTCGCCGAGCGCGGCTGGTAGGCCGTGGGTCCACAGGCGACCCCCCGCGAGGCCGCCCGCGTCCTCATCCTCGACCCCTCCGATCGCCTCCTTCTGCTGCGCGGTCACGACCCGGCGATGCCCGAGCGCTCGTGGTGGTTCACGCCGGGCGGGGGCCTCGACGGCGGCGAGACCGTCCGCGAGGCCGCCGCGCGCGAGGCGCGGGAGGAGACGGGATACGTGCTCGACCCCGACGCCCTCATCGGTCCGGTGTGGGAGCGGACGGCCGTCTTCGACTTCATGGAGCGCCCCTATGTGCAGCACGAGCACTTCTTCGTCGCACGCGTGGACGACGCGTCGCCGCGCGAGGAGGCCGTGTGGACGGACGTCGAGCGCGACACGCTTGAGGCGGTCGCGTGGCTGAGCGCCGAGGAGATCGTCGCGTCGCCCGTCGAGGTCTTCCCGTCGGTCCTGGGATCGGCCCTCGCGACCGTGCTTCCGTGGGACGGCGAGTTGAGGCACCTCGGGACGGAGAACCTATGAGCACGCCCGCGCGGATCGGCGTGCTCGCTCTCCAAGGTGACGTACGCGAACACCTGGGCGTGCTCGCCGCGTGCGGCGCGGACGCGTTCCCGGTCCGGCGGCGCGCCGAACTGGAGGCCGCGGACGGGATCGTGCTCCCCGGAGGGGAGTCGACCACCATCGACAAACTCCTGCGCGCGTTCGACCTCTTCGATCCCCTCCGGGCGCGCCTGCGCGCCGGCCTGCCCGCCCTCGGGACGTGCGCGGGGATGATCCTGCTCGCGGACCGCGTGCTCGACGGGACGTCCGATCAGCAGACGCTCGGCGGCATCCCCATGACCGTGCGGCGCAACGCCTTCGGGCGGCAGGTGGACTCGTCGGAGGCCGAGCTCGTGTGGCGACCCGACGGCTCGCCGATGCACGCGACGTTCATCCGCGCCCCATGGGTGGAGGAACTCGACCCGGCCGTCGAGGTGCTCGCGACGGACGACCACCACGGGGGCCGGATCGTCGCCGTGCGCCACGAGGCGCTCATCGCCACCGCGTTCCATCCGGAGCTCGACGGCGAGACGCGCGTGCACCGCCTCCTGGTCGAGGCGGCGGCCGCGCGTTAGGCGGCGGGCCGCCCGCGGAGGGCTCTGCCCTAGAATGGGCGGGGCCCGGCGGACGTCGGAGCCGGTAGGGAAGAAGCGAGGAGCATCGTGTCCGGTCACTCCAAATGGGCCACCACCAAGCACAAGAAGGCCGTGATCGACGCCAAGCGCGGCAAGCTCTTCGCGAAGCTCATCAAGAACATCGAGGTCGCCGCGCGCACCGGCGGGGGCGACCCCGCGGGCAACCCGACGCTCTACGACGCGATCCAGAAGGCCAAGAAGACCTCGGTCCCCAACGACAACATCGACCGCGCCGTCAAGCGCGGCTCCGGCCAGGAGGCGGGCGCCGCGGAGTACGAGACGATCATGTACGAGGGCTACGGCCCCGGCGGCGTCGCGCTCCTCATCGAGTGCCTGACGGACAACCGCAACCGCGCCGCGATGGAGGTGCGAACGGCCCTCACGCGCAATAACGGCACCCTCGCGGACCCCGGATCCGTGAGCTACCTTTTCTCCCGCAAGGGGCAGATCGTCGTGTCCAAGGAGGGAGGCGTCACCGAGGACGCCCTCCTCGAGGCGACGCTCGAGGCGGGCGCGGAGGAGATCAACGACCTCGGCGAGGTGTTCGAGATCATCACCGAGGCCACGGACGTCGTGAAGGTCCGCGAGGCGCTCCAGGCGGCCTCGATCGATTACGACAGCGCCGAGGCCACCTTCGTCCCGTCCGTGCAGGTCGAGGTGGACGTCGAGGGCGCGAAGAAGATGCTCCGGCTCGTCGACGCCCTCGAGGACAGCGACGACGTTCAGACCGTCTTCGCGAACTTCGACGCCTCCGACGAGGTCATGGCGGCGGCCGAGGAGTAATCGTGAGGATCCTCGGCGTTGACCCGGGCCTCACGCGCTGCGGCCTCGGTGTCGTCGAGGCCGGGGCTTCGCGCCGCGTCACTCTCGTCGACGTGTCCGTCGCCACGACCGCGCCAAGCCTCGACGCGCCTGCGCGGTTGCGAGAGATCGCCGACTACCTCGGTTCCGTTCTCGATACGCACGCCCCGCAGGCCGTCGCGCTGGAGCGCGTCTTCGCGCAGCACAACGTACGGACCGTCATGGGTACCGCGCAGGTTTCCGGGATCGTCATGCTCGAGGCCGCGCGACGCAACCTTCCCGTCGCCCTTTACACGCCGTCGGAAGTCAAGGCGGCCGTCACCGGCAACGGGCGCGCCCCGAAGGCGCAGGTCGTCGAGATGGTGCGACGACTCCTCGGTGTCGACGTTCCCACGAGCCCGCCGGACGCCGCGGACGCCCTCGCGATCGCCATTTGCCACGCCTGGCGCGGGGCCGTGCCGGGCGCGGCGGGGCGCGATCCCCACGCCATCGCGACGCGCGCCCAGACGCGCTGGGCGGAGGCGGAACGCGCGGCGCGTCGCAGCCCGGCGAAGCCTCCCGTGCCGTAGCCTGATTCGTACATACGTTCGAGTCGCGCGGGAGGCCCGGTGTTCGCTCAACTGTCGGGGACGGTGCTCGCCATCGACGCGACGTCGCTCGTCGTCGACGTCGGGGGAGTGGGTTTCGACGTCGTGTCCACGCCGTCGACCCTCGCCCAGGCCCGGCCGGGCTCGACGACGCGTCTGTGGACCCACCTCGTGGTGCGCGAGGAGAGCCTGACGCTGTACGGCTTCGCGACGCGCGACGAGCGGGAGGCGTTCGTCGCCCTCCAGGCCGTAAGCGGCGTCGGCCCGCGCCTCGCGCTCGCGATGCTCGCCGTGCACTCCCCGCGGGACCTGGCGGCCGCGGTCGCGGCGGGCGACGCCGGCGCGCTCGAGCGCGTCCCTGGAATCGGAGCGAAGGTCGCCGCGCGCCTCCTGCTCGAGCTCGGGGGCAAGCTCGTTCTGCCCGACGCGGGCGGGGCGGTCAGCAGGGGCGACGGGCGGGACCAGGTGGTCGAGGCGCTCGTGGGTCTGGGCTGGGCGGCGAAGGCCGCGCGCTCCGCCGTCGACGCCGTCGCAGCCGAACCGGTCGCGGACGACGAGGTGCCGGGCGTGCTGCGCGAGGCGCTCCAGAGGCTCGGAGGCGCGCATGGATGACGTGACGGAGGAGGTCGAGCGGATCGTCGACCTCGACGCGGACGCGATCGAGCGCTCCAACGAGGCGGCGCTCCGGCCGTCGAGCCTTGAGGAGTTCGTCGGGCAGACGGTGGTGCGCGAGCAACTCGGGTTGGTGCTCGAGGCGGCGAAGGCGCGGGGCGCGACGGCGGATCACGCCCTGTTGTCCGGTCCACCCGGACTCGGGAAGACGACCCTCGCGATGATCGTCGCCGGGGAGCTCGGGGCGACGCTCCGGGTCACGTCCGGGCCCGCGATCCAGCACGCGGGCGACCTCGCGGCGATCCTGAGCTCGCTCGCCGAGGGCGAGGTGCTGTTCATCGACGAGATCCACCGCCTCGCGCGCCCCGCCGAGGAGATGCTGTACCTCGCGATGGAGGACTTCCGCGTCGACGTCGTCGTGGGCAAAGGGGCGGGTGCCTCGTCGATCCCGCTCAGCCTCCCGCCGTTCACCGTCGTCGGCGCGACCACGCGTGCGGGACTCCTGCCTGCACCGCTGCGCGACCGTTTCGGCTTCACCGCCCACCTCGACTTCTACTCCGACGACGAGCTCCGCCGCATCGTGGAGCGCGCCGCGGGGCTGCTCGCGTTCGCGATCGATGCGGACGCCGCGAGGGAGATCGCCGGGCGTTCGCGCGGCACCCCCCGCATCGCGAACCGGCTCCTGCGCCGCGTGCGCGACTGGGCGGAGGTCCACGGGGACGGCCACGGCAGCATCGACGCCGCCCGGGAGGCCCTCGCCGTGTACGAGGTCGACGAGCGCGGGCTCGATCGGCTCGACCGCGCCGTGCTCGGCGCGCTGTGCACGCGGTTCGGCGGGGGTCCCGTCGGGCTGTCGACGCTCGCGGTCGCGGTGGGGGAGGAGCCCGAGACGGTCGAGACGGTCGCCGAGCCGTTCCTCGTGCGCGAAGGCCTCATGGGCCGGACGCCGCGGGGGAGGGTCGCCACGGCGGCCGCGTGGGAGCATCTCGGCATCGACGCCCCGATGGACGCCTCGGACGGCTCCGGAGGGTCCCGGCTTTTCGACTGATGCGCCGCGCGAAACGGCCGACGCGGGGCGCCGGTTCGACGTGGGTCGCGCGAACCGCCTAGAATCGGCTGGGCTCGCCCGAGCCGCTCCCTAGCCGAAGGACCACCGTGTCGACTGTCACCAAGGCCGCGCGCAAGTCGCTGCTGTGGCTTCTCACGATCATCGTCGCGCTCGGCGGCGGCGTCGCGTACGAGGCGCTCGTCAACGACCGCAAGTGGACGCCCGAGCTTGGCCTTGACCTCGCGGGCGGCACGATCATCGTTCTTCAGGCCAAGACGACCGACGGCAGCGCCGTGACGCAGGAGAGCCTCCAGCAGACCGTCGAGATCATCCGCCAACGCGTCGACGCCCAGGGTGTCGCCGAGGCGACGATTGCGACGGAGAATCCCGACCACATCGTCGTCTCGCTCCCGGGCAACCCGTCGGACGAGACCATTGCGCTCGTGAAGCAGTCGGCGCAGATGCAGTTCCGCCCGGTGCTCTTCGCGGACGACGGAAGCACCACGACGTTCCCCGACCTTCAGGACACCGACCCGAACCTCGTCGGCACCTCGTCCTCCTATGCGTCGATCACGGAAGCGGACAAGGCCGAGTTCCTCGCCCTCGACTGCACGAACGTGGAGAGCCACAAGGTCGGCGACGTGGGTCAAGTGGACGCGGCCTTCGTCACGTGCGGAACCGACCCCAACCGCCCCACGGAGCGGTACCTGCTCGGTCCCGTCGAACTTCAGGGAACGGACGTTTCTGGCGCCACGGCGGGACCGCTCGTGAACTCCGTCGGAGCCGTACAGCCGAACGAATACCAGGTGAATCTCACCTTCGACAGCGCCGGCACCGACAAGTTCGGCACGGTCACGACGCGCCTCGTGAACGCTGCGGATCCTCGCAATAGGTTCGCGATCGTCCTCGACGGCCTCGTCATCACGGCGCCGACGGTGCAGAGCGCGATCAACAACGGCCAGGCGAGGATCAGCGGCAACTTCACGACGCTCGAGTCGGCGTCGTCGATCGCCAACCAGATCAGGTTCGGTGCGCTCCCGCTCTCGATGGACACGCTGAGCCAGTCGAAGACGACCCCGACGCTCGGCGCCGCGCAACTCAAGGGCGGGCTGATCGCGGGTGGGATCGGACTGATCCTCGTCGTCTTGTACTCGCTGATCCAGTACCGGGCTCTAGGGTTCGTCACCGTCGCATCGCTCGTGATCGCCGGGACCATCACCTTCGGGTCGATCGACTACCTCTCCGGCCTCATCGGCTACCGCCTAAGCCTCGCCGGCGTCGCCGGAATCATCGTCTCGATCGGCGTCACCGCCGACTCGTTCATCGTGTACTTCGAACGCGTACGAGACGAGCTGCGCGAGGGGAGGACTCTGCCCGCGTCCGTCGAGCACGGATGGAGCCGCGCGCGGAGGACCATCCTCGCGTCGGACTCGGTCAGCTTCCTCGCCGCGATGGTCCTCTACCTCACCGCCGTCGGCAACGTGAGGGGCTTCGCGTTCACGCTCGGCCTCACCACGATCGTGGACCTCGTCGTCGTCATGCTCTTCACGCACCCGACGCTCGCGCTGCTTGCGCGCACGAAGTTCTTCGGTCAGGGGCACACCCTGTCCGGCCTCGACCCGAGACAACTCGGCCGGGAGTCGTTCTACAAGGGCCGGGGACGGGTCGCCGTCGCCGATCTGACCCTCGCGGAACGCAAGGCCGCGGCGCTGAAAGCCGGATCTACGTCACCGAAGGGAGAGGGCTGATGGCGCTGAGTCTTGAGAAGTGGGGCAACGACCTCCACTCCGGCAAGCGGTCGTATCCGATCGTTCCCCACCGCCGGCGCTGGTTCCTTGTCTCTGCGCTCCTGATGGCGCTGTCGATCGGCCTGCTCTTCGGACGCGGGTTCACGCTCGGTATCGACTTCAAGGGGGGATCGCAGTTCGACGTCTCCGGCGTGACGAACGCCGACACTCAGCCCGCCGTGGACGCGATCGCGTCGGTCGACGCCACCGCGGTGCCGACGGTCAAGGCGCTCACGGACCTCGACGGCGTCGTGACGATCAACGTGCAGATGCAGAGCCTCGACGATAAGGAGGCGAGCGCCGTGGTGACGGCCCTCGCGGCCGCCTACGATGTGAACGCCCAGGACTCTATCTCGGCGAACGTCATCGGCCCCACGTGGGGTTCCGAGGTCAGCTCCAAGGCGATCAAGGCGCTCATCATCTTCCTCGTGCTCGTCACGCTAGTCATGGCGCTGTACTTCCGCGCGTGGCGCATGGCCGTGGCGGCCCTCATCGCGCTCGCCCACGACCTCCTCTTCACCGTCGGCGTCTACGCGGGTATCGGCTTCGAGGTGACGCCTGCGACGGTGATCGGGTTCCTGACGATCCTCGGATTCTCGCTGTACGACACCGTCGTCGTCTTCGACAAGGTGCGCGAGAACACGGCGGAGTTCCAATCCCAGAAGCGGTACACGTACGCGGAGCTCGCGAATCTCGCGGTCAACCAGACGCTCGTGCGGTCGATCAACACCTCGATCGTCGCGCTCCTGCCCGTCGTCTCCATCCTCTTCATCGGCTCCTACGCCCTACGCGCGGACACCCTCAAGGACATCTCGCTCGCGCTCTTCGTCGGCCTCGCCGTCGGGACGTACTCCTCGATCTTCGTCGCGACGCCCTTCGAAGTCGCCCTGCGCAGCCGCGAGAAGACCGTGAAGGCGCACACCGCCGAGGTGATCGCCGCGCGCACCGCGCAGGGGATCGACCCGTCGGTCCCCGCGCCCGTCGTCACCGTCGCGCCGGGATCGCACCAGGGAGTCGCCGCGCAGCCTCGCCGCAAGGGCCGGTCGTAAACTAGGACGACGACCAGGGAGGAGGTGCCGTGACCGACACGCGAGCCCCCTCCCCGTCCTCCGGCCCGCTCGGATTCTTGCGCCGCGCCAAGCCGCCGACGAGCGAGATCGACGGCGTCCTCGACGCGTTCCGCAAGATGTACCCCAAGGCGAAGACGACGCTCATCGAGCGCGCCTACGACGTCGCGAAGCGTCAGCATGAGGGCCAGACCCGCCTGAGCGGTGACCCGTACATCACCCACCCCGTCGCCGTCGCGCTCATCGTCGCCGAACTCGGGCTTCCCGAGGGGGTCGTCGCCGCCGCGTTGCTCCACGACGTCGTCGAGGACACGGGCGTGTCGGTCGAGGACCTCCGCGAGGAGTTCGGCGACGAGGTCGCGATGATCGTCGACGGCGTCACGAAGCTCGACAAGGTGACCTACGGCGAGGCGGCACAGGCCGAGACGGTCCGCAAGATGGTCATCGCGATGGCCAAGGACATCCGGGTCCTACTCCTCAAGCTCGCGGACCGGCTCCACAACGCCCGTACCTGGCAGTTCGTGGCCCCGGAAAGCGCCCGGCGCAAGGCCCAGGAGACGCTCGAGATCTACGCGCCGCTCGCGCACCGCATGGGTCTCAACACGATGAAGTGGGAGCTCGAAGACCTCAGTTTCGCGACGCTGTACCCGAAGATCTACCAGGAGATCGTCGACGTCGTAGCCGAGCGGGCGCCCGAGCGGGAGAAGTTCCTCGCAATGGTTCGGGGGGAGGTCGAGGAGGCCCTGTCGGAGATGAAGATCAAGGCGACCATTACCGGCCGCCCGAAGCACTACTACTCCGTGTACCAGAAGATGATCGTCCGCGGCCGCGACCTCAGCGACATCTACGACCTCGTCGGCGTGCGCATCCTCGTGGAGACGGTGCGCGACTGCTACGCCGTCCTCGGCGCCCTGCACGCGCGCTACCAGCCCGTCCCCGGCCGGTTCAAGGACTACATCGCGACGCCGAAGTTCAACCTTTATCAGTCGCTGCACACGACCGTCATCGGACCCACGTCCAAGCCCGTCGAACTTCAGATCCGCACCCACGAGATGCACCGGACCGCAGAGTACGGCCTCGCCGCGCACTGGCGCTACAAGCAACCGGACAAGGATCCCAAGGGCGCGGGCGGCGCGGAATTCGGCTGGCTCCGCCAGATCGCGGACTGGCAGCAGGAGACGGCCGATCCGAGCGAGTTCCTCGATGCGCTGCGCGGGGAGATCGGCCCCGCCGAGGTGTACGCGTTCACGCCCGGAGGGAAGCTGCTCGCGCTCCCCGAGGGCGCGACGCCGGTCGACTTCGCCTACGCCGTCCACACCGAGGTGGGGCACCGGACCATCGGCGCGAAGGTCAACGGGCGGCTCGTCCCGCTCGACTCGCGCGTCGACAACGGCGATACCGTCGAGATCCTCACGTCGAGCGACGAGAACGCGGCGCCCAAGCGCGACTGGCTCGAGTTCGTCGCGTCGACGCGGGCGCGCAACAAGATCCGGCACTGGTTCACGCGGGAGCGCCGCGAGGAGTCCATCGAGACGGGCCGCGACATGCTCGCCCGCGCGATCCGCCGCCAGCACCTGCCCATGCAGCGCCTCATGAGCCGCCAGTCGCTCCTCACCCTCGCGCGAGAGATGCACTACGAGGATGTCGAGGCGCTCTATGCCGCGATCGGCGAGCATCGCGAGCAGGCGTCCGACGTCGTCGCCCGCATGGTTCAAGCGGTCGGCGGCAACGCGGGGGCGGAGGAGGACCTCGCCGAGATCACGCGGCCGGGGGCACGGAGCCGACGGCGGGTCCAGCCCGGAGACCCCGGCGTCTCCGTTCACGGGCTCACGGACGTGGTCGTCAAGCTCGCGAAGTGCTGCACCCCCGTGCCCGGAGACTCCATCCAGGGCTTCGTCACCCGCGGCTCCGGCGTGAGCGTCCACCGCGCCGACTGCGACAATCTCGAGGCGCTCCGCGCGCAGCCCGAGCGGCTCGTCGACGTCGAATGGACCGGCCGCTCCGACGCGACCTTCCTGGTGCAGGTCGAGGTCGAGGCGCTCGACCGCGCGCGGCTCCTATCCGACGTCACCCAGGTGCTGAGCGACCACCACCTCAACATCCTCTCCGCGAACGTCACCACCACCAAGGACCGCATCGCCCTGTCGAGCTTCACGTTCGAGATGGCGGACCCGTCCCACCTCGGCGCCGTGCTCGCCGCCGTCCGCCACGTCGAGGGCGTCTACGACGTGCGTCGCATCACCGGGAGCCGGCGCACCGTCAGCTGAACGCGCCAGACGACGCGAGCGCCGACCGCACGGCCTCCCACGCCGACCGAACGCGCGCGGCACCCAGGCCGCGAGGGTCGTCCGCGGCGACCAGGGCATCGATGGCGGCGGCGTCGACGCACCCGTCCCGGACCGCGCGGTATACCGTCGCGAGCGCGACGCCGCCCGACCCCCAGCGCAGCGCGTCGGCCGCGCACCTCTCCGGCGCAGCGAGGCGAACGCCGCCCACGACGTCGTCTCCGCCGTACCCCGCCGGGCCCGAGTGGAACGCGAGGCGCCAGCCCCGCGCGTCGGCCCCCGGCTTGGCGCGGTGAAGCCCCCGTCGGCCCACCAGGTCGACGGTCGCGGGTGCCTCGCTGCCGTCGCGCACCCAGAGTCCGGCGAGGCCGGAGACGACGGTGTGCGGGGGGACGACGGGCGCGAGGGTTGCGGCGCGGTCCGCGGGCGTCGGGGGCAGGTCCCGGGGCATCCCGTGACGCGGCGCGAGGTAGGAGAGCGCGCCGTCGCGGAGCATGCGGGCGAAGGCGGCGCGCCCGACGTCGTCCGAGGAGACGGGAATCACGGCCCCAGCGTGCCCGAACTGGGGGAGAGGCGCCGCCGTCGCGGCGAACCTGGGGAAAAGGCTAGGAGACGCTTGCCTGGATCTGGTCGAGCCAGGCCTGCCGCGCGTCGCGGGACTCGGTGAGCTCTGCGACGGCCTTCTTGTCGCCGGCGCTCTTCGCGTCCGCGATCTGGCGGTCGAGGTCGGCGATCGCGGCGATCAACTGCTCCGCGGCGCCGCTCACGCGAGCCTCGAGCTCCGGGTTCGACTTCTCCCACGCGTCGCCCTCGGCCTCGCGAACCGCGCGCTCGACGGCGCCCAGGCGCTTGCCGAGGCGCACTGCGTCGGCCCTCGGAACCTCGCCGGCGGCCTCGAAACGGTCCTGAGCGGCCCTGAGCGCGGCCTTGGCAGCCTGGAGGTCGCGGATCGGCAGGAGACCCTCGGCGTCCGCGACCGCAGCCTCCTTGGCAGGCAGGTTCGCGGAGAGCACCTCCATGCTCGCCTCAGTCGCGACGCGCTTGGACTCGAAGAACGCGTCCTGGGCGGCGCGGAATCGCGCCCACAGGGCATCGTCGGAGGAGCGGCGTCCGCGTCCCGCGGCCTTCCACTCGCCCATGAGGTCCCGGAAGGCGCGCGCGGTCTTGTCCCAGTCGGAGGAGCCGGAGAGCGCTTCGGCCCGGGCTACGAGGGCCTCCTTGCGCGCGGCGACCTCGACGTTGACCTTGTCGAGCTCCGCGAAGTGGTGCTTGCGCATGCGCTCGAAGCCGGAGCGGGCGTGCGCGAACCGCGTCCACAACTCCTTCTCGGCATCCTTTCCGATGCGGGCCCCGCCCTTTTGGGCGGCCTTCCACGCGTCGAGAAGCGAGCGCAACTCGGCGGTGTCGTCCTTCCAGCGGATCGATTCGATCGGTTTCGCGGCGATAGCCTCTGCCTTCGCGACGATCTCCTCGCGCTCTTTCACCGCCTGCGCGCGGGCTTCGGCCTTCGCCGCCGCCATGGCGTCGCGCGTGGTGATCGCCTGCTCCTCGACGGGCGCGAGCTTCTCGCGGTACGCGGCGAGGTCGCCGACGCAGTCCGGCGCGGTGAGCACGGCGCGGCACGCGGCGAGGGCCTCGTCGATGTCGCGGATCGACAGTTCCGCGGCCTCCAGGCGGGCGTGGAGACGCTCGACGGCGCCCACGTGCTCGAAATACCGGCGCGCGTAGACGACGAGCGGCTCGTCCCCCTCCGCGGGTCCGACCACGTGGCGCGTCTCGCCGTCGACCAGGACGACCGAGCCGTCCTCGACGACGCCGTGCGCCGCGGCGGCCGCGAGTTCGGCGGGGTCCACGTCCGCGACCACCGGCACCTTGACCGGGTGATGCGCGGCCTTGCCCGCGAGCACCTTGGGCGACGGGGCCGTGGGCGGGGTGGGCTTCGGTGCGGATGTCGACGGGCTCATTCCACGGACACCTCGTTGATGATGACGGGATCGGCGGGAGTCCCGTCGCTGCTTCCGTCGGACGTTCCTCCCGCGCCAATGCCCTCCAGGATAGCCAGGCCGTCGGTGATCGTGCCAAAGACGGTGTAACCCCCGGCGGCGTCGGACGGGATCATCGAGTCCTGGTAGACGAGGAAGAACTGGCTGCCCATGGAGTACGCGTCGCCGCCCACGCGGGCCATCGCGATCGTGCCCGCCGGGTACGTGTCGTCCGACGGCGCGTTCTCGATCGGGCCGAAGGTGTAGCCCGGGCCGCCGTTCGGCGTGCCGTCGGGCGAGCCGCACTGGAGGATGTAGATGCCCTGGTTCACGAGGCGGTGGCACTCGGTCCCGTTGAAGAACCCGTCCTTCGCGAGCGTGACGAACGAGGCGACGGCCTGCGGTGCCGCGGCGCCGTCGAGGGTCGCGGTGATGGTCCCTGCGCTCGTGTCGATCGTCGCGTTCCACGTGCGGTTCTCGGAGGCCGACGGCGGCGGGGCGAGCGCGGAGTTGTTCGACGGCGTGGGGGAGGGGGCCATGGTGGCGGTCGGGGTGGACGAGCCGTTGAGCGCTGAGATTCCGAGGGCGCCCGCGCCGGCGAGGATGAGCGCGACGGCGACGATGGCGATGACGCGGTTACGGCGGCGGCGGCGCGCCTCGCGCGCGGCGATCTTCGCCTGGAACTGTTCGTAGCGCCGCTTCTGCTGGGCGCGGATCTGCTTATTGGTCGCCATGGTCTCTCCGCAGGGGTGTCGAGTCGACAGTCTAGGGGTTCCGAGATGGAACAATGGCCGCATGAGCCGCGTCGCGCCCGTATCCGGGTTCCCTGAGTGGGCGCCCGAGGAGCGCATCGTCGAGCGGCACGTGATCGAAACGCTCCGCGAGACCTTCGCGCTCCACGGCTACGCCGAGATCGAGACGCGGGCGATCGAGCCGCTCGAACGCCTGCGCGGCGATTCCGACGCGGCGAAGGAGATCTACGCCCTTCGGCGCGTGCTCGCGGACCCAGACGAGGGGGACTCGGGGCTCGGTCTGCACTTCGACCTCACCGTCCCGTTCGCGCGCTACGTCGAGGAGTTCTCCGGGCGCCTTACGTTCCCGTTCCGCCGGTACCAGATCCAGAAGGTCTGGCGCGGGGAGCGGCCGCAGGAGGGGCGATTCCGGGAGTTCTACCAGGCGGACATCGACATCGTCGGGCGTAGCGGCGAACTCCCGCCGCATTTCGAATCCGAGGTAGCTGTCGTCATGGCACGGGCACTCGCCAGCCTCCCGATCCCGTCTGTACGGATGCATGTCAATAGCCGGGACTTCGTAGAGTTCTTCTACCGAATGCTAAACGTCGTGGACGTCAACGCGGCTCTTCGCTCGGTCGACAAGCTCGGCAAGATTGGTATCGAAGGAGTGAGCGCGGAACTTCGAGTCCAGGGCGTGGGCGACTCGGCCATCGAAGCGATTGAGGTGTTCTCGCGTAGCGATCCGCGTGACGAGAAGCAAATGGCTTGGCTTCTTGGAAGTGCTGGGTTCAGCGGGTTCTTAGGCGATTTCGAAGATCGTCGGAAGGCACTGATCGCTCTCGTAGACGCGATCAACGATGCGGTTCCGGGAGTTGCCCGCGCCGACCTCGGGATCGCTCGCGGTCTGGACTACTACACGGGCGTTGTCTACGAGACGTTCATCGAGGGTCACGAGGACCTCGGTTCGATCTGCTCGGGGGGGCGTTACGACAGTCTCGTTGCCGGGGGAGGCTATCCGGGCGTCGGCATGTCGGTAGGGGTGAGTCGTCTGGTCAGTCGCCTTCTGTCAGCAGGCCTGGTTGAAGCCACACGATCGGTCCCGTCGGCCGTCCTCGTCGCCGTCGTCGACGAGGAATCGCGCGCGGCATCGAATGCCGTCGCCCGCGCGCTCCGCGAGCGCGGCATCCCCTGCGAGGTCGCGCCGACGGCGGCGAAGTTCGGCAAGCAGATCCAGCATGCCGACCGGCGGGGCATCCCGTTCGTGTGGTTCCCGGGGGATCCCCACGAGGTCAAGGACATCCGTTCCGGCGACCAGGCGCCCGCGGACCCGGAGACGTGGGAGCCGCCCGCGGACGACATCTGGCCCAGGGTCGAACGCCGCTAGACTCGTCCCCGAGCCCGTCCCGATACCAAGGAGTTCCCGTGCATCGCACGCACCTCGCCGGCAACCTTCGCGCGTCCGACGCGGGCGCGACCGTCACCCTCGCCGGGTGGGTTGGCCGCCGCCGCGACCACGGTGGCGTCGCGTTCATCGACCTGAGGGACGCGTCGGGCTTCGCCCAGGTCGTCATCCGCGAGGAGGTCGCCCACGAGCTCCGCTCCGAGTTCGTGCTTCAGGTGACGGGCAGCGTGAGGCTGCGCCCCGATGGAAGCGCCAACCCGAACCTTCCGTCCGGCGAGATCGAAGTCGTTGCGGACGACGTCGTCGTCCTCAACCCGTCGGCGCCCCTGCCTTTCCCCATCGATGAGCACGTGACCGTGGGGGAGGAGGCGCGCCTCAAGCACCGCTACCTCGACCTGCGCCGACCCGCTCAGCGCGAGGCGATGGTGCTGCGCTCGCGGCTCAGCCAGGCGGCTCGCACCGTGCTACACGAGCGCGACTTCCTCGAGATCGAGACCCCGACGCTCACCCACTCGACGCCGGAGGGGGCCCGCGACTTCGTCGTGCCCGCGCGCCTCGCGCCGGGCTCGTGGTACGCGCTTCCCCAGTCACCGCAGCTGTTCAAGCAGCTGCTCATGGTGGCCGGGATGGAGCGGTACTACCAGATCGCCCGCTGCTACCGCGACGAGGACTTCCGCGCGGACCGCCAGCCGGAGTTCACCCAGCTCGACATCGAGATGTCGTTCGTCGACCAGGACGACGTCATCGAGGTCGGAGAGGCCGTCGTCAAGGCGGCGTGGGCGCTCATCGGCGTCGACATCCCACTGCCGATCCCGCGCATGACCTACGCGGAGGCGATGCGCCGCTTCGGCTCCGACAAGCCGGACCTGCGCTTCGGCATCGAGCTCGTCGAGCTCGCCGACTACTTCAAGGACACGCCCTTCCGCGTCTTCCAGGCGCCCTACGTCGGCGCGGTGGTCATGCCCGGCGGGGCGTCGCAGCCGCGCAAGACGCTCGACGCGTGGCAGGACTGGGCCAAGCAGCGCGGCGCCAAGGGCCTCGCGTACGTGCTCGTCGACGAATCCGGCGAGCTCGGCGGACCCGTCGCCAAGAACCTCTCCGAGACCGAGCGCGCGGGCCTCGCGGAGGCCGTCGGAGCGAAGCCCGGCGACTGCGTCTTCTTCGCCGCCGGCCCCGTCGAGAGTTCGCGGGCCCTGCTCGGCGCGGCACGCCAGGAGATCGCGCGCCGGCTCGACCTCATCCCCGAGGGGTCGTTCGAGTTCGTGTGGGTCGTCGACGCGCCGCTGTTCAAGGCGGTGACGGCGGACGACGACGACGTCGCCGTCGGGTCGGGCGCGTGGACGGCCGTCCACCACGCCTTCACGAGCCCCAAGCCCGAGTGGATCGACCGATTCGAGGACGACCCGGGCAACGCGCTCGCGTACGCCTACGACATCGTGTGCAACGGCAACGAGATCGGCGGGGGATCGATCCGTATCCACCGCCGCGACGTCCAGGAACGCGTCTTCAAGGTTATGGGGATCGGGGCCGAGGAGGCGCAGGAGAAGTTCGGGTTCCTCCTCGACGCGTTCCAGTACGGCGCGCCGCCTCACGGCGGGATCGCGTTCGGGTGGGACCGCATCGCCGCGATCCTCGCCGGCGCGGACTCGATCCGCGACGTCATCGCCTTTCCAAAGTCAGGAGGCGGTTACGACCCGCTCACCGGCGCCCCGGCGCCGATCAGCGCGGAGCAGCGCAAGGAGACGGGCGTCGACTTCACGCCCGAGGCGAAAAGCAACGATTGACCCGTTCCACGCGGCCGTCGCGATTCGCTAAGCAAGATACGACATCCTTCGCTAGCCTGTTGGCGTGAGAGGCGCTGAGGGAACTGACGGAGACGACGCGAACGCGAAGTCGCTTATGCGACCTCCGCGAGTCCCCTTTGGCAATCGAGTACCGCCGCTATGGCGCTCCGACCCTCATGTTCGCCGAGAGATCGCGTTGGCAATAGCAATCGGGTTGGTCCCGGTCGTTGTTGAAGCGTTAGCGCGTGTGCATGACTCGGTGGACGCGCCGGTGACGATAACGACTCTGGCCCTTTCGACCTATGCCTATTGCGTGGCACTCCTTGCGTACACGACGCGAGCGTGGGAGATCGAGGGCGCTACGGCCGTCGCGACGGGGGCAATCGGTGCGATTGCTTTGGGTCTCGCTTCGATCAACGCGAGCGGCATCGATCGACCCAGCGGTGCTGAGTGGCTTGTTGCAGTGGCCCTCTTCCCGTCCGCGGTGTTCGCCTCTTTGTATCTGATTCCAGCTCGAGGAAGGGCATCATGAAATGACCAGCCCCGAGAAGGAGTACTTCCGGCGACGTCGCAACCGAGCACTGGCACGGGTCCTGCTGTATATCTACGTTCCTGCAGCCTTCATGTTTGCCGGCTCGTTCGTGATTGTCGGGGTGGCAAGCAAGAACGTCAAGAACCATTGGTCGGTCTATCTTGCGGCGGTGCCACTCCTGATTCTTGCGTTCGCGTTGGGCTTGCGGGGGACGCGGATGCTCACTGGCGCGGTACAGCCACGAGTTCAGGTAGTTCTGGGCGGTTTGCCAGGCGTCGGCAAGACCGTTTACGCCAACGTGTTCCACGCCGTAATGGTCGAAGGAAACTCGCAGAGATTGCAGTACACGGCGGACAGTCGCACAGCGCAGGCGGTGTACGCGTCGATCGCCAAATTGGCGAAAGGTGAGTGGCCGTCGTCAACAGTCGGTGGCGCCTTCGAACTTTTCCGCGGAACGGTCGAATTCCGTCTCACGGAAAGGGGGAAGCGGATCGTACACGCCGTACCAGGGATCGGTCGTCTCAACGAGATGATTTACGGCGCTCGCCTCTTCGATTTGATTCTCGCTGACTCTGCGGGTGAGCACTGGAGGCGTATGGCCGCTAGTAGCGACACAGGGTTATCCGAAGATGCGATGTCGGCCAGCCTGATCAAAGACACCGCGGAGTCAGAAGGCCTCGTCTACCTAATCGACGCCCAAAGCGTCTTCTCGAGGGACGAAGGGGTGAGGTCTGCCGTAGATGACCTTCTCGGCACTGTGAGCCAGCTGAAGGCGATTGCCGGAGTCGACGGGCATCTACGCCCGGCAATCGCCGTGGTGTTGTCGAAGGTCGACCTGTTGACGCCGTCGCAGCGAGATAGATTGTCGCGATGGCTCGGCGAAACACGGAAATCCGATCCAGAAGTTGTCGACGAAAGCAGTGATCTGGCGGTGAAGTCAATTAGAGGTGGCAATGAATTCGTCCAACTCGAACGGCTTCGGCGTACTTTAGACGACTCTCATCCCGGATCCGCTGCTTTCTTCCTTGCGACGTCGCTCGGCGCCGCAGTCGAAGCGAGTCTATTGACGTCTGAGCAGGCGAGGGGCCTTATTAGGGTTGGGGCCGCGAAGAAGACGCCAACGTTTAGACCCGATGAAGCCGAACGTCTCGTAACGCCGGTACGTTGGATATTGCGAAAGGTGCGGCAGGAGTAGGAAGACTGGCGGTCGAGTGGGTCCGATTAGTGCGTGATACTCATGCGCGCGTAGAGCCGCTTGAGGGGTTTCGGCGCCCACCAGTTCCACTGACCGAGCAGGGTCATCGTCGCGGGCACGAGCAGCAACCGCACGAGCGTGGCGTCGAGGAACACGGCGAACGCCAATCCCACGCCGATCTCCTTGATGACGAGGATCTTGCCCGCGGCGAAGCCCATGAACACGACGATGACGATCGCGGCCGCCGACGTGATGATGCGTCCCGAGCGCTGAAGCCCCAGCCGGACCGCGTCGTCGTTCGACGCCCCCTTGTCGACCATCTCCTTGATCCGCGAGAGCAGGAACACCTCGTAGTCCATCGATAGCCCGAAACCGAAGGCGAGGATCAGCACCAAGACGTACGTCTCGATGCCGCCCGTCGACGCGAACTGGAGCGGCCCCTCGAGGTGGCCGTGCTGGAAGATCCACACGGCGACGCCTACCGAGGCGGTCAGCGAGAGGCCGTTGATGATCAGCGCCTTGATCGGCACGAGGATCGATCCCGTCATGAAGAACAGCAGCACGAACGTGCCGAGGACGACGATCCCGAGCGCGAGCGGCGCCCCCGACGTGATCGCGCCGATGAAGTCGATCTGGTTCGCGGCGGCGCCGCCGACGTAGAGGCGGAACGGCGGGTCTAGCGCGCGGATCTCCTTGACGAGGTCGACGGACTCGCGGCTTCCCGGGTCGGCGTAGGTGACGATGAGCCCGGAGATCGCCTGACCGTTCGCCTCGGTGGTCGGGGTGATGGCCGCGACCCCCGGGAGTCCGGCGACGTTCGCCTGGATCCACGCGTCGAGCTCCGCCGCGCTCGCGTCGGCCACGAGGTCGATGTCGGGGCTCTCGAGCTGAGGGAACTCTTGGTCGAACGTCGCGACGAAGGTGCGGTCGGGATCGCCCTTGGGTAGGAGTTCGAGCGCGGAGTTGCGCAGCTGGATCCCGAGCGCCGGCCCCGCGAGGATCGCGAGAACCGCGACCGCTCCCGCGACGACGAGCCACGGCCGCCGCTGCACGCGCGCGGTAAGCCGCGAGAACAACCCCTCGTCCCGCGTGACGTCGGAGGTGATCCGCAGGACGCGCCGCAACCCCGGTACCCGCGAGATGAGGCCGGGTTTGGCGAGACGGGCGCCGAAGAGATACGCGAGCGCCGGCACGAGCGTCATCGCGACCAGGAGCGCCATGACGACGACTCCGAGGGCGGCGCCCCCGAAGGCCTTCATGAGGTCGGGCGCGAAGGTCAAGAGGCTTCCGACGGCGATCGCGACCGTCACCGCCGAGAAGAACACGGTCCGACCGGCCGTCGCCATGGCGCGTTCGATCGCCGGACCCCTCGCGACGCGGGGGTCGCCCCCGGCTGCGGCGAGCTCCTCCCGGTACCGCGACACGATGAGCAACCCGTAGTCGATACACAACCCGATTCCGAGCACGGTCACGACGCTCTGAGCCGAGTTGTCGACGGTGTAGGGGAACGTGAAACCGTAGAGGATGGTGAAACCACCCGCGATGGACGCGATCGCGCCGGCGATCGGAAGACCTGCGGCGAGGAATCCGCCGAAGACGAACACCATCACGAGCAGCGCGAGCGGAAGCGCGATCGCCTCGCCCACGACGAGGTCCTCCGAGATGCGAGTGTCGAAGTGCTCGAAGAGGAGGCGGTTCGAGTACGTCGTCACCTGCGCCTCGGGGGCGACAGCCCGTGCCGCCGTCTCGACGTCCGCGAACTCCGACTCGAGAGTGTGGTTGAGGGAGAGCACCACCGCGTCGTCGTGGTTCGGCGCCATCGTCACGAGTACGAGCAGGCCCGTTCCGTCGGCGGCCGCGAAAGCCGCGGGCGGCGCCCCCGCGTCGGAGAACCGGGTCGACGCGAAGTCGGCACCGGGCAAGGCCCCGAGCGGCGAGACGACGAGCGCGACGCCCGGCGTCTCGGCGATGGACATGAGGGGCTCCTGGAGCGCCGCCGCGAGGGCCGGATCGGTCGGGTCGACGCCGAGCAGCATCGCGCTGAAGGTCGTCCCCGCCTCGAACGGAACGGACGCTTCCACGGCGGCGCGCGCCGCGGCGCTGTCCGAACCGCGAACGCCGGGCTCGCCCGTTGTCGTCCGCTCCTGGAGGTTCCCGTAATCACCCCAGCCCGTCTCGGAGAATACGAACATCGCCACCGCGGCGATCGCCCACACGACGACGGTGAGGACGGGGCGGCGGGTGACGGAACGGGCGACGCGCGCGAACAGGCTCATGGCGAGAAACTAACACGTCGGGTGCGCGTCTCCGGGCGCCCCTAGAGTGAGGTGGTGGACCTCTTCGACGCCGTGCGCCAGGACGCCTCGGGCGTGCCTGCACCGACGGCCGCGAGTCCGCTTCCGGTCCGGATGCGCCCGCGGACGATCGACGAGGTCGTCGGCCAGGACCACGTCCTGGAGAGCGGTAGTCCACTGCGTCGCCTCATCGAATCCGCAGGCGGCTCGGCCTCCGTATTGCTGTGGGGGCCGCCGGGTACCGGGAAGACCACGCTCGCATACCTCGTCGCGGGCGGGCGGCGGTTCGTAGAGGTGTCCGCCGTGTCTGCCGGCGTGAAGGACGTGCGGGCGATCATCGACGACTCGAAGAGGCGCGTCGCGACGGGCGAGCCCGAGACGGTGGTGTTCATCGACGAGGTGCACCGCTTCACCAAGACCCAGCAGGACGTGCTGCTTCCCGCGGTCGAGAACCGCTGGATCACGCTCGTGGCCGCGACCACGGAGAACCCGTCGTTCTCCGTCGTGGGGCCGCTGCTCTCCCGCTCGATCCTCGTGACGCTCAAGCCCCTCGACGAGGCGGCGATCCGCACGCTCCTCGCGCGCGCGATCTCCGACGAGCGCGGTCTCGCGGGTCGGGTCGCCGTCGCCGACGACGCGCTCGACCACATCGTGCGCGTCGCGGGCGCCGACGCGCGCAAGGCGCTCACGCTTCTCGAGAACCTCGCGGCCGCGGCGGGCGACGGGGGAGAGGTGACCGCCGAACTCGCCGAGCAGGCGATGGACGCGGCGCTCGTGGCGTACGACCGCCAGGGGGACCAGCACTACGACGTCATCAGCGCCTTCATCAAATCCGTGCGCGGGTCGGACGTCGACGCCGCGCTGCACTACCTGGCGCGCATGGTCGTGGCGGGAGAGGACCCGCGCTTCATCGCACGGCGCCTCGTCATCCTCGCCGCCGAGGACGTGGGGATGGCCGACCCTCAGGGTCTCGTGATCGCCCAGGCCGCCGCCGACGCCGTGAGTTTCATCGGCATGCCCGAGGGCAGGATCGTCCTCGCCGAGGCGACGGCCTACCTCGCGACCGCGCCCAAGTCGAACCGCTCCTACCTCGCCCTCGACGCCGCCATCGCGGATGTCAAGGCCGGTCGGTCGGGCGTCGTCCCCGCGCAACTGCGCGACGCGCATGCTGCGCCCACCCAAGACGCCGCCTCGGAACGCCTCGGACACGGGAAGGGCTATCAGTACGCCCACGACGCGCCGCACGCCGTCGCCGCCCAGGACTACCTCCCCGAGGCGCTCGCCGGCGCCGAATACTACGATCCGAGCGAGCGCGGCTACGAGCGCGACGTCGCCGCGCGGCTCGCCAAAATCCGCGACATGCTCGGGCGTGGAAAAACCGGCCGATAGTCCGCTATCCTTGTCCGAGCCCTCGCGGCGAGCTGGCTGCTCTTGCCGCGTCCCTGTTGGAAGGCGCGTCCGCGCGCCATGGTGGTCAAAGGAAAACTGTGACTTCTGTTCAGCGTGCGCGCCGCCAGGTGCGCCTGTCGCGCGCCCTCGGGCTCGCGCTCACCCCCAAGGCTGTCAAGCACTTCGAGAAGCGGCCGTACCCGCCCGGCGAGCACGGCCGTACCGCGCGTCGCAAGGAATCCGACTACGCCGTGCGTCTTCGCGAGAAGCAGCGCCTGCGCGCGCAGTACATGCTTCGCGAGAAGCAGATGGTTCGCGCGTACGAGGAAGCCCACCAGGGCTCCGGTCGTACCGGCGACGAGATGGTCGAGCTCCTCGAGACGCGCCTCGACGCGCTCGTGCTTCGCGCCGGCTTCGCCCGCACGATCCTCCAGGCTCGCCAGTCGGTGTTGCACCGCCACATCCTCGTGGACGGCCACATCGTCGACCGCCCGTCCCAGCGCATCACCCCCGGCCAGACCATCCAGGTCAAGCCCAAGGCGACGACGCTCGATCCGTACATGGCGGCCGCGGCGGGCGCCCACCGGGACGTGCTTCCGGAGGTTCCCGAGTACCTCGACGTCCAGCTGGAGAAGCTGACGGCCAAGCTCGTGCGCAAGCCCGAGCGGGCCGAGGTGCCGATCACGTGCGACGTCCAGCTCGTCGTCGAGTTCTACGCCCGATAGGACCCGTGCCGGATCATCCCCGGCCGAGCGCGGCCGGTTGAGGAGGGCAACGATGCGCACCGCGGACATCCGTCAGCGTTGGCTCGACTACTTCGCCGGGCACGGCCACGAGGTCGTGCCGTCGGCGTCGCTTGTCTCGCCCGACCCGTCCCTCCTCTTCACCGTCGCGGGCATGGTCCCGTTCATCCCGTACATGCTCGGCCAGCAGCAGGCGCCGTGGCCGCGGGCCACGTCGGTCCAGAAGTGCATTCGCACCCTGGACATCGACGAGGTCGGCAAGACCACGCGTCACGGCACGTTCTTCCAGATGAACGGGAACTTCTCCTTCGGCGACTACTTCAAGGAAGGCGCCATCACCTACGCGTGGGACCTGGTCACGGGCCCCGAATCGGAGGGCAAGTACGGCTTCGACCCCGACAGCGTATGGGTGACGGTGTTCGAGGAGGACGACGAGGCGGCCGCGCTGTGGTCGGAAATCGCGGGGCTCCCGAAGGAGCGCATCCAGCGCCGCGGAATGAAGGACAACTTCTGGTCGACGGGCCAACCCGGTCCCGCGGGGCCGTGCTCGGAGATATACATCGATCGCGGGACCGAATACGGCAAGGACGGCGGGCCGATCGTCGACGAGTCGCGGTTCCTCGAGATCTGGAACCTCGTATTCATGCAGTACGAACGCGGCGCGGGCGGGGGCAAGGACGACTTCCCGATCCTCGGTGACCTCAAGCAGAAGAACATCGACACCGGGCTCGGGCTTGAGCGCGTGGCGTTCCTCAAGCAGGGCGTCGACAACATGTACGAGATCGACGAGGTGGTGCCCGTGATCCGGGCCGCCGAGGAGGTTTCGGGTCGGGCCTACGGCGCGGACCAGGGAGACGACGTCCGGATGCGCGTCGTCGCGGACCACGTCCGCAGCTCGCTCATGCTCATGTCCGACGGGGTGGTCCCCGGCAACGAGGGCCGCGGCTACGTGTTGCGCCGGTTGCTGCGCCGCTCGGTGCGCGCGATGCGGTTGATGGGTGTCGAGGACCCGGCCATCCCGCATCTGCTTCCCGTGTCCAAGGACGCGATGAAGGCGTCGTACCCGGAGCTCGAGACGCAGTTCGAGAAGATCTCGCAGATCGCCTACGCCGAGGAGGACGCGTTCCGTCGCACCCTCACCTCCGGGACGGTCATCCTCGACACGGCCGTCAAGCGCACCAAGGACGAGGGCGGCCACGTGCTCGACGCCGAGGACGCCTTCGCCCTCCACGACACGTACGGCTTCCCGATCGACCTCACGCTGGAGATGGCGTCGGAGCACGGTCTCCAGGTGGACGAGGAGGGCTTCCGTCGGTTGATGCAGGAGCAGCGCGACCGCGCCCGCGCCGACGCGAAGGCCAAGAAGGGCGGCCACGCCGACATCAAGGTCTACCAGTCGCTCGCGGCGGACGGGCTCACGGAATTCACAGGCTACGCGGAGCTCCAGACGGCGAGCGAGATCCGCGCCATCGTCGCGGACGGAAAGCTCGCGAAGCGCGCCTCGACGGGCGACACCGTCGAGGTCATCCTTCCCAAGACGCCGTTCTACGCGGAGTCCGGTGGCCAGGAGGCCGATGCCGGGATCATTCAGGCGCAGGGCGCGACGCTCGAGGTCCTCGACGTGCAGAAGGCCGCCAAGGGCCTCATCGTCCACACGGTGAAGGTGGCCGAGGGCGAGGTCGCGGTCGGCGACGACGTCTCCGCCCAGGTCGACCCGGAGTGGCGCATCGGCGCCCGCCAGGCCCACTCCGGCACCCACCTCCTCCACGCCGCGCTTCGCGAGGTGCTCGGCCCCGACGCCCTTCAGTCCGGCTCGTACAACAAGCCCGGGTACCTCCGCCTCGATTTCTCCTGGCCCACGGCGCTCAGCGCCGAGGCGCGCAGCGAGATCGAAGAGGTCACCAATCGCGCGATCCGCCGCGACCTCAGCGTCGGGTGGCAGTACATGAGCCTCGCGGACGCCAAGGAATGGGGCGCGATCGCCCTATTCGGCGAGACGTACGACGAGATGGTGCGCGTCGTCGAGATCGGCGGCCCGTGGTCGCGCGAGCTCTGCGGGGGCACCCACGTCGAGCACTCCAGCCAGGTGGGCATGGTGGCGATGACGACGGAGGCGTCCGTGGGATCGGGGTCGCGCCGCATCGAGGCGCTCGTCGGCATCGAGGCGTTCCAGCAGCTTGCCGCCGAGCGCTCGCTCGTCGCGGAACTCACCACGACGCTCAAGGTCCAACCGCGCGACCTCGTACCCCGCATCGAGAAGCTCCTCGAGCGTCTCACCGAGGCGGAGAAGCGTCTCGCGGCGTTCCAGATCGAGGCGACCCTCGGCACGGCCGGCGCGGTCGCCGACTCCGCGACGGAGCACGGCGGAATCCGCGTCGTCGCCCATCATGCCGAAGGCGCCGACTCCGACGCGGCTCGCGCCCTCGTCGCCGAGGTGCGCAACCGCCTCGGCGACGCCGCCCCGACCGTCGTGGCCGTCGCGTCCGAGACCGGGGGCAAGCCCATCGTCGTCGTCGCGACCAACGCGCCCGCGCGCGACGTCGGCCTCAAGGCCGGCGACCTCGTCAAGGCGGCCTCCGCCGTCCTCGGCGGGGGAGGGGGCGGAGGCCCGGACCTCGCGCAGGGAGGCGGGCAGGACGCCTCGAAGATCGACGACGCCCTCGCCGCCGTAACCGCGGCGGTCGCGAAGCGTGGCTGACGCGACGCTCCCCGCGGGCGTCAGACTCGGACTTGACGTCGGCACCGTCCGCGTCGGCGTCGCCGCCTCCGACCCCGAGGGGCGCCTCGCCTTCCCCGTCACGACCGTGCGGCGCGGGACGGACGCCGCGTCGGAGGTCGCCCGCATCGCGACGGAACGTGAGGCCGTCGTCGTCTACGTCGGCCTTCCCCGCACGCTCGCGGGGGCTGAGGGAACGTCCGCCGCCGACGCCCGCGCCTTCGCGGCCGCCGTTGCGGAACGCTCGGGGCTCGTCGTCCGTTTGATCGACGAGCGGATGTCGACCGTGACGGCGTCGCACGCGCTCCGCGCGGCAGGCAAGGACTCGCGAGCCCAGCGGGCTATCGTCGACCAACAGGCCGCGGTGGTTATTCTGGGCAATGCGCTGGATACTGAGAAGGCTGGAACGATGGCCCGCGTGACCGAGGTGGTCGCGCCCAAGGGGAGTCATGACTGATCTGTTCGAGGCGGAGACCGCGACTACGACGTCGCTCGACCTTCGCCGCGCCCAGCGCGACCAGCGTCGGCGCGAGCGCCGCTGGCGCACCCTCATGGCCACGGCCGTCGCCCTCGTCATCCTTTCGCTCGGCGCCTCGGTGAGTTGGAGTTTTATCTCGGCCTTCCGCTCTCAAGGGCCCGAGGTAGCCGACTACGAAGGGTTCGGCCAGGGTCAGGTCGAGGTCGTCATCAACCCCGGCGATTCCGGCGCGGACATCGCCAAGACGCTGTACGCGGCGGGAGTCGTCGCGTCGGAGAAGTCGTTCCTGCTCGCCACGTACGCGAACCCCGAGGACGCGCAGAAGATCGCGCCGGGCTACTACGTGCTCCCCAAGCAAATGAAAGCCGAGTACGCGCTCGTCGCCCTCCTCGACAAGGACTACAAGCGCGAGGTGTCCATCACCATCCCCGAGGGTAGGGGAGTGGACTTCATCCTCGAGAAGATCGCGAGCGTGACCGGGGCCTCACTTGCGGACGTCGAGACGGCGGCCGCGAACACCGCGGCCATCGGGCTGCCCGCGGAGGCGAACGGCAGCCTCGAGGGCTGGCTGTTCCCCTCGACGTACAAGTTCAACCCGGGCGTGCAGCCGACGGACGTGCTGTCCACGATGGTCTCCACGACGATCGCGAAGCTCAAGGCTCAGGGCGTGGAAGAGAAGGACTGGCTGAAGACGCTGACCGTCGCGAGCCTCGTCGAGAAGGAGGCGAAGCTCGACGTCGACCGTCCCATCATCGCCGGAGTCATCTACAACCGCCTCAACGCGGGCCAGCCGCTCGAACTCGACTCGACGGTCAAGTACGCGGTCGGGACGGTCACCAACGGGGAGGTCTTCACCTCCGCCGAGGAACGCGGCATCGACTCGCCGTACAACACGTACAAGGTCACCGGCCTGCCCCCCGGCCCCATCGCCTCCCCGGGCGAGGCGTCGATCGAGGCGGCCGTCAACCCGGATCAGAACGACTACTTCTTCTTCGTCACGGTGAACCTCATCACGGGTGAGACGAAGTACGCGAAGACCTACGCGGAGCACCAGAAGAACGTGAAGGAGCTTCAGGCGTGGATCAAGGCGAACAAGACGAGCTAGGGACCGCGCGGGGTCCGGTGTGAGCGAGTCGCGACGGGCGGGCGTCTTAGGCCACCCGATCGCCCACTCGCTGTCTCCGGTGTTGCACCGCGCCGCGTACCGCGCCCTAGGGTTGCCGTGGGAGTACGACACTCATGATGTTGAGGCGGGCGGTCTCGCGGACTTCCTCGCGGGCCTCGACGACGCCTGGGTCGGCCTAAGCCTGACCATGCCGCTCAAGGTCGAGGCGGTCGGGCTGGTCGACTTCCTCGAACCGCTCGCCAAGGCCGTCGGGGTGGCGAACACCGTCCTTCTGCAGCCGCGTTCGGCCGGTGGGCATCGCGTCGGGGCAAACACGGACGTCCACGGCATCGTCGCCGCGCTCCGGGAAGGCGGGATCGAGGAGGTCGGGTCGGCGGTCATCCTCGGCGCGGGGGCCACCGCGACCTCGGCCGTGGCCGCCCTCGCGAGCATGGGGTGCTCGGATCCGGTCGTCGCGGCACGCGAGCGTTCGCGCGCGGGCGCGCTATGGCGAGCGTCGACGCGCCTTGCGGCGAAGCCCCGGGTTGTCGGTTTCTCGGAGATCGGACCCGAACTCGCCACCGCGGACGTCGTCGTGTCGACGATTCCCGCCGACGCCGCGGCGTCGGCGATGCGCGACGCGGCTCCCGCGAAAGTGCGCGGAACTCTCCTCGACGCCGTGTACGACCCCGTCGACACCCCGATCGCACGCGCGTGGCGCGAAGCCGGCGGGGCGACGGTGGACGGAACCCGAATGCTGCTGCACCAGGCCGCGGAACAGGTCCGACTTTTCACCGGCGGACCGGCGCCGATCGCCGAAATGCGCAATGCACTCGTGTCGCATTTGTCACACTGACACACATTCACACGAGGTGTCGCCGCGTGTTACTTTCGCCAAGAGAGACCCGACACGAGCGGGGCGACCGCCGTGCGCGGGCGTGCCGCGCGAAGGAGCCGACGTGAAGCAGCTGGGGACGATCCTCCTCGAAGACGGGGTGGTCACCGAAGAGCAGTTGATGGATGCCATCGACGAGCAACAGCGCAATGGACAGTCGCTCGGACGCGCGCTCGTCGAACTCGGTCTCATCACCGAGGGTCAACTGGTGCGCGCGCTCGCGAGCCAGGTCGGCATGGAGTTCGTCGAGCTCGGCAACTACCAGGTCGACCAAGCGGCCGTAGCCCTCGTGCCCGCCGCCGTGTGCCGCCGCCACACCGTCCTTCCGATTGGCTTCGAAGAAGGCGCGCTCAAGATCGCGATGTCCAATCCGGGCAACGTGGTCGCCGTCGACGACTTCCGGACCCTGACCGGGCGCAAGGTGGTCCCCGTCGTCGCGGCCCACGACGACGTCCTCGCGGCCATCGACCGGTACTGCCGCTCCGACGCGGAACTCGAGACCCTGCAGGGTTCGCTTGAGGAGGGCGCGGAGCAGGAGATCGGCGAGATCGGCGAGGTCATCGAGGACGACGCGCCGATCGTTCGGTTCGTCAATCTGCTCATCACCCAGGCGATCCAAGACCGTGCTTCGGACATCCACCTTGAGCCGTCGGAGAAGGACCTCCGCATCCGCTACCGCATCGACGGCGTGCTCCACGAGATGCAACGGGCCGCCAAGGCGATCCAGAACGGCGTGATCTCGCGCCTCAAGATCATGGCCGACATCGACATCGCCGAGCGGCGCAAGCCGCAGGACGGGCGCCTCTCCGTCAATCACCAAGGACGCAAGATCGACCTCCGTGTCGCCACGCTCCCGACGGTGTGGGGCGAGAAGATCGTCATGCGCATCCTCGACAACATGACGGCAACCCTCGAGCTCGAGGCGCTCGGTATCCGCGAGAAGAACGCGGGGATATTCGAGGCCTCGTACTCCAAGCCCTACGGGATGATCCTCGTCACGGGGCCGACCGGATCCGGAAAATCGACGACGCTCTACGCGACCCTCAATCAGGTGTCGCGCCCGGAAATCAACGTCATCACCGTCGAGGACCCGGTCGAATACCGCATTCCGAACATCAATCAGGTTCAGGTGAACGTCAAGGCAGGCTTGACCTTCGCCGCGGCGCTCCGTTCGATCCTGCGATCCGACCCGGACGTCGTCCTCCTCGGCGAGATCCGCGACCACGAGACGGCCCAGATCGCCATCGAGGCGGCCCTCACCGGCCACCTCGTCCTCTCCACGCTGCACACGAACGATGCTCCGAGCGCGATCACCCGACTCATCGAGATGGACATCGAGCCGTTCCTCGTCGGCTCGGCCGTCGACTCGGTTGTCGCCCAACGCCTCGCCCGACGCCTGTGCACCAAGTGCCGGAGCGAGTACGTACCCGAGAGCCGCGACCTGCTCAACCGCGTCGGCTGGCCGGAGAGCGAGGAGCCTCCGGTGCTGTTCCGCCCGGAGGGGTGCAGCGCCTGCTCGAATACCGGCTACCGCGGGCGCATCGCGCTCCACGAGGTGATGGAGGTGAGCGAGGATATCGAGCGCCTCGCGGTCGCTCGAGCGTCGTCGGCCGAGATCGCTCGAGTCGCCAAGGCCAACGGCATGGAGACACTTCTCGAGGACGGTTGGGCGAAGGTGCAGGAGGGCCTGACGTCGCTCGAGGAGTTGTTCCGAGTGGCGAAGTAGCAGGCGGCGACTCAGCAATCTCCGCGAGACGCCGATAATCACAGAGAGACCGAACTCCCCTTCCGGGGGAGCCGGCTAGCGAAGGGAGCGCGTCGCGTGACGCAGACGCCGTTCAACGGACCGGGCGACGTGTCGCCGGGAGGCTACATGAGCGCCGCCGTGCCGCCGCCTCCTGGGGCGTCGACGCTCCGTCCTCCGCCTCCGCCGGGGGCGCAAACCCCTCCGCCGCCGCCTCCGTCCGCGCCGTCGCACGGGCACGCCCCGCAGTCACCCGCGGCAACGTCCCACCCGAGTTCGAACCGCGTCGGCATGAACCAGCAGGTGCAGCCCGGCGACCTCGACCTCAACGCGGCGCTGCGCAAGATGCTCTCCCTGGGAGGCTCCGACCTCCACCTCACTGTTGGCGCGCCTCCCATGGTCCGCGTCGACGGCGCTCTCCACGCGCTCGAGGGCTTCGAGGTGCTCAAGCCGGACCCGATCCGACGCGTGCTTTTCGGCATCCTGTCGCAGCGCCAGCGAGAGACGTTCGAGGAGGAACTCGAACTCGACCTCGCGTACCAGCTTGTCGGCGAGGCGCGCTTCCGCGTGAACATGTACCTCCAGCGCGACTCCGTCGGCGCGGCGTTCCGCATCATTCCGTACGAGATCAAGGCGCTCGAATCCCTGGGGATTCCGCCGGTCGTCGGCAATTTCGCCGGCCTTCCGCGCGGTCTTGTGCTCGTCACCGGTCCGACGGGCTCCGGAAAGTCGACCACGCTCGCATCGATCATTGACCTCGCGAACCGCAGTCGCAGCGATCACATCATGACGGTCGAAGACCCCATTGAGTTTCTTCACCGTCACAAGAAGTCGATCGTCAACCAACGCGAGGTCGGCGCGGACACGCACTCGTTCGGCGCCGCGCTCAAGCACGTGCTTCGCCAGGACCCGGACATCATCCTCGTCGGCGAGCTTCGCGACCTGGAGACGATCTCCGTGGCGCTCACCGCCGCCGAGACCGGGCACCTCGTCTTCGCGACGTTGCACACCCAGGACGCGGCGCAGACGATCGACCGCATGATCGACGTCTTTCCGGCACACCAGCAACAGCAGGTACGCGCGCAGCTCGCGACCGCGCTCCAAGGAGTCGTGTGTCAGACGCTGTGCAAGCGCGCCGATGGGCCGGGGCGAGCCGTCGCGAGCGAAGTGCTCCTCGCCACGTCCGCCGTTCGGAACATGATTCGGGAGGGCAAGACCCACCAGATCTACTCGGCGATGCAGGCGGGCGCCTCGCTCGGCATGCACACGATGGACCAGCACCTCGCGGAACTCGTGCGCATCAACCGGATCTCGTACGAGACCGGTCTCGAAAAGTGCCACCACGTCGAGGAGTTCAACCGCCTGACCGGCCGCGATGGCGGCAAGGCACAGGGCTCGGCGACGTCGAGCAAGGCGATGTAGGAGTCACCATGGCGACCGCGATGCAGACCTACAAGTACTCGTACCGGGACTCCCAGGGAAAGATCCAGGGCGGCGAGATCGAGGCGCCGAACGAGAATGCGGTGTCCCAGCGGCTCCGATCCATGGGGCTCGCGCCACTGTCGATCGAACCCGTGCGCCAGAGTGCGCTCAACGCCGAGATCAAGATCCCCGGGCTCGGGGGAGAGCGCATTTCCCTCAAGGACATCGCGGTGTTGTCGCGTCAGCTCGCGACGATGATCCAGGCCGGATTGTCGATCCTCCGCGCCCTGAACATCCTCGCGGAACAGACGGAGAGCAAGGCCCTCGCGCGCGTCGTGATCGACGTCCGATCCGATGTCGAGACCGGGGTGTCGCTCTCGCAGGCGCTCTCGCGCCACCCCAAGGTGTTCCCGCCGCTCATGATCAACATGGTGCGCGCAGGCGAGGTCGGCGGCTTCCTCGACAACGTCTTGATCTCGATCGCCGAGAACTTCGAGAACGAGGTCCGTTTGCGCGGCAAGATCAAGTCGGCGATGGCGTATCCGACGGTCGTCTTCGTCATCGCCATCCTCGCCGTCATCGGAATGCTGCTGTTCATCGTGCCGATCTTCACCAACATGTTCAGCCAGCTCGGGGGAGACCTCCCGCCGTTGACGAAGGCTCTCGTCGGCATTTCGAGCTTCCTCAAGGTCGGCTTCCTTCCGATCACCATCGCGTTGATCGTCGGATTCGCCTTGTGGAGGCGCAACAAGCACCGGTACGGGTTCCGCGAAAAGGTAGAACCGCTGTACCTGAAAGCGCCCGTGTTCGGGCAGCTCGTGCGCAAGCTCGCCATCGCACGCTTCACCCGCAACTTCGGCGCGATGATTCGCGCCGGCGTCCCGATTCTTCAGGCGCTCGACATCGTCGCGGAGGCGAGCGGAAACGTCGTCGTGGAGCGAGCGGCGAAGGACGTCAAGGAGTCCGTCCGTACCGGGAATTCGCTCGCGGGGCCGCTCACCGAGCATCCAATCTTCCCCGCGATGGTCGTACAGATGATCGCGGTCGGCGAGGACACTGGCGCGCTCGACACGATGCTGGAGAAGATTGCGGACTTTTACGACCAAGAAGTGGAATCCACCACAGATGCATTGACCAGCCTTATCGAGCCTTTGATGATTGGGGTGCTGGGCGGCATCATCGGCACGATGATCATCGCGCTGTACATGCCGATCTTCGGGATCTTCGATCTCATCAAATGAACAGAAGCTTCAACGGCACAACGAGGCGGGGCAACCCGCTCGTCACGGCCGTTGCGGAACCCCCGGGAACCCGTTCCCGGTCTTACCCTCAATGAGAAAACGAAAAGGAGAGCGCAATGATCGCGCGTATCCGTAAGAGCCTCGAGAAGGAAGACAAGGGCTTCACCCTTATCGAACTTCTCGTCGTCATGATCATCATCGGGATCCTGGCCGCCGTGGCCATCCCGATCTTCCTGAGCCAGCGCAAGAAGGCTCAGGACACCGCCGCGAAGGCCGACGTTTCGACGATCGGCAAGGAAGTCGCGACGTACTTCGTCGAAGGCACGACCATGCCGACGGTCGTTCAGACCGGGGCCGACCCCGCCGTGTACCACGTGGACGGCCAGTTCGTCGGTAACGCGTCCGCGAACGTCGTACTCGTCACCGTGACCGGCTCCTCGTCGGTCGACTGGTGTGTCGAGGTCACCAACCCTGAGGGTGACATCGCCGCCAGCACGCACTACAAGTATTCGGCCGAAGGCGGTCTCGAGACCGGGACCTGCTAACGGTCGTAGGTAGAAGTAATCCTTGGGGTGGGGAGTCGGTTATGACTCCCCACCCTCAAGGCCGCTCGGGCGACGGGAGGATAGGGATGGCGACGAAGCCCTGGGGCCGCCGTTTCTTCGACCGTCTGCGCGACGGCGGCTTTACCATGATGGAACTCATCGTCGCGATGGTCGTCATCGCGATCGCCCTGCTCGTCCTCACCGGAATCCAGATTTCCGCCGCGCGCTCCATCGCCGAAGCGCGCGATCGCCAGGAGGCGACCGCCCTCGGCAACGAGGCGATGGAGCAGATGCGCGCCATCCCGTTCAACGTCCTCAGCAAAGGCCTCGCGAGCAACTTCAACTCGGCCTCCGGCGGCGACCCGTGGGTCGAGGGCACCGATCTCAAGATCGACGGACAGACCACGGCCCTCCAGATCGCGACGTCTTCGCAGGATCAGAACCTCAGCATTCCGTGGCAGCCGCTGTTCGACGGCTATGGGTCGAACCTCCAGGTGCGCACCGACGCCGCGAACACGGGCGTCCCGTACTCCGTACGCGCGTACACGACGAGGTCCGCGTCGGGAGACGGCGCCACCGTCGGTCTCGCGGTCGTCGTCTCGTGGCCGGATCGACGCGGGGGAATCAGCCACACGACGTTCCGCTCCGAGGCGTACCGCGGCGGCCTCAACGGGTGCGGAAGCCTCGACACGCAGCCGTTCCTCGGGGCGTGCCAGGCCCTCCTCGCGTCGAGTTCGTCGTCCGGCAGCATCGTCACGACGGTGTCCGGCTCGTCCATTCCCTCGCCCGACTCGTTCCCCGTTCCCGTGCTCGGCACCGGATCCTTCTACACGTTGCAGATGCGCAGCGCCAACGCCTCCGCGGGCATCGATTCCCAACAGGTGACGATCGCCAGTTCCTACGTCAATTACGGCGGAAGCACCAAGGAGGACAACCTCGAGAGCACGAAGGCCGTCGCGGAGGGATGGGCGCACGGTTACCTGCCGATCGAACTCGACGCGTCCGACAACCCGGCATCGTCGAACATCCCCGCATCTCCGACGTCGATCAACCACATCCCCTCGGCGGTCGACGAGACGGCGAACTCCCTGAGCGACGGCGGATCGCCGGTCTCGCTCGAGTCGCGTTCGGACTTCCTGCGCCCGTCGACGCTCGCGGCGAGCTCGACCACCGGATGCGTCACAGGCATCTCTGGCGGGTCGCCGTGCGCGGTGGCGAACATCGCGAACAGCAGCACCTACGACGGCGGATCGGGATACATCACGATGACGGTCGAGGGCACGATCTTCCGCCTCTCGCGCCGCATCGGCGATGAGGACGGCACCCAGAACACCGACCGGGCATGGGCCGCGCGATTCCTTGACACCCCGGGCGGATCGTCGGACGTCGGCTGCCAGACCCTCACCGAGGAGGGGTGCGTATCCGCTGGCGCGAACCGGAAGATGGCCACCATCAACATTGGCAAGGTCTTCTCGTCCCCGGGCAAATGGGGGCCGGGGCTGGACAAAGCCGGCGAGGGCATCGTCGTTATCGAAGGGCGTTCCGGTTGCCCGTCGGGACAGTTCGAGCAGTCGGTCCGCGTCCAGCGAGGGAACTCTCAGAAGACGTCGGCGACGGGGCCGTCGACCATATTCCGCTGTGGCCAGATCCGCTACTGGAGCGGAAGCGACTACACGCCGATCACCATTGACAACTCGACCGATACGGCCGTCGGAACCGACCCCGTGACGTGGACGGGGACCGACGTTTCGGTTACCGCGGTCGCGACCGTCACGATTCTCCCGGTGAGCGACGTCTCGACCGGGCCCGCCGACTGCGTCTCGGACTCGTGTGTCGTCGAGGCGAACGCGGGTTCGATCACCGTGAACGTGCAGTACACGATCACGTGGAGCTCGGGCAGCTACGTATTCACCACGAGCACGGTCATCAACCCCCCGACGGCCAAAGCCGCGTTCAAGAAGGCCCCCAATGCGTAGGCGCACGAAGGACGAAGGATTCTCGCTCGCCGAGCTGATCGTGGCGATGTCGATCTTCGGCGGCCTGATGGCGATCACCTTCGCACTCCTGATCATGGTGATGAACCAGTCCAAGGACTCCCAGGCCCGCGCCCTCTCCCTCCAAGAGATGCGCCTCGGGATTTCCCAGATCGATCGACAAGTGAGATCCGGCAACGTCATCCTCGATCCGGGAGACGAACCGACCGGCGTGGCGGGACCGAGCGTCGGCCCGTACTACTCGATGCGCATCCTCACGCAAGAAGGCGGTGAGACGCGGTGCGCGCAATGGAGGGTCATCGACGAGGACGGAGACGGCTTCGGGAATCTCGAATTCCGTTCGTGGGCGCCGTCGAACCCCTCGGGCGCGGATCCCTGGGGAGTGGTCGCGCACAACACCGTTGATGTCGGCGTCAACCCTGCATCGGAATCCGACATCGACGCGGACGACCCGACGACGTGGCCGCCGTTTTGGGTCGATTCCACCTCCAGCGGCACCACGGGCGCCCAGCTCGTCCGAGTGACCCTACGCCTCAAGGATCCGGCCCAACTTGACACGAGCAAGGAGGAGTCGGTCACGACGGTCATCACGGGCCGCAATACTGTATTCGGGTACTCGAGTCACAGTTGTGACTCGGTGCCGCCCGCATAGACGGGAGAAGAGGACATGGACGCATTCAGGATTCGGGGATTTCGCAGGCGGGGGGACGACGGCGTCGCGCTCGTCGCGGCGATGGGCGTCGCGTTGATCGGGATCGTCTTCTCGATCGTCGTCGTCACGGTGGCCATCATGGTGACGAGAGACTCGGCGAGGGATCGCGTCCGCACGGCGGAGATCCACGCGGCGGAGTCCCAGCTCGACACGTCGATCCTCGCGCTCACCTCCGGCGCGCCCTGCACGGTCGCTGACGCCGTCATCGGAAACGGAAACGACGCCGTTACGGTGTCGACGACGATCGAATACTTCGACGAGGACGATAACGCCCTGACCACGTGCACGAGCGGCTCGATCGCGGGGACACCGGCGTGGGCACGGATCACCTCGGTCGGCACTCCGGTGCAGCCTGTCATCGGGCTCATGCCGGCGCGCGCGATCCAGGCGGTGGTCAACCTCCAGCCGAAGGAGTCGCAGACCGCCGGCTCGGCGATCTACTCCGCGGGTTCGTTCTCGACGGGCGCGGGATTCTCGATGGGCTCGGTCGATCCGTCGCAGACCGGGCGCGTATGGATCAACAGCGGCAACTGGACCTGCAACACGAGCATCACGATCGATGGCGACCTCGTCGTGGCGCAGGGGAGCGCGTCGTTCCAGAACTCGACGTGCACCGTGAAGGGCGACGTCTGGGCGAAGACTGGATTCTCGTCGTGCTGTACGCCGTCGTCGACCTACTCCGTGTGGGGCAACCTCACCGTGCCCGAGGGCGGGATGACGCTGAGTAACATCAACCGATTCGGCGGAAACATCGCCGTCAAGGGCACCATCAGCACCTCTCAGCCGTTCAGCAGCACCACCGTGGTCGGTTCGGTCTGTTCGGGCACGCCGGGGCCCGCGTGTTCGAGTTTCGAGAGTTTCGATCCGATCCCGATGCCGCACATCGTCTACGACAAAGACGAGTGGCCAGGCTTTGCGGAGTTCACCAAGGCCGACATCGTGAGCGCGATGGCCACATCCTGGGGCTTCACGGACTCGTCGTCGTGGCAGTACCAGTCCATCGCCAACTCCAATTGCTCGTGGCCGGCGTGGCTGAACGACGACAACGCGCCGAAGAAGCAGACGCTGCCGGTCAATATGCCCGCGACCGACGGAATCTACGACCTGACGAGTTGCGATTGGAACTCGAGCGGTAACCTCCTGACGCTGAAAATCAACGCCGACACGGCGATTTTCGCGAACAGCATCCAGGCCTCGAACGGGTTGAAGCTCGTGTCCGGGGACGGGCAGCCGCATCACGTGTACCTCATCGTTCCGTGGGGGTCCTCGGGGACGATCAGCTTCTCGGATAACGGGATTCAGATCGACGCGCCGCTCGATGTCTTCGTCTACACGCCGAACACTCTGACGTTCCCGAACACGTCGACAACGCGCGGACAGCTCTACGCAGGCCAGATCAACGTCGGACAGGGTTCGGGACAGTTCCTCTACACGCCGGTCCCGACGCCCGGGGTGTGGTTCAACACCACGAGCACGAACGATGGCTTCGAGGTCCAGATCGTCAACAAGCACGAGAACTGATCGACCGGGACCGCATGCTTCTCGTCGCCGCCGCGGCCTTCGGACTGGCCGTGGGTTCGTTCACCAACGTCCTGATCGCGCGCGTACCTGTGGGCGAGGATTGGGTCAGGGGATCGAGCCGTTGCCCCGCCTGCGGGCATCCGATTGCCTGGTATGACAACATCCCCGTCTTCTCGTGGTTGTGGCTGAGCCGGCGTTGCAGGCATTGCCACGCGCCGATTTCGGGCGTCTATCCCGCGGTAGAGATCCTCGTCGCCGCCTTGTGGGTCGCGATCGCGGTGCAGTTCGGGGCGCGAATCCTCGCGCTCGGGCTCGCGTATCTTGCCTGTATCTCGGTCGCGCTCGTGTTCATCGATTTGCGGGCTCAGCGTCTCCCCGACGCCCTCGTCCTTCCTTCGTATCCCATCGTCGCCGTCCTTCTCGCGGCGGATGCCGTCGCGGGCGGGGGGTTCGGAAACCTCGCGCGAGCGGCGGCCGGGCTCGGGGCGATGGGCGGGGTCTACGGGCTGTTGTGGTTCGTATACCCGAAGGGGATGGGCTTCGGTGACGTGAAGACCGCGGGCCTCGTGGGAATGGTCGCGGGCTACCTCGGGTGGTCGTCGCTGGCGGTCGCGGGGATCGCCGGACCCTTGATCGGTGGGGTCGTAGTCGTCGCGGGACTGGCGACGCATCGACTGACTCGCAAGTCCCGCGTGCCGTACGGTCCGGCGCTGCTTGCGGGCGCCTGGGTCGCCATCCTCGCGGGCGCGGAGATCGGCCGGTGGTATGTGGCACTTGTCACATGACGCCTTACCTTGTGCGGCATTCGTGCCGATAGTCTGTATGACAGTCGTGCGGAAGGAGTGACGTGGCCACGCGGAACATCGGGCTCGACATCGGAAGCACCTTCGTGCGCGCCGCCGAGGTCGAAATCTCCGGCCGTACTTCCTCGAAGGACGGTTCGGCGACGTTGTTGCGTTACGCCGAACTGCCGTTGCCCGCGGGCGCGGTGGGCGACGGTGAAGTGCACGAGGTCAACTCCGTGGCGTCGATCCTCAAGCGTCTGTGGGCGAAGGGGAAGTTCTCCTCCCGCAATGTGATCACCGGAGTAGGGAACCAGCGAGTCGTCGTTCGCGAGATGGACGTGCCGTCGCTGCCGATGACCGAATTGCGCCAGGCGCTCCCCTTCCAGGTTCAGGAAATGCTGCCGATGTCCGCCGACGAGGCGCAGCTCGACTTCTACCCGACGAGCGAGAACGACGGCGACTCGGGCAAGGTGCTTCGGGGCGTCATGGTCGCGGCGTCGAAATCGACGATCGCGGCGCACGTTCTGACGATCGATACGGCGAAGCTCTCCCCCCGCGCGATCGATCTGAACGCCTTCGCGCTACTGCGTGCGCAATCCGTCGACGACTGGGCGGGAACGACGGTCGCGTTCGTTGACGTCGGCGCTCGCACGACGAACGTGATCATCGCGGCGAATAGGATCCCCCGGCTCGTTCGCATGCTCCCTTCGGGAGGCAACGACGCGACGGACGCCGTGGCGAGCGCGCTGAAGATTTCGGCGCAGGATGCCGAGCGGGCTAAGCGCGAGATTGGGATCGGTTTCAGTGTCGCCGAGCAGTACAAACTCGGCGCCGAGGCTCTCGCCACCACGACCCGCGCGCTGGTCGAGGCGATCCGCAACACCTTCGTCTTCTATTCCCAGAACAACCCCGGGGCGCCGATCCAGCACGTCGCGATCACCGGCGGGGGTGCGCTCCTTCCGGGATTCGGGCAGAGTCTCGCGAGCGCGGTACGGCTTCCGGTGAGTTTCGGTGACGGCCTTGCTCGGGTTCGCGTGAACAAGAAGCTCCGATCGTCGGCACTCGAGGGACGCGAGTCCCTCGTCGCCGTCTGCGTCGGCTTGGCCCTCGGTGAGGTGTCGTGATGGCTGCCGTACCATCGTCGATCAAGGCTCCCCGGGAGCCCCAGGTCAACCTCGTTCCGCCGGAGGTGGCGGGGCGCAAGGCTCGCAACCGCCGCGTGGGCGTGATCGGATTGACCCTCGTCCTCTTCCTCATGGGAGCCATCGCCGCCGGCGTCTGGGCGCAGGGGGTCGAATCGAATGCGAAGGACAAACTCGCCGCCGCGAAAGCCGACGGCGAAGAGCTGACGGCGAAGATCGCGAAGTACGAGTACGTGGTGCAAGCGCAGACCGCCTTCGAGTCGGCGACCGACGCCAGCATCATCGCCGGGGCCTCGGAGATCCAGTGGGCGACGATGACGCGCGACATTCAGAAGCGACTTCCGATGACGGTCAACATCACGTCAATCACCTGGAACCCCACGACGCTCGGATCGTCGGGGGATGCCGATACGTCGCCGTTCGCCGTACCCGACGTCGGGTCGATCGACATCGTCGCCCAGACGGACACCTGGCAAACGGCGGTCGACCTCGCGCCTGCGCTTTCCACGGTGCCGGGACTTACTCGACCGAACGTCTTGTCCATTGTTCCGGTCGACCAGAACGGGCGGATCGTCTATTCGGTCGTTGTCAACGCCCGCCTGACCTATCTCGCGCTTTCCGGTCACTTCCAGCCGTGGTGGAACGCTATGCGCGACCAGAACCAGGTGCTCGAGGGGCTCGCGAAGGTCAGCGACGACGACAAGGATTACCTTCTCATCCTTCGGTTGAGCGCGGACTTTGGCGATACCGACGCGAAGCAGCTCGCTGCGGAGCTTCAAGGAGACGTCGACGCGATTCCGCAGTGGATCGACCAGGTCGCAACATTGGCGCACCTGGTGGATCGCGATCGCATAGCGATCGACCACGCTGCGACGGACATATACGACGGCGTCGACGCGAACGAGGACCTCGCTGCGGCTCAGGAATCGCAGAACCAGCACATCGCTCAACTCAACGCCCTCACGCTCCCTCTCAAGCAATTCATCGAGGCATCGAACGCCCTGTATGCGGCGCAATCGGATGTCTACATGGCGGGGGCGAAGGTGAGCGCGGCTCAACTCGAACGCGATGCCGCAAAGCGGGCATTGAGCGAGGGAGAGGACTACGCCGACGAGCGGGTCGCCGATGCCGAATGGGCGCTTTCGCGCGCGGAACGCGAACGCGACGCGGCCGACGCGAGATTCGCGGAAGCGGTGAGCGACCTCAGCGCGAAACGCGATGCGGCCGCGGCGGCGGTCGAGGCGGCGGCTGCGGTGGCTCCCGTCGTCGTATCGAGCGCCCCCGAGTCGACCGACGGGGACGCAGGAGGCACGGCCTCTGATCCCCTCCCGTCCGCCTCTCCGTCTCCGGAGGTGACGCCGTGAGAAACGCCAGTAACGCGGCGCTCGGGTTTGGCGCCGCCACCATCGCCGTCGTGATCCTGCTCGTCGGCTACTTCTTCGGCGTCTCCCCGCGCCTCAGCGCCGCAGCCGACGCGAATGCGGAGCGCCAGCAGCAGTTGGACGCCAACGAGGTCTTGCAGGCAACCCTTGACCGGAGGATCAAGGACGCGGCCGAAGTCCCGGACCTCGAGGTGAAGACGGAGGAGATCGCGAAGTATTTCCCGTCGACTGACGACGCGACGCCGTTCCGACAGGACCTTCTCGATGGGGCCAACGCGACGGGCGTAACGATCATCAAGGAGGAATGGGCCACGCCGGCGCTCGTCGAGAACACCTTGGTATTCCAACCGGCCGCCGACGCGTTCGGCCTGACGAGCGAGGTCGACGGCCTCGCGGTCGACGACCTCTACGCGAATCCGATCACGGTCACGTTCGCGGGTACGACGCCGCAGGTGCTCGCGTACCTGGACTACCTCCAGGGGGACTCGCACCCGTACTTCCTCGTTTCAGGTTTCAGCGCCGACACCGTGCTTTCGGAGAACTCGCTGTTGGGCCGGGTGTTCGTGGCCGGCGACGTCACGGTATCGATCACCGGATACACGTTCACCCTGGGGTATACGCCGCCGAACCCGCCGCTCATCGTGAGCCACGAGTCCCAAGAGCCCGAGTACCCGAACTACCGGAACCTATTCCTCCCGATCCCGACGTCGTAGTCGGGGATCGCCTGCCGATCCCGTGCGCGGGGCCATGGAACAATGGGCCCATGCTCAGATGGCTCACCGCAGGTGAATCGCACGGTCCGGCGCTCGTAGGAATCGTCGAAGGTCTGCCCGCGGGCGTGACCATCCAGTCGGCGGAAGTCGCCGCCGCGCTCGCACGGCGGCGACTCGGCTACGGACGCGGTTCCCGGATGTCGTTCGAACAGGACGAGGTCCGCGTGCTCGGTGGAGTCCGCCACGGAGTTACCCAGGGCGGCCCCGTCGCGATCGAGATCGGCAACACTGAGTGGCCCAAGTGGGAGCGGATCATGTCCTCCGATCCCGTCGATCCGTCGGAGCTCACCGGCGCCCGCGCTGAGGCCCTGACGCGTCCCCGACCCGGCCACGCCGACCTGGTGGGGATGACGAAGTACGGTTTCGACGATGCCCGTCCCGTCCTCGAACGCGCGTCGGCGCGCGAGACCGCCACGCGCGTGGCGCTAGGAACGGTCGCGGAGGCCTTCCTCGAGCAGGCCGCGGGTATCCGCCTCGTCGCCCACGTCGTCGCCATCGGCGGCGTGAACGTTCCCGACGACGCGCCTCTCCCGACACCCGACGACACGGCGACTCTCGACTCGAGCCCCACGCGATGCCTTCACGCGGACACGTCGTCGCGTATGGTTGCGGCGATCGACGCATGCCAGAAGGACGGCGACACTCTCGGCGGCGTCGTCGAGGTCGTCGCGTACGGCGTTCCGGTGGGACTCGGCAGCCATGTCCATGGCGACCGCCGGCTCGACGCTCGCCTCGCGGGCGCCCTCATGGGTATCCAAGCGATCAAGGGCGTCGAGATCGGCGACGGTTTCCGGACGGCCACCCGCCGAGGCTCCGAGGCGCACGACGAGATCGAATACGCGGGCGGCGCCGTCACTCGTCGCAGCAACCGAGCCGGCGGCCTTGAGGGTGGAATGACGAACGGCTCCCCGCTCCGGGTCCGCGCGGCGATGAAGCCCATTAGCACGGTCCCGCGTGCCCTCGACACCATCGACACGGCCAAGGGTCACGCCGCGAAGGCCAATCACCAGCGCAGCGACGTCTGCGCCGTCGCGCCAGCGGCGGTCGTCGCGCAAGCGATGGTCGCGCTCGAGCTCGCCAACGCCGTCCTGGAGAAGTTCGGCGGAGACTCCGTGGCCGAGACGCGACGCAACCTCGAAGCGTACGTCGCCGCGATCCCGAAGAACCTCCGCTAAATGCCCATGCCCCGCGCCGTCGTCATCGGCCCGCCCGGGTCGGGCAAGAGCACCGTCTCGTCCCGCCTCGCGCAAATCTGGGGCGTCGAGGCGCGGGACACGGACGCCGACGTGGTACTCGCCGAGGGCCGCGAGGTCGCCGACATCTTCCTGGACTCCGGCGAGGAGGCGTTCCGCGAGGCGGAGAAACGTGCCGTCGCCCGCGCGCTGGCCGAACACGACGGCGTCCTCGCGCTCGGAGGCGGTGCCGTCCTCGATGACGACACGCGTGCGCTCCTCGAGGAGTACGCGGCGAATGGGGGAGAGGTGGTATTCCTCGACGTCGGCCTCGCCGCGGCGGCAAAGAGGGTGGGGCTCGCGCAGTCGCGACCCCTACTCGCGGGAAGCCCGCGGCAGGCGTGGGCGAGGCTCATGGAAGAACGGCGTCCACTGTACGAGGCGCTGGCGACGGTCACGGTCGTGACGGACACCCTCACGCCGGCGGCGGTGGCGGAGCGCGTGGCCGAGGAGATAACGACGAACGGCGGGCGGCGATGACCGAACGGGCGGTACACGTCGGGGGCGAGCATCCGTACGACGTCATGGTGGGAGAGGGAGTCGTCGCGCGCGTTGCGGATTCCCTCGGGGAGGATGTCGAGCGAGTGCTCGTGGTCCACTCGGCGCCGATGGCCGCGGCAGCCGAACGGCTGACCGAGGCGATCCGTGCGCGCGGCTTGACCGCGGTCACGGCCGAGGTCCCGGACGCGGAGGCGGGCAAGACCGCCGAGGTGATGGCGTTCTGCTGGAAGGTTCTCGGCCAGTCGGAATTCACGCGCTCCGACGCGGTGATCGGCCTGGGCGGCGGCGCGATCACCGATCTCGCCGGCTTCGTCGCCGCCTCATGGCTGCGCGGGATCCAGGTCGTCCAGGTCCCGACGACCCTGCTCGCGATGGTCGACGCCGCGGTGGGCGGCAAGACGGGCATCAATACCGCGGAGGGCAAGAACCTCGTCGGCGCGTTCCACGTGCCGCAAGCCGTGTGGTGCGATACCGACTTCCTGCGCACGCTCCCGCGCCACGACCTCGTCGCGGGGTTGGGGGAGGTAGTCAAGGCCGGCTTCATCCGCGACCTCGAGATCCTCGACATCGTCGAGGACAACGTCGCGCTCCTCGCCGCCGCGGCGCCGCAGCAGGGGGATCGCGGCGCCGAGGGCGCGGATTCCGGCGTACTCGACGAGGCCGCCATCCCCGTCCTCGACGAGTTGATGACGCGCGCGATCCAGGTCAAGGCGGACGTCGTGAGCGCGGACCTGCGCGAGTCGTTCCTCCGCGAGATCCTCAACTACGGGCACACGTTCGCCCACGCGATCGAGTACACGGAGCGGTACGCGTGGCGCCATGGCGCGGCGGTGTCGGTCGGCATGGTCTACGCGGCCGAGCTCGCGCGCATGTCCGGAAAGCTGTCGGACGACGAGGTCGCGCGTCACCGTGGCGTTCTCGGCGGCCTCGGCCTGCCGACGACGTACGCGCCGGGCCGGTGGGAGCAGCTCTACACCGCGATGCGCCGCGACAAGAAGACCCGCGGAGCGATGCTCCGCTTCGTGATCCTCGCCGGGCTCGGGAACCCGGTGCGCCTCGAGGGACCGGACCCGGCGATGCTGGTGGCCGCCTACGACGCGATCAGCGCGTAAGGACGGCAGCGGGACGCCGCGCCGCTACTCTGAGCCCTATGAACGCAGTGCCTAGGACCGCAGCGACCGTGCTCGTCCTCAACGGACCGAACCTCTCGCGCCTCGGGACCCGCGAACCGGACACCTACGGCACGACGACGTACGACGAGCTCGTCGCGCTCGTCGCCGGCTGGGCCGGGGATCTCGGGCTCGAGGTCGAGGTGCGGCAATCGGACAGCGAGACGGACCTCGTGCAGTGGATCCACGGCGCGGTCGACGACGGCGCGGACGTCGTCCTCAACCCCGCGGCGTTCACCCACTACTCGTACGCGCTGCGCGACGCGTGCGCGATGCTTCCGGGCGCGGGGCGGATGCTCGTCGAGGTCCACCTCAGCAACCCCGCCGCCCGCGAGGAGTTCCGGCACACGAGCGTGATCTCGGGCGTCGCGTCGGGCACGATCGCCGGTTTCGGCGTCGATTCGTACCGCCTCGCGCTTCAGGCGATCGCGACCGCGCGCCTCTCCTAGCCCCGACGCTAGAATGGTCGGCGGCCTAAGGCCGCCCGACTCGAACCCGACGCAAGGACATCCCGTGGCTTCCTCCAACGACATCAAGAACGGCTCCGTGCTCAACCTTGACGGCAACCTGTGGTCCGTCGTGGAATTCCAGCACGTCAAGCCAGGCAAGGGCGGCGCGTTCGTGCGGACCAAGCTGAAGAACGTCCTGAGCGGCAAGGTCGTCGACAAGACCTTCAACGCGGGCGCCAAGGTCGACTTCGAAACGGTCGACCGTCGCGAGATGCAGTACCTGTACAACGACGGCACGGACTTCGTGTTCATGGACCCGGGATCGTACGAGCAACTCACCGTCCCCGCCGCCGTCGTCGGCGACGCGAAGGACTTCATGCTCGAGAACACCTCGGCCCTGATCGGCCTGCACAACGGCGAGGCGATCTTCCTCGAGCTCCCCGCCTCCGTCGTTCTGGAGATCACGTACACCGAGCCGGGCCTTCAGGGCGACCGCTCCACGGGCGGATCGAAGCCCGCGACCCTCGAGACGGGCCGCGAGATCCAGGTGCCGCTCTTCCTCGAGGCCGGAACCAAGGTCAAGGTCGACACGCGCTCCGGCGAGTACATCTCGCGCGTGAACGACTAGTGGGCGCCCGGTCGAAGGCGCGAAAGCGCGCCCTCGACGTGCTCTTCGAAGCCGACCAGCGCGGCGTCAACCTCGCCGAGGCTCTCCGGGATCGCCAGGAGATCCCGTCGGCCGCGACGCCGCTGCCGGAGTACTCCATCGCGATCGTCCAGGGCGTCGTCGAGCATTGGGCGGAGATCGAGGCGGCGCTCGCCACCCATGCGCAGGGCTGGACGGTCAGCCGCATGCCCGCCGTGGACCGCGCGGCTCTCCGCGTCGCGGCGTGGGAGATCCTCTTCAACGACGACGTCCCTGCCGCGGTCGCGATCGACGAGGCCGTCGACCTCGTCACGGACCTCTCTACGGACGAGTCGCCGTCGTTCGTCAACGGCGTGCTCGGCGCGATCGCGGGCGGCGTCGGCGCGTCGTCCGGCGCCTCTGACGCCCCGGAGGGCGATCCGCTACACTGACCCGAGCAGACATCCTTTAAGGTCCGTCCAGAGAGGCGGGGAAGGAGGTCGCCAGGTGACTGGTGCCGTCATGGCCGCGCCCGATATCGCACGGGCGCTGACCCGCATTGCCCACGAGATCCTCGAACGCAACGGCGGAGCGGACGATCTCGTCCTCCTCGGAATCCCCACGCGCGGGCTTCCCCTCGCGCGCCGCCTCGCCGAGCGCATCGCCATCGTCGAGCCGTCCTTCGACGCGGACGCCCGCTCCGGCGGCATCGACATCACGATGTACCGCGACGACCTCGGCCGTCAGCCCACCCGATCGATCGGCGCCACGACCGTGCCAAGCGCGGGCATCGACGACGCGATCGTCGTGCTCGTCGACGACGTCCTGAACTCGGGCCGCACCATCCGGGCGGCCCTCGACGCCATCAAGGACGTCGGCCGACCCCGGGCCGTCCAGCTCGCCGTCCTCGTCGACCGGGGCCACCGAGAGTTGCCGATCCGCGCGGACTTCGTCGGCAAGAACCTCCCGACCTCGCGCTCCGAACGTGTCTCGGTGCTCCTTGACGAGATCGACCACGAGGAGGAAGTGCGCATCCTCCGGTCCGAGGAGGGAGGCGCGAAATGAGACACCTTCTCTCCACGAAGGACCTGAGCCGCGAGGACGCGATCCTCATCCTCGACACCGCAGGGGAGATGGCGAAGACCCAGGAGCGCGAGAACCGCAAGCTTCCGACGCTGCGCGGCAAGACCGTCGTCAACCTCTTCTTCGAGGACTCGACGCGCACGCGCACGAGCTTCGAAGTGGCGGCCAAGCGACTCTCGGCGGACGTCATCAACTTCTCGGCGAAGGGGTCGAGCGTCGCGAAAGGCGAATCCCTCAAGGACACCGCCCAAACGCTGCAGGCGATGGGGTCCGACGGCGTGGTGATCCGCCATTCGGCCTCTGGGGCGGCGGCGCGGCTCGCGACGTCCGGATGGATCTCCAGCGCGGTGGTGAACGCCGGCGACGGCACGCACCAGCATCCGACCCAGGCGCTGCTCGACGCCTTCACCATCCGGCGCCACCTGAAGGGCGGCGAGGCGGGAGAGGGGCTCGACGGGCTGACGGTCGCGATCGTCGGCGACGTCCTCCACTCCCGCGTCGCCCGATCGAACGTGTGGCTGCTCACGACGCTCGGCGCCAAGGTCGTCCTGGTCTGCCCGCCCACCCTCGTGCCCATCGGAGCCGAAACCTGGCCGGTGGACATCGTGCACTCGCTCGACGCGGCTCTCAACGGGTACGCGATCGACGCGCTCATGATGCTGCGCATCCAGTTGGAGCGCATGACGGGCGGCGGCGCGGCGTTCTTCCCCTCGCCCGCGGAATACACCCGCCTATTCGGTCTCGACGGCTCCCGACTGGCGCGGCTGCCCCAACACACCATCGTCATGCACCCCGGTCCGATGAACCGGGGACTCGAGATCTCCGCGGAGGCGGCCGACTCGCCGCGCTCCGTTGTTGTCGAGCAGGTGGGCAACGGCATCGCGGTGCGCATGGCCGTCCTGTACCTACTGCTCGCCGGAGAGGAGGTCGCATGAGCGCGACCACCACGCCCCTCGTCATCACGGGGGTGTCGCTCTACGGCGACACCACCGCCGACCTCGTCATCGCGAAGGGCGAGATCGTCTCGCTCAGCGCCGCCGACGCGCCGGCCAAGGCCAGGACGCTCGACGGGAAGGGCCTCGTCGCCCTCCCGGGCCTTGTCGACCTCCACACGCACCTCCGGGAGCCCGGCAAGGAGGCGGCCGAGACCATCGAGACCGGCTCCCGGTCGGCCGCGGCGGGTGGGTACGTTGCGGTCCACGCGATGGCCAACACGACGCCCGTGGCCGACAGCGCCGGAGTCGTCGAGCAGGTGTGGAACCGCGGGCGCGAGGTGGGCCTCGTCGACGTCTTCCCGGTTGGCGCCGTGACGGTGGGCCTCGCGGGTGAACACCTGGCCGAGCTGGGCGCCATGGCGCTATCGGCCGCCCGGGTGCGCGTGTTCAGCGACGACGGGATGTGCGTGCACGACCCCGTGGTGATGCGCCGCGCCCTGGAGTACGTCAAGACCTTCGACGGCGTCATCGCCCAGCACGCGCAGGACCCGCGCCTCACCGAGGGGTCCCAGATGAACGAGGGCATCGTCTCCGCCGAGCTCGGACTCGCCGGATGGCCGGCCGTGGCCGAAGAGGCGATCGTCGCGCGCGACTGCCTGCTCGCCGAGCACGTCGGCTCGCGCGTGCACATCCTCCACCTGTCGACGTCTCGCTCGGTCGAGATCGTGCGTTGGGCGAAGGCACGCGGCGTGACGGTCACCGCCGAGGCGACGCCGCACCACATCGCGCTCACCGACGACAACGCTCGCGGATACGACGCGCGCTTCAAGGTCAACCCGCCGCTACGCACCCAGGAGGACGTCGAGGCGGTGCACGCGGGGATCGTGGACGGCACGATCGACGTGATCGGAACCGATCACGCGCCCCACGCGGACGAGGACAAGGATTGCGAGTGGGCCGCGGCCGCCTTCGGGATGATCGGCCTGGAAACGGCGCTCGGCGTCGTGCAGAAGACCCTCGTCGAGACGGGGAAGGTCACCTGGCGCGACGTCGCGAGGCTGATGTCCGAGGAGCCGGCGCGCATCGGACGTATCGAAGGACACGGTCGCCCGCTCGCCGCGGGAGAGCCGGCGAACGTCACGCTCGTCGACCCGAAGCGGGCCTGGTCGGTCGACCCCGCCGCGATGGCGAGCCGGAGCCACAACTCGCCGTTCGGCGGGATGGAGCTGCCGGGGCGCGTCGTCGCGACGATACTTCGCGGCACAGTCACGTACGCGGACGAGTCGATGAGGGGGTCGTTGGCGTGACGGGCGACGCGACGGCCCTCCTCGTCCTCGAGGACGGCCGCGTTTTCGAAGGGCGCCCGTACGGCGCCATCGGCTCGACGACCGGCGAGATCGTCTTCAACACCGGCATGACCGGTTACCAGGAGACGCTGACCGACCCGTCGTATCACCGTCAGATCGTCGTCATGACCGCGCCGCACATCGGCAATACGGGCGTGAACGACGAGGACGTCGAGTCCGGTCGCATCTGGGTCGCCGGGTACGTGGTGCGCGAGCCTGCGCGGATTCCTTCGAACTGGCGCGCGAAGCGCAGCCTCGATGACGACCTGGTCGCGCAGGGGATCGTCGGAATCTCCGGCATCGACACGCGCGAACTCGTCCGGATCCTCCGCAGTGCGGGCGTGATGCGCGCCGGGATCTTCTCCGGCGACGCGCTCGCCCCAGCCGAGGAACTCGTGGGGCGGGTGCGCGAGAGCGCGCCGATGGAAGGCGCCCACCTCGCCGACGAGGTGTCGGCGGACGCCGCGTACGTCATCTCCCCGCCGACGGGGACGCCGATACGCGCCCACGTCGTCGCCGTCGACCTCGGCATCAAGTCGATGACGCCGGAGCTCCTCGCCCGGCGCGGCGTCAAGGTGAGCGTCGTCCCGTCGTCCATCACCGCGGACGAGATCCTCGCGATGGAGCCGGACGGCGTGTTCTTCTCCAACGGTCCGGGCGACCCCGGGGCGGCGACCCACGCGGTGGACACTCTGCGGGCCGTCCTTGGCGCGAAGATCCCGTTCTTCGGCATCTGCTTCGGAAACCAGATCCTTGGACGGGCCCTCGGGTTCGGTACGTACAAGCTCCGTTTCGGCCACCGGGGCATCAACCAGCCCGTGATGGACAAGACGACGGGCAAGGTCGAGATCACGGCGCACAACCACGGATTCGCCGTCGACGCCCCCACCGAGGGCGAGACGGAGGCTCCGTACGGCGGCTTCGGGAGGGTCCGCGTGAGCCACGTCAACCTCAACGACGACGTCGTCGAGGGCTTGGAGTGCCTCGATATCCCCGCATTCGGCGTGCAGTACCACCCGGAGGCGGCGGCCGGGCCCCACGACGCCCAGTACCTCTTCGACCGATTCCTCGCCTCGATGACGGGAGGCGACCGTGCCTAAGCGCGACGACATCCAGTCCGTCCTCGTCATCGGCTCCGGCCCGATCGTCATCGGTCAGGCGTGCGAGTTCGACTACTCCGGCACCCAGGCCTGCCGCGTGCTCAAAGCGGAGGGCGTGCGCGTCATCCTCGTGAACTCCAACCCGGCGACGATCATGACGGATCCGGAGTTCGCCGACGCGACGTACGTCGAGCCGATCACGACCGAGGTGATCGAGGCGATCATCGCCAAGGAGCGCCCCGACGCGATCCTCCCGACGCTCGGCGGTCAGACGGCCCTCAACGCGGCCGTCGCCCTCGCGGAGGCGGGAATCCTCGACAAGTACGGCGTTGAACTCATCGGTGCGCGCATCGCCTCCATCCAAATGGGGGAGGACCGCGAGCAGTTCAAGGGCGTGGTCGAGCGATGCGGCGCCGAGAGCGCGCGCTCGTTCATCTGCCACACCATGGACGAATGCCTCGCGGCGGCCGAGGAGCTCAGCTACCCCGTCGTCGTCCGCCCCTCCTTCACCATGGGCGGGCTCGGCTCGGGGTTCGCGTACACGCCGGAGGACCTGCGCCGCATCGCCGGCGCGGGGCTCCACTACTCGCCGGTGACCGAGGTGCTCCTCGAGGAATCGATCCTCGGGTGGAAGGAGTACGAGCTCGAGCTCATGCGGGACCGCAACGACAACGTCGTCGTGGTCTGCTCGATCGAGAACGTCGACCCCGTCGGCGTGCACACGGGAGACTCCGTCACCGTCGCGCCGGCGCTCACCCTCACCGACCGCGAGTACCAACGCCTCCGCGACATCGGCATCGCGGTGCTGCGAGAGGTCGGCGTCGACACCGGCGGGTGCAACATCCAGTTCGCCGTCGACCCGGAGACCGGGCGCGTCATCGTCATCGAGATGAACCCGCGCGTGTCGCGCTCCTCGGCCCTCGCGTCGAAGGCGACGGGCTTCCCGATCGCGAAGATCGCCGCGCGCCTCGCCATCGGCTACACGCTCGACGAGATCCCCAACGACATCACCGGCTCCACCCCGGCGAGCTTCGAGCCGACGCTCGATTACATCGTCGTCAAGGTGCCGCGCTTCGCCTTCGAGAAGTTCCCCGCCGCGGACCCCGTCCTCACGACAACGATGAAGTCCGTGGGCGAGGCGATGAGCCTCGGGCGCACGTTCACCGAGGCGTTGGGCAAGGCTTTGCGGTCGATCGACAAGAAGGGCGTGAACTTCCACTGGCGCGGGGACACGCCGTCCGGGGCTGAACTCGACGCACTCATCGAACGATCGGCGACGCCGACCGAGGGGAGGCTCCTCCAGGTGCAGCAGGCCCTTCGGGCGGCGATCGCCAACCCCGACGTCGCGGGCCGCGTCTTCGACGCCACGAAGATCGACCCGTGGTTCCTCGACCAGATCGTGCTGATGAACGAGGTGGCGGCGGAGGTCGCCGGCGCCGAGACGCTCGACGCGGCCACGCTCGCACGAGCCAAGTCCCACGGGTTGGCGGACGCGCAGATCGCGGAGATCCGGGGGGTAGAGGAGGCGGACGTTCGCGCCGCACGGACCGCGGCCGGCGTGCTCCCGGTGTACAAGACGGTCGACACGTGCGCCGCGGAGTTCGAGGCGCAGACCCCGTACCTCTACTCGACGTACGAACACGAATCCGAGGTCGCGCCGCGCGAGCGCGAGGCGGTCATCATCCTCGGCTCCGGCCCCAACCGCATCGGCCAGGGCATCGAGTTCGACTACTCGTGCGTGCACGCCGCCCTGACGCTGTCGGACACCTACGAGACGGTCATGGTCAACTGCAACCCCGAGACGGTCTCGACGGACTACGACACGTCGGACCGCCTGTACTTCGAACCGCTCACCTTCGAGGACGTCATGGCCGTGTACGAGGCGGAGCTTGCCGCCGGTCCGGTCAAGGGCATGATCGTGCAGCTCGGCGGCCAGACCCCGCTCAGCCTCGCGCAGCGCCTCGCGGACGCGGGCGTTCCGATCCTCGGGACGTCGCCCGAGGCGATCAACCTCGCGGAGGACCGCGGCGAGTTCGGCAAGGTTCTCGCCGAGGCCGGACTCCCGGCACCCGCTTACGGGACCGCGCACGGGATCGCCGAGGCGATCACCATCGCCGAGAGCATCGGCTACCCGGTCCTCGTGCGCCCGTCGTACGTGCTCGGCGGGCGGGGCATGGAGATCGTCTACGACCGCGCCCAGCTCGAGGACTACGGCGAGCGCTCCGGCGACGTCGGCGATCACGCGACGGACGCGCCGCTCCTGGTCGACCGATTCCTCGACGACGCCGTCGAGATCGACGTCGATGCGCTCTTCGACGGCGAGGAGATGTTCCTCGGCGGTGTGATGGAGCACATCGAGGAGGCGGGGATCCACTCGGGGGATTCGGCGTGCGTGCTGCCGCCGGTGACGCTCTCGACGGCCGAGCTCGCCCGCATCCGACGGTCAACCGAGGCCCTCGCCCGAGGCATCGGCGTGCGAGGCCTCATGAACGTCCAGTACGCCCTCGTCAGCGACGTGCTCTACGTTCTCGAGGCGAACCCTCGCGCGTCCCGCACGGTGCCGTTCGTCGCCAAAGCGACCGGCGTGCCGCTCGCGAAGGCCGCCGCGCGCGTCATGGCGGGGGAAAGCATCGCCGATCTCAGGGCGGCGGGGCTTCTTCCGGCGACGGACGCGAGCACGCTCGACATGACGAGCCCCGTCGCCGTCAAGGAGGCCGTCCTGCCGTTCAAGCGCTTCCGAACGCCAGAGGGCACGGTCGTCGACACGGTCCTCGGCCCCGAGATGCGTTCCACCGGCGAGGTCATGGGAATCGACCGTGACTTTCCGCGCGCGTTCGCCAAGTCCCAGGAGGCGGCGTACGGCGGCTTGCCGACCTCCGGCTCAGTCTTCATCTCGGTCGCGGATCGCGACAAACGGGCGATGGTGCTGCCGGTCGCGCGCCTTGCGCAACTCGGTTTCACCGTCCTCGCGACGGAAGGAACGGCGCACGTCCTCGGCCGCAATGGCATCCCCGCGCGCGTGGTGAGAAAATACTCGGACGGGCCCGGACCCGACGGGGAGGGCACGATCGTCGACATGATCGCCGCAGGCGAGGTAGACATGGTGGTGAACACCCCGTCCGGGCAAGGCGCCCGGGCCGACGGCTACGAGATTCGGGCGGCGACGACGGCGGCGGACAAGCCGATCGTCACCACGGTCCAGCAACTCGCTGCCGCGGTCCAGGGCATCGAAGCGGTTCTCGGTGGCCCGTTCGATGTGACGAGCCTGCAGAACCAGAGATAGGAGAGGCGACGATGACCTTCGGAGCACGGCTTGCCGAGGCGATGGACGAGTTCGGGCCGCTGTCGGTCGGAATCGACCCGAGCCCCCAGATGCTGAGCCACTGGGGCTTGCCGGACACCCCCGAAGGCCTCCTGACCATGGGCCAGGCCGTCGTCGAGGCGTCGGAGCGCTCCGTCGCGGCCGTCAAGATTCAGATCGCCTTCTTCGAGCGCCACGGCTCGCGCGGCATCGCGGCCCTCGAGCAGGTGCTCGCCTTCGCGCGCCATCACAGTCTCATCACCATCATGGACGCCAAGCGCGGCGACATCGACTCCACTATGGCCGGCTACGCCGACGCGTACCTGCGCCCCGGCTCGCCGCTCGAGGTCGACGCGATGACGCTCTCCCCGTATCTCGGCTTCGGCTCGCTCGCTCCCGCCTTCGACATCGCCAAGGCCAACGGCAAGGGCGTGTTCGTCCTCGGACTCACGTCGAACCCGGAGGGGGCGAGCGTCCAGCACGCGCGCGACGACGAGGGCGTGCCCGTCGCCGCCTCGATCGCCGCGGCCGCCGCCGAGCGCAACCAGGGCGCGAGCCCCATGGGCGACGTCGGCCTCGTCGTCGGAGCGACGGTCGGCGACGCGATCCGCGCCCTTCCCGTGCCCCTCAGCGCCCTCAACGGGCCGATCCTCGCGCCGGGCGTCGGAGCGCAGGGGGCGGGCCCGGAGCAACTTGCCCAGGTCTTCCACGGCGTCACGCGCAATGTCCTATCGCACCAGAGTCGCGCCGTGCTCATGGCAGGACCGTTCGTCGAGAAGATGCGCGGCGCCATCCAGGCGGCCGCGGGCGCGGCCCAGTTCGCCCTCCGGGGCGACGAGTAGGGGACATGGCGACACCGTCGCTCACGCCAGAGCAGCGGGCCGCGGCGCTCCGCAAGGCGACGGCCGTCCGTTCGGCGCGCCGGTCCTTCAAGGACGCGATCATCCGCGGCGAGATCCGCGTGGGCGACGCGATCGCGGCGGCGAAGGCCGACGAGGGTCTCGCGGGGATACGCGTCCACGACCTCCTGCAGTGCCTGCCCGGAGTCGGCCCCAAGCGCGCGGACGTCATGATGGCCGAACTCGGCATCGCGTCGTCGAGGCGCATCCGCGGGCTTGGCGAGCACCAGGTAGCCGCGCTCGTGCGGAGGGTCGAGTCGTGACGCGCCTCATGGTCCTCGCCGGTCCGACGGCCGTGGGCAAGGGCACCATCGTCCGTCGGCTCGTGGAGAAGTACGGCGACGCCTGGGTCTCCGTCTCGGCGACCACGCGGGAGCCGCGCGAGGGAGAGGAGGACGGCGTCGACTACTACTTCGTCACCGAGTCGGCGTTTGACGCGATGATCGCCGAAGACGCCTTGTTGGAATGGGCTGTCGTCCACGGGGAGCACCGCTACGGCACCCCACGGGCGGCCGTGCAGCGCCACATCGCCGACGGCATCCCATGCATCCTCGAGATCGACCTCGCGGGCGCCCGTCAAGTTCGCGCCTCCATGCCGAACGCGACGTTCGTCTTCGTCATGCCTCCGAGTTGGGAGGAGCTCGTACGCCGTCTCGAACTCCGGGCCACGGAGGACGCGGACGAACGGGCGAGGCGCCTGGCGACGGCGCGGATCGAGATGGCCGCGGCGGACGAATTCGAGCACGTGGTCGTCAACGACGACCTCGACACGGTGGTCGACGAGGTGCACGAGCTTCTGGTGGCCGAAGGGTAGACTGGCCCCGCTGCGGGTCGACGGCCCCGCGCGAAAAGGGAGTAAAAGTGGCTGGCACGATTGCAAACCCCGAGGGGATCACCAACCCGCCGATCGACGAGCTTCTGTCGAAGGTGGACTCGAAGTATGCCCTCGTGATTTACAGTTCCAAGCGCGCGCGCCAGATCAACGCGTACTACGAGGCCCTGGGTGAGGGTCACTTCGAGAACGTCGGCCCGCTCGTCGAGGCCGACACCACCGACAAGCCCCTCTCGGTCGCGCTGCGCGAGCTCAACGAGGGCAACCTGCTCGAGCTGACCGACCTGAACGAGTAGCCATGCGCGTCCTCCTGGGCGTGACGGGCGGGATCGCGGCCTATAAGGTCGCCATCGTGCTCCGCCGCCTAGTCGAGGACGGTCATAGCGTCCGGGTTGTCCCGACGCGCTCTTCTCTCCACTTCGTCGGCCGGAGCACGTGGGAGGCCCTCTCCGGACAACCCGCGACGAGCGACGCGTTCTCCAACGTCCCCGCCGTGGAGCACATCCGTCTCGGTCAGTCGGCGGATCTCATCCTCGTCGCCCCCGCGACGGCCGACTTCCTCGCCCAGCTCGCCCACGGCGAGGCGCGGGAACTTCTCGGCAATGCCGTGCTCGCGAGCCGCGCCCCCGTCGTCGTCTTTCCCGCGATGCACACGGAAATGTGGCTCAACGCGGCGACCCAAGCGAACGTCGCGACGCTTCGGGAACGCGGGATCCACGTGGTCGACCCGGACGAGGGTCGCCTTACCGGCCCGGATAGCGGCCCCGGGCGCCTCCCCGAACCCGACGCGATCGTCGACGCGGCCTACGCCGTCGCCGCGGGCGAGGGGCTCCCGGCACGCGACGAGAACCGCTCGTGGGGCGACCTTGCTGGCCTGCACGTGCTCGTGAGTGCGGGAGGGACGCGCGAGGCGATCGACCCCGTGCGATTCCTCGGCAATCGCTCGAGCGGGCACCAAGGACTCGCCCTCGCGCAGGCCGCGCTCGACCGGGGCGCGGGCGTCACGCTCGTCGCGGCCAACGTCACGTTGCCGTCGGGGGAGGGGATCGCGCGCATCGACGTCGAGACGTCCGCGCAGATGGCCGACGCGGTACGCGCCGCCGCGACGACCTCCGACGTGGTGATCATGGCCGCCGCCGTGGCGGATTTCCGTCCCGCCGAGCCGAGCGCGGCGAAGATCAAGAAACGCGACGGCCGCCTCACGCTCGAGCTCGTCGAGAACGAGGACATCCTCGCGGGCCTCGTCGCGTCCCGTCCGAAGGGCCAGACGATCGTCGGGTTCGCGGCGGAGACCGGAGACGACGACGCGAGCGTCGCCGAGCACGGGGCGGACAAGGCTCGACGCAAGGGCGCTGACCTACTCGCGGTGAACGCCGTCGGCGACGGCGTTGGTTTCGGGAACGTGCCGAACGCGGTCACGCTGCTCGACAAGGAAGGCGCCGTCGTAGCGCAGGCTTCGGGCGACAAGCTCGCGGTCGCCCACGCGATCCTCGACGCCGTCGCCGCGGGGCGCGCGAGCGCGTAGGGGTGAGGCGTCGGCCCGCCGCATTAGGCTGAGCGCATGACGCTTCGCCTCTTCACGTCCGAGTCCGTCACCGAAGGACATCCCGACAAGGTGTGCGACCAGGTCTCCGACGCAATCCTCGACGGCCTGATCGAACAGGATCCCGCCTCCCGCGTCGCGGTCGAGACGATGGTGACCACCGGTCTCGTCCACGTCGCCGGCGAGGTGACGACGGAAGCGTACGTCGAGATCCCCCGCATCGTCCGCGACGTCGTGACGGAGATCGGGTACACGTCCTCGGAGATCGGCTTCGACGGCGCGTCGTGCGGCGTCTCCGTCTCCATCGGCGCGCAATCGCCCGACATCGCGCTCGGCGTCGACGCCGCGACCGACGCGGCGGTCGAGGGAGAAGAGGCGCTCGAGCAGAACCTCGGCGCCGGGGACCAGGGACTGATGTTCGGCTACGCGTGTCGCGACACCGCGACGCTCATGCCCGTCCCGATCGCCATGGCGCACGCGCTGACCGAGCGGCTCGCCGCGGTACGCCGCAGCGGCGAGGTCGGCAACCTCCGGCCCGACGGAAAAGCGCAAGTGACGATCGGCTACGACGGCGCCACTCCCGTGAGTGTCGAGACCGTGGTGGTGTCCGCGCAGCACAGCGGCGAGTGGAACATGGGCGAACTGCGCGAGGCGATCCATTCCGCAGTGATCGCTCCCGTGCTCGCGAGCTTCGACCTCGACTCGTCGGCGCACCGCTCGCTCATCAACCCCACGGGGCGCTTCGAGGAGGGCGGACCCAAGGCCGACGCGGGCGTCACCGGGCGCAAGATCATCGTCGACACCTACGGCGGGATGGCGCGTCATGGAGGGGGCGCGTTCTCCGGGAAGGACCCCTCGAAGGTGGACCGCTCGGCGTCGTACGCGATGCGGTGGATCGCGAAGAACGTGGTCGCCGGAGGACTCGCCGAGCGTTGCGAGGTGCAGGTGGCGTACGCGATCGGCACGGCCCACCCCGTCGGTCTGTACGTCGAGACCTTCGGTACGGGCGCCGTCGCCGACGAGCGCATCGTCGAGGCGATACGCGAGGTCTTCGATCTTCGGCCCGGCGCGATCATCCGCGACCTCGATCTGCGCCGACCGATCTATCGCGGCACGGCGGCGAATGGGCACTTCGGCCGCGAGCTGCCAGAGTTCACCTGGGAGCGAGTCGACCGCGCCGATGCGCTCGTGGAGGCCGCCCGGGTATGACGACGGCGGACGGCGTCGCACGCGTGTGCGTGGACAGTCCGCTCCCGCACCTCGACCGCCTCTTCGACTACGCGATACCCGCGAAGCTCGCCGGCGTCGTCGACGTGGGATCGCGCGTACGCGTCCCTTTCGCCGGGAGACTCGTCAGCGCAGTCGTGTGCGAGATCGCGCGCGACACGTCGTTCGGGGGCGATCTCGCTTCCGTCCGCACCTCCTCGGCTCTCCCCTCGTACTCCGCCCCATCGCTCGCGCTTGCTCGGGCGATCGCCGACCGTCACGGGGGAAGTCTCTGGGACGTCCTGCGCCTCATGGCGCCCCCGCGGGTAGCGTCGGTTGAACGTCGCGCCTGGGACGGACCCCCCGCCGATCTCGACGACCGCCTCCGTGCCGCGCTCGATCACCTCCTGGACGGCGGGGACCTTCCGGCGGGAATCGGGCTGGAGGAGCGTGTCGTATGGTCGGCGGTTCCCGAGCGCGGACGGGGACGTGAGCACGGGCCGATCCCTGCGCGCGCGCTTCTGGCCCTCGCGGCCGCGGCCGCGCTCGCCGTGCGGGAGCCGACGTCGGGGTCGTCGATCATCGTGGTGCCCGACGCGCGGTCGATCGGCCAGGTGCTCGCCGTCGCTCGCGATGCGGGCCTGCGTCGTTGGACCTCGCGCGCGGGCGGCGACATTGCCGTCGTGCATTCGTCTGATGGCCCGTCGATCCGGTACTCGTCGTATCTCGCCGCCATGCGCGGCGAGGCGCGCATCGTCCTCGGGACGAGGCCGGCGGCGCTCACGCCCGTCCCGCGCCTCGCCCACCTCTCCGTGTGGGACGATGCGCACTCGGCGTACGACGAGCGCCACGCGCCGTACCCCCGCGTTCTCGCCATCGCGGCGACGCGTGCGGAGCGCGAAGAGGCGGGCGTGGTGGTCGCGGGGTTTGCACCGTCGGTCGCGGCGCGCGCCCTCGCGGAGCACGGGTGGGCGCGTGCGACGGCTCCCGACCGGGCGGCCGTACGGGACGCGACGGCGCACGTCATCGCGTTGACCGGGGAGGAGCGCGACCGCGAGGGCGGCTCGGGATGGCACTGGATGCCCTCCTCCGCGTGGCGTTCGGCCCGCGACGCCCTCGAACGCGGGCCAGTTCTGGTCCTCGTGCCCCGCGCGGGCTACGTCCAAGGAGTTGCGTGCGCCTCGTGCCGCGAGTGGGCCAGGTGTCGGGAGTGCGGCGGGACTCTCTCGCTCGATTCCGGCGTGGCGGCGCCCGTCTGCCTCGACTGTGGAGCGGCGAACGCGGACTGGCACTGTCCGGAGTGCGGTTCGGGCCGTCTCGCGCACGCGAGACAGGGCGTCGAGAGGATCGCGGAGCAGCTCTCGGCGATGGCACCCGGGCGCGACGTCGTCACGTCCTCGAGCGGCACGTCGATCCTCGGCGACGGCGCGTTTTCGGGCTTCGTCGTCGCGACGCCGGGCGCCGTCCCCGCGAACGCCACGGGGTACGCGCTCGCCGTTCTCGTCGACGCCGGAGCGCTCCTCGGCTCCGGCCTCGACGGCGAGCAGGACGCCATACGCCATGTGTTGTCGGCGGCGGCACACACGAGAACCCGAGGCGACGACGGTTCGGTCGTCGTCGTCGGCCGCTTGCCCGACGCCGTCGCGCGCTGCGTGTCGACATGGTCGCCCGACGCGTGGGCCGAGGACTCCTATCGCGAGCGTGCTTCCCTCGGACTGCCCCCGGTGCGACGCGTCGTCGAGGCAGAGGGCTCGGCCGACGCGCTCCGCGCCGCCGGGTCGGTCACCGTCGAGGAGCGGCCGCTCGCCTCGCACGCCGACGTGCGCGAGGTGACGGTCGGCGCCGACTCGCGCGTATTCCTCGCCACGCGACGGGTCACCCAGGCCGTCGTCGACGCGTGGCGCGCGCTCCAGGTGGAACGCTCGCGCTCGGGGCTCGGAGACCTGAGGATCCGGGTCGACGGGCCGCTCCGGCCCGGAGCGTAGCGCCGCGGCGCGCCCCTACGATGGGGGGATGCGCGTCATCGTCGTCGGTACCCCCGCGATCGCGATACCCACCCTCGACGCTCTCCTCGCCTCGTCCCACGACGTCGTCGCCGTCGTCACGCGACCGGACGCGACCGGACGGCGGGGGAGCGAGCTGATACCGAGCCCGCTCAAGGCGCACGCGCTGAAGAAGGGTCTCGAGGTCCTCACGCCGGAGCGGGCGTCGGCGCCGGAATTCGTCGAGCGCGTCCGAGCGCTCGAGTGCGATGCCGCAGCCGTCATCGCCTACGGCCAGATTCTGAAGCCCGACCTGCTCGCGGCGGTTCGGATCGGGTGGGTCAACCTCCACTTCTCCGTCCTGCCGTCCTGGCGGGGGGCGGCGCCCGTGCAGCGCGCGATCATGGCGGGCGACGAGGTTACCGGTGCGTCGACGTTCCTCATCGAGGAGGGCCTCGACACCGGGCCGGTCATCGGCACCTTGACGGAGAGGATCCGGCGGACGGATACCGCCGGCGACCTTCTTGATCGACTCGCGGTCGCGGGAGCGCCGCTCATGGTGGACTCCCTCACGGCGCTTGAGGACGGCACCGCGTCGCCCGTCCCGCAGCCCGACGAGGACGTGAGCTACGCCCACAAGTTGACGCGCGACGACGCCCACATCCGCTGGGAACTCCCCGCGCACGTGGTGGACCGCCAGATCCGCGGTTGCACGCCCGCCCCCGGGGCGTGGACGACGCTCCCGAACGGAACGCTCGCGAAGGTCGGCCCCGTGTCGCCCCGCGGGGACATGCCCGGTGGCGCTCCCGGGACGCTCCGGGAGGCCCTCGGGGTGATCGTCGTCAACACGGGAACCGAACCCGTTGAGATGTCGTGGATCGCCCCCGCGGGCAAGGCGCGAATGGCGGCGGACGCGTGGTGGCGCGGCGCACGCCTCGCGCGCGGCGCTCAACTGGGCGAGGCGTGAGACCGGGCCTCGCCGCGCGCGTCGCCGCGTATCGGTGCCTCGAAGCGGTCGATGCCCAGGACGCGTACGCGAACCTCGCGATGCCCGGCATCCTCGCCGACGCGGGCCTCGCGGGACGCGACGCCGCGTTCGCCACCGAAGTCGCGTACGGCGCGATACGCATGCGCGGCCTATACGACGCCATCCTCGCCTCGGCCGCGAAACGCGACGTCGTGGCGCTCGAGGCGCCCGTACTCCGAGTCCTCCGCATCGGCGCCCATCAGGCCCTCAGCATGCGCGTTCCCGCCCACGCTGCCGTCTCCGAGACGGTCGCGCTCATGCGCGAATACCGTCCCGGCGCGGCGGGCCTCGCGAACGCCGTCATGCGCCGCGTGACCGAGGCCGACCTCGACACGTGGCGCGCCCGCGTCGCGCCAGGAGACACGGACGAGGACTTCGCGATCCGTCACTCGCACCCGGTGTGGGTCGTACGGCGTCTCCGGGAGGCCCTCGCGGCCGACGGGAGGGACGGCGAGCTCGAGGCGCTCCTCGCGGCTCACAACGAGCCCGCGTCGGTCACCCTCGTCGCACGACCCGGCCTCGTTTCCCGCGACGACCTGCTTGCAGAGGCTCCCGGCTCGACCCCGACCCCCTTCTCGCCGCTCGGCGTCGTCTTCGCCGGAGGCGACCCGGGCCGCGTCCCCGCCGTCGCGGACGGCCGCGCTGCCGTTCAGGACGAGGGGAGCCAGGTGGTCGCGCTCGCGTCCGCCCGCCCCGACGCGACCACCGGGGCGGAGCACGAGTCGTGGCACGACATGTGCGCGGGACCCGGAGGCAAGGCGGCGATCCTCGCGTGCCTCGCGGCCGAACGCGGCGCCCACCTCGACGCGACCGAGCTCCATCCCCACCGGGCCCGGCTCGTCGAGGAGGCGCTCCGCGCCGTCGACCCGGCGGTCGTCACGGTTCGCGCCGGGGACGCGCGCGTCGTCGCCGACACGTACGACCGCATCCTGATCGACGCTCCGTGCACCGGGCTCGGGGCGCTCCGGCGCCGCCCCGAGGCCCGCTGGAGGCGCTCCGAGGCCGACCTCGACGACCTGATCCGACTCCAAGCCGAGCTGCTCACGGCGGCGCTGCGAAGCCTCGCACCCGGGGGAGTGCTCGCGTACGTCACGTGTTCCCCCGTGGTCGACGAGACGCGCGAGTCGATCCGCAGGGCGCTCGCCGGGCCGTCCGGTCACGGCGTCGAGCGGCTCGACGCGCGCGAGTACGTCGCCGCCGCGACCGCCACGGCGCCGGGGGAGTGGGGCGCCGGCCCGGACGTCCAAATGTGGACCCACGCGCACGGCACGGACTCGATGTTTCTCGCATTGCTGAAGTCACGATCCGGGGCCCGAGGCTCGCAGTAGGGTCTAGGCATGGGTATCCAGATTGCTCCGAGCATCCTGGCGGCGGATTTCGCGAATCTCGAGTCCGAGATCGCGCAGGTGTCGGACGCGGACTGGCTGCACGTGGACGTCATGGACGGGCACTTCGTGCCCAACATGACGCTCGGGCTCCCCGTGTTCGAGCGCGTCGCCCAGGTGTCGCCGCTTCCCGTCGATGCGCACCTGATGATCGACGATCCGGACCGCTGGGCGATCCGTTACGCCGAGGCCGGCGCAGCGTCGGTGACGTTCCACCTCGAGGCCGCCGCCTCGCCGGTGCGACTCGCCCGCGAGCTCCGGGCCGCGGGCGCGCGCGCGTCGATCGCCGTCCGCCCGGCCACGCCCGTCCAGCCGCTGCTCGAGTACCTCGACGAGTTCGACATGGTGCTCGTCATGACGGTCGAACCCGGCTTCGGCGGCCAGGAGCTCGTCGAGTCGACGCTGGAGAAGTTCCGGCTACTGCGGGCCGAGGCGGACAAGACCGGCGCGGACCTGTGGCTCGAGGCCGACGGGGGAGTGACGCGCGAGACGATCGAACGCGTCGTCGACGCCGGGGCGAACATGCTGGTGATGGGCTCGGCGGTCTACGGCGCCGAGGACCGCGGCGCCGAAATCGCCGCGCTACGAGAGTTGGCGAAGGACGATCATGGCAGCTAAGACTGGGTCGGGCGACGGCCCCTTGACGCCGGAAGGCGCCATGTCCCGCGCGATCGACATCGCGAAGAAAGGGCCGGAACACGGCCCCAACCCCCGCGTCGGCTGTGTCATCCTCGACGCGAAGGGGACGGTAATCGGCGAGGGGTTTCACCGAGGCGCCGGCACCACGCACGCGGAGGTCGCCGCCATCGCGGACGCGGCGAAGCGCGGGCGCCCCACCGAGGGCGCCGCGGCGTACATGACGCTCGAGCCGTGCCGACACGTCGGTCGGACGGGCCCGTGCGTCGACGCTCTGACCGAGGCGGGCATCACGCGCGTCGTCTACGCCGTGCCGGATCCGGGGACGATCTCCGGCGGCGGTGCGGACGTACTCAAGGAGCGCGGCGTGGATGTGGTGTACGAACGCTCGGAGGCGGCGGAAGCGCTCAACGCCCACTTCCTCCACGCGCTGACCAAGGGGCGCCCCTTCGTGATCCTCAAGTTCGCGGGCACGCTCGACGGTCGCATGGCCGCCGCCGACGGGACGAGCTTCTGGATCACGGGGGATGAGGCCCGCGAGCACGCGCACCGCGAGCGCGCGAGCGCCGACGCGATCCTCGTCGGGACGGGCACGATCATCGCGGACGACCCGGCACTATCCGCGCGCCCGGGCGGCAAGGAGCAGGGCCACCAGCCGCTGCGCGTCGCCATGGGGGTGCGCGAGACGACGGGCAAGAAGATCTGGCGCGACGACAACGCGATGCAGGTGTGGACGCACGACCCGCGCATCGTCCTCAAGGAACTCCAGGAGCGCGAGGTGCGCACCCTCATCGTCGAGGGCGGCGCGACCGTGAACTCGGCGTTCCTCCGGGCGGGTCTCGTCGACGAGGTGCACGCCTATATCGCCCCGGTCCTGCTCGGCGCCGGCCGCGGCGTCGTGACGGGCCTGGGAATCCACAGCATCGACGACGCGTTGCGCCTGGCGGACGTGACGACCACCCCGCTGGGGCCGGACACGCTCGTCACAGGTCGACCGTTGCGGAGAGGATGACATGTTCACGGGCATCGTTGAGGCGATGGGGACCATCACCGAGGTCGAGGAATCGGGCGCCCAGGCGCAACTGACGATCTCCTCGCCCGGGTTCGGCGCCGACCTCCAGCACGGCGAGTCCGTCGCGGTGAGCGGCGTATGCCTGACGGTCGCGCGGGTACTCAACGGAGCATGGGTCGCCGACGTCATGCGCGTCACCCGCGAGACGACGACGCTCGGGGAGGCGAAGCCGGGCATGAAGGTCAACCTTGAGCGCGCGATGCGCGCCGACGGGCGCATGGGAGGCCATATCGTCCAGGGTCACGTCGACGGGATCGCGACGCTCGCGAAGCGCGACTCGGCGCCCGAATGGGACGACCTGACCTTCGCCGTTCCGGAGGACGTCGTCCGGTACGTCGTGCCGAAGGGTTCGATCTGCCTCGACGGCGTGTCCCTGACCGTCGCCTCGCTGTCGGGGCACGACGCGACCGTCTCGCTCATCCCCACGACCCTGCACGACACGATCCTCGGCGACCTCGCCGTAGGCGACCGCGTCAACGTCGAGGTGGACGTGCTCGCCAAGTACATCGAGCGGTTCGTCGGCGGCGCTGCGTGACGCGCGAACGGGGCGCCCGGGATTCCGTGGCGCTCGTCGAAGCGGCCCTGGAGGACCTCCGAGCCGGAAAGCCCGTGCTCGTCGCGGACTCGCGGTACCGCGAGAACGAGGCGGACTTCATCTTGGCCGCGCAGACGACGACCGTGGAGTGGGTCGCGTGGGCGATCCGCCACTCGAGCGGATACCTCTGCGCCCCGATGCCGGCGGAGAAGGCGGACGCGCTCGCCCTTCCCCTCATGGTCCCCGCGAGCCAGGACCCCCGGCGCACCGCCTACACGGTGTCGGTCGACGCCGCTTCCGGGGTCACGACGGGAATCTCGGCCGCGGATCGTCACCGCACCCTCACGGTCCTCGCCAACCCCGACGCGAGCGCCGATGACGTGATCCGACCTGGGCATGTTTTGCCCCTCCGCGCTGTTCCAGGAGGAGTACTGCATCGCCCCGGACACACGGAGGCCTGCGTCGACCTCTGCCGCCTCGCGGGACTTGAACCCGTCGGGGCTCTGGCGGAGCTCGTGAACGACGACGGCACCATGATGCGCCTGGACGATGCGAGTGTTCTCGCCGACCAGGAAGGCCTCACGCTCTTGACCATCGCCGACATCATCAAGTTCCGCCGTCACCGCGGGGACCTGCCCGCCGAGTCGTACGCGCAGCCGCATCGCGTCTCGTTCAGCGGGGAGGCGCAGCTCCCGACCGAACACGGCGACGTCCTGATCCGCGGCTACCGCGACGAGCGGACCGGAGACGAGTTGGTCGCCCTCATCACGCCGCCGCGTCCCGGCGTCGTGCCTATGGTGCGCGTGCACTCGGAGTGCCTGACGGGCGACGCCTTCGGCTCGCTGCGCTGCGACTGCGGCCCGCAGCTCGACTCGGCGATCGAGGCGATCGTCCGCGAGGGCGGCGCCGTCATCTACATCACCGGCCACGAAGGCCGTGGCATCGGGATCATCAACAAGATCCAGGCCTACGCGCTGCAGGATCAGGGCCTCGACACCGTCGACGCGAACGCGGAGCTCGGCCTGCCCGTCGACCGGCGCGAGTACGGCGCCGCTGCGGCCGTTCTCCACGACCTTGGGCTCACATCCGTCCGCCTGCTCACCAACAACCCGGCGAAGGTCGAGGGTCTACGGGCGAGTGGGATCGAGGTCGTCGAGCGCGTCCCCCACCACGTGGGAGGCAATCCCCACAACGAGTTCTACCGCCACACTAAGGTGGTCCGCATGGGCCACCTCGAGGACGCGGACGAGTGAGCGGCGACGGTGCGCCGAGCCTCGCCGTCGACGGCAAGGGACTAGCGGTTGAGATCGTCGCGGCGCGGTGGCACACCCAGGTGATGGACGGTCTCATCGCGGACGCGATTCGCGCGTGCGACGACGCGGGCGCGGAATTCCGCCTCACGCGCGTACCCGGGTGCTTCGAGATCCCCGCCGTCGCGGCGGCCCTCGTCGACAAAGGCGCGACGGTCATCGTCGCCCTTGGCGTCGTCATTCGCGGGGCCACGCCCCACTTCGAGTACGTGAGCGGCGCGGTGACGCGCGGCCTGACGGACCTCGCGCGCACCGAGAGGGTCGCGATCGGCTTCGGCGTCCTCACCTGCGATGACGACGCCCAGGCGATCGCCCGGGCGGGGCTTCCCGGGTCGAAGGAGAGCAAGGGGGCGGAAGCCGCGGAGGCCGCGATGGCGACCGCGAGGATTCTCGAGAACCTCTAGGCGCCGCCACGAGTTCGGGCGTCGCTCCCGTAGGCTGGGCGTCGTGAAAACGTTCGACGAACTCTTCCGGGAACTGAGCCAGCGCGCGGCCGAGCGCCCCGCGGGCTCCCGCACGACCGAGCTGCTGGACGCCGGCGTGCACGCGATCGGGAAGAAGCTCGTCGAGGAGGCGGCCGAGGCCTGGATGGCCGCCGAGTTCCAATCGGACGAGGAGGCGGCGGAGGAGCTCTCCCAGCTGCTGTACCACGTCCAGGTGATGATGCTCGCGAAGGGACTGACCCTCGCCGACGTAGAACGCTACCTGTAGAGGACGACTGTGCTTCGAATCGCCGTACCCAACAAGGGCTCGCTGTCCGAGCCGGCTATCACGCTGCTCAGCGAAGCCGGATACCGGCAGCGCCGCGACTCGCGCGACCTCATCCTCGTCGACCAACGCAACGAGGTGGAGTTCTTCTACCTCCGTCCGCGCGACGTCGCCGTCTACGTGGGGCTCGGCACCGTCGACGCGGGCATCACCGGGCGAGACCTCCTGCTCGACAGCGGCGCCGACGCGATCGAGCACCTCGAGCTCGGCTTCGGCGGCTCGACGTTCCGTTACGCCGCGGTCCCCGACACCGTGGGATCGATCGAGCAGATCAAGGGGCGCCGCGTCGCCACGTCGTACCCTCGCCTCGTGCAGAATCACCTCGCGACGTTCGGCGTCGAGGCCGAGGTGGTGCGCCTCGACGGCGCCGTGGAGTCATCGGTCCGCCTCGGCGTCGCCGACGTCGTCGCCGACGTCGTCTCCACCGGCGGCACGTTGCGCGCGGCGGGTCTCGAGATCTTCGGCGACCCGATCCTCAAGTCCGAGGCGATCCTCATTCGTCGTCCCGACACTCCCGAGGCGGACATCGCCACCCTCACGGGGCGCCTGCGCGGCGTGCTCATGGCGCGCCAGTACGTGCTCGTCGACTACGACGTACCGGCGGACAAACTCGAGGCGGCCGTGAAGATCACGCCGGGCTACGAGGCCCCGACCGTCACGTCGCTCCACGACTCCTCGTGGTCCGCCGTGCGCGTCTTGGTGCCGCGCGGGGAGATGAACCACGTCATGGACGACCTCTACGCCGTCGGCGCCCGCGCCATTCTTGTGACGGAACTCCTCGCCTGCAGGGTGTGATGGCCGAGCCGGACGCCGCCGAGCGGCTGCTCAACCTCATCATCGCGCTGAGCCACGCGCGCGGCCGCATGACGCGGGCGGAGATCCGGGAAACCGTCGCCGGATACGACGCGGAACGGCCGGGGGACACCAAGGAGGAAGCGCGCCGGCGCACAGCGGCGTTCGAGAGGATGTTCGAGCGCGACAAGGAGGACCTGCGGCGCATCGGCGTTCCCCTACGCACGGTCGTCGACGCGACCCACGGGGACGACATCGGCTACGTGATCGACACGGGCGACGCCTCCATGCCGCCGATCGACCTCACCCCCGTCGAGCGTGCCGTGCTCGCCGTCGCCGCCGAGTACTGGCAGAGCGCGGCACTGGGAACGGACGCGCGGCGCGCCTACGTGAAGCTCGCGTCCTCGATGCCCCGGGGAGACGAGGTGCCCGTCCACCTCGCGGCGCGCTCCGCCGAGGGCGCCGACGCGGCGCCGGCGCTTGCCCAGGCGATCGCCGACGGCCAGGCGGTCACGTTCCAGTACGTCTCGGCGACATCGGGTCGGGCGGAGCGAACGGTCGA
>Ga0316575_10000004_pt1 | contig 116505 bp, 114 predicted proteins | sample J5NA_FD_203072 | JGI IMG/M metagenome (GOLD analysis project Ga0316575, IMG submission 203072) | Rhizosphere microbial communities from salt marsh grasses in Alabama, United States - J5-7_050615r2r3 | ecosystem: Host-associated > Plants > Roots > Rhizosphere | place: USA: Alabama | collected...
ATGAGGTTCGGGACCTCAATGGGTTCGTTGATCTGGGCGAACGAGATGCGGCGCGAGGCGCTGCGGTTGGCGATGGACGTTGCGGACGGGGTGCGCGAGGCAGCCAAGGGGTTGTCCTTCCCAATGTTCCGTGTCTGACCGCGATGCCACAGCCACGGCTCCACCGGACCCCGGGGCTAGCCGCGTAGCGGACGCACGCCGGGTAGGCATATGAGGGCAGGACGAAAGGCAGCGCAACTTGGGAGTGTACCGCACGGAAACGGCCCTGTCCAGGCCGATCCTGCGGTCACTCCGCCGACGGGTTCCCTGCGCTGCCATGACCCGTCGCGCCATTGGCGTTGAGCATAAACCCCGCCGGGGACGCGAGCGTCGCCACGCCGCGCTCCTGGGGATAACTTCTGCGCCGATCCGGGTAATCGGGAGGTTCCGGACGCCCCGGAAAGCGCGACGGGCGGCCGGGGAGTCCCCGGCCGCCCGTCGTCGGCGTACTACTTGAGCGTCACCTTGGCGCCGGCGCCCTCAAGGGCGGCCTTCGCCTTCTCGGCGTCGTCCTTCTTCGCGCCCTCGAGAACGGGCTTGGGGGCACCGTCCACGAGCGCCTTGGCCTCGCCGAGTCCGAGGCTCGTCAGGGCGCGGACCTCCTTGATGACGGCGATCTTCTGACCGCCGACCTCCTCGAGGATGACGTCGAACGAGTCCTTCTCCTCGTCGGCACCGCCGGCGTCGCCGCCAGCCGCCGCGGGGGCAGCGACCGCGACCGCGGCCGGGGCCGCTGCGGTCACCTCGAAGACCTCTTCGAACTTCTTGACGAACTCCGAGAGTTCGATCAGGGACAACTCCTTGAACGCATCGATCAGCTGATCGGTGGTCATCTTCGCCATGATGGCTTTCCTTCCTTCGCCTGCGTGGTGCAGTCAGTGACGGGGGTGCGGCTAGGCCGCGGTTTCCTGCTTCGCGCGCAGGGCATCGACGGCGCGAGCCGTCTGGGCGAGCGGGGCCTGGAACATGTATGCCGCGCCGAAGAGCGAAGCCTTGAAGGCATTCGCCGCCTTGGCGAGCAGAACCTCGCGGGACTCGAGGCTCGCGAGCTTCTCGACCTCGTCCGCGGACACCAGGTGTCCTTCGAACACGCCGCCCTTGAGGACGAGCGCTGCGTGGTCCTTGCCGAAGTTCTTGAGACCCTTCGCCGCCTCCACCGGGTCACCGGTGACGAAGGCGATGGCCGTCGGACCGGTGAAGAGGGCGTCGAGGCCCTCCACTCCGGCTTCCTTGGCCGCGAGCGCCATGAGGGTGTTCTTGGCGACCGAGTAGGTCGCCACATCGCGAATCGAGCCGCGCAGCTCGGCGAGCTGCGGGACCGTGAGCCCCCGGTACTCGGTGACGAACACGGCCGCGGACGTGCGGAACTTCTCCGCCAGCTCGCTGACCTTCGCCACCTTGTTGGGCGTCGCCATGTCTGTCCTTCCGTTGGTGCGACCTCCGGCGCCCCTCACAACGAAAAGGCCCCGCGCAGGCGCGGGGCACATGGCCGTCGTACGACGGACCGTACTCTCACCTGCGCAGGCCCCCGCAGTGCGGGACTTCGGTCCGACTCTTGCGAGCCGGGCGACCGGCGGTCTTGGGCAAGCGACATCGTACGTGCCCGGGATCGGTCGCGCAAACCGCAGTCGCCCGGCGTACGACGAGGGCCGCCCCTAGCGGGACGGCCCTCGTTCGAGTCGGGTTGTTAGCCGGCAACGGCCTCCGCGTTCGGGTCCACGGGGATGCCCGGTCCGTTGACCGACGAGATGACGACCTTCTGGATGTAGCGGCCCTTGGAGGTCGACGGCTTGGCACGCTGCACCTCGTCGAGGATCGCGCCGTAGTTCTCGACCAGCTTCTGGTCGCCGAAGGACGCCTTGCCGATGACGGTATGGAGGTTCGCGTGCTTGTCGACGCGGAACTCGATCTTGCCGCCCTTGATGTCGGACACGGCCTTGGCGACGTCCATCGTCACCGTGCCGGTCTTGGGGTTCGGCATCAGGCCGCGCGGACCGAGGACCTTGCCCAGGCGACCCACCTTGCCCATAAGGTCCGGGGTGGCGACCACGGCGTCGAAGTCCATGCGGCCTCCGGCGACCTCGTCGATGAGCTCGTCGCCGCCGACGACGTCCGCACCGGCTTCCTTCGCCGCGTCGGCCTTCTCGCCGTTGGCGAAGACGAGGACGCGGGCCGTCTTGCCCGTCCCGTGGGGAAGGACGACGGTGGAGCGCACCGCCTGGTCGGCGTGGCGGGGGTCGACGCCGAGGCGGAACACGACGTCGATCGTCGAGTCCGTCTTCTTCGAGGACGTCTTCTGCGCGAGGCGCACGGCCTCGAGCGGGCTGTAGAGGGTGGCGCGGTCGACGAGCTGGGCTCCGTCTCGGTACGCCTTGCTGCGCTTGGTCATCTGCAACTCCTTTGCAGTCGTGGGTAGCGGGCCAGCGCGTGGCCCATCCACTGGGGGTGAACTAACTGACGGTAATGCCCATCGAACGCGCGGTGCCCGCGATGATCTTCGCGGCGGCGTCGATGTCGTTCGCGTTGAGGTCGGCCATCTTCTGCTCGGCGATCTCGCGGCACTGGGCCATGGTGATGTTCCCCACCTTGTCGGTGTGGGGCACGCCCGAGCCCTTGGCGACCCCGGCGGCCTTCTTGATGAGTTCCGCGGCCGGCGGCGTCTTGAGGATGAAGTCGAACGACCGGTCCTCGTACACCGTGATCTCGACCGGGACGACGTTCCCGCGCTGCGACTCGGTCGCCGCGTTGTACGCCTTGCAGAACTCCATGATGTTCACGCCGTGCTGACCGAGCGCCGGCCCAATGGGCGGCGCGGGGTTCGCGGCTCCGGCGTTGATCTGGAGCTTGATAAGGCCGATGACCTTCTTCTTCGGTGCCATGGTGGTGTTTTCCTAGATCTTCTGAACCTGGTTGAACGACAACTCGACCGGGGTCTCCCGGCCGAAGATCGAGACGAGCACGTGGAGCTTCTGCGACTCGGCGCTGATCTCCGAGATGGTGCCGGGCAACGTCGCGAACGGGCCGTCGATGACGGTGATCGCCTCCCCGACCTCGAAGTCCACGTCGATGGGGGACGCGGCGGCCGCGGCGGTCGCGACGCCCGCGGGGCTCTCGTCGACCGGGGCGAGCATGGAGAACACCTCGTCCTGGGTGAGCGGCACCGGCTGGTGGGCGTGGCCGACGAAGCCCGTGACGCCCGGCGTGTTGCGCACCGCGCCCCACGACTCGTCGGTGAGGTGCATGCGGACCAGCACGTAGCCGGGGATGCGGACGCGGCGAACCTTGCGCTTCTGCGCGTTCTTGATCTCGGTGACCTCTTCCATCGGAACCTCGACCTGGAAGATGAATTCCTCCATGTGGAGGCTCTCGATGCGGTGCTCGATCGCCTGCTTCACGCGCTTCTCGTGGCCGGAGTACGAGTGGACGACGAACCAGTCGCCTTCGCGCGAGATGAGCTCGGCGCGGAAGGCCGCAAGCGGGTCCTCGTCGGGCGCGGCGTCCTCAGCGGGCGCGTCCGCGACCGGGGCGGCCTCCTCCGCGGGAGCCTCCTCTGCGGGAGCCTCCTCCGCGGCCGCGGCGTCGTCCTCAGGGGCGGCCTCCTCAGGGGCAGCCTCCTCGACGGGAGCGCCCTCGGCAACCATCGACTCGGCGGCCGTCTCCTCGAGCACGGCGTCCTCCGCCGTCTCCGGAGCGTCGGCCGTCGCCGCGTCCTCGTTCACGTCCATCTCTTCGTCGCTCACGCCTATCGCTTCCCGGTCCGTCACTGTCCGAACACCAGCGAGACCAGCTTGCCGAAGCCGAGATCGAGCAGCGTGACCATCACGGTGATGACCAGGACGAACACGATGACGATGATCGTGTAGCGCTTGGTCTCCTCCGCCGACGGCGTGACGACGTGCTTGAGCTCGGAGACGACCTCGCGCACGAATAGGGCGATGCGCGCGAAGACGTTCTTGCCCTCGCGGCTCTCCGGACCGAGCCGTTCGCCCTGTCCCGTGCTGGTTTCGCTCACTACGCTTCCTTTGCTGGATTGCTGCGGCTACCCGCTACCGCAGGGCAGGAGGGACTCGAACCCCCAACCGTCGGTTTTGGAGACCGATGCGCTACCAATTGCGCCACTGCCCTTGGGGGAGGCTGGTACCCCCACGACGATGTCGCCACTCCGGTCCGCGTTTGGGCGCGAGCCATCATGACGATTGTCAATCGCCGACGTGTCAGTGTACGCGGAACGAGGCCCCGCGTCGAACCGCCGTCGCTCGGTGCTCCCGTTCACGCCCGTGACCATCGTCGTGCGCGCCGACCCCCTGGTCGGTGCCAGGATAGAGGCATGAACGCCTCAGATTCCGCGCGCCGCGTCTCGAAGCGCCTCGGTGCGATCGCCCCGTCCGCCACCCTCGCCGTCGACGCCAAGGCCAAGGCCCTCAAGGCCGAGGGCCGACCGGTCATCGGCTTCGGAGCCGGCGAGCCGGATTTCCCGACGCCCGCCCACATCGTCGACGCCGCCATCGAGGCCGCGAAGGACCCGGCGAGCCACAAGTACAGCCCCGCCGGCGGGCTCCCCGCGCTCAAGAAGTCCATCGCCGCGAAAACGCTCCGCGACTCGGGCTACGAGGTGGACCCGGCGAGCATCCTCGTGACGAACGGCGGCAAGCAGGCCGTCTTCCAGGCGTTCGCCGCCATCCTCGACCCGGGCGACGAGGTCATCCTCCCCGCGCCCTACTGGACCACGTACCCCGAGGCGATCCGACTCGCGGGAGCGAAGCCCGTCGAGGTGTTCGCCGGCGCCGACCAGGAGTACCTCGTCACCGTCGAGCAGCTCGAGGCAGCGCGGACCCCGAACACCAAGGCCCTGCTGTTCTGCTCGCCCTCGAATCCCACGGGCGCCGTCTACTCCGCCGAACAGACCAAGGCCATCGGCGAGTGGGCGCTCGAGCACGGCGTCTGGGTCGTCACCGACGAGATCTACGAGCACCTCCTCTACGACGACGCGGTGTTCTCCCCGATCGTGAAGGCCGTCCCCGACCTGGCCGACACGACCATCGTCCTCAACGGCGTCGCGAAGACCTACGCGATGACGGGGTGGCGCGTCGGATGGATGATCGGCCCGGTCGACGTCATCAAGGCGGCGACGAACTTCCAGTCCCACCTGACCTCCAACGTCGCGAACGTATCCCAGCGGGCCGCGATCGCCGCGCTCGAGGGCGGCCTCGAGGACGTCGTGATGATGCGCGAGGCCTTCGACCGCCGTCGTCACACGATGGTCGAGATGCTCTCGCAGATCGACGGCATGGTGTGCCCGACGCCCAAGGGCGCGTTCTACTGCTACCCGTCGGTCGAGGGGCTCGTCGACCGGGAGATCCGCGGCAAGCGTCCGCAGAACTCGGCGGAGCTCGCGGCCCTGATCCTCGACGAGGTCGAGGTCGCCGTGGTTCCCGGCGAGGCGTTCGGACCCAGCGGGTTCCTCCGTTTGAGCTACGCGCTCTCCGACGCCGACCTGATCGAGGGCGTCGAGAGGATGCAGAAGCTCTTCGCCGGGGCCTGATCTCCGGGTCATCCCCCATACGGGCGACGTGTCGGCGCGGCAATATCCGTCGTCGGGACGACTCGCGGGCACGCGCGTTTTCGCTACGGTGGCGTCATGACGGAACCAGCGGTCCGCATCCGCGGACTCCACAAGCACTACGGATCCCTCGAGGCCGTCGCGGGCCTCGACCTCGACATCGCCCCCGGCGAGATCTTCGCGCTGCTCGGCCCGAACGGCGCTGGCAAGACGACCACGGTCGAGATCCTCGAGGGCTACCGGAAGCGATCGGCGGGCGAGGTGAGCGTCCTCGGCCACGACCCCGCCCACGCCCACCGCGATTGGCGCGAGCGCATCGGCATCGTGCTCCAGTCGAGCGCCGACGAGACCCCGCTGAGCGCCCGCGAGTACATCGCGCACGTCGGGAGTTTCTTCCCGAACCCGCGCGACACCGACGAGGTCCTCGAATCCGTCGGCCTCGCCGAGCTCGCCGGCCAGCGCGGCAAGACGATGTCCGGCGGCGAGAGGCGCCGCCTCGACGTCGCGCTCGGAATCGTCGGCAACCCGGAACTCCTCTTCCTCGACGAGCCCACCACCGGCTTCGACCCGGAGGCCCGGCGCTCGTTCTGGACCCTCATTGAGCGACTCAAGGGCGACGGGACCACGATCCTCCTCACAACGCACTACCTCGAGGAGGCCGAGCACCTCGCCGACCGCGTCGGCGTCATCGCCCACGGGAAACTCGTCGCGCTCGACACCCCCACCGGGCTCCGCGGCGGCATGGAGGGCGCGATCGTCTCGTGGCGCGAGGGCGGCAAGCACCGCGAGAAGCGCACAACGAAGCCCACGGAGTTCGTGCACGAACTCGCGAAGAAGCACGCGAAGGCCGACGGCGAGATCCCCGGCCTCGCGATTCGACGCCCGTCGCTCGAGGACCGCTACCTCGAACTCGTCGGCCACCAGGGAAGGACCGAGGAATGAGCACCACAACGCGTCCCGGATTCTGGCGGATCGCCGGTGCGAGGGCGGCCACCGAGCTGCGGATCTTCTTCCGCGAGCGCGACAGCCTCGTCTTCGTCTTCTTCTTCCCGACCCTCTTCATGCTGCTGTTCGCGGCCCTCATGGGGGGCATCGACATCACCGAGGGCATGAACGTCCCGGTGACCGTCAACTTCAAGCAGTACTTCCTACCCGGGATGGTCGCCACGGGATTGATCTACACCGGCTTCCAGAACCTCGCGGTGTCGATACCCGTCGAGCGCGATCAGGGCGTGCTCAAGCGGCTCCGCGGGACGCCGTTGCCGCCTGCGGCGTACTTCGTCGGCAAGGTCATCCAGGTGTATGTGGTCTCCGTCGTCCAGATCGGCCTGCTCCTCGCCGTCGCCGGGCTGCTCCTCGGCATCCCGCTTCCGACCGACGTCCACGCATGGGGGACGTTCGCCTGGGTGTTCGCGCTCGGCGTCGCGGTGTGTACCGTGCTCGGCATCGCCTTCTCCGCGGTACCGCGGACGGGCAAGAGCGCCGGCGCCGTCGTGATTCCCGTGGTGCTGATCCTGCAGTTCCTGTCCGGCATCTACTTCCCGTTCAGCCAGATCCCGTCGTGGGTTCAGACCTTCTCCGGGTTCTTCCCTCTCCGATGGATGGCGCAGGCGATGCGATCGGTCTTCCTTCCCGACTTCATGGTCTCCCAGGAGCCGGGCCAGACGTGGGCTCTCGGTACCGGTGCGCTCGTCATGGGGGCGTGGCTGATCGTGGGGCTCGCACTCGCGTTCCGGTTCTTCCGCTGGCAGTCGCGTAAGGACGGCTAGGCCGGGGCGCGATCCTGAGAGTTCTCTCAGACACCCCGCGACAAACTGGGGACATGAAGACGAACACGCGCTACCTCATCACCGCGACCGGTGTCGCCGTCGGCCTTTTCGCCATCGGCGCCACCGCCAACGCCTTGACCACCGACAACGCCGCAACGACCGACCCGATCGGCACCGGCGTCGTCCTTCCCGTGGCGGCGGAGCCGTCGCCCTCCGCCTCGCAATCGGTCGTCGAAGTCGAATACGCGGAGCCCGCCGAGAGCCCCGATCCGTCCATTCCGCCCGCCGTCCTCGACACCGGCGGCTGGGCCACGGGACCCGGCACCGCCGTCGGCGACGACGACGGGCACGAGTTCGAAAGCCACGACCACGAGTCCGACGACCACGAATCGGAAGACGACTAGTCCGTCCGCCTTCCCCCGAAGCCGAGGGCCCGCGTCTCCATCCAGGCGCGGGCCCTCGGCGTTTCGACACCGGTCGCGTCTGACCCGCAGGCCGCTCCCGCGCGCTAGCGTGGATTCCGGCGAAGGGAGGGATCATCGCACGCCAAGGATCCGTGGGGTCCCGCCTCGCCGCGCTCCGCAGGACGAGCGTCCGGGCCCGCGTGCTCGTCTACCTCATCGCCCTCGCCGCGTGCGCCGTCGCCGTGTCAGGCGTCGTCGCCTACGCCTTGGAGTTGCGCAGCATCGACCGGGGCATCGCGGACGACCTCACGCTCCGCGCGCAGTCCTTCCTCAAGCTCGCCTCCGAGGGCGACGCCGAGACGCACTCGGCATACGCGAGCGCCGCCGATGTTCTCCGGGCCGGCGTCAGCCAGGTGATCGCCAGCCCAACGGAAAGCGCGGTCGGGCACGCGGACGGCGCCGCACTCTTCGTCCCGAGCTACCCGGACCGGCTTCACCTGGAGGACGACAAGGCGTTCCTCCTCGCCGCCGAGGTCGACCCCGCCGCCGAGATCGTGGTGCGCTCCGTTCGCACCGAGGTCACCCAATACCACTTCGTCTCCGTCCCGATTACGAGCCGCGACGGCGCGCTTCTCGCGACGTTCACCGTGGCGACCGACCGCGGCGCGCTCGTCGAGGACCTCAATCGCACCTTCGCGATCTACCTGGTCGCCGGGGGGCTCGCCCTGTTGCTCATCGGCGGGATCGCGTGGGTGACGGTGGGGAGGTTGCTCCGGCCGATCTCCCTCCTCGACGAGACGGCACGCGACATCTCCGAGACCGACCTCGGACGTCGCATCCCGATCGTCGGCCACGACGATCTCGCCCGCCTCTCCCACACGGTCAACGCGATGCTCGACCGCCTCGAGAACGCGTTCTCCACGCAACGGCAGTTGCTCGACGACGCGGGCCACGAACTGCGCACGCCGCTCGCCGTGATGCGCACGAACCTCGAACTCCTCGAACCGCGAGACGGTGAGCAGGTGGCCGCGACGCAGGAGTTGCTGCTCGACGAGGTCGCGATGATGTCGCGGCTCGTCGACGACCTGGTGATCCTCGCGAAGGCCGACCGCCCGGAGTTCGTCCACCACGAGGAGCTCGACCTCGCGGAGTTCACCGACGCCGCGTATTCCCGCGCCCGCGCGCTCGGCGAGCGCGAGTGGAGCCTCGACTCGAGGGGTGAGGGACGATTCGAGGGCGACTCACAGCGCCTCGCGCAAGCGTGGATGCAACTCGTCGCGAACGCAGTGAAGTTCTCCGAGGAGGGCTCCCCGATCGCGCTGGGCAGCTCGATCGACGACGAGCACGTGCGGTTGTGGGTGAAGGACGCTGGCCGCGGAATCCCGCGAGCCGAACACGAGCGCGTGCTGAGCCGCTTCCACCGGCTCGACCCCGAGGTCGAAGGCGCGGGTCTCGGCCTGCCGATCGTCGCCGCGATCGCGGCCGCCCACGAGGGCCGCGTCGAGCTCGAGAGCGCCGTGGGGGTCGGCTCGATCTTCACCATCGTCCTGCCCGTAAGGGGGTCCGCCCGATGACGCGCCTGCTGCTGGTTGAGGACGAGGAACGACTCGTCGCCTCGCTCGTCGACGGTCTGAAGACCGCCCAGATCGACGTCACCGCCGTCCGCACGGGGCGCGAGGGTCTCGAACTCGCGAAGTCCGGCGACTTCGACGTCATGGTCCTCGACATCGGCCTCCCCGACCAGGAGGGATTCACGGTGCTGCGCAAGCTCCGCGCCGCCGGATCCGACCTTCCCGTCATCATCCTCACCGCCCGGACCTCCGCCGAGGACGTCGTCCGCGGGCTCGAGCGCGGGGCGGACGACTACATGCCCAAGCCGTTCTCCTTCCAGGAGCTCCTCGCGCGTATCCGGCTCCGCGAGCGCAAGTCCGACACGGGCGTCGACGCCAACGTCCCGATCGAGGTCGGCCGCTGCGTCCTCGACCCCATGGCTCGTACCCTCGAGGTCGGCGGCGAGGAGGTGCCGCTGTCCAACCGCGAGTTCCAGCTCGCCCATTTGCTCATGTCGCGGGCGGGCCAGACGGTCACGCGGGCCGAGGCGCTCGAGCACGTCTGGGGATCCGCCGCGCGCGACAACGTCCTGGACGTGTACATCCGCTACCTGCGCTCCCGCATGGGAGCGAACGCAATCAAGACGATCCGCGGCGAGGGATACCAGTTCGTCGGCTGATCCGGCGCGAATCGTCCCATCGGCCGATGCCGCACGCGGCGAACCCGCCCTACCATCGGGGCATGGAAGCGCGACATCCGTTCCCCCAGATCCGCGGCATCCGGATCGTCGACGCGCTTATCGCCCTCGGCCTCCTCGCGCTCGGAATCCTCTACGCGCGGCCGAGCGCCCTCATCCAGATCGACGCCCCCAACGCGCGCGACGTCCTCGGCTACACACTCCTCGCTCTGCAGTCGCTGCCGCTCGCGTGGCGGCACACGGCGCCGCGGGCCGTCGTGACGGTCGTTCTTCTCGCATGGATCGTCGATCGCGCGTTCGCGTACGAGGCGTCGCTGTCGACGCTCGGGTTGATCGTCGCCATCCATGGCGTCGCCGCGTATGCGCCGCGCGGGCGGGCTCTCGCGTGGGGTGGCGGCGCCGCCGTCATCGCGATCCTCTGGACGGGCGTCGGCGCCCTCGTGACTCCCGAGGTCGGCCTGGTCGACTTCGTCACGATGTTCCTGTGGGTGGGCATCCCGTTCGCCATCGGCCGCGGCGACGCGGTTACACGCGAGCGGATCACCGAATACGAAGTGATGAGCCAGACGGCGGAGATCACGCAGCAGGAGGCGGCCGAGGCCGCGGTGCGGACCGAACGCACGCGCATCGCGCGCGAACTGCACGACGTCGTCGCCCACGAGATCACCGTGATGACGCTTCAGGCCGAGGGGGCTCGGCGCGCGATCGGGGATGCCAACCCCCAGGTTGCCGAGGCGTTGCAGACCATCGGCGAGTCCGGCCGCAAGGGACTCGGGGAGATGCACCGCATGATCGGGGCGCTCCGCGACACATCCGAGGGTGACGACGCGCCGCCCGAACCGCAGGTGGGCACGGCGTACGCGCCGGCGCGCGTCGACTTCCTCGCTCCGATGCCATCGCTCGCCGCGCTCCCGGCGCTCGCCCAGCAGGTGGAGGACGCGGGACTCCCCGTGGTGCTGAGTATTCGGGGTAGCGCGCACGTTCCCGCGGGCGTCGAGCTCAGCGCGTACCGGATTGTCCAAGAGGCGCTCACGAACGCGCTCAAGCACGCGGGACCCGGAGCCCACGCGACCGTCGACGTCGACCGGGCCCGCACGGCCGTGACGGTGACCGTCGAGGACGACGGACGTGGGGTGATCAGCGAGACGGCGAACGTCGGGGGCGGACACGGGCTGACGGGCATGCGCGAGCGCGTCCTGACGCTCGGCGGATCGATCGACCTGGGACCGCGCCCCGGCGGAGGGTTCCGCGTGCGCGCCGTGCTCCCGTCGCAGGACGACACCATCGTTACCCCGAACCGGAAACGCCAGGATTCGATCTCGACGATCGCGTCGCTCGTCGAGGAAGCGGAGAAGCGCTCATGATCCGTGTGTTGCTCGTCGACGACCAGGCGATGGTCCGCGCGGGGCTGCGCATGATCCTCGACTCAGAGCCCGACATCGAGGTCGTCGGGGAGGTCGAGGACGGGGACGGGGCCGCCGCGGCCGTCGCGGAGCACCTACCGGACGTCATCCTCATGGACATCCGCATGCCCGGGATGGACGGGCTCGCGGCGACGCGCGAGGTGATCGCGGCGCATCCGGACGCGCGCGTGGTCATCCTCACGACGTTCGACCTCGACGAATACGTCTATGGCGCCCTGCGGGCCGGCGCGTCGGGATTCCTCCTCAAGAGCGCGGACGGCGACACGCTCGTCAACGCGGTGAAGGTCGTCGCCGCGGGGGAGGCGCTCCTCGCCCCGGAGGTGACGCGCCGCGTGATCGAGGAGTTCGCCCGCGCGAGCCGCGACAATCCCGAGGCGGCCGCCGAGCACGTCGCGAGCGAGGAGGCGATCGGGGATCTCAGCGAGCGCGAGGTCGAGGTCCTCCAGCTGATGGCGCAGGGCCTGTCGAACCAGGAGATCGCCAAGCAACTATTCCTCTCGTCGACGACCGTAAAGACGCACGTGAGCCACATCCTCACCAAGCTCGGCGTACGCGACCGCGTCCAAGCAGTCGTCGAGGCGTACGACTCGGGCATCGTCGCCCCGCGCGGCTAGGCCGTTGGCGCCGGGTCAGAACTTCCCGCCACCGCACGATCAAGCGTCCGACGAGTACGCTACGCGAACGTCACTAATAGCAGTTCGTCGCTCCATTGGTGTCGAAATCGACTTTCATCGCTTGCTGAACAAGTTCCTCGGGAGTGGCCGATGGGTCCGTCGCGTACCCGTGATCCTCAAGGCACGCTCGAATGACCGGGCCCTGTTTCCTGAGGTACGCGTCGCGCGTCTCCTGGGAAACGGGCTGTAGTTGGTACAACTTGTTGACCCAGAAACCCTCGCGCGTTCCGCACGCGTCCATCAATGGCTCAAGGCGGGTGAGAGTCGCGTCGTCCTTCGCCAATGCCATATACATGGGCACGACGAGCCCGGAGTCCTCGACGTTCTCGTAGTACCGGCCTGATCCGCCGCCCTCGATGTAGCAATCGAGGGTCGCGAGCGCAGCCGAATGCGCCTGTTCGAAGGTGAGTACGCCCTCGTCCTGGGCTTCTCGCAGGATGCTTAACTGGTCGTCGCTGGCTCCCCCTGCTTCGGCCTGCTCGATGGCGACCTTCACCTGGTCCGCGAAGCTCGTCGGATCGTCACCTACGCCACCGCTCGGACTTGCCGTCCCGCCCGCGCATCCCGACGCGAGTAGGCATCCCATCAAAGCAACGAACGCACGCACGCGAAGACGAACTGGGTCAACGATTAGAGATGAATTGAGTCGCGACCTCGACTTCATGCGAACTCTCCTTCTTCGGCACTGCGACGCAATTCCAATGAGCCGCGTCGCAGTGCCGAACGGTCCGAACGACTAGTGGTCTCCGTGGTATACCTTCATCGCGGTGAACGCATAACTGCCCGACACTCCTTGGCCCGCACCGCTAGTGCCCCAAGTGATAACGGGAACCTCGAAGACGCCACCAGAGTAGGTGCCCTTGCCCCGTACTCCGATATCGCGCGCGAAACTTGGCGCCTCGACGGCTTTGATCGTCGCGTCATAGCGTTGCCGGTAGGTATAGCCTCCATCAATACTGTTCCAACCGGAGTTGGTTTGCCAACCGGTGATGTAGTACGCCGACGCCGGAGTGCCCACGAGTACGAGCGAGAGTGCCGTCACGGCGATAACACCCAATTTCCGTACTTTCCCCATCATGTTCCCCAATCCGTAATGTTTCGTGTCGTTATTCACGAAATCCCGTATCAATATCGAGAGTAGAGCGATCACGTAAAGCCGTCAAAAGATAGGGAGCGCCACCGACTCCCCGACGAATCCGACCCCAGATCCGGTCACGAGGGCATCCGAGTTCAGTTCCGAGAAGTACCGCTGGCGAGCTGTCCAATTCACCACTCGACCGGAGCGCGAAGGCTGCCACGTTGCCGGCGAACTGAGCGAGCACGAGGTCATGGCGTTCGACATCCCCCGGACGCTAGCGAGCCCGAAAGTTGGCAATCCGTTGCTCCTGTCGACGATCACGGTCACGACGCGCGCGAACCGCGTCCGTACCGAGCTCAGCGCACGCGACTACGTCCGGGCTTAGGAATCCGGTACGGTCGCCCCGCGTGGTTGGCGTCGCGAACCGGCACGAAACGGACGTCTCGCGTACACTTCCAGCATCGGAAGGGGGATGCCAATGAGTACTCGCGAGCGATGGGGCAACGGCCTCTCGGTATTTGTCGCGGTCACCCTCTTCGCCCCGCTCGTCGCGCTCGGCATCGTCGCGCTTCGCGCCGCGTCGCAATCGCCACTCGAATCGGCCGATTCCCCCGCCCCGCTCATCGGAACCGTCACAGTCGCGGAACGTTCGCGGGACGTTACTGTTGCGATCTCGGTGGAGTACGCGGATGCGCTCGCACCCACCACGTACGCCTCGGGAACGGTGACCTCGGTCGTGATCGCCCCCGGCGACGTCGTCGTAGACCGCGCCCTCGTCGCGACCGTCAACGACGCCGCGCTCGTCGCCTACGTCAGCCCTACGCCTCTATGGCGCGACGTCTACCGCGGACTGAAAGGTGCCGACGTCAAAGTCGCCCAACGCCTCATGACCTCCTTCGGCTATTACACGGGTCCCATCGACGGCGACGCGGGATACGGGACGGAGAAAGCGTTCAGGGCCTTCAACGCCGCGCACGGGTACGGTGCGGACAACGGAGTGCTCGCGCTCGGCTCCGTCGTGTGGGTGGGGCCTACGCCCGTCACCGTCTCGAGCGTGTCGATCGCCGCAGGCGACCTCGTGTCTCCCGGGACCGAGGTGTTCTCCACCGACTCGTCGCTCGCGGCGGTCAAGGTCACCGAGACCGCCTCGCTCGAGCGCACGTTGCCCGTGGAACTCGTCGTCGGCGACACGGCAACCCCGTACCAGGTAGGTACGGAGCGCGTCACCAATCCCGAGGCCGTCGCCGCCATCGCGCGGGAACTCGGCACCACGACGGAAGGCACGGGAACCATTCGGCTCGTCACGCCGATTTCCGTTGGGACGATCCCGTCGTCCGCCGCCGTATCCACGCCTGGCGGGGCGACGTGCTTCTTTCCGGACATCACGGGTCCGGGGGTCGCAATCACGCCTCTCGGCGGGAGTCTCGGAACCATCGACGTCGACGCGTCCCTCATCGGCAGCGCGGTACTCGTCAACCCGCGGGAGGTACGCGAGGACCTGTCGTGCGGTTAGTCGCGCGGAGAGTGACCTTCACGTACCCGCGCGCCTCGCAGCCCGTGTTGCGCGGCATCGACTTCGACATTCCCCCGGGAGCCTCGGCGGCCGTGATCGGACCGTCGGGATCCGGGAAGACCACGCTGCTCTCGCTCATCGGGCGGCTCCTCGCGATGCAGGGAGGAACGATCGAGGCACTCGACCCCGACGGGAGGGCTCACCCGCCCCACGAGGTCTCGTCGTGGGTGTTCCAGACGGTCTCGCTCCTACCCGATCGAAGCGCGCTCGATAACGTTGCTGTCGGCGCGTATTCCGACGGGGCGGGTCGCGACGACGGACGCGAGCGCGCCGCCGCCTGCCTCGCCGAGGTTGGGCTCGCGGGACGCGAGGAGGACCCCGCGCGCATCCTTTCCGGAGGCGAGGCGCAGCGCGTCGCAATCGCGCGCGCCCTCGCTTCGCGTCGCCCGGTCATCCTCGCCGACGAGCCCACAGGCCAACTCGACGCATCCACCTCCGCCGTCGTGCTCGAGGCGATGATCGGTGCGCACGGGACGCGCACGGTCCTGATCGTCACACACGACCCCGAGGTCGCGGACCGGTGCGATCTGGTGCTTGAGCTGCGTGACGGTATAGCCCACCCGGCCACCCGCACCAGTAGGCGCCGATGAGCGGCCGGGCGTGGCCGTGGCGCCTCGCCTTCCGCGAGGGCGTCGAGACCGCCAGCGCGGGACGGTGGACGTCGTTGCTCGTGATCGTCACCGTGGCCTGGGCGTGCGCGGCTGCGGGAGCCGCCGACGCGGTCGGCGTCTCCCGGCAAGTCGTGGCCGAACGCACGTGGCTCGACGCCGGCGGCCGTACATTCGTCGTCACCGGAGCCCGCGATTCGGACGGGAGTGTCGACCCGATCCCGGCGGCGCGATGCGACGCGCTCTCTCTCATCGACGGCATCGACGCCTCGTTCGCCCTCACCCGTTCGGCCGCGATCGGCACGCTCGCGTACATACCCGAGGGCCGTGTCAGCTTGTACGAGGTCACTCCTGGTGTCCTGCCCTTCCTCGATGCGCCCCCTGCCGCCGGCGGTATCGTCCTGGCCACCGACGGCTTCGCGCGCCGAACGGGGGTCGCGAACGGCGACCAGGTGCGCCTCGTTCGCCGTGCCGGCCCGTCCGTCGATCCGGCGGTCTCGGACCCTCTCGCCGTCGACGTCGTCGCGTCCTCGGCGCTCGGCGAGGAATACGACGGGGCTCTCTTACTCCCATACGTGCCGACCGAAGATTCCCGGGCCGACGCGTGCTACGTCCGCACCGATACAGCCCACTACGCCGCGGTCGAGGCCGCAGTCGGGTCGTGGCTCGCGTTCGGCGACTCCCCCGCCATCGCCAACCCCCGCCTGTTCGGCGGCGACTTCGTCGTTGACTACTCGCGAGCCTACGAGGATCGACCGCTGCGCTGGGTGTGGGCGCCGATCGCGGTATTGCTCGCGCTCGTGTGGGCGATGATCCAGTGGTTCCGACGAGGCCAGGTCGCCGTCTATTCGACGTTCGGAGTCCGCGCGCATTCCCGTCTCATCATGCAAACGTCCGAGTGGGCGGTCCTCGCAGGCGTCGGGGCGATCTGGGGATGGTCGCTCGGCCTCGTCGGCGCCGTCGCCCTCGGCGCCCGCGCCTCGCAAGCCCTCGCTCTCGTCACGTACCACTCGACCCTCGCCACCCTCGGGGCGAGCGCGCTCGTCGTCCTCCTCGGCCTGCGCCCCACCGGCACACTGCTCAACGCCCTCAAGGACCGCTAAGCATCTCCCTCGGCATCCGCCGCGCGGTCGTCGGGGTCATCCCCGAGGACGATCCCGGGAAACCATCCTCGCGGGCGATAGTACGCGTCGCGTCGTCCCGCAAGACTGACGGCATTGGTAATCACCTCGAAAGGCACACCATGACCAGCACGACCAAGGGCGCGGACATCGCCGCGTCCATGACGTACGGATACAAGGACTACGGCCGCGGCGAGACTGCGGTTCGCGCACTCAACGGGATCTCCGTCGAGATCAAGCGCGGCGAGTTCACCGCCATCATGGGTCCGTCCGGATCCGGCAAGTCCACGCTTCTGCACACCATCGCCGGGCTCGACTTCCTCACCCAGGGCGAGAGCTCCATCGGGGACATCGTCCTCACGGGGCTCAGCGAGGCGCGCGTCACAGAGGTGCGCCGCGACCACGTGGGCTTCGTGTTCCAGGCGTACAACCTCATCCCGTCGCTCACCGCGCGCGAGAACATCCGCCTGCCGCTCGACATCGCCGGCCGCAAGGTCGACGAGGAGTGGTACCAGCAGATCGTCGCCGTACTCGGACTCACGGACCGCCTCCACCACCTCCCTGCGGAGATGAGCGGTGGTCAGCAGCAGCGCGTCGCCGTCGCCCGCGCTCTCGTGGCGCAGCCCGAGATCATCTTCGCGGACGAGCCGTCCGGCAACCTCGACTCGAAGTCGAGTGCCGAGCTCCTCGGCTTCATGCGTCGCGCCGTGCGCGAGTTCGGCCAGACCATCGTCATGGTCACGCACGACCCGACGGCGGCCTCCTACGCCGACCGCATCCTCTTCCTCGAGGACGGCGTGATCGTCGACGAGATGCGCAACCCCACGCACGACAAGGTCTTCGACCGCATGAAGAAGATGGGGGCCTGAGCCGTGCTTCGACTCGCATGGAAGGCCGTCAAGCACAACCCTCGGCGGCTCATCCTCACGTCCGTCTCGGTGATCCTGGGCGTCGCGCTCGTCGCGGCGATCCACACCTTCACCGGCACGATCGACCGCCAGGTCACGAGCATGCTCGACGAGATCTACGCGGGATCCGACATCACGATCTCCGGCGATGGCGGCACGTCCTTCGACGCCGGCTCGACGCAGTCGTTCCCGGAGTCCGTCCTGAACGACGTCCGCGCCGTCGACGGGGTCGCACAGGCTGAGCCCGGGGTCACGACCGTGGCCGTCATCCTGACGCCCGACGGCGACGTTCCGCCGCAGACCGGCGCGCCCAACCTGTTCTTCAACTGGGTCGACGACGCGGAGATCGGTCGCATGACCATCGTCGACGGGCGGGCCCCGTCGTTCCCGGGCGAGGCGGCGATCGACCAGCTCGGCATGCAGCGCCTCGGGTACGAGATCGGCGACACCTTCCAGGTGGCGGCCGAGGACGGCATCCACTCGTACAGGATCGTCGGCGCCTCGTGGTTCGGCGAGGACGACGACCTGAGCGGCGCGACGCTCGTGCAGCTCACCATGCCTGACGTCCAGGAGCTCGCGGGGCTCGACGGCGAGATCCACGGCATCAACGTGGTGATCGCGGATGGCGCCAACGTCGACGACGTGGTGGCGAACATCGACGCCGTCCTTCCCGACGGCGTGACCGCCACCTCGAACGCCGACCTGCTCCAACAGCAGAAGGACCAGTTCCGCGACCAACTGAAGTACGTGGACATCTTCACGCTCGTCTTCGCGCTGATCGCGTTGTTCGTCGGGGCGTTCATCATCGCCAACACGTTCCGCATCATCGTGAACCAGCGGACGCGCGAGATCGGCGTCGTCCGGGCGCTCGGCGCGCGGGTGTCGCAGGTGCGCGGGCAGATCCTGCTCGAGGCGCTGATCGTCGCGGTCATCTCGTCCGTGATCGGCATCGGGCTCGGGTACCTCCTGGCCATGCTGCTCTCCGTGTCCATGAGCGGCGCCGGTCTCGACCTCGGCGTTCCCACACTGCCGCTCGACGCGGTGATCTGGGGCGCTAGCGTTGGACTCGTCGTCACCCTCGTGTCGGCGCTTCTTCCGGCGATCCACGCCTCGAAGATCTCGCCGATGGAGGCGATGCGCGAGTCCAGCACGGCGTCGCGCAAGCCGCTCGGTCAGCGCAACCTTGTTGGCGGCGTGTTCTCGTTCGCCGCTCTCGGAGGCATCGCGATCGGGCTCTACACCGACGTCGCGCAGCCGGGTATCTGGGTGGGGGTGAGCGCCGCCGTCCTCGTGTTCGGCGTGGCTCTCCTATCCGCCCAGGTCCTCTCCGCGATGGCGCGTTGGACGCGAGGATTCTTCGGCGGCTTGTTCGGCGTCGACGGGAAACTCGCCCTCGGCAACGTGCGGCGCGAACCGCGTCGCGCGGGGATCACGGCCACGGCGCTCATGATTGGCGTCCTGCTGCTCTCGCTCGTCGCGACGATGACCGAGACGCTCAAGGTGACCGTCCGCGAGGCGGTCGCCGGTCAGATCACGTCGGACGTCATCGTGAGCGGCGACCTGATGCAGGGGGCGACGGTCAACGTCAGCTCCGAGGCCCAGGACGCCATCGCGTCGGTTCCCGGCGTCGACCTCCTTGTGCCGATGAACCTCGGCGAGGTGACCGTCGACGGCGACACGTTCTTCTTCGGAAGCGTCGACCCCCAGGTCGTCGAGGACGCGTACGCCCTCCCGACTACCCCGTCCATCGATCGCATCGGCGGAGGCGTGTTCATCTCGCCGCGGATCTCCGCGCTCGGGTACAAGGTGGGCGACACGATCACCATCGAGGGCGAGGACGGCGACGCTACGCTGCCGATCACGGGAACCTACGACCGCGACGGCGACTGGGACCTCCTCGTCGCCGATGCGACCGCCCCGGCGATCGACACCGACCTGCTCACGCAGATGGTGCTCGTCAACATCGACCCGAACGCCGACCTGCCCACGGTCGAGTCGGGTATCCAGGACGCCCTGGACGACTTCCCGCTGCTCCAGGTGAGCCAGCCGGATCAGATCGTCAAGAGCCTCAACCAGCTGTTCGACATGATCCTGGTCGTGATCACGATCATGCTCTCGGCGTCGCTCATCATCGCGGTGCTGGGCGTGGCGAACACCCTGTTCCTCTCGGTCACCGAGCGGACCCGGGAGATCGGCCTGCTCCGCGCCGTCGGAGTCCGCAAGGGCTCGATCTGGAGGATGATCACGCTCGAATCGGTGGTGATCGCTCTCTTCGGAGCGATCATGGGGATCGTGCTCGGCGTCGGACTCGGGGCGGCGTTGATCGTCGCGCTCAAGTCCTTCGGGTTCACGAGCCCCGTCATCCCGGTGGTCTGGCTCGTCGTCTACGCGGTGCTCGCGGTCGTCGCCGGCATCGTGGCGGCAATCGTCCCGGCGTGGCTGGCGTCGCGGCTGAACATCCTGGAGGCCATCGCCATCGGCGAGTAGCCTCCGCGTCGAAGGGCCCGGCCGCGCGGTCGGGCCCTTCGACGTCTCTCTAGAGTTCCAGGCCCACGAGTACGGGCTCGGGCTCCAGGACGACGCCGAAGGCGTCGCGCACCCCGTCGCGCAGGTGCCGCGCGAGGTCGATCACCTGTGCGGCCGTGGCGCCGCCCGCATTGGTCAGCGCGAGCGCGTGCTTGGTCGATAGCGCGGCGCGCGACACCGGAAGCATGAAACCGCGCTCGAACCCCGCGTGCTCGATCAGCCACGCCGCAGACGTCTTGATCGCTCCGGTCGGCGCCGCCTCGCCCGCCGGGTAGCGCGGCGCCTCGTCCGGGAGCCGCGACGCGTCGCCCGGTCCGAGGATGGGGTTGGTGAAGAACGAGCCGGCGCTCCACGTGTCGTGGTCATCCTCGTCGAGCACCATCCCTTTGGAGCGGCGGAGCTCGAGTACGGCCGAGCGGACGTCGCCGAGCGGGCGCTTCTCCCCCACCTCGATCCCCAGGCGGTCCGCGAGCTGACCGTACTGGACGGGCGCGGAGAGGTCCCCGGAACGCAGCTGGAACTGCACGTCGAGCACGACGTAGCGCGGCGTCGGACGCCACACCCTCCCCGACGGGTCCGCCGACATCATCGAGGCCTTGAGCAACGAGTGGCGATAGGTGAAGTGGCAGTCGGCGCAGGCGAGGCGCCGCAACCGGCGCTCCTCGCGGTCCCACGTGCGGACGGCGGCGACGACCCCGGCGACCTCCTGGCCGTACGCGCCGACGTTCTGCACGGGCGTCGCCCCCGTCGAGCCGGGGATTCCCGAGAGTGCCTCGACGCCGACCCAACCCTCGGCGACTGCCCGGGCCACCACGTCGTCCCACGGCGTGCCCGCCGCGACGGTAACCGTGTAGCCGCCGCAGGACGGGTCGTCCGCTACGGAGATGTCCCGGCGGGCGTCGCGCACAACCGTGCCCTCGAAGCCGTCGTCGGCGACGAGAACGTTCGAGCCTCCGCCGAGGACAAGGAGGGGTACGCCGTCATCGTCGGCCGCGCGTACGGCGGCGACGAGGTCGTCCTCGGTCTCCGTTTCGACGAGCGTCGCCGCGGGGCCGCCGACGCGAAGCGTCGTGAGGTCGGCGAGGAGCGGACCGCGCGTCATGCCCCCAGCGTAGTGCCGGTGTCCGAGGGCGCGACGGCGATCGCCACCTCTTCGGTTTCGAGGGTCTCCGCGGTCCTGCGGCGTCGGCCGCGGAAGAGCCGCTCATCGCGACGAACCGCCCGCGCGAACGCGAACGACATCATGGAGCCGAGAATCACGAGCAGCAGCGCGTGGCGGGTGGACGTCGCGTCGGCGAGGTGGCCGACGGCCGCGGGGAACACGAGCCCCGCGACCGTGGAGAAGGACGAGACGGCCGCGACGCGCGCGGCGGCCCGGTCGGGCTCGTCGGCGGCAGCGGAGAAGCCGATGGGGAAGCCGAGCGCGGCGCCCACGCCCCACAGCACGAGGGCGACCGGCACCAGGGCGAAGGTCGGCGTGAACGCGAAGATGAGGATCCCCGCGACGACGAAGAAGGCCGAGGTGCGCAGGATCTTCACGCGGCCGAAGCGCTCGAGCAACCCCGCCCCGAGGACGCGCACGGTGATCATCGCGACGACGAAGATCCAGTACATGATGTCGCCGGTGCTCTCCGCGCGCCCGAAGTCGTCGACGGACGCGATCGTGATCCACTGGGCGGCGGCGCCCTCCGTCATCGACGCCGCGAAGATGATCGCGCCGATCATGAGGATGCGAGTGTCGCGGTACTCGGCTTTCGCGACCGAGAATGGCCCACCGAGGCGCGCGCCCTCCGGTACGGGCTGGGGTCGGCCGTCGGTGACGGCGATGGGCACGAGCACGAGCCTCACGACAAGCAGAACTCCCGCGACGGCGGCGAAATGGACCATCGGTGCGATCGACATCTTCGACGCGAGCCAGCCGATGGCGAGGCCGAGTGCCATCCCGAGCGAGAACCCCGCGTGGAACTGGGGCATGATCTTTCGTCCCACCAGACGCTCGGTGGCCGCGGCGTCGGCGTTCATGGCGACGTTCGTAAACGCGAAGCTGAAGTTCGCGAGGAGCTGGAGCCCGGCGAACAACAGGGGGACCCCCAGGTGCGACGCGATGCCCACGCCCACGAACGCGGCGGCGTACGCGAACGACGCCCACACATGCAGTTTCCGCGTCCCGAGCCGCACGACGGCCCAGCCGGTGAGCATCAGGGCGATGAACGCGCCGACGGCACCCATGATGAGCAGCGAGGAGAGTTGGCCCTTGGTCACGCCGAGCTCGTCTCGGATCGAGGGAAGCCGCGACAGGAACGTCGTGAGCATCATCCCGAGCGTCATCATCAGCGCGAAGACGCCCACGCGCGCGCGGCCGACGCGGGCCGCATCGGGCTCGCTCGTCGGCGGGTGGCGCGTCGTGGAGAACATCTCGGTTCCTTATGGATAGGCGCGAGCCGGCGGGCGCGCGCGGGCCGCCGTCGTTGGCGCTGGGCGAGGAATCCGGGACGAGTTCGAATCGTTTCGATGCCTCGCGCCGATTCTGCCGGTACGCTGGTCGGCAGTCAAATCCGGGAGGTGTGCCGTGGCCGTCAACCGTCGCCCCACCATGGCCGACGTCGCCGAGAAAGCGGGCGTGTCGCTCTCGACCGTCTCCCTCACCTTCTCGGGGGCGGGGCCCATCTCCGACGAAACCCGGGCCCGCGTCGAGAAGGCCGCGGAGGCGCTCGGCTACGGCGGGCCCAGCCCCCTCGGCAAGTCGCTGCGCTCCGGGCGCAGCCACATCGTCGGCGTCGTGCTCGCCGGTTCGCTCGGGACGGCGTTCCGCGACCCCAACGCCCTGCGCGTCATGGACGGTATCGTGACGACGCTCGGGGACCTCGGCCTCGGCGTGCTGCTCGTGCCGTCGCCGGCCGGGGTGGAGGGCGAGCGCTCGCTGCTTGAGACCGCGCCGATGGACGCGGCGATCATGATGCGCGTGAGCGGCCGAGACGACCCCAGCGCGGAGATCATCCGCAAACGCGGCATCCCCATGGCTGTCATGGAAGGGCCAGCGCCGGCGGGCGCCGCGATCGTCACCATGGACGACGAGCGGGCGACGGCCGACCTGCTCGACCACCTCATCGGTCTCGGGCATGCGCGCATCGCGACCGTGACCCTGCCCTTCGACGAAAGCGCGGAGACGCAGATCGTCGGCCCCGAGCGTGCGCACGCCGCACAGTGGGCGCCCGCCCGGAACCGCCTCGCCGCGTTCGAGCGTGCGGGCATCGAGCCCACCGTCATCGTCGAGGCGCGCGCGTCGATGGTCGAGGAGGGGATCGCGGCCGGTCACCTCGCGCTGTCGCACGAGTCGAAGCCCACCGCGATCGTCTGCCAGTCAGACCTCATCGCCGCGGGGGTCGTGCTGGCCGCGCGCGAACTCGAGCTGCGGGTGCCTCACGACGTCAGCGTCACCGGCTTCGACGGCGTGGACCTGCCGTGGCTCGGCCCCCACGACCTCACCACCGTCATTCAGGATGGGAACCGCATGGGCCGGTTGCTCGCGGCCGAGGTCCGCGCCCTACTCGATGGCGAGACGCCCGAGCCCATCGAGCTTCCGCTCACGTTGCGCATCGGCACGACAACGGCCCGCGCGCACTCCTAACGCCGCGACCGGGAACGCCGAAGGGCCGCCGCCGGTCTCCCGGCGGCGGCCCCGAAACGGTAACGCGACTAGCCGTTGACCAGTGTGTCGATCGGCCCGAGGGCGAAGTAGAGGGCGAACATGCCCGCCACGATCCACATCAGGAGCTTGACGTCCTTCGCCTTGCCCACAGCGACGCTGAGGATGACGTAGGAGATGAAGCCGAGCCCGATGCCCGCGGAGATCGAGTAGCCGAACGGCATCACGATGATCGTGAGGAAGGCCGGGATCGCGATGCGAAGGTCCTTCCAGTCGATGTCCGAGACCAACGTCACCATGAGGAAGCCCACGACCACGAGGACGGGCGTCGCCGCCTCGAAGGGGACCACCTTGTACAGCGGCGTGAGGAACATCGCCACGATGAACGCGAGGCCGGTCACGATCGACGCGAGCCCCGTGCGCGCGCCGTCGCCGACGCCCGCCGCGGATTCGATGTACGACGTGTTCGACGACGTCGACGCGGCGCCACCGGCGATCGCGGCGACGGAGTCCACGATCAGGATCTCCTGCGAGCCCTCCGGGATGTCGTCCTTGTCGTTGAGACCGCCCTCTTCGCCAACCGCGGTCATCGTGCCCATCGTGTCGAAGAAGTCGACGACGAGCAGCGAGAACACGACGAGGATGCCGGTGAGGACGATCTTCCACGCCGTGCCGTCGCCGGAGAATCCGCCGAAGACGCTCACCTGGCCGAGCAGGCCGAGGTCGGGCGAGAAGTTCGTCGAGGCGCCCTCGAACGTCGGAGTGACGAGCGACCACGTCTGCGGCTTGAGCCACTCGATGACGAACGCGACGACCGTCGCGACCGCGATCGAGATCAGCAGCGCACCCTTGACCTTACGGGCCATGAGGATGATCGCCGTCGCGAGTCCGACGAGGAAGACCACCATCGGGAGCTTGTCGACGTAGCCGCCGTTGCCGAACTGCGTCGGCGTACCCGCGCCGGCCTTGACGAGGCCCGCGTCCCAGAGGCCGATGAAGGCCAGGAATAGACCGATACCGGCGGCGATCGCCTTCTTCAGGGCGACCGGAACGGCGTACAGGATCTTGATCCGGAACTTCGTGAGCACCAGGAGCAGGACGACTGTACCTTCGAGGACGATCATGCCCATGGCCTCAGGCCACGTGTAGCCCTTGGCGACGACGAGGCCGTAGCCGACGAAGGCGTTGAGGCCGAGACCGGCGGCGAGCGCGAGCGGGAAGTTCGCGACGAACCCCATGACGATCGTCATGACTCCGGCGACGAGGGCGGTCGCCGCGGCGACCATACCGATCGCGGCGACGGGGTCGTTGCCCCCGCCGATGAGCGGGACGCCCGTCGCGTCGGTCACACCGACGAGGATGAGCGGGTTGAGGACCACGATGTAAGCCATCGTGAAGAAGGTCGTGAGACCACCGCGGATCTCCGTACCGACAGTCGATCCCCGTTCGGAGATCTTGAAGAAGCCGTCGAGACCACCGGGCTTCTTCTGGGCGGATGCGGCGGGCTTCTTGGCCGGCGCCGACTTTGCCGCGGGCTTCTTTGCCGCGGGCTTCTTGGTAGTAGCCATAGGGGAATCCTGGCAGAGACGGGCGATCGATGCGCGGACGGGCACGACCAATGATGGGCCGGTGTCGTTGGAGATTCGCCCAGGATTCGTCACACGCGTCACACGGGTCCATGCCCGTGACAAATGGGACGCCAAAGGTCCTAGAAACGTCGGGTGCTGCGGGATCGCGCGGCTAGGCGCAGGCGACGACGGCCTGGGCCTTGCTCAGCACCTTCTGGCCGTCGAACTCGACCGTCACGTCGACGCGGGCGGTCGTCGCCTCGTCGTCGAGGGCGCCGATCTTGCAGGTAACGGTCGCGACCGCCTCGCCGGGGTTGGGCACGGGGATGGGGCGCGAGAACCTCGTCTGGAAATCGACGACGTTGCCCGGGCCCGCCCAGGTTTCCACGACCGACGCGGCGGCGCCCATGGTGAACATTCCGTGCGCGATGACGCCGGGCAGGCCAACGCTCTCCGCGAACACGTCGTTGTAGTGGATCGGGTTGAAGTCGCCGGACGCGCCCGCGTAGCGGACGAGCGTGTCGCGCGTGATCGCGACCTCCTGGGTAGCGACGACGTCGCCGACGGAAAGGCCGGAGAACTCGGGGCGGCCCGACATTAGGCGTCCTCCCTCACGGCGAGCGTCGAGGTGACCGTCGAGACGGGCTCGCCCGTGGCGTCGGTCAGCTCCGCGCGCGTGGTCACCATGGAGATGCCGGCGCGCTGGACGATGTTCTCGATGTGCACGACGGCGGAGATCACGTCCCCGGCCACGAGCGGGCGATGGTGGACGAAGCGTTCGTCCGCGTGGACGACCTTGGAGAAGTCGACGCCCACCTCGGGGTCGACGATCGCCGGGAACTCCGCGCGCTGGGCGATGACGACGGCGAACGTCGTCGGGGCGACGAGGTCCGAGAACCCGGCCGCCTTCGCGGCCTCCACGCTGCGGTGCGCCTCGGACGGCGCGCCTACGGCGTCGGCGAACTCGCGGATCTTCACCCGCGTCACCTCGTACGGTTCTCCCGGGCCGTAGCTACGGCCCACCGCGTCGGCGTTGACCGGCATCGGCTAGCGCGTCTCCCGGTGAGGGGTCTTCTTCCCGCAGCGCGGGCAGAACTTGGCGAGCTCGAGCCGGTCGGGGGTGTTCCGACGGTTCTTCTTCGTGATGTAGTTCCGCTCCTTGCACTCCGTGCACGCCAAAGTGATCTTGGGGCGGATGTCCGCGCTCTTGCTTGCCACGTCAATCTCCTCCGCGCATTACGCGCATCTCTTCGAGTCTGTAGCGAGGGCGGGACTCGAACCCGCGACCCCACGATTATGAGTCGTGTGCTCTAACCACCTGAGCTACCCCGCCAGGCGACGTGCCGCCACCCCAGGGTAACAAGCACGCATCCGAGCCCCGACAGGGAATCGAACCCTGGACCTTTTCCTTACCATGGAAACGCTCTGCCGACTGAGCTATCGGGGCAAGCCGGATTAGCATACCGGGCGTCGTGACCGTCCGCGAATCCCGTCGGCCGCCCCGGCTAGTGTGATCGGATGACGCCCGACCTGAGCGCGCCGGAGGCGAGGCGGATCTTCCTCGCCGCGCAGGGATTGGCGCGCCGCCGGTCGCCTGGGCGCGTGGCCGACCGGCGGTTCCGCGAGTACCTCGCGCGCCAGGGCGTGCTGCAGCTCGACTCGGTGAACGTGTTCGCCCGCGCCCACTACATGCCGGTGTTCTCCCGCTACGGCCCGTACGACACCAACGCCTTCGACCACTACCTCTGGCGCTCCGGCGAGGCATTCGAGCACTGGGGTCACGAGGCGTCGGTCATGCCCAGGGACCTGCTGCCCCTCCTCCACCACCGGATGCGGTCGTCCGGCAACTGGAAGGAGGCCACGCGCGCGCGTCTGGACGGGGATCGGCCCGGGCTGATCGACGCGGTCGAAACCGCCGTCCGCGAGCGCGGACCGGTCTCCGCCGCGGACATCGCTCACCTCGCGCCCGACAAGGCGCGGCGCGGCTCCTGGTGGGACACGGGCTACGTCAAGGACGCGCTCGAGTACCTGTTCATCACGGGCCGGGCCGCCGTGCACTCGAGGCCCCATTTCCAGCGGCGCTACGACGACCCGACGCGCGTCTGGGGCGAGGGGGCGACGCGCGGCGGCCCGCACGCTGACGAGGCGCGGCAGGCCCTGTTCGACCGCGCGCTGACCGCCGTCGGCGTCGGAACCCCGCGCGACGTCGCCGACCACTTCCGCCTGCCAATCGCCCGGGCGTCCCGCCACGCGGAATCGGCGGTCGAGCGAGGCCTCGCCTCGTGGGTCGGGATTGAGGGTTGGGGCGAGCGGGCCCTGCTCGCGACCGGCGCCGACGACCCGGGGCGCGCGACGGGTGCGGCCCTTCTCAGCCCCTTCGACCCCGCGTGCTGGTACCGCGAACGCCTCGAGCGGATGTTCGGGATGCGGTACCGGATCGGCATCTACACGCCCGCCGCGAAACGGGATTTCGGCTACTACGCCCTACCGTTCCTTCTCGGCGATCAGATGATCGGCCGGCTCGACCTCAAGGCCGACCGAAAGGCGCGGGTTCTCATCGTCCAGGGAGCGTGGCGGGAGGAGCGTCCCCCACGCGGCTCGCGGCGACGGACCGACGGGGAAGTTGCCCGGGCGATGGCCGCCGAGCTTCGTCTGGCCGCGCGGTGGCTGGGGCTCGACGCCGTCGCGGTCGCGCCGCACGGATCGATCGCCGACGACCTGGCGAAGCAAGCGGCCCGGCTCACGTCCTGAAGGGCGCGCCGGGCCGGTGGTGGCGGGTGAGGGATTCGAACCCCCGAAGTCGATGACAACTGATTTACAGTCAGCTCCCTTTGGCCGCTCGGGAAACCCGCCGTACTCCCCGTCGAAACGGGGGCGCATGGAAGGATAGCAGGAAACGGAAGGAGCGATCATGGCCGGAGATTCGTCGTTCGACGTCGTCAGCAAGGTCGACCGCCAGGAGGTCGACAACGCCCTCAACCAGGCCGCCAAGGAGATCGCCCAACGCTACGACTTCAAGGGCGTCGGCGCGTCGATCGAGTGGTCCGGCGAGGCGATCCTCATGAAGGCGAACTCCGAGGAGCGGGTCAAGGCCGTGCTCGACGTGTTCATCTCCAAGCTCGCGAAGCGGGGTATCTCGCTCAAGGCTCTCGACCACGGCGACCCGCAGGCGTCCGGCAAGGAGTTCCGGCTCGGCGCGACGCTCAAGGAGGGCATCGCCCAGGACGTCGCCAAGACGCTGACGAAGCTTCTGCGCGACGAGGGCCCCAAGAGCGTGAAGGCGCAGATCCAGGGCGACGAGCTCCGCGTGTCGAGCAAGAGCCGCGACGACCTTCAGGCCGCCATCGCGCTCCTCAAGGGCGCCGACGTCGACGCCGCGCTGCAGTTCATCAACTACCGCTGAGCGCGGCCGCGCGGGCGGCTAGCGGATGAAGCCGCGGTTCGCCGCCATGTCCTCCAGCCGCGAGACGCGGTCCTCCGTGGACGGGTGCGTGGAGAACATCCGCGCGAGGCCCGCCCCGCGGAACGGGTTGGCGATCATGAAGTGCGCGACGTTCTCGAGCTGCGTGGTCTGCGCGAGTGGGCGCGCGGTCACGCCGTCCTCGATCTTGCGCAGCGCGGAGGCGAGGGCCATCGGGTCGCCCGTGAGCTTGGAACCGTCCTCGTCCGCGTCGAACTCGCGCGTGCGGGACACGGCCATACGGATGAGCGTCGCGGCGATCGGCGCGAAGATGAGCATCGCGATGAGGACGAGGGGGTTCGCGTTGCGACGCCCGCCACCGAACCAGAAGAGCATCTGCGCGACCATGGTGATCATCCCGGCCGTCGCCGCCGCGACCGAGCCGATGAGGATGTCGCGGTTGTACACGTGCATGAGCTCGTGACCGAGCACGCCGCGCAGCTCCCTCTCGTTGAGGAGCTGGAGGATCCCCTCCGTGCAGCAGACGACGGCATTGCGCGGGTTTCGCCCGGACGCGAAGGCGTTGGGGGCGCTCGTGGGCGAGACATATAGGCGCGGCATCGGCTGGTTCGCCTCACGGGAGAGGTCGCGCACGATCCGGTACATCGCCGGCTGCTCGACCTCCGTCACCGGGCGCGCGTGCATCGCGCGGATCGACATCGAGCCGGAGTTCCAGTACGCGAACGCGTTCATCAGGAGCGCGCCGGCGCCGAAGAGCCAGATGTACTGGCCGTTGCCGATGACCGCTCCCAACCCGAGCATCAGCACCCACATGCTGAGCAGGAGCCCGAACGTCTTGACGCCGTTGAAGTACTTGCGACCCATGATTTCCTCCTCAAGGGAAACGGATCACGCGGTTGCCGCGTTCCAGTATTCCAAGGTCCTCGGCTGAGGGCGAACGCGTCGCGTCCGTCCTACCTCCCGAGCGCGACGTCCGTCATCTCGTCGCGCGGGACGATCTTGACCCTCTCGCGCCCCTGGGCCTCGCCGAGCGCCTGCTCGTGGGCGTCGAGGACCTCCCAGTCCTCCCACTGCACCACCGGGACGCCGCGATCCTTGAGGAGGCTCAGGAGGTTGTCCGGGCTGAGCGCGACCGGCTCCGCGATCGACGCGTCCATGAGCGCCTCCGCGTCCTCGACGACGTGTTCGATCGTCTCCTGCGCGTCGGACTTCGTGTGGCCGATGAGCCCCACCGGGCCACGCTTGATCCAGCCCGTCGTGTAGAACCCGGGGACGGGCGCGCCGTCCTCGCCGACTACTCGCCCCTCGACGTTGCGGATCACGCCGCGCGCGTCGTCGAACGGGACGCCATCCACCTCGGTCCCCCAGTAGCCGACCGCGCGGTAGACGGCCTGGCACGGGTACTCGAGGAACTCCCCCGTGCCCTTGACCGTGCCGTCTCCCTGCAGCGCCATGCGCTCCATCCGGACACCCGCGACGTGACCCGACCCGTCGTCGAGGATCTCGACCGGCTGCTGGAGCAGGTGGAGGTGGATGCGGCGCGGCGCGCCCGTGGACTCGCGGAGCGTCCAATCCGTGAGCGTCTTCACGGTCTGCTTGGTCTGGTGGTGGGCCTCGATCGCCGCCTGTGACGCCTCATCGAAGTCGTAGTCCTCGGGGTACACGACGACGTCGACGCCGGGAACCTGGGCGAGCTCACGCAATTCGAGCGGGGTGAACTTCACCTGCGCCGGGCCGCGGCGCCCGAAGAGGTGCACGTCGGTGACCGGCGAGGCCGTAAGCGCCTCGTAGACGTTCGCCGGGATGTCCGTGGCCAGGAGGTCGTCCGCGCTCTTGGAGAGTATGCGGGAGACGTCGAGTGCGACGTTGCCGACGCCGAGGATCGCGACCTCTTTCGCGTCGAGGGGCCACGTGCGCGGGACGTCCGGGTGGCCGTCGTACCAGGAGACGAAGGCCGCCGCTCCGAACGAACCCTCGAGATCGACGCCCCGGAGGTCGAGCGGGGCGTCCTCGAAGGATCCGGTCGCGAAGATCACGGCGTCGTAGTGCTCACGTAGATCCTGGAGCGTGAGGTCCGTGCCGACGTTGACGTTCGCGAGCAGGCGTATATCGCCGCGGCCGAGGACGTTCGAGAGCGCGACGATGATCTGCTTGATGCGCGGGTGGTCCGGGGCGACGCCGTAGCGGACGAGACCGAACGGCGCCGGCAGCCGCTCGATGATGTCGATCGACGTCGCGATCTCCGCCTTGGAGAGGATGTCGGCCGCGTAGGTCCCGGCGGGGCCGGCGCCAACGATGGCGACGCGCAGAGGGCGGTCGTGGGTCACGGTGAGTCCTTGAATGGCCGAGGGGCGGGCGGGATCGATGCGCCCGGATTCGGCCCTAGTCTAGACGCCGCCCGGCGCCGCGCCGCGGGCTACGGCGCGACCGTGACTCCGCGCCAGAACGCCACGCGGCCGGTGATATTCTCCGCAGCGGGCTTCGGGGTGTCGTAGTACCAGGCCGCGTCGCGGTTCACGTCGTCGCCGACTACGACGTCGAAGTACTCGGCTTGGCCCTTCCAGGGGCAGACCGACGTCGTCGCGCTGGGCCGAAAGTGCTCGGGCTTGATCGCGTCGCGCGGGAAGTAATGGTTGCCCTCCACGACGACCGTATCGTCGGACTCCGCGATGACCGTACCGTTCCATGTCGCCTTCATGATCGCTCCCTCCGCGTCGTCGGCGCCTCAGCGCCACTTGTGTCAACGCCCGTGCTCGCCTGCGGATTCCTCTCCTCGCCGGTGAACACTCGGCTAACAGGAGCGAGCCGCGCCGCCGCGACCTCTACGCTGGGCTTCGATAGGAGCGTGACCACCCCCGTGACCGACCGCGCGACCCGGCCCCGCCGGCCAGAGCACCCGCCGTACGACGGGCTTCCCGACCCCGTCCTCCTGCCCGCGCAGGACTACATCGCGGACGCGACGCGCGCCGTGAACAAGGCGAAGAAGCGCGTCTACATGATCGCCCTGACGATCGCCGACGGCCGGGAGACGGGGCGCCTCCTCGACGCCGTCGCCGCGGCGGCCGCGAGGGGCGTCGACGTGCGCGTCGCCGCCGACGTCTTCACCTACGCCGACTTCGCCGGGATGTTCCTCCCGCGGTCGTACGTGACGAAGAGGGCGCGGCGATCGATGCGGCTCGTCCGCGAGCTCGTCGGCGCGGGGGCGGAGTTCGACTGGCTCGGCCGCGAGCGCGGGCTCATCTGGCGTGGCCGCACCCACACGAAGTTCTGCGTCGTCGACGACGCCGTGTACTCCTTCGGCGGCGTCAACGTCGACGACGCCGGCGTCACGAACGTCGACTACATGATCAAGGTCGTCGACCGAAACCTCGCGGACGACATCGTCGACGTATACGAGAGGATCCGCAAGGCCAACCGAACCAAGTCCGGGCGCCGGAGTCGCTCGCTCAAGTTCGGCAAGGATCGCGTGCTCGTCGACGGAGGCCTCGTGGGCGACTCGATCATCTACCGCCACGCCGTGAAGTACGCGCGCAAGGCCACGCGCATCGTCCTCGTCTCCCAGTACTGCCCGACGGGAAAGCTCGGTCGCCTCATCAAGGCGGTGCCCCACGAGTTCTACTTCAACCCGCCCGAGAACGCCTCGGCGGCGAATCGGATCCTCATCCGCACGAGCATGCTCTGGAGCCGGACGCGCACCCGGTACACGCGCCGCCAGTACCTCCACGCCAAGGCGATCATCTTCTACAAGAAGAACGGCAAGGCCGTGGCGATCACGGGATCCCACAACTTCGTCAAGGGCGGGGTCGCGCTCGGGACCCGGGAGATCGCGCTCCAAACCAAGAACCCCGCGGTGATCGCGCAGATCGAGCGCTTCATCGACGAGAGGGTGCGCTAGGCGCGGTCGGGACCGGACCCCGGCCGGGAGACAATAGCCCGGTGACCGAACGCCTCGACCGCCAGGGCTTGATCTACGCGTTCCTCGCCTACGGCATCTGGGGTTTCTTCCCGATCTTCATGGACGAGCTCCGGCCCGCCGGGGCCGTCGAGATCGTCGCCCACCGGGCGTTCTGGTCGTTGGTGTTCTGCCTCGTGATCGTCGCCGTCGCTCGACGGTGGCGACGCCTCGCCCTCGCTCTGCGCGATCGCCGGGCGTTGGCGACGCTGGCCGTCGCCGCCGTCATCATCGCGCTGAACTGGGGCGTCATGGTGTACGCGGTGCTCACCGAACGCGTCGCCGACACCTCGCTCGGGTACTACATGAACCCGCTCATCACCGTCGCCCTCGGCGTGATCGTCCTGCGCTAGAGGCTGCACGCGGCGCAGGCGGTCGCGATCGGCATCGCGTTCGCCGCCATCGTGCTCGTCGGCGTCGAGTTACGCGGCCTCCCCTGGATCGCGCCGACGCTCGCGTTCAGCTTCGCGACGTACTCCCTCATCAAGAAGCGCGTCGGCGCCCGCGTCGACGCGCTCACGGGGCTGACCGTGGAGACGCTCGCGCTGCTGCCGGTCGCCGTGGCGATTCTCGCCATCGTATCCGCCCGCGGCCAGTCCACGTGGGCGACGGCGGGCGTGGGTCACAGCCTCTGGCTCGCGAGCACGGGCGTGTGGACCGCCGGCGCGCTCATGATCTTCGCGGCCGGGGCGGCACGCCTGCCGCTCTACGTCGTCGGGCTGATCCAGTACGTGACGCCGACGGCGACATTCATCCTGTCGGTGACCTACTTCCACGAGCCGATGCCGGCCGCTCGCTGGGCGGCGTTCGGCCTCGTGTGGGTGGCGCTCGTCATCATCACGACGGACACGTGGCGGCGGGCGCGGGCGAGCGCCGTGGCGCGCGCCCGCGTCGTCGTCACCGAGCCGGAGTAGCCCGGCGACGACGACCCCTCAGCTTGCGGCGGGGACGCGGGTCCAGCTCCACGTCATGTGGTCGAAGTCCGGGCCGTAGCCCTCGAGCCACACCAGGCTTGCCGAGGCGAGGGCGGCGGACGAGACGCCATCGCACGGTAGGCCGAGGGAGTCGACGTAGCCGAGGGTGTAGTGAAAGTGCGTTTGGCGCGCGCCCGGGCTCGCTCCGCCCTCCAGTCCGTAATAGCCCGAGAAGGGGTGGAGGCCGTCCGGATCGGGGGTATCGACTTGACGTCCGATGATGACGCCGTCCGCGTCGATCCACACGAGCGCCGTGAAGATGTATGACCCCCACAACGGACCGTCGGGGCTCGTGCCGCCCCAATCGTCGGACCATCCGGGCCAGTGAGAGAACGGCGGCGGCTGATCGACCTCGGTCGTCTCGTCGTCGGAGGTGACGACGATGCCGCGCGGTCCGAAGTCGGTCGCCCCGCCGCTGTCGGGCAGGATCACCACGCCCGAGTACGTCTCTATCTCCGTCGGGACGGCGTTCTCTGCCCCCGGCGGGAGAGGGGCGAGGCACTGGAACACGGCGGTCTCGGGCCCGACGAGGTACGGCGTCGCTGTCGGCTCCGGCGACGGCGGCGTCGTCGGGCTGCCCGAGGTGCAGGCGGCGTCCCACGTCTTCGAAGGGTCGTAGACCGACGTGATCTCATACGTCGTGCCGTCCGGCAAGGTCGCTCGAACCGCGATGGACTCGATACCGGAGTAGTCGTCCAGGTATCCGCCGAAGCCTCCGGTGAGCACCCTTGCCGTCCGTTCGTGACCGTCCGTCCACCGGTACACCGTCTCGACGACGGATCCCGCGGGGACGGCCGTCCCCTGGAACCCGGTCCCCCCGAACCCGAGCGAGCTCAGAAGGACCTGCGACAGCTCCGCGGTATTGACCCCGGCGGGAGCGGGCTCCGGGACGGTCGTCGTCCACTCGTAGAGGAGGCGAGGGTCGACCTCGCCTGTGATGAACGATCCGCCACCCGCGCCGCCCGCGAAGAGGTCCAACGCCAACATATACGGGAGGTCGCTCATCACGGTCGCGGTGATCGGCTCGCCGTCACCCGGGTCCAACATGACCTCGTCACGCCGATTGGGCGAGACCGTGTGGTGGGATCCGTCGGGCGCGACGTACATGTAGAAGTCATGCGCCGGATCCTGGTACAACCGCCCCTGGTAGGAGGCTGATCCGAGCGCGGAGGGATTCACCTGTGGGTAGGCGTTGGGGTCGCACCAGGACGGCGAGCCGGGCGGGGGCGCCGGAAGGTCGGGCGGCGCGGCGTCGCTCGTCGTCGGCGGCGGACCGACCGGCGTCGAACCATCCGCCGGGCGCAGGCTCATCGCCCCGAGCGCGACGGCGCCCACCGCGAGCACCGACGCGCCCGTGGTCGTGCCGGCGCGGAGCGCGCGGCGACGCCGGATGGCCGTCACGGCGGACCGCGTCCGCTTCCGCGGGACCCCGCCGCCGGCCTCGATGGCCTGCACATGCGCGTCGAAGCCCGCGCGCATCACCTCGTCGAATCCGCTCATGATCCGCTCCTCTTCCTGCTCTTGCTCGCGAGGACGTCGACCCGCTCCGGGCCGACATCGAATTCCACGTCCTCGCCGACGTGCGGCGCGAGCGCCTTGGTCGCGTCGGACAGGTACCGCTTGATGGTGCCCTCCGCGAGGCCGAGGCGTTCCGCGATCTGGGCGATTGTCAGGTCGTCGAAGTAGCGCATGACCACGCAGACGCGCTCGCGCGGGGACAGCTCGCGGAGGGCGCGTCGTACGTCGAGCCCTGCCTCGAGATCCGCGGGATCGGGCTCGCGGTCGAACGCCCGCGTCGCGGCGCGCCTTCGGACGTCGCGGGAGCGCGCGCGGTCGATGACGAGCGTCTGCATGGCGCGCCGGACGTAACCCTCGGCGTCGCCGACGTTGTCGACGGCGCGGCGGCGCGAGAAGCACTTGACGAGGGCGTCCTGGAACAGGTCCTCGGCGTCGCGATCGTGCGACGTCAGCATCGCCGCGTACGCGACGAGGCGCGAGCCCCGCTCCGCGACAAGGTCCTCAACCACCGGCTGCCACGACATACGTCCCCCGTTCCTCAACCGGTAAACGGGACCCGGCGGCGTTTGGTTGGGGTTCGGCAGCTACTCCGAGGGCGCGGGGTTCTTCCCCCGGTAGCGGATCTCCTTGACCTTGACGCCGTTCGATTCGAGCCACGAGCGGATCGAGGCGCGCACCGCGCCGAGGTCCTCGATCGGCGCGCTGACCTGCACGCGGAGCTCCTGGTCACCGCACACCGCGAGAACGCGCGTGGCCGGCGTGGATGTGGAGCCGCGCGACCGGTCGTCCGTCCGAACGCCGATCTCCACCGTGCCGGAGCAGGCGAGGCGCTTGCTGGCGAACCCGACGAGCCCCTCGGGCGCCGCGAGGTACACCTCGTCGCCGCGTCGGACACCGTAGAGCACCCCGAAGCGCCCGTTGAGCGCCAAGATCTGGAGCGCGAGCACGGCGCCGACGATCGGGACGATGATCCAGGCCGCAACCTGGATGAGCACGCCGGTGCCCTCGCTTATCTCGGTCGACTCGATGGCGTCCCTGATGCTGAGCAGGATCCACCCGGCCGCGCCGAGAACGACGAGCCCCATGAGCGTCTCGTAGATGAGATCGACGCGTGGTCGCTTGCCCGTGGTCACCAGCGACGTTCGTTCGGCCTTCGACATGGTCTCGCTCCTCGGGTAGGGCAATCGATCGCGGCTACGACGCTACCGCACCGCGGGGCCTGTCATGCCGGCGCTACGACGCCCTCGCCACGAGGGCCTCGGCGAACGACTCCAGCGCGTCTTTCACGGGACCGCCGGGAAGCCGGGCGACGGCTCCCGCCGCCTGCTCGCTCCAGCGGCGCGCGAGCGCCGCCGTCTCATCGACGACCGGGTGCGCGGCGAATTCCGCGACGACCTCGGCGAGCACCGCGTCGTCCGTCAGGTCCTCTCCCAGACGCGCGAGGAGTCGCGCGTCACCCTCGTCTCCGTCGGCCGCGACACGGGCGCGCAGCAGCAGCACCGGCATGGTCGCGACGCCCTCGCGCAGGTCCGTCCCGGGCGTCTTGCCGGTGGTCGCGGCGTCGGAACGCAGGTCGATCACGTCGTCCGCGAGCTGGAACGCGACGCCGGCGAGCTCGCCGTACTCCGTCACCTGCCGGACGATCGACCGCTCGCACCCGGCGAACATGGCGCCGAAGCGGGCCGACGTCGCGATCAGGGAACCGGTCTTGTCGGCGAGGACCTGGAGGTAGTGCTCGACGGGGTCCTCACCCTCGGCCACGCCGACGGTTTCGTGAAGCTGGCCGAGGCAGAGGCGCTCGAACGTCTCCGCTTGGATCCGCACGGCGTCGGGGCCGAGCCCGGCCACGACTCGCGAGGCCCGCGCGAAGAGCAGATCGCCCGTGAGGATCGCGACCGAGTTGCCCCACACCTCGTGCGCCGACGGGGCGCCGCGTCGCGTAGGGGCGGAGTCCATCACGTCGTCGTGGTACAGCGTCGCGAGGTGCGTCAGCTCGACGACGACCGCCGCGTCGAGCACCTCGGGGCGCGATCCGTCGCCCAGCTGGGCCGCGAGGAGCGTGAGGAGCGGGCGGAGCCGCTTGCCGCCCGCGTCGACGAGGTGGCGGCTCGTGGCCTGCGCAAGCGAGTCCGACTGCGCGACCGCGTCCCGCAGCCGCTCCTCGACCAGGTCGAGGCGAGGCGCGATCACGGCCTCCAGGTCGGAGTTCGCGAGGGGGATGCTCACGGGACCAGGATGGCAGCCTGGTGCGCCAGGTCAAGGACGGCCGAGGGGTACACCCCGAGCAGGAACGTACCGACGACGCCGACGATGACGACCACCATCGGACCCGTCGCCCACGTGACCTCCACCGTGTCCTCGAGGTCCTCGGGAACGGGCGTGAGGAACATGAGCACGAGCACCCGGACGTAGAAGAACGCGGCCGCGGCCGACGCGAGGACCGCCACGAGGACGAGGGGCCACGCGCCGGCGTCCACCGCCGCCTTGAACGCGACGAACTTGCCGATGAAGCCCGCCGTCAGCGGGATCCCGGCGAACGACAGCAGGAACAGCGCCATCGCCGTCGCGAGGAGCGGCGCGCGACGACCGAGCCCCGCCCACTGACCCAGGCGCGTCGCCTCGGCGCCGAGCGAGCCGTCGGGCGTCCGCTCGCGCACCTGGCTGACGATGGCGAAGGCGCCGAGCGTCGCGAGCCCGTACGCGAGCATGTAGAACGGCACCGCGGCGAGCGCGTCCCCGGTGAACGACGTGAGGGCGACCAGGATGAACCCCGCGTGCGCGATCGACGAGTACGCGAGCATCCTCTTCATGTCGGTCTGCACGATCGCGACGACCGTGCCGAGTGCCATCGTCGCGATCGCGACGGTCCACAGCACCGGCGCGAGCGTCCACGAGAGGCCGTAGAGCGCGACGTAGAGCAGGCGCGCGAGGGCGGCGGCCGCCGCGGCCTTCGTCGCCGCCGCCATGAAGCCCGTGACGGGCGTTGGGGCGCCCTGGTACGCGTCCGGGGTCCACGAGTGGAACGGTACGGCGCCGAGCTTGAACAGCAACCCGACGAGCATGAGCGCGACGCCGGTGATGAGCAGCGGCTCGCGGTCGAACCCTGCGGCGAGGCTCGCGGCGATCCCGGCGTAGCTCGTGGCGGCCGTGTAGCCGAAGGCGAGCGCGGCGCCGAAGAGGTACACCGCGGAGGCGAACGCGCCCATGAGGAAGTACTTGAGCGCGGCCTCCTGCGACATGAGGCGGCGACGGCGCGCGAGCCCCACGAGGATGTACAGGGGAAGCGACAGCATCTCCAGGACCACGAAGAGCACGATGGTGTCGGACACCATGGTGAAGAGCATCATCCCGCCCGCGGCGAACAGGCCCAGGGGGAAGACCTCCGTTTGCGCCATGCCGCGCTTGAGCGCGAGCGACTCCTCGACCGAGCCGGGCGCGGCGGAACCGAGGGGCGCGAACGCGTCCTCGCCGCGCACCCGCGCCGCGAAGAGGAGCATGCCGAGGATCGCGAAGAGCGCGATGATCGCCTGCCACGCGAGGGACTGCCGATCGGCGACGAGGTAGTTGCCCGCGACGTGGACGCCGTCGCCCGAGACGACGGCCCATCGGATGACGGCCGCGACGAGGGCGCCGACCGTCGCGGCGACGGCGAGCGAGGTCTGGACGACGCGCCGGACGCCCGCGCGCCGCGTGAAGGCTTCGACGAGGATGCCGAGCATCGCGGCGCCGAGGACGATCAGGACGGGCAGCAGGGCCACCCAGTCGATGCTGGGGGTGCGATAGTTCACGGAGCCACCTCCGTCGGAGCATCGGCAGGCTGCACGGCGGCCACCACGTCCTGGACCGGCGCGCGGAGGACGCTGATCGCGACGCCGGGGACGAAGCCCAGAACGAGCATCAGGGCGATGAGCGGCCCCGTCACGAACTTCTCGCGCCACGAGAGGTCCCGCGTCTTCTCCAGCCCCTCCTTCGGAGGTCCGGTGAACACGCGCTGGTACGTCAGCAGGATGTACAGGGCGGCGAGGACGACGCCGACGATCGCGACGATCACACCGACGCGGGCCGCCGGGTAGGCGCCGACGAGCACCATGATCTCGGACACGAACGGGGAGAGGCCCGGCAGCGCGAGCGCGGACAGGCCCACGACGAGGAAGGTCCCCGCGAGCACGGGCACGACCTTCTGGAGGCCCCCGAAGTCGCGGACGTCCGCGCTACCTCGACGCTTGATGAGGAAGCCGACCGCGAGGAAGAGCGCGCCGGTGGAGAGCCCGTGATTGAGCATGTAGAACGCGGCGCCCTCGATCGCCGTCTGTCGGAACGAGAAGATGCCGAGGATCATCACGCCGAAGTGGGACACCGAGGTGTACGCGACGAGTCGGAGCATGTCCTGCTGGCCGATCGCGAGCATCGCGCCGTAGATCACCGCGAGGACCGCAAGGGCGACGATCACCGGCGCCGCCCAGCGCGAGGCGTTCGGGAACAACGGAAGGCAGAGCGTGATCATCCCGAAGGTGCCGATCTTGTCGAGCACCGCGACGAGCAGCGCCGTCGTGCCGGGACGCGCCGTCTGCGCGACGGTGGGAAGCCACGTATGCACCGGAACCATCGGCGCCTTGACCGCGAACGCGAAGAAGAAGGCGACGAAGATGAGCCGCTCCGTCGTCGTCCCGAGGTCCAGTCCCGTCAGGTGACTGATGAGGAAGCCCTGGTCTCCCCCCGGACCCGCGACGTACAACGCGATGACGCCGACGAGCATGACGAGGCCGCCGACAAGCGAGTAGATCAGGAACTTCACGGCCGCGTACCGTCGCTGTTCGCCGCCGAAGAGGCCGATGAGCAGGTACAGCGGGATGAGCATCGCCTCGAACGCGACGTAGAACAGGAAGAGGTCGCGCGCGGCGAAGATCACCACCATGAACGATTCGAGCGCGAGCACGAGCGCGAGGTACTTGGCGCGGCGCAGAGGGTCGTCGTCGTCGTCCCACGACGCGAGGAGCACGAGGGGCGTAAGCACTACGGCGAGGAGCACGAGCAGGAGGCCGATGCCGGTGACGCCGAGCGCCCAGCTCGCCCCGATCTGCGGGATCCACGGCCGCGTTTCGGCGAATTGCACCGTGCCGGCGTTTCCCGCGTCGAAGCTGAGCGCCATCACCGCGGCGAGGGCGAGCTCCGCGAGCGCGAAGCCGAGCGCCACCGTACGCACGGTTTTCCGCGTCGCCTCAGGGAGCGCGCGCACGACGACGGCGCCGACAGCGGGCAGCGCCACGAGGACGCTCAGGTACGGAAACATCTACAGCCCACCCTTCACGGCGATGGCGAGAAGGACGATGACGCCGATCAGCGTCGTCGCCGCGTACGTGCGGACCTTGCCCGTCTGAAGGCGGCGGAGCCCCTCGCCGAGGCGCGCCGTGCCGTAGGCGGTCTTGTTGACGGCGCCGTCGAACGTCGCGGCCTCGGCGTACACGAGCGTCCGCGTGGCGACCTCGCCCGGCCACTGCAGAAGCGTCGCGTTGATCGTGTCCTGGAAGAAGTCGTTGCGCGCCGTGAGGATCGGGGCCGACGCCGGCGGGGCCGTCACCGGCACCGGACGCGAGACGTACTGGAAGTAGGCCGCCGCAATGCCGAGCGCGACGAGGATGAGCGTCAGGACGATGAGTAGCGGCGCCGCAAGGACGGGTTCGCCGTGTTCGACGTGGCCGGTGACCGGGGCGAGCCACGTGGTGAAAGCGCCGTTGGTCGCGAGCAGGAGGCCGAGAGCGGCGGAGCCGACGCTCAGGATGATCATCGGGACGGTCATGAGCAACGGGGACTCGTGTGGATGCTGCCCGTCGGTCCAACGCTTCTCGCCGTGGAACGTCATGAAGAACAGACGCGACATGTAGTACGCGGTGAGCCCGGCGCCGAGCAGCGCGGCCATGCCGAGCACCCACGGCTTCCACCCGTCGCCGATGAACGCCGCCTCAATGATCTTGTCCTTGGACCAGAAACCGGAGAACGGCGGGATACCGAGGATCGCGAGCCACCCGAGTCCGAACGTCACCCAGGTGATTTTCATCAGCGCGGAAAGTCCCCCGAAGCGGCGCATGTCCACCTGGTCGCCCATGCCATGCATGACGGATCCCGCGCCGAGGAACATGCCCGCCTTGAAGAAGCCGTGCGTGAGGAGGTGGAAGATCGCGAACGCGTAGCCGATGGGTCCGAGGCCCGCGGCGAGCATCATGTAGCCGATCTGCGACATGGTCGACGCGGCGAGAGCCTTCTTGATGTCGTCCTTCGCCATGCCGATGATGGCGCCCATGAGCAGCGTGATCGCGCCGACGATCGCGACGGCGAGGAGGGCGTTCGGGGCGCCGGCGAACAGCGGGCCGGAGCGGACGACGAGGTAGACGCCGGCGGTCACCATCGTCGCCGCGTGGATGAGCGCCGAGACGGGCGTCGGGCCGGCCATCGCGTCACCGAGCCACGACTGGAGCGGGAACTGCGCGGACTTGCCGCACGCCGCGAGAAGAAGGGAGAGGCCGATCGCGGTGAGCACGCCGGTCGACGCCCCGGGGGCCGCGGCGAACGCGTCGGAGAAGTTCACGGAACCGAGGTGGGCGAACATCAGCGCCATCGCGAGGATGAGCCCCATGTCGCCGATTCGGTTGACGATGAACGCCTTGTTCGCGGCCGAGGCGAACGGCGGGTGGTGGTTCCAGAATCCGATGAGCAGGTAGGACGCGAGGCCCACGCCCTCCCACCCGACGAACAGCAGCAGGTAGGAGTTCGCGATCACCAGCAGGAACATCGCGGCGATGAAGAGGTTGAGGTACGCGAAGAACGTCGAACGCCGCTCGTCGTGCTCCATATAGGCGACGGAGTAGATGTGGATGAGCGTCCCGACCACGGACACGAGCAGCACGAACGAGATCGACAGCGGGTCGATGAGCACACCTGCGTCGACGCTGAACTGGCCGCCGGGAATCCAGGCGAACAGCGTCTCCTGGAAGGCGCGGTCGTGCGCGTCGCGGCCGAGCAGCGCGAAGAAGGCGCCGAACGCCACGATCACCGTGGTCGACGACGCCGCCACTCCGAGCCAGTGCCCCCAGGTGCGCGCCGCGCGTCCTGCCAGCAGGATCACGGCGGCCGACGCCAGCGGCACGGCGACCAGGAGCCAGGTCATCTCCAGCATGCTCAGCCCTTCATCTCGGACGGCTCGTCGAGCGAGATGGTCTGACGCGCCCGGAACATCGCGACGATGATCGCCAAGCCGACGACGACCTCGGCCGCGGCTACGACGAGGACGACGAACGCATTCACCTGTCCCGCGATGGCGCCGTTGGTGCGCGCGAAGGTCACAAGCACGAGGTTGGACGCGTTGAGCATGAGCTCCACGCCCATGAACGCGACGATCGCGTTGCGCCGGAGCAGCACGGCCGCGGCGCCGACCGAGAAGAGGATCGTCGCCAGGATGACGTAGTTCATGGGGCTCACGACTCGTCCTCCCCGTCGCCGATCTGCTTGCGGAACTCGGATGCGTCCTTGTCCTGGCCGCGCGCGCGCAGGACGCGCGACACGGAATCCTCGATGGGGGTCCCGTTCGGGTCGAGCGCGGGGACGTCAAGGGCGTTGTGGCGGGCGTACACGCCGGGCATCGGCTTGTTCACCGGATCGAGCCCGCCCTTGATACGCGCGTCGGACCGGCGCCGCTGGTTGAGCGCCGGCACGAGGCGAGGCAGGTGGGTCAGGACGATGGCGCCGACCGCGGCGATCGTCAGCACGATGCCGAGCGCCTCCATCACCACGACGAACGACCCGAACATCACGACGCCCACCGCCTCGGGGTTGCCGTTCTGGTTGGCGCGGTCGAGCCCCGCGACGTGGTCCTGGTCGATCGCCACGGTGCCGATGACGCTGATGAGCAGTGCGGCGATGCCGACAGCGGCGACGAACGAGACGAACCGCTGCCCCTTGATCGTCTCGCGCAGGCTCTCGCGCTCGTCGACCCCGACGAGCATCAACACGAAGAGGAAGAGCATCATGACCGCGCCCGTGTAGACGACGATCTGGACGACGCCGAGGAACGGCGCGTCCTGGGCGACGTACATGACCGCGAGGCCGACCATGATCACGACGACGCTCATCGCGACGTACACGGCCTTGCGGGCGAACAGCAGGGCGGTCGAGGCGAGCACCATCAGCGGTGCGAGCGTCCAGAAGACGATTTCCTCACGCATGGCGCACCTCCCGGAGGTTCTCCGGGAGCGTCGGGTCGTCCGGACGCCGGTCGCGCACCCATTCGATCTGCTCCTCGACCGCGCCGAGCACGTCGCCGTTGTAGTACTCCGTGTCCGACGTCCCGGGAACCATCGGGTGCGGGGAGGCGAGCATGCCCTCCTCCATGGGCGCGAGCAGGTCCTGCTTCTCGTAGATCATCCCCTCGCGGGTGGGCCCCGCGAGCTCGTACTCGTTGGTCATCGTGAGCGCGCGCGTCGGACACGCCTCGATGCACAACCCGCAGAAGATGCACCGCAGGTAGTTGATCTGGTAGACGCGGCCGTACCTCTCGCCCGGCGAGTACTGCGCCTCGGGCGTATTCGAATCGCCCTCGACGTAGATCGCGTCAGCGGGGCACGCCCAGGCGCACAACTCGCAGCCGATGCACTTCTCGAGGCCGTCCGGGTGGCGGTTGAGCTGGTGGCGTCCGTGATAGCGCGGTTCGGTCGGAGTCTTGACCTTCGGGTACTGCTCCGTTTTGGACGGGCGGAAGAAGTTGCGGAGCGTGACGCCGAATCCCGCGACCGGGGCGAAGAAGCGCCCCACCGGACCCTTCTTGGGGAAGTTGGACTCGAATGCGGGGTTATTTTCCGCCATCGCCGCCTCCCTTCGTCGATTTGCGCGCACTACCGCGCACGGTGCGCCCGGAGCGGGGCGACGGCGGAAGCGTCTCCCCCGGCTTCGGGGGCACGGGGAACCCGCCGGCGAACGCGTCGATCTCCGTGGGCCCCGTCGCGCGCTTCTTCTTCGCGTGCGCGTCCTGCCCCGGCCAGAAGCCCGCGACGAGCGCGGCGATGCCGAATGCCACGGCGACCCCGATGAGGACCTGGCGCATACCGGGCATCTTCCCGGCGTCGTACGCGGTCAGGCTGCCGCCCCAGAGGACGACCCAGACGAGCCCGGCGGGTATCAGCACCTTCCATCCGAGCTTCATGAACTGGTCGTAACGGAAACGGAGCAGCGTGCCACGCACCCAGACGAAGAAGAACATCAGGAGCCAGAGCTTGGCGAGGAACCACAGCAAAGGCCACCAGCCCGTGTTAAGCGCGCCGTCGGAGATGGAACTGAGCGGCCACGGCGCGTGCCAGCCCCCGAGGAACAGCGTGGTCGCGACGGCGGAGACGTTGAGCATGTTGATGTACTCGGCGAGGAAGAACCAGGCGAACTTCATCGACGAGTACTCGGTGAAGTATCCGGCGACGAGCTCGCCCTCGGCCTCGGGGATGTCGAAGGGCAGGCGGTTGGTCTCGCCGACCATCGAGATCACGTACAGGACGAACGCGGGGAAGAGCGACACGATCCACCAACGGTGCTCCTGCGACGCGACGATCTCGCTCATCGACATCGAGTGGGACATGAGGAACACCGTGACGAGCGACAGGCCCATCGCGAGCTCGTAGGAGATCACCTGCGCCGTCGAGCGAACCGCGCCCATGAGCGGGTACGTCGATCCGGACGCCCAACCGCCGAGGACGATGCCGTACACGCCGAGCGCCGCGCAGGCGAGGATGTAGAGCATCGCGACGGGGAAGTCGGTGAGCTGCAGCGGCGTGATGTCGTCGGTGAAGGGAATGCGCACCGCGGGGCCCATCGGGATAACGGCGAAGATCAGGAACGACGCGGTGACCGAGATCATCGGGGCGACGATGTAGAGGATCTTGTCCGCGGCGCGGACGATCACGTCCTCCTTGAACAGCAACTTGAGAGCGTCGCCGACGGACTGCCATAGGCCGAGCGGGCCGTGCATGTTCGGCCCCACGCGCTCCTGGAAACGTGCGATCACCCGACGCTCGAACCAGATGGCGATGAGGACGCTGAGAAGCAGGAACGCGAGAATCGCCACGCCCTTGATGATGACGACCCAGATGGAGTCGCCGGCGAGCGTGTCCTCCACGGGGATGACGGCGGGGTCTGCGGCCGCGACGATCGAGGCGGGGATCATCCGTCCGCTCCCTTCACCGTCACCGTATCGCCGGGCCAGACGCCGAGCATCCGCGCCGCGTTCGACCCGGGCGAGTTCATCGGAAGCCACACCACCCCGTCGACCATGCCGGGCGTCGCCACCATGGGAAGCGTAATGGACCCGCGTACGGCGCCGGAGACGCGTACGACTCCCTTGGAGCCGAGAGTCTTCGCCGTGTCGGGGCTCACGCGCGCCACGGGCACGCGGCCGGTGCCGGCCAGGTGAGGCTCGCCGTCCTGGAGGTCTCCCGAATCGACCAGGAGGTGCCACGAAGCGAGCACCGCGGACGTCGACGTGTGGCGCCTGGGCTTCGGCGCGGAGACGCTGGGTCGGGCCATCCGCGATGAGGCATCCTCGGGGATCGAGAAGAAGTCCGCCCGGGCGGCCTCAGCGGTGGGCGTGCCGAGTTCGGTCCCCATCGAGCGGGCGAGCATGTCGAGCGCGCGGTGATCGCTCACGGCGTCGGTGTCGAGGGCCGCGGCGAAGCTCCGCAGGCGGCCCTCCCAGTTGACGAACGTGCCGGACTTCTCGACGGGCGGGGCGACGGGCAGTACGACGTCGGCAAGCTCCGCGACGCCGCTGCGGCGAACCTCGAGGCTCACGACGAACGGCGCCTTCTTGATCGCGGACTCGGCGCTCGGCGGGAGGTCGGCGAGCGACACGCCTCCGAGGACGAGCGCGCCGAGATCTCCGGACGCCGCTGCGGCAAGAATGGCGTCGGTCGAGCGACCCGGTCGGGACGGCAACGTGTCGACTCCCCACGCCCGCGCGACGGCCTCGCGGTACGACTCGGACGATACGGGGCCTCCTCCGGGGAGGATCGCGGGGAGGGCGCCGGCCTCGAGCGCACCGCGCTCTCCGGCACGTCGGGGGATCCACGCGACGCGTGCACCCGTGGTGTCGGCGAGCGCGAGCGCGGCGGTGAGAGCGCCCGGCGCATTCGCGAGACGCTCCCCGAGCACGACGACCGCGCCCGGCTCCTTGAGCGCCTTGGTGGCCGCCGCGGGTAGCGACGCGAGTGTCGCCCCTTCCTCGCCGGGGATGGAGGGGATGAGCGTCGCGTTGAGCTTCGCGGGGCCGCGCGAGAGGAACGGCGCGACGGTGAAGACCTGCTGGCGGCCGAGCGCCTTGCGGAGGCGGAGGAATACGACGCCGCCCTCGTCCTCGGGCTCGAAGCCCGCCATGAGGACGCTCGGCGCCTTCTCGAGGTCCGCGAAGGTCACGCCGACGCCGGTTCCCGCGACCGTCGAGCCGAGGAACGCCTGCTCCTCGTCGCTCGCCGCGCGCCAGCGCGCATCCACGTCGTTCGTGCCGAGCACCGCGCGGGCGAACTTCGCGTACGCGTACGCATCCTCGAACGTCACCCGCCCGCCGGGGAGCACGCCGACGCCGGTTGCCTTCTTGCTCGTCATCGCCTTGCGCAGGCCCGCCGCCGCGCGATCGAGCGCCTCGGGCCAGCTGGTCTCGACGAGCACCCCCGCGTCGTCGCGGACGAGCGGTCGCGAGAGCCGGTCGTCGAGAGTCGACCACCGGAACGCGAAGCGGTCCTTGTCCGTGATCCAGTCCTCGTTGACGGCCGGGTCGTTGACCGCGAGCCGGCGCTGGACCTTCCCGCGGCGGTGGTCGACGCGGATCGCGCTCCCCGACGAGTCGTGCTCGGCGATCGTTGCCGACGACACGAGGTCGAACGGGCGCGCGCGGAATCGGTACGCCGACGAGGTGAGCGCGCCGACCGGGCAGATCTGGATGGTGTTGCCGGAGTAGTAGGACGAGAACGGACGGCCGGACTCGTCCTCGGCCGCGAGGCCCGTCGGGGCGTAGCCATCGAAGTCGAGCACGTCGACATCGAGCAGGCCGACCTGCGAGCGCGCTCCTCGCTCCTGTAGCTCGATGAAGGGGTCGCCGGAGATCTCCGCCCCGAATCGCGTGCATCGCTGACAGAGGATGCAGCGCTCGCGATCAAGCAGGATCTCCGTCGACAGCGCGATCGGCTTCTCGAAGACGCGCTTCACGTCGACGAAGCGGCTCTCGGCCGTGCCGTGGCTCTGCGATTGGTTCTGCAGGGGACACTCGCCGCCCTTGTCGCACACGGGACAGTCGAGGGGGTGGTTGATGAGCAGAAGCTCCATCACGCCCTTCTGGGCCTGCTCCGCGACCTCCGACGTCTCCTGCGTCTTGACGACCATGCCCTCCGTCAGCTCGACGGAGCACGAGACCTGAGGCTTGGGCATCGGCCGGAGCTTGCCCTCTTTGTCGGGCGTGGCGACCTCGACGAGGCACTGGCGGCACGCGCCCGCGGGCTCGAGCGCGGGATGGTCGCAGAAGCGTGGGATCGTGATGCCGATGCGCTCGGCCGCGCGGATAATGAGCGTGCCCTTCGGCACCGTCACCTCGACGCCGTCGATCGTCGCGGTGATCGTGGGGACCATGGCGTCCGCCTTGGAACCTGCGGTCGTCGTCACTTCGCCCCCTTCGCCTCGGCCGTCGCGAACAGCGTCGTCGCCGCGGAATTGAGCGGGCATCCGCGGCCGTCGAGGTGCGCGAGGTACTCGTCGCGGAACAGCTCGATCGACGAGGTGATGGTCATGGTCGCACTGTCGCCGAGGGCGCAGAAGCTTCGCCCGAGGATCGACTTGGACGTCGCGAGCAGCTGCTCGATATCCGCCTCCGTGGCGTGTCCCGCCTCGAGCCGATCGTAGATCTGGTCGAGCCAGAACGTGCCCTCGCGGCATGGCGTGCACTTCCCGCACGACTCGTGCCGATAGAACTCCGTCCACCGTGCGACGGCGCGCACCACACAGGTGGTTTCGTCGAAGATCTGGAGAGCGCGCGTTCCCAGCGCCGAGCCCGCCGCGTCGACGCTCTCGTAATCGAGAGGCATGTCGAGGTGCTTGTCCGTCAGCAGCGGCGTCGACGAGCCCCCGGGGGTCCAGAACTTCAGGCGGTGCCCCGTGCGGACGCCTCCCGCGAGGTCGAGCAGCTCGCGGAGGGTCACGCCGAGCGGGGCCTCGTACTGCCCGGGGCGCTCGACGTGGCCGGAGAGGGAGTACAGGACGTGGCCCTTGGACTTCTCCGTCCCCATGCCGGCGAACCAGGCCGCACCCTGATCGACGATGCCCGGGACCGAGGCGATGGTCTCGACGTTGTTGACCGTCGTGGGGCGGCCGTACAGGCCCTTGACCGCCGGGAACGGCGGCTTGAGGCGCGGCTGGCCGCGGCGTCCCTCGAGCGAGTCGAGGAGCGCGGATTCTTCGCCGCAGATGTAGGCCCCGGCTCCGGCGTGGACCGTGATCTCGAGGTCGAAGCCGCTCCCGAGGATGTTCGTGCCGAGGTATCCGGCCTTCTTCGCCTCGGCGACGGCGTTCAGCAAACGGCGGTAGACGTGGACCACCTCGCCCCGCAGGTAGATGAACGCGTGGTGCGAGTCGATTGCGAACGAGGTGAGGATGGCGCCCTCGATGAGCAGGTGCGGCGACGCCATCATGAGCGGCACGTCCTTGCAGGTACCGGGCTCGGACTCGTCGGCGTTGATCACGAGGTAGCGCGGCCCGCCGTCCGGCTCGGGCAGGAAGCCCCACTTGACCCCGGTCGGGAATCCCGCGCCGCCGCGACCGCGGAGACCGGAATCCTTGACCGCTTGGATGACGTCGGCCGGCTTCCGCTTCAGCGCTTTCTTGAGCGCCGCGTATCCGCCGTCCTTCTCGTAGGTCGCGATGCTCCACGACTTCTCCTCCCCCCAATGGCGGGAGAGGATCGGGGTCAGCGTCGTCACTTCGCGCCCCCTTTCGCCGCGTCGAGGCCCGCCTTCGTCGGGCCGCCCGCCGCGCCACCCTCGTTCGCGCGACCGTCCTCGAATCCCGCGAGCACGCGCGAGACCTCCTTGAGGGTCACGACCTTGTCGGCGCCCCGGGTTGGGGCAACGTCCTTGCCCGCGCGCAGATCGTCGACGATCGCCGCCGCGCTTTCGGGCGTCTGGTTATCGAAGAACTCCCAGTTGACCATCATCACCGGAGCGAAGTCGCACGCGGCGTTGCACTCGATGCGCTCGAGGGTGATCTTGCCGTCCGGCGTCGTCTCGTCGTTCCCGACCCCCACGTGTTCCGTGAGCCGCTCCCATATCTCGTCGCCGCCCATGAGCGCGCAGAGCGTGTTGATGCACACCCCGACCTGGTACTCGCCGGTCGGGCGGCGCTTGTATTGCGAGTAGAACGTCGCGACGGCGCTCACCTCCGCCGTGGACACGCCCACCTGGTCGGCGCAGAATGCCATGCCGTCGGGCGAGACGTAGCCGTCCTCGGATTGGATGAGGTGCAGCAGCGGGAGCAGGGCGGATCGAGGCTCGGGGTATCGGGCGATGATCGCGGCGGCGTCCTTCGCGAGGCGCGCGGTCTGCTCGTCGGTGTACGTCATCGGTCGACGCCTCCCAACACGGGGTCGATCGACGCCACGGCGACCACGACGTCGGCGACCTGGCCGCCTTCGCACAGGATCGACAGCGCCTGGAGGTTGTTGAAGGACGGGTCGCGGAAATGCGCACGCCACGGCTTGGTACCGCCGCCGGACACCACGTGGACGCCGAGCTCGCCGCGCGGAGCCTCGACCGTCTGCCACACCTGGCCCGGGGGAACCTTGAAACCTTCGGTCACGAGCTTGAAGTGGTGGATGAGCGCCTCCATCGAGGTGCCCATGATCTCCTTGATGTGATCCAGCGAGTTCCCCATACCGTCGGAGCCGAGGGCGAGCTGAGCCGGCCAGGCGATCTTCTTGTCCGCGACCATCACGGGGCCCGGGTTCTCCGCGAGGCGCGTGGCGCACTGGCGGATGATCTTCATCGACTCGTAGACCTCTTCCATGCGCAGCACCGTCCGGGTGTACGCGTCGGCGCCCTCGGCCACCGGTACCTGGAAGTCGTACGTCTCGTAGCCGCAGTACGGGTCCGTCTTGCGCACGTCGTACGGGAGCCCCGCGGCGCGGAGCATCGGGCCGGTAATTCCGAGCGCCATGCAGCCGGCGAGGTCGAGGTGCGCGATGCCTTGGGTGCGTCCGAGGAAGATCGGGTTCTTCAACTGGAGGTCGGCGAGCTCCGCCATCTTGCCCTGGAGCTTGTCGTCCAGGTCGACGAGCATGTCGACGATGCCCTCGGGCGCGTCCTGCGCCACGCCGCCCGGACGGATGTAGGCGTTGTTCATCCGAAGGCCCGTAATGGCCTCGATGACCTTGAGCACGTATTCGCGGGCGAGGAACGACGTCGTCATGATCGTCGTGGCGCCGAGCTCGTTGCCTCCCGTGCCCACGGCGACGAGGTGGGAGGAGATCCGGTTGAGCTCCATGACGAGGACGCGGAGCACGTTCGCGCGCTCGGGGATGTCGTCGGTGATGCCGAGGAGCTTCTCCGTCGCGAGGCAGAATCCGGCCTCCTGGAACATCGACGCGAGGTAGTCCATACGCGTGCAGAACGCGGGGCCCTGGACCCACGTGCGCCATTCCATGTTCTTCTCGATGCCCGTGTGCAGATACCCGACGCCGGCGCGGGCTTCGGTCACCGTCTCGCCTTCGATCTCGAGCATGATGCGGAGCACGCCGTGCGTCGACGGGTGCTGCGGTCCCATGTTGACGACCATTCGCTGGCCGGAGAGGCGGGCCGCCTCCGCCGCGATCTCCGACCAGTCGCCGCCGGACGCGGTGAACTCCGGGACCGTCTCGTCCTCGTGGATCGCCCCTGTCGCGCGCGCGGCCATCAGTACTGCCTCCGGGTGTCGGGGGACGGGATCGTCGCGCCCTTGTACTCGACGGGTACCCCGCCGAGCGGGTAGTCCTTCCGCTGCGGGTGACCCTTCCAGTCGTCGGGCATCTCGATCCTGGCGAGCGACGGGTGGTCGTCGAAGATGATGCCGAAGAAGTCGTACGTCTCGCGCTCGTGCCAGTTGTTCGCGGGGTACACCGCGGTGGTCGTCGGGATGTGCGGGTCCGCGTCCGCGACGGCGACCTCGAGACGGATCCGGCGGTTGTGGGTGACCGAGCGCAGGTGGTACACGGCGTGGAGCTCGCGTCCCGCGTCCGCCGGGTAGTGGACGCCGCTGACACCGAGACTGAGCTCGAACCGCAGGTCCTGGTCGTCGCGCAAGTGTCGGCACACGGTCTCGATGAAGTCCCGGTGGATCACGAGGGTCAACTCGCCGCGGTCGACGATGACCGCCTCGATCGCGGAGTCCGCGTCGTCCCCGAGGAGTTCCCGAAGCACGTCGACCACGCCGTCGAACCACTCGCCGTACGGCCGTTCCGTGGGGCCCGGCATCGCGAACGTCTGCTCGAAACCGCCGTACCCGGACGTGTCTCCCGAGCCGGAGAACATGCCCTCGCGGACGCGGAGCAGCGTCGTCGGGGGGCGGGCGACGCTCTCGTCGCGCGTCGTCATGTCGTCGCCGGTCACCGGAGCAGCCCCTTCATATCCGAGGTGGGAGTCGCGGCGAGCGCGGCCTGCTCGGCCTCGCGGGCGATGGCGCGGCGGTGGCGGCCGAGGGGCATCTCCTTCGCGTGCTTCTTGATCATCATGAGCGCGTTGAGGAGCATCTCGGGGCGCGGCGGGCAACCCGGAAGGTAGACGTCGACGGGGACGACGTGGTCCGCACCCTGGAGGATCGCGTAGTTGTTGAACATCCCTCCGGACGACGCGCATACGCCCATCGAGATCACCCACTTGGGCTCCGACATCTGGTCGTAGACGTTGCGCATGATCGGCGCCATCTTCTGGCTCACGCGCCCGGCGACGATCATGAGGTCGGCCTGGCGCGGCGATCCACGGAATACCTCGGAGCCCATGCGCGAAATGTCGAAGCGCGGTCCGCCGGCGGCCATCATCTCGATCGAACAACAGGCGAGCCCGAAGGTCACGGGGTAGACGGAGACGCCGCGAGCCCATCCGGCGACGCTTTCGACGGTCCCCAGAAGGAACCCCGGCGCGCTCTCCTCAATGCCCATCGATCACTCCCAGTCGAATCCGCCGCGGCGCCATTCGTACACGAACGGAATCGTGATCATCACGAGGAACGTCACGATCGCCACGTAGCCGAACAGCGCGAACTTCTGATACGCGACGGCCCACGGGTACAGGAACACGACCTCGACGTCGAAGATGATGAAGGTCATCGCGACGAGGAAGTACTTGATCGGCACCCGTCCGCCGCCCGCGGCCGCGGGAGTGGGTTGCGCACCCGACTCGTACCGCTCCAGCTTGGCCTGGTTGTAACGCTTGGGACCGAGGACGGCGCTGAGGCCGACTCCCGCGACAGCGAGGACGCCGGCGATGGCGATCATGACGATCACGGGGATGTACGGGTTCACCCGGAGTCTCCCTTCGATTCGGTCCCGCGGTCACGCTCGGGGCGCGACTCGCGACAGTGCAGCGAGGATGCGATCCGCCCAATCGCCGCCGTGCGGCTCATAGACGTCTGACAGCAGTTTATGGGTAATCCACATGATGGTTGGACGTGGGAGACCGTACCGGGTGCAGGCACGCATGACGGACGGGCGCTCGATCAGCGCCGCGAACACGCGCCCCAAGGTGTAATACCCCCCCAGGTCTCCCTTCATGTGGCGCGCGTAGCCCGCGAGCGCCTTCTCGCGTTCGCGATCCGTCGTCGCCTCCCGGGCCAGGACGGCCGCCTCCGTCGCGCGCCGCGCCGCCTGCATGGCGTAAGCGATGCCCTCCCCGTTGAACGGATTGACCATGCCGCCGCTGTCCCCCACGAGCATCAAGCCGTCGCGGTAATGCGGCTGGCGGCTGAACGCCATGGGGATCGCGGCCCCGAGCGTCTCCCCCACGTGCCGGTCCTCCGTGAAGCCCCACTCGCCCGCGGTGTTCTTCACGAACTCCGCGAGCATCGCGCGGTGGTCGAGCTTCGGCGGCTTGCCGCGCGCGCTGAGCGTGCCGAGACCGACGTTCACGGTCCCGTCGCCGACGGTGAAGATCCACCCGTAGCCGGGGAGCAGCTTCGACTTGCCCGCCTCCCCGGACCAGAGTTCGAGGTGCCCCTCCATCCAGTCGTCCTTGGGTCGGTCGACCGTGTAGTAGGTGCGCACGGCGACGCCCATCGGACGTCCCTTCTTGCGGTGGATGCCTTCGCTCGTCGCGACACGCGAGCTCACGCCGTCGGCGGCGATGACGAGGGGCGCCCGATACTCGACGACGTCGCCGACCTTGCGTCCCTTGCCATCGGTTGCGCGCGCGGTCACGCCGACGATACGGCCCGTGCGCTCGTCGTGGACGGCCGCCTCGACCGCGACGCCCTCCCGGACGTCGGCGCCGCTCGCGCGCGCGTGCGTCGCGAGGACGTGGTCGAACGTCGCGCGGGGAAGCGTCAGCCCGTAGCCGGGGAAGGAGGCGCTCTCGTTCCACGGGAACTCGAGGCGGTGCCCGCCGCCGATGATGCGGAGCCCCTTGTTGCGCACCCATCCCTCGGACTCCGGAGTCGGCACGCCCATGAGCTGGAGCTCGCGGACCGCGCGGGGCGTCAGGCCGTCGCCACACACCTTCTCGCGCGGGAATCGCGCCTTCTCCAGCGCGATCACCGAGAAGCCCTCGCGGGCGAGGTAGTGCGCGACGGAGGATCCGGCGGGGCCGGCGCCCACCACGATCACGTCGGCCTCAGTCGTCACTCCCTCAGCCTACGTTCTCCTCGGAGGGGTCCGCGCACGGCTCCGTGGGCTACGGCGGGGCGCGACGGACTTAGGGTAGAGGGGTGAGTGTGGAGGCCGCGCAGCGTCGCAACCCGTGGGTCGTACGGACCGTCGAGGTACCCGATCCCGGCGACCTCGTCGCCGCGATGCCCGATACCGGCATCTCGTGGATTCGGCGAGGCGAGGGCATGGTGGCGTGGGGAGAGACGGCGCGATTCGACGTCTCGGGCCCGTCCCGCATCGCCGACGCGGCGGCGTGGTGGGCGGACGCCTCCTCCCACGCGGTTATTCGCGACGAGGTTGGGCTCCGGGGTTCGGGCCTCGTCGCCTTCGGATCGTTCTCGTTCGCCGACGCGTCCGCCGCCGGCGGGGTCCTGATCGTCCCGCGCTACGTCCTGGGTACGCGCGACGGCGTCTCGTGGCTCACGGTGATCTCGGACTCCCCGACGATCTCCTCGCCGTCGCTCGCCGACGCACTCGAGGATGCGAGCCCACCGCGCGCCGTCGGCGACGTCGAGATCGACGCGGGCGACAAGGCGGCGTGGCACACCGCCGTTCGCGAGGTGATCGCCCGGATCGCGAGCACCGACGTCGACAAGGTCGTGCTCGCCCGCGCCGTCGACGCTCGCGCATCGGCGCCCATCGACGTTCGCGCGCTGCTCGCTCCGCTCGCCGCCGATTACCCGACATGCTGGACCTTCCACGTCGACGGGCTTCTCGGCGCGACCCCCGAACTCCTCGCCCGTGTCGACCGCGGACTTGTCACGTCGCGCGTGCTCGCCGGGACGATCCGGCCCACGGGGGACGAGACCGCGGACTTGGCCCACGCGGCCGCGCTCGCGCGATCGTCGAAGGATCGGGAGGAGCACGAGTACGCCGTCACGTCCGTCACGGACGTTCTTGAGCGCCACTGCAGCTCGATCAACGTCCCCGAAGCCCCCTCCGTCATCCACCTTCGCAACGTGATGCACTTGTCGTCGGACGTGACGGGCGTGCTGAGCGACGCGACGACGAGCCTCGACCTCGTGGGTGCGCTCCACCCGTCGGCCGCGGTCTGCGGCACGCCGACGGCGAGCGCCGCCGCGCTGATCGATACCCTCGAGGGCCTCGACCGGCGTCGGTACGCCGGACCCGTCGGCTGGGTCGACGCGACCGGCGACGGCGAGTGGTGCATCGCGTTGCGCGCCGCCGAGGTGTCCGAGGAGGACCCGTCGCGCCTACGCCTCTTCGCCGGGTGCGGCATCGTCGCCGCGTCTCAGCCCGAGGACGAGTGGGCTGAGTCCGAGGCGAAACTCGAGCCGCTGCGCGAGGCGCTCGGACAGCCGCCCGCGCCCGCGCACCCGTAGGGCACGCGGGCGCGGATCGCCGCTACTGCGCGGCGGAATCGCTCGTCGTCGTCCGCTCCGCGGCGGGGCGTCCCCCCATCGCGTGCCGGATGGCGTCGCGGGTCCGGGGCTCGATCCGGTCGCGAGGCGGCACCGGGTTGTCGGCCTGAGAGCCGAGAACCGCGAACGCGAGCATGCTCCGGCCGTCGCGTTCGTACGAGACGCTGACCGTGTCGCCCGGGTCGAGGTCCCGCAGGTGCGTCGCGAGGTCCTGGATCTTCGCGACCGAGATTCCGTCGATGGCCGTGATCGTGTCGCCCGCGATGAGGCCCGCGGCGTCCGCGGGCGAGTCGGGCGTGACCGAGGCGAGGACAACGCCTCCCGTGTCGGCGCTGGCCGGACGCTCGACGATCACGCCGAGGTATGGGCGCTCCTCCGGGCCCGGGCGGTCGGCCTGGGAGCCGGTCGTGACGCGAACCGTACGCTCGTCGCCTCCCGTCGACACCACCACCGCGACGGTGTCGCCGGGCTCGATGCCACTCATCGCCTCGCGCAACGCACCGCGCTCGTCGAGCGTCACGCCGTCGATCGACACGAGAACGTCTCGCACCTCGATTCCCGCCTCATCCGCGGGTCCGTCCGGCGCCACCCCTCGCACCACTACCCGGTCGCGCGCGACCAACAGCCGCCACCCGAAGTACGGCACCGTCTCCGGGTCCGGCCGGTCCACGGCCGACGACGCGGTCGGCGCCTCGTCGGCCGATGCCGCCGTCGCGCCGAGGGTCAGACCCCCGAACGCGAGCGTGGTCGCAAGCGCGGCTGTCGCGGGCAGGGCCGCGATCCTTCTCGATGTAAACATGACTGCCTCCTTGGCCTGGTCCATCACGAACCATCGGACCAAACGCGGCTGGACGGGCGCTGGGGCGCGGCTGGGAACTCGCTGTGGACCTCAGGACCGGCCGACGACCGTCCCGAAGCCCGCCTCGCCCGGACGCGCGACGAGGATGAACCGGGGCCGGCCGTCGAAGGCGTCGTGGACGCGGATTTCCGGTTCGCCGTACCCGGGCGCGTTGGTCGCGACGGCGTCGCCCCACAGCGCAAGGACGTCCCCGGACCAGGCGAAGCCGGTCGGACGAGGCTCGTCCGAGGGCGGCTTCCACGCCACCTCGCCCGTGATGGTGTACACGGCGGTGTCCGTCGCGACCCTCGTACCGTCGGGCTTCGCGGAGAAGAAGGTGCCGCCCGGGTTCGGGGGGAACACCGCCACACGGACGAAGGTGTTCGTCGCGGGGGCGACCGTGTATAGCGCGACCGTCCCGTCTTCGCGTTGGCACGTCTCGAGCAGCTGGCGGCCGGGCGCCCAACTGAACGGGTCGCATTGGTCCTCGCTCGGCGGCGCGCCGTGGTCGACGCGGTCGCCCTTGCCCGTGAGCTCTTCGGCGTACGTGACCGTGTGCCAGTACTGACGGGCGTACGTGACCCACTCGAGGATCTCCTCGTCCCATCGCTGGGCCGTGATCGTCACAAGCTCCGAGACCGCGTAGGCGGCGCCGTCGGGGTCCTCGACGAGGGTGCCCGCGGTGATGGGCGGCACCGCCTGCGCGATCGCGCGGCCATCGAGCGTGAGTCGTACCCACTGACGCTGGTCCGCTCCGTCGCTGACGAGGAGGGAATCGCCCCCCGACGCGAGACGTACGTCGCCACCGACCCACACGGGAGAGGAGTTCGTGGGAGCCGCGGGAGCGACCTGCGCGACCGGGCTCGCGCTCGGCGACGCGCTCGGGCTCGGGGAGGGGGACAGGGAGGCGAACGACGGCGCGGCACCGGGCCCGTCGAACGGCGCCGAGAGCTGGCCCGTGATGATGTCGAACGAGTACAACACGACGCGGGAGTGGTCGCCCGGCTGCGGATGCGCCACGATGACGGTGCGTCCGTCGGGCAGCCAGAGGCGCAGGACGAGACCGGACGAGATCCCGAGGTCCGCACCCTCGTATACCGTCCCGACGCGATCGACGACGAGGATCCTGCGCGTACCGGGGTTGTCCCAGGTCCGCCCGCTCGACGAGGACGGCGCCGCCGGGCTCGCCCCGCCGATGCGCTCGTCGGCGCTCGCATACCGACCGCTGCTGGAGTTGTACGTCGTGAGCAGCCAGCCGGGACCGATCGCCTCGAGCACGTCGGGCGTCAGCGGCAGGGCCTCGTCCGGTGCGGAGATCGGCCCGCTCGGCGCGTCCGACGGTGCGACGCTCGCCGACGCGCTCGGCGAGGTTCCCACCGCCGACGCGCTCCCACTACCGGGTTCCCAGAAGCCGACGAAGTACACCGCCGCGACGAACGCGGTGGCGAGGACGGCCGTCAGCCCGACCCACCACCGCGAACTGCGAATCTGCGCCACGACACCTCTCCCGCCGCCAGTCCTCGCCCCAGGCTAACCGGCGCCCCCGGCGCGCGAGAACACCCGCGACGCAACGTCAGGCCAGCATCGCCTCGACGACCTCGATGCCGACGGGCTCCGGGCGCAGCGCCGTTCGGAGCGCGGCGACGTCGCGCACGCGCGTGTGGCTCGCGCCGAACCCGTGCGAGATCGCCGCGAGGTCGGCGCCGTGGGGCGTGGTGAACACCCGCTCGAAGGCGCCCGGCTCCGACTCGGCGTGTTCGAGAAGGCCGAAGATCGACCCGCCGCCGTCGTTGAGAACGACGATGCGCGCGCTGGGACGACGCTCGCGGGGTCCGACGAGCAGCCCACCGGCGTCGTGGAGGAACGTCAGGTCGCCGACGAGCGCCGTGACGTATCCGTCTGCGTTGGCCTCTGCTCCGAGCGCGATTCCCAGCGCCGTCGATAGCGTCCCATCGATGCCCGCGAGTCCGCGGTTCGCGACGACGACGCGGTTCGCCGTCGCGAACCCGGCGGGCATCACGGCGTCGACCGCCCGGATGGCGCGGCTCGACCCGACAACGAGAGGCCCGTCCCCCGCACTCGCGATCACCTCGGCGGCGACGCTCTCCACCGACCACGCGGGCCATCGCGCCGGCTCGGCGGCACCGACCCACCGTTCGACCCACGCCGACGTCGGCGCCGCGCCGGCGGTGCGCACCCAACCGAACGGCACGTCGGGTACGACGAGTTCCGCGTGGACCGGCGCTTCGCGCCACGGCGCGCCGTGACGCGCCACCCAGAGCCTCGGCGCCCCCTCGATGATCGCCCGCACCCCGCGGGTGAGGGTCGCCCGACCGACGAGCAACACGAACTCGACCTCCGCCGCGAGCGCGCGGCCAAGGTCCGTCGCAACGAAACGGGCGTAGTCGGGAACGACCGACGGGCCGTGCCGCGCCCCCGACGTCGGTTCCGCGAGGAGCGGCCATCCGCGCGCCTGGGCGATCGTGGCGGCCGCCGACCCCGCCCGGTCACCCGCGACGACGAGGCCGCGTTCGACCTGAGGGAGGGCGGGGGCGTCGCGCTCGGCGGCGAACTCGAGCGCCGCCGGCTCGACCCTCGGCCACGGCCCGCGATCGGGGCCCAACGGATCCGCGAATTGGACGTTGAGGTGCACCGGCCCGGTCCCGACGCTTCCCTCGGCGGGCAGGGCGCCGGCGGAGTGCGCGATTGCCGTGGCGACGGCGGCGCCCGCCTCGGCGGCAAGGTCGCGGCCCGGTCCGGGGGCGAGGAGGTCTGCGGCGTGGCGAACGAAGGACCCGAAGATGCGTCGCTGGTCCGTCGTCTGGTTCGCGCCGGTCGCGCGGAGGTCGAACGGGCGGTCCGCGGTGACGGCGACGAGGCGCACCCCCGAGTGGTGGGCCTCCATCACGGCCGGGAGGAGGTTGCCCACGGCCGTGCCGGAGGTCGTCACCACCGCGGCACTTCCGCGCGCGATGGCGAGGCCGAGGGCGAGGAACCCGGCCGCGCGCTCGTCGGTACGCACGTGCAGGCGGATATGCGGCGCGCCGGGCGGTGGAGCCGGCGATCCCGCCTCGGCGAGGGCGTGGGCGAGCGGGCCGGACCTCGACCCGGGACACAACACGACGTCCCGAACGTCGCCTGCCGCAAGGTGCGCGACGAGCGCGCGGGCGAACTCCATGGCCGGGTTCACGCGGTCACCTCCAACCGTCGAGGCTCCAGGATGCCACCGCGCGGCACGAGGGGGTCGGAGACGACGTCCTCGGCCAGTAGCGCGCCGGTGCCGAGTCCGCACGCGAACGGGAGTTCGGGCAGCGCGAGCGCAAGGGCGAGGCCGGCGGCAAGACCGACCGAGGTCTCCATGGCGCTCGAGACGACGACGGGCAGCCCCGCGTCTTCGGCAACGGCGAGGCAGGCGCGTACGCCGCCGAGCGGCGCCGCCTTGAGGACGAGGATGTCGGCGGCGCCCGCACGCGCGACCGCGAGCGGGTCGGTCGGCACCCGCACGGATTCGTCCGCAGCGATGCGAACCGGTGTTCGGCGGCGAAGCGCCGCCAGCTCGCCGAGCGTCGCGCACGGTTGTTCCGCGTACTCGAGTCCGGCCACGCCCCCCGAGGTCGCGGCGCGTTCGAGCGCCGCGAGTGATCGGGCCGCCGTATCGGCGTCCCAAGCGCCGTTCGCGTCGACGCGTACCCGGGCGTTCGCGCCGCCCGCGGCCGCGACCGCCGCCGCGACGGCCTCGACGCGCCCGATGTCCTCGGCGAGCGTCGACGACCGGCCCCCAACCTTGACCTTCGCCACGACGCAGCCCCCCGCCGTCGCGAGGCGCGCCGCCTCCTCGGGCCCGACCTCGGGGACGATGCTGTTGACGGCGACCTTGGAACGCACCGGCGCCGGCCACTCGCCGCGCGCGGCCTCCATCGCTGCCCGCCACCACCGCGACGCGCGCTCCGCGTCGTAGTCCGGAAAGGGCGAGTACTCACCCCACGCCTCCGTCCCGTCGGCCGCGCGGCCGCGAACGAGCACCCCCGAGCGCTCGGTCACGCCGCGAAAGCGCGTTGCAAGGCGCACGCGAAACGGTCGGAACTCCATGGCGCCAGGCTATTGCCTCGCCGCCCCTCGCCCTACGGGTGGAGGATCGCGCGGTACCCCTCGGTGCCGATCACGTGGAGAGGGTAGGCGTCGCCCGCGCCGGGAAGGAGTTCGACCGTGAGCCCGGATTCAAGGTCCGTGTACCACAGCAATCCGTCGCCGCTGACGAGCGCGGCGGTGCCGGATGCCGCGAGGCAGTGTCGGAACTCGTACGGCGGCTCGACGAGCGGCTCGAGAGCGCCGCCTCGGAGGACGCCGAGGCGGCTCGTCTCCGCCGTCACCTCGACCACCCTTAGCGGGCTGTCGGCGCAGTACCCGGAGACGAAGAAGTCGCCGGGGCCCGAGATTCCTAGCGCGATTCGGAACGCGTCGAGCTGGTCCGCCGCGATCACCTGCGTCGGCGTGGACCCGTCGACGGGGAACTCCCAGACGTCAAGGGCTCCGGCGTCGGTGTAGCAATAGGCGACGAACGTCTCCCCGCGACCCTTTCCGATCATGTAGCAGTCGCCCGCCATCGACGACGGGATCGCCGCGGAGGTGCCGTCCGGGTAGAACGCAGTGAACCGCTCGTCGGGCGAGGTCTCGAACTCGCTTTGGACCTGTATGTCACCGACGTCGAACACGGTGTAGCCGAAACCCTTGCCGACGATGGAACTCGGGAGCTCCACGCCCGCATCCGTGTACAGCCCGTCGATTCCCTCGCCGTCGCAACTACCCCGGACGAGCCACGCCCCGTCGCGCGCCGAACCGCGTACGTATCCCTGATTCGCGCAGAACGACCAGGTCGAATCGACCGTGCCGGAAACCATGTCGAAGACCATGAGGTCCGTCAGCTGGTTGACGAGGAGGATCTTCTGTCGCGCGCCGTCCCACGCGACGATGTCCGGTTTGCTCAAACCGAGGACGTCGAGGTTGCCGAGTTCGTAGCGCGTTCCGTCGGGAGCGATGAGGTAGAGCACACGCGGCCCGGGGGTCTCCACGCCCGAATCGTCGATCGACGACGCGTCGTGGATCGCGACGACCCACCCCTTCGCGACCTCGTCGAGCGTGACCTCGGTGAGAAGCTCGGCGGACGGAAGATGCTCGGCGACCGTCACCGGACGCTCGGCGAACACGGGGGCGGGCGTCGGGGAGAACGTCGGCGTCGGAGAGGACGCGGTGGGGCTGGGCGACGGAGACGGGCTCGCTGCCGAGAACGGACCCCAGGAGGCGAGCCACGCGGCGAGCACTCCTGCGGCGAGTACGGCGGCGACGACCAACCACACCCAGACCTTCGCGACGGCCCTGGCCATCCCCACTCCTCTATCGGCCGAGACTCGCGGCACCCCGCGGTCATCGAAGGCTAGGCTCGTGGACGTGAGCGACGTGCCCGTCCCGGTCTCCCGGACCTTCGATCCCGCGCGGTGGCGCGCCATCGATGGCTTTCCTAATGGTGACATTACCTACCATCGCGCCGTTGATCGCGCAGGGCACGGCGCTGAACGCGACCTTCCCGCCGTACGCGTCGCGTTCAATCGTCCGGAGGTGCGCAACGCGTTCCGCCCGCAGACCGTCGACGAGCTCTACCGCGCCCTCGATCACGCCCGCCAGACCCCCGACGTCGCGGCGGTCATTCTCACGGGGAACGGGCCGTCGCCCAAGGACGAGGGATGGGCCTTCTGTTCGGGCGGAGACCAATCCGTCCGGGGCAAGGACGGATACCGATACGACGGCGACGCGACCGCGTCGAGCGGGGGGCGCCTCCACATCCTTGAGGTCCAGCGCCTCATGCGTACCATGCCGAAGGTCACCATCGCGGCGGTGAGCGGGTGGGCCGCCGGCGGCGGGCACAGTCTCCACGTCGTCGCGGACCTTTCGATCGCGAGCCGGGAACACGCTCGCTTCAAGCAGACCGACGCCGTGGTGGGTTCGTTCGACGCGGGCTACGGGAGCGCGCTACTCGCGCGGCAGGTCGGCGACAAGCGAGCCCGCGAAATCTTCTTCCTCGGGCGCGAGTACTCGGCCGAGGAGGCGGAGCGTTGGGGGGCGGTCAACGAGGTCGTCGAGCACAACCGCCTGGAGGAGGTCGCCCTCGATTACGCGGCGTCCATCGCCTCGAAGTCGCCGCAGGCGATCCGGATGCTCAAGTTCGCGTTCAACCTGGCGGACGACGGCCTCGCGGGTCAACAGGTCTTCGCGGGCGAGGCGACGCGGCTGGCGTATATGACGGAGGAAGCCCAGGAGGGCAGGGACGCGTTCCTCGACAAGCGCGACCCCGATTGGACGCGATTCCCGTACGCGTTCTAGCCGACGCTAACGGCTCGTCGTGATCGTCGTCGCGTCGAAACTCAGGACCTGAACCTCGCCCGTTCCCCACGCCGGGAGCAATTCCACCCAGGTCTTGCCCGGGAGAAGGTACACCGGCGTCCCGTCGAGGGTTTCGAGGTGGAAAGCATCACGGCGATCCGCCTTCGACCACCGGATCTCGACGTACTTGCCCCCGGAGGCGATGTAACCCGTACCGTGATCCGTGCCAGCGAGGAGCGTTTCCGGGTCGTCGTGGTACTTGTAGCGGACGCCCGCCCGGAGCACGAGGACGTTCGTGGCCGTGATCTGCTGGCCATCCTGCTGGAGGTGAGCGTCAGCGCCTTGGAAGCGTAACCAGGCAGCGGAGGCTGCATCCCATCTCCAGTGTTGGGTCTGCGTTCGCGAGAACTTGAGACTGATCACCGAGACGGGAACGCCCGAGACGAGAGCCGTCGCGGCGTCGTCGGGATACGCATAGTCGAATTGCTGAGGGGCAGGTGACGCTCCCCGCGCCAATCCGCACTTCTCGGCTTCGTAGAGTTTGACGTACGTCGAATATGGGCGATGCTTTCCGGATCGCTGATAGAAGGTCGGACGGCAGTTGAGGAGATCCTCCGCGACGTAGATCTGGTCGCTCAGAGCAAGCGCGTCGCGCAGGGTCGGCGAAGCCGCGCCCGAGAACACGATCGTTCCGTAGAAGGAACCGAAGATATAGGGATCCATCGGTCGCAACGACCTCGTGTTCCCGACGATTTCGGGGTAGTCGGAGTGGAACACCGCGACGAACCGTGTCCAGCCGCCCTTCGCCATGTACTCCTCGAACACGATGTCCGCCTGATCGAGGCCCGCCTGCGGAATGGCCTTGTTCACCCCGGTGCTGTTGTCGATCTTCACGGCGATCGCCTGCCGCTCGACCGTCGCGGGATCGGCGTCCGTCGCGTCTAGCCCCGTCAACGGCCAGATCACCGCCGGCATCGGGTCCACGGGGGGAGTCGGCACCACGATGCGATGATCGGCGGGAACCTGCGACATCGTCACGTCCGGCTGACGGAGTTCCTGAGGAGCGCACGCGGCGAGCGCGAGGACCGCGAACGCGGTCGCGGCGGCTCCGAGTCGGCTGGCGGTCCGGGTCATAGCGGACAGTCTAGGCGCGCCTACGCTGAGGGGGTGACCTACGCGAGTGTCGTCGACGACCCGTTCCTCCTCGCCGCCGCGATCGTCGCCGGCGCAGCGGACGGAGTCGCCGTCGACACGTCGGGCTCGACCGGCGACCCTCGGACGGCCTTGATCGGAGCTCCCGCGCTGCTCGCCTCCGCCGAGGCTACGCACCGACGCCTGGGCGGCCCCGGCGCATGGCTTCTTGCCCTCCCGGTCGATCGGATAGCGGGTTTCCAGGTTCTCGTACGCGCGGAGCTCTCCGGAATTCCCCCCGCGCGAATGCCCGATCGATCGTTCGCTCCGGACGGTTTCGTCGACGCCGTCGCGCGGCTCCGCGCGGGCGCCCCGCCCGGCGCCCGCCTGTACTGCTCACTCGTTCCTACCCAGCTCCGCCGCCTTCGCGCCGACGCCGCCGGCGCCGCGGCTCTCGCCGCGTTCGACGCGGTCTTGGTCGGCGGGGCTCCCCTCGGACGCGACGCCCGAGAGCGTGGAGTCCTGGAGACGTACGGCTCGACCGAGACCGCGGGCGGGTGCGTCTACGACGGACACCCGCTCCCCGGCGTTCGGGTCGACGTCGACGCGGACGAGCGGATCATCATCGCGGGACCGGTTCTCTTCGACGGATACGCCGACGGAGGTGACGACGGCACCATGATGCGCGACGGAACTCGATGGCTCCGCATGCCGGACCTCGGCCGGATGGTCGACGGCCAGCTCGTCGTCGACGGCCGGGCGGACGACGTCATGGTCACGGGAGGCCACAAGGTTCACCCCACCGCGATCGAGGGCGCTCTTCGCGACACGCCCGGCCTCGCCGATGCTGTCGCGGTGCCGATCCCCGACGACGAGTGGGGCGAACGGATCGTCGCGCTCGTGGTCGGGCAGCCGGGATACGTCCTCGACGTTCGAGCGCTACGGGAGGAGCTCGTCGCAACGTTACCGCGCCACGCCGTGCCGAAGGAGGTCCGGGTCGTCGAATCCTTGCCCCTCCTTGAGTCTGGCAAGATCGACCGCGGGGCCGCCCGGGCCCTCGCGCAAGCCACGACCGGAGGTGCCCGTGCCCGCGACGACGCGTGATTGGATCCTTGGCGCCCGCCCGAAGACCCTGACCACGGCCATCGCCCCCGTCGCCGTCGGCACGGCGTCCGCGAACGCATCGGGAGGCGCACGCCTCGGGATCGCGGCTCTTGCGCTCGGTGTCGCCCTCGCGCTCCAGGTGGCCGTGAATTACGCGAACGACTATTCCGACGGCGTCCGCGGAACAGACGCCAACCGCGTCGGCCCGGAGCGGCTCGTCGCGTCGGGCAAGGTCGCGCCGCGGCGCGTGCGCGCCGCGGCCCTCGTCGCGTTCGTCATCGGCTCGCTGCTCGGTCTCGCGATGACCGTGCTCTCCGGCCAATGGTGGCTCCTCGGCGTCGGGGTGGCGGCGATCGTCGCGGCGTGGACGTACACCGGCTCGTCCCGTCCGTACGGCTACAGCGGCTGGGGCGAGGTCAGCGTGTTCGTGTTCTTCGGACTCGTTGCCACGCTGGGCACGATGGCTGCGCAGGCGGGCCGCGTGACGTGGTGGGCCGTGGTCGCCGCGACGGGGGTGGGCCTGTACTCCGTGGCAATGCTGCTCGTGAACAATATCCGCGACCTCGAGTCGGACGCGCTCACGGGCAAGCGAACGCTCGCGGTGCGCCTGGGCCCCATCCGCTCACGGGTCCTGTTCGGCGCGACGGTGACCGCGCCGCTCGTCGCCTCGTGCGCCGTCGCGATCGCCCGACCGTGGGCGCTCGCGACCCTCGTGCTGATGCTTCCGGCGATCCTGCTTGCGTTCGCCGTCACCGTCGGGCTGCGCGGCCGACCGATGTCGGTCGTCTTCGCAGGAACGAGCGCGATCGGCCTCGCGTACGGGATTCTGCTCGCCCTCGGGATCGCCTGGGCCTAGACCCTCGCTTCAGGCGGTTCGAGGCTTCTTCCCGTTCGTCGCGATCTCCGCGTCCTCGGCGGCCTCGTCCTCGTGCGTCCGCGCGAAGCGCTGGGCGAGCCATCGCTCGAGCTGTTTGGCTGCGGCATCGTGCAGCGAACCGAACATCGCGTACGAGATGAGCCACGCGATCAGCGCGGACGCGACGACGGCGACCCAGCTCTGCCAGCCGAGCATCCACAGCATGAACAGCACGGCCAGCATCAGCGCCGTTCGCGCGAGCCAGTAGAGGAATACGTGCACAGCGCAACTCTAGCGCGGCGGCTACTCTCGTCCTATGCGCACCGCCCTGTTCACCCTCGCGTACGTTGGGCTCGCCGCGTACTGCATCTCCGACGCACTCCAGCACCGCGACCACGAGCCTTTCGGTCTCCCTAAGGTCCTGTGGGTGATCATCATCCTGTTGTTCCCGTACCTGGGCGCCGCAGCGTGGCTGATGCTGGTGTTCCGCACCCGCCAGGCGACCCCGCCGCGTCGGGACGTCGCGCCGGACGACGACCCGGAATACTTGACCTGGCTCCGCGAGCAGGAACGGCGCCGGAAGCTCGGGAACTAGCCGGCTACTCGCTCGCGTAGAGCCGTTCGATCCTCGGGCCGACGGTTGACACGTCGAAATCCCTGACGCGCCGCGCCTGTTCCGCGCGAATCGTGGCGCGAAGCCCGGCGTCGTCGATGAGACGCGCGAGGGCAGCGGCGAAGCCCGCCCGATCGCGGGGCCGCACGAGCGTGTCGGCTCCCTCGCCGAGCACGCTCCGGTAGCCCGGGTTGTCTCCGCCGACGACGACGTCCGAGCCGCTGGCCATCGCCTCGATGAGCACGATTCCGAAGCTCTCGCCGCCCATCGCGGGAAACACCGCGATGTCCGCCGCGGCGTAGAAGGCGGCCTTTTCTTCTTCGGCCACGAAGCCGGGCATCTCGACGACCGCGCCGAGGCGCGCCTCCTCGATCGCCTTCTCGACGTCCGCCGCCAGCGGACCTCGGCCGCCGATCGTCACGTGAATGCGCTCGCGCGTAGACGCGGGCAGGGCGCCGAGCGCCTCGACGAACTCGATCGCGCCCTTGCGGGCGACGAGCCGCCCCAGGAACGCGAGCCGCACCTCATCCGACCCCTCCCGAGCCGTCCGGCCCCGCGCGCCTTCGGCGGCCAGCGCATCGACGTCGATGGGTATGCCGATGACGATCGGGTCGATGCGGAACGCGCGACGCGCGAACTCCGCAGCGGGCGCGGATACCGCGCAGAAGCGGTCGAACAGCCGGAGGTTGCGGCGCAAGAGGACGCCGAGGGCCCGCGTGGCCAGCGCCGCCAGTCGGCCGTTGGGCAGGATATGGAACGTCCCGACGATGGTGACCGCCGCGCCTTGCAGGCGTCGGGCGGCTGCGACGAGACGCCCGGAGAACAGCGGCGAGTGGGGCGTCTGGACGTGGATGACGTCGAAGCGCTCGCGCTCGAGGAAGGCGCGAAGTGCGCGCCGTGAGACGGGGAGCGGGATCTTCAGGCCATTGCCGTTGAAGGTGACGTGAACGTTCCTCGCGAGCGAGTGGAGAGTCCCTTCCAGATCGTCGCGCGTCGCCTCCGAGCACACGTAGTGGACGTCGTGGCCCGCGGCGATGAGGTAGCGCCCGACGCTCAGGACGTACTGCTGCACGCCGTCCGGGCGGTCCAGGCTGTCGTCGAGGACGAGCGCGATCTTCATCGCGTCAGACCCCCGCGTACGAGTGGAGCCCCTGGAAGACCAGGTTGACCAGCGTGAAGTTGAGGATGATCGCGCCGAAGCCCACGAGCGCGAGGATCGACGCGCGCCGACCCTGCCACCCCTGCGTTGTGCGCGCGTGCAGGTACGCCGCGTAGATCACCCACACGACGAACGACCACGTCTCCTTGGGATCCCAGCCCCAGTACCTCCCCCAGGCGTGCTCCGCCCAGATCGCGCCGGCCATCACGGTAAAGGTCCAGAGGATGAAGCCGACGGCGTTGAGGCGGAAGGACAGCGCCTCGAGCGAGCGGGGTTCCGGTACGACGTCGAGCCGCCTCCACGCGCGTCTGCCGAAGAAGGAGGAGCCGCCGTCGCGGGCGGCGCGCGCGAGTTGGATGAGCGTCGCGAGGAACGCGACGGAGAATACGCCCGTGGCGATCGTTGCGACCGAGACGTGAATGGCAAGCCACGCGCTCTGGAGGGCCGGCTGGAGGGTGGTCGCTTCGCGATAAAGGACGGCGAGAGCGAGGCCGAGCGCGATGGTCGCGAGGCCGGTGACCGCGGGCCCCAGCCACACGGCGTCGCGGAGGCGTCGGATCACGACGTAGGCGGTGACGGCCGCGAGCGAGAAGGTGATGGTGAACTCGTACATCGTGGACCACGGAACGTGGCCCGCGTCGACGCCGCGCATGGCGACGCCGAGGAGGTGCAGGGCGAGGCCGACCGTGACCGACGCGCGGGCGATGCCCGACGCCCGGTCGGGCGCGGGGGCGTCCGCGCCCTTGTCCTTCGCGTCCGCGACCCGCGCGAGCCGGACGGAGGACGCGACCATAGCGATCGCGTACAGCGCGGCCGCGCCGTACAGCGACGCCACGCTCACGTTCTGGGGGTCCACGCTTCCTCCCGCTCGTCGGTGATCGCCGCAATGACGCGTCCGACCTCGGCGCGCAGGCCCTCGTCCTGACCCGGTCCGAGCGCCGCCGCGGTCACCACTGTAGTTCGGCCGCGCTCCTCCGCCACAACCCATACCCGGCGCTGTGACGCGAACAACGTCAGCGCGAGTCCCACGAGCGCGAGGATGGCCGAGGCGAGGAGCCACGGCAGCGTCGGGTCGGAACGCAGGTCGAACGCCACGAATCGCGGCAGCGCATCCCAGGTCACGGAGCCGAGCCCGTCCGGAAGGTCGACGGTCTCCCCGGGGGCGATGACGAAGATGTCGGGCGCCCCGGACGCGTCGCGCACCGGCGACAACCGGGTCTCGTCGAGCACGTAGACGTTCTGGGGGACGCCCGTGTCGAGGCCGAGGTCGCCCGTGTACACCTCGAACACAATCACCGGATTGAGCGGTCGCGGGGATAGTGAGACGACGCTGCCGGCGTTCGGCGCCGCGGTGGGCAGCAGCGTCGCGCGGATGCCGATCTGCGGGCCCGTCGTCACGTCCGGCACCTTGAGCACCCCTGTCGAGGTGTACGCCGCGTCCTTCGGGAGGAACGGCACCGGACCCGACAGGGCGACGGCACCCGTCGAGTCGCGCACGGTGATCGACGGCGCGTAGCCGTTGCCCTGGAGGTAGACGTTCGCGCCGCCGACGCCGAGGGGGTCGTTGACGCGGATCGTCACGTCGCGCGGGTCGCGGCCCGGCTCCGCGAGGGTGACGTCGGCGCGATAGTCGGTCGGCAGGCCCGCGGTCGAGTAGTCGGCATGGAAGGCATCGAGGGTCAGGGTGAACGGCTCGAGGCTCTCGGGCCGGAATCCTCGCCCCGCAGAGAAGGAGTCGTAGGAGACGACCGCGTTCGTGAACGTCCTTCCCTCGACGACGATCGCCTGCCCCCGGTAGGTGAAGACCGACCCGAGCGCCACGCACGCGAGCACGCCGACGAGGGCGATGTGGAACGCGAGGTTGCCCCATTCGCGCAGCCCGCCCGCTTCGGCGGCGAGCGCGACCTGGCGCTTGCCGCGGACCTCGCGGTCGTCGACGCGGATGCGGTACCCCGCCACGCGAGCGGCGACCCCCGACCACCCCGTGGTAGGCCTGAGCGCCGCCGACGCCCGGGCGACGGCGTCCTGCGCGTCCGCAACGCGCGCGTCAGCACGCACCTCGTACCGGGCGAGCGAGGTGGGAGCAGCGGACGGAGGCCGTCGGATGGCACGGGCGTAGGTGATCGTGCGCGGGATGATGCAGCCGATGAGCGAGGCGAAGAGCAGGAGGTAGATCGCGGTGAACCACGCCGAGCCGTACACATCGAAGAACCCGAGCCGGTCGAGCCACGGCCCGGCCGTCGCGTGGTCCGCGAGGTACCGGACGACGGACGCCGGGTTGCGCGGGCGCTGCGGCAGGATTGACCCGGGTATCGCGGCGGCCCCGAGCAGCAGGAGCAGGATGAGGGCGACGCGCATCGATGTCACCTGGCGCCACATCCACCGGAGCCACCCGCGCCAGCCCAGCCGCGGCGCATCCGGCACGGCGTAGTTGTCGATCCTCATCCGACGCGCCATCACACCGCCACCCAGTACCCGTCGATCCACCCCTGCACGACGGACGTGAGGCCCTGCCACGCACCGGTGACCAGTAGCAGGCCGAGGACGACGAGAAGGCCGCCGCCGATGCGCATCAGGGCGAGTCGGTGGCGCCGGAGCCATCGGAGGAGAGCCGTCGAGCGCTCCATCAGCGCGGCGACGACGACGAAGGGCAGCCCGAGCCCGAGGGAGTACGCCGACGCGAGGACGGCTCCGCGCGCGAGCGTGGCGTCGTCGAGGGCGAGGGTCGTCACCGCGGCCAGCGTCGGTCCGATGCACGGGGTCCACCCGAGCCCGAAGGCCGCGCCGAGAAGGGGCGCTCCCCAGAGCCCGGCGCGCGGACTGATGTGCAGGCGCCGCTCGGCCTGGAGGAACGGCACGGCCCCCATGAACGCGAGCCCGAGGAGGATCACCACGACCCCGAGGATCCGCATCAGGACGTCGGTGTGTCCCGCGAGCGCGGCCCCCGCGGCCGAGGCCCCCATGAGCAGTACGACGAACACGACGGCGAAGCCCAGAACGAAGAGCAGCGCGCCGACGATGAGTCGCGGTCGCGAGCGCGGCCGCGCCCCCGCGTCCGCCCCGGCCATCCCCGTCACGTAGGCGAGGTAGCTCGGCACGAGCGGGACGACGCACGGCGACGCGAAGGAGACGAGGCCCGCGACGAAAGCGACGCCGAGCGCCGCGAGGAGCGACCCCGAGAGCGCGGTCGAGGCGAACGACGCGGGAAGCGCGGCGATCACGTCGCGCCCATCGCCTCGTCGACGAGGGCCGCGAGGGTGGAGGGCTCGGCTCGGCCGATGATCCGCGCGGCGACGCGTCCCTCGGGGTCGAGGACGAGGGTCGTCGGGACGGCGTTGAGGGCGACGAGGCCCTGGAGCGCGGCGATCGCGCGCCCGTCGGCGTCGTCGATCGACGGATAGACGAGCCCGAAGGTGCGATCGAAGGCGAGAGCCGTGCCGGCGTCGTCCCGGCCGTTGACGCCGATCACCTGGATGTCGTCGCGCGCGTCGAGCGCCGCGAGGTCGGGCGCCTCGGCGCGGCACGGCGGGCACGCGGCGTACCACGTGTTGATGAGCACGACCTGGCCGCGGTAGTCCTCGACGTCGACCGACCCGCCGTCGAACGTCGTGCCCGAAAGTTCGACGGGGTCTCCTCGTTCGCCGACGTCCCACGTCGTGACGGTGCCGTCGCCGGACACGTAGCCGGTATCGACAGTCCCGCTGCCGGCCACGCAGCCGGCGAGCGACAGCGCGAGGGCGAGGACCGCCGCAGCGCGGAGTCTCACCGGGGAACCTCGATGCCGGCGGCGGGGTTCGCGTACCCTGCGAACGCGATTCGGCCGTCCTCCACCGCGACGCTCGTCACGGAGGCGAGCGCACACTCGCGGCGCGACGGGTTGTGCGCGAGGCGGCGCCCCTCGGCGGCCAAGCGGGTCACCCAGATCGGCAGCTGGTGGCTGACGATCACGGTGTCGCGCACCGGCTCGGCGGCGGCCGCGTCGAGAATGGCCGCGGCCATGCGGTCGCGCTGCTCCGCGTACGGCTCGCCCCAGGACGGGCGCCACGGGTTGCGGAGGCGCCACAGGAGCCGGGGGTCGAGTAGCAGGCGTGCGATCGGCCGGATCCGCCTGCCCTCCCAGACGTTCCCCGCCTCGATCACGCGGTCGTCGGTGTCGGTTCCGAGGCCGAGCGCGTCGCCGATGACCCCTGCCGTCTGCTGCGCCCGGAGGAGCGGAGACGAGACGAGCCTCCCGTAGTCGCCGCCTCGCGACGCCAGGTGCGCGGCGGTCGCGGCGGCCATCGCCTCGCCCGCGTCGGACAGCCGGAAGTCGGGAAGCCGTCCGTAGAGGACCTGGTCGGGGTTGTGGACGTGGCCGTGACGGACGAGGTGGACGACGGGCATGGGTCTAGTCTCCCCCAAGCGCGGCACGGAGCCGACCCGCGTCCACCTGCCAGAAATCGCGCCGAACCCCGTCGACGAGGACGACGGGAACGAAGTCGCCGTGCTCGGCCCGAAGCGCGTCGTCCGCGTCGACGTCGAGCTCCTCGAAAACGACGCCCGCCTCGTCGCACACGGATGCGACCACGACGCGCGCCTCGTCGCACAGATGGCAGGCGGCTCGGGTGATGAGGACGACGCGCGGCGACATGGGGCGACCCTACGTCACGACCCCCGGAGGCGTCTCTGTAGGGTGGACCCGTGACGCCGACGGACGCCGTGCGGGCGGAGGACGAACGACGAGGGATCGTCGCGTTCTTCGACGTCGACAACACCATCATCCGGGGGGCGAGCGCGTACCACATCGCGCGAGGCTTGCGCCGTCGCGGGTTCTTCACCCGGCGCGACGTCCTGAGCTTCGCGTGGGAGCAGGCGAAGTACCTGATCTTCGGCGAGAGCGCCCGGCAGATGAACGAGGTACGCGACGAGGCGCTCTCGATCATCAAGGGGTGGAGCGTCGCGGAGATGACGTCGATCGCCGAGGACGTCTACGACGAGGTCCTCGCCCTGCGCATCTTCCCCGGTACCAAGAAGCTCCTCGACCGCCACCTGAGCAAGGGGCACGAAGTGTGGCTCGTCACCGCGTCCCCGGTCGAGGTCGGGAGGATGATCGCGAGGCGTCTCGGCGCGACGGGCGCGCTCGGAACCATCGCGGAGCACCAGCGCGGCCACTACACCGGCGCGCTCGTCGGCGACCTCATGCATGGAGAGAACAAGGCGCGCGCAGTGCGCAAGCTCGCCAAGGAGCGCGGGCTCGACCTCACGCACTCGTACGGGTACGGGGACTCGCTCAACGACGTTCCCTTGCTCGAGACCGTCGGCAATCCCTGCGCGATCAATCCGGACATCCGGCTGCGTCGGTACGCGAGGCGTCGCGGGTGGGATCTGCGCGACTTCCGGGGACGCAAGGGCAACGGCAGGCGAAGCATCGTCGCGCGCACGAGCGCGGGGGCGCTGTGGGTGTTCCTCGCGGTGCTGAGGGGACTGAAGCGCACGCTCGTCGGAGCGCTTCGGCGGCTGTTCCGGCGGCGATAGCGCCGGGCGGACGGGGTCCCTACTTCTTGTTGCGGCGCTGGTGGCGCGTCTTGCGAAGGAGCTTGCGGTGCTTCTTCTTCGACATGCGCTTGCGGCGCTTCTTGATGACGGAACCCACGGGACCTCAATCTTCAGGCTGGATGACTGACTCGCTCACCGGGTTCGGCGAGGGCCGGTCCCGGGAGACGGGACCCTAGCCTACCGCGCCCGCGGCGCGCCCGTCGTCCTCGGCAGGGTAGCCGCCCGCGAGGGCGGCGTTCTCCATGAAGATGTCGACCGCTTGCTGGGGAACACGGAACGAACGCCCGAAGCGCACCGCGGGAAGGTCGCCCGCGTGCACCCAGCGATACACGGTCATGCGCGACACCCGCAGCATGTCGGCGACCTCCGCGACCGTGAGGAAGGTCGTACGGGGCACGGCGCCGTCTGCCATGTCTGTTTCACCCCTTCGATGACGTTCACCCACGATATCGGCCGAACGTGTTCCCCACTGTAGGGGCTGTTGTGACAGAAGTGAAGGGCACGAAGGGGGCGGGGTGGCGCACATCACCCCGCCGAACAGGTGGCACAGTAGGACGTGGGCGCGCCTGCGCCGTGGAGGAGTGGCATGGAGAGACTTCGTCGCGCGCGCGCCGCCGCGAGCGAACTCTTCGACCGCGTCGCCCTGCACTCACCCGCGCGGCTCGCGATCGGCGCGTTCGGGCTTGTCGTCGCGGCGGTCACCGCGCTACTCGAGCTCCCCGTCAGCACCGCGTCCGGAGTCCGCGCCCCGTTCGTGGACGCGCTGTTCACGGCGACGTCCGCCGTGTGCGTCACGGGACTGACCACGGTCAACACGGGCACGTACTGGTCGGTCACCGGACAGGCCATCATCATCGTCGCGATCGCCATCGGCGGCCTTGGAATCATGACGATCGCGTCGGTTCTCGGCCTCGCCGTCTCGCGCCGCCTGGGCCTGACCCAACGCATCCTCGCAGCGGGCGAGAGCCGCGCCTCAGGGCTCGGCGAGGTCCGGTCGATGCTCCGCACCATCGTCGTCATCTCGGTGATCGTCGAGGTGGGTATCGCCGGCGTCCTCTTCCCCCGGCTGCTCCACCACGGCTTCAGCGTCAAGCACGCGGCGTGGCATTCGATCTTCTACGGAATCTCCTCGTTCAACAACGCGGGCTTCGTGCCGACGGAAAACGGCATCGCCCCGTTCGCGAACGACGTGTGGGTGCGCGCGCCGATCGCGCTCGGCGTGTTCATCGGGGCGCTCGGCTTCCCCGTCTACCTCAACCTCGTCCGCCACTGGCGCCGCCCGCGCGAGTGGTCTCTTCACACGAAGCTGACGATCCTCATGGTCGTCGTCCTCACGGGTATCTCGACGATCGCCGTCGGAGTCCTCGAGTGGAACAACCCCAAGACCCTCGGCCAGCACAGCGTCGGCACCCGGCTGTCCGAGGTGTTCTTCATCGGGATCAACCAGAGATCCGGCGGCTTCGCGGCCGTCCAGCACTCCGGCATGCACGAGCACACCTGGCTCGTCGAGGACGTGCTGATGTTCATCGGCGGCGGTTCAGGGGGCACGGCCGGAGGCATCCGCGTCACGACGTTCGCGGTGCTCGTGCTCGCCCTCGTCGCCGAGGTGCGCGGACGCCGCGACGTCGAGGTATTCGGCAAGCGGATCGGCACGGCGGTGGTTCGCGTCGCGCTCTCCGTCACCCTGATCAGCCTGTTCATCGTCCTGCTCGGCGCCGGCATCGTCACGGCGCAGACGGGGATGCGGCTCGACCAGGTGCTCTTCGAGGTGGTCTCCGCGTACGCGACGTGCGGGCTGTCCACCGGCATTACGCCGTTCTTACCCGCCTCGGCGAAGGTCACCATCACTATCCTGATGTTTGTCGGCCGCCTCGGGAGCGTCACGCTCGCGGCAGCCCTCGCGCTCAACCGTCAGCGGCGCGTCATCCGGTACCCGTCAGAAAGGCCGATCATTGGCTAACAACGACACCGCGAACAGCGTCCTGGTCATCGGGCTCGGCCGCTTCGGCTCGGCGCTCGCCGACACGCTCGACAACCTCGACATCGAGGTGCTCGCCGTCGAGCGCGACCCCGACCTCGTCGAACGATGGTCGTCGCGCCTGCCCGTCGTCGAGGCGGACGCCTCGGACCCCCGCGCGCTCGAGCAGATCGGGGCGAAGGACTTCCACTCCGCCGTCGTCGGCGTCGGCACGTCCCTCGAGGCGTCCGTGCTCATCACGGGCAACCTCGTCGACATCGCCATCCCGGAGATCTGGGCGAAGTCCATCAGTGCCGAGCACGCCCGCATCCTGACCCGCATCGGCGCGCACCACGTCGTGCTCCCCGAGACCGATTCCGGGCGTCGGGTTGCGCACATCGTCGGCGGCCGCATGCTCGACTACATCGAGGTCGAGGACGGCTTCACCGTCGTCAAGATGCGGCCCCCGCAGGAGACCCACGGGTTCACGCTCGAGCAGCTCGACCTGCCGGACAAGTACGGCGTCCGGGTCATCGGCGTGAAGTCGCCGGGCGTCGAGTTCGAGTACGCAACGCCCCAGACGCGCATCCACAAGGACGACCTGCTCGTGGTCGCAGGCGACAGCGAGTTGCTCGATCGCCTGGCGCAGCGGCCCTGACGGACCCCGTTCGACCGAGCGGCGAGATCGGATCCCCACCAGACGCCCGCTCACCCGGCGGCCGAGCGGGCGCGTCGGTACATTGGAGGCGTGGATTCGAACGTCGGCGACACCCCCGATCCCTTCGGCCCGCCGCCGATCGTCTCCGCCCCCGTTTCCCCGGGTCGCTCCCGCTCGCGGAAGATCGCGATCATCGCGGCGATCGTCGCCGGAAGCGCCCTCGTCGTCGGGCTACTCGTCGTCGGGACACTACGACTGATCGATCGTCGCGAGTCCGCCTTCGAGGAGGGCCGCGAGTTCACGTCCTCGGACGGCACCTTCACCATGACGCTTCCGGCGGGATGGATCGACGAAACCGATCGATATCGCTCCTCGTTCCTCGAACGGCACGGCGAGGAGAGCTCGATCGAGGGCCTCGCGATCGCCGACAACCTCCCGTTCGAGTTGAGCGACAACTTCGTGTCGATGTCGGGACACCCGGTGACATTCTCCGGCGCTGACGCCACGACGATCGGTTCGGGGGACCTCGACGACTGGCGCGAACGCTTCGATGACTATGACGAGTTGCCGCACGAGACCTTGACGACGGTCGCGGGCGACGAGGTATGGATGGGAACGCTCCGCGGTACGACGGACGGGGAGGAATGGGAGATCGTCGTGGCGACCGTCGTCGGCGAGCAGTCGCTGGCGCGATTCGACTTGGAACTCCGCCCGCCGTACTACGACGCGGCCGACGACTTCCGCGAGGCGCTCAAGACGATCGTGTTCGCGCCCGCTCCCGCGGCCGCGCCGATCGACGACGCCTTCGCACCGTCGGCCGACGGGAGGACGTACTCCTCAGAAGGACGCGCGTCGATGGTGATTCCCGACGATTGGGAGCACCTGGCCTTCGCTGCGGATCGCGACGCCTTCTCCGCAGAGATCGATTTCGACTACCTCGGGTTGTGGACGGTCGTCGACGACGGCGACACGTACCCGCCCAGCGTGTCGATCGTCCTCGATGATCGGCCCGACTCTTCGGTCACGCTGATGGACGAGGTTCGCGATCGCTACCCGGAGATCGGTGGCTCCGAAACCGACGAGGGCGGCGTCGTCTACACGGTCGAGGCGATCACGCCGTGGTCGGCCGACGGCGCCGACGAGGCGGTGTACATCGACATACGAACGGACTACTCGGCGTCCGGCGTGGGATCGTCCGTGAACTCCATCCGCGAACGTCGCTGCTACGCGCTCGCCTCCGGTACGAGCGAGATGGTGGCATGCATCGACGCCGCTCCGGATTCTCTCGAGACCGCCGCCCCGATCGTCGAGGACGCGCTCCAGACCGTGCGGTTCGAGGACTAGATCGCCGCCTTCGCCGGCGATGTCGCCCCGAATCGCGCGGCCCACCAGCGCACGGGAACGTAACGGGCGAGCTTCATCAATGCGGCCATCCGCCACGGGAAGACGATCTCGAGGCGCCCGCGCTCGATCCCCCGCACGATCGATGCGGCGGCCCGGTCGACGTCGATCAGGAACGGCATCGGGAAGTCGTTCACCTCGGTGAGTTCCGTCTTCACGAAGCCGGGCGCCACCGTCGTCACGCGAACTCCCCTCGTCCAGAGCGACGCCCGGAGAGATTCGAGGAGCGCGATCAGCGCGGCCTTGGTCGAACCGTAGGCCTCGGCGCCGGGGAAGCCTCGGAAACCGGCGACCGACGCGACGCCGACGACGTGACCGCGGCCGTTCTCGACCATCGCCGGGAGGGTGGTAGCCAGCAGGTTGTTGAAGCCGAGGACGTTCACCTCGTAGTGACGCGCGAAGGAGTGCGCGTCCCAGCGGACCGCGTCGCTCTTCTCCCAGTACGCAGCACACCACACGATCGTGTCGATGCCCCCGAGCGCTTGTGCGACCGTCGTCGCCGCGCGGCGCATCTCTGCGGCGTCGGTCACGTCGACCGGGACGACCGCCATCCGGTCGCCCGCCACCTCCTCGAGGAGCGCGCCCCGGCGCCCGCTGATCGCGACCGAGGCTCCGCGGTCCGCCATCAGGCGAGCGGTCGCCGCGCCGATGCCGCTTGAGGCGCCCACGAACCACACCCTTTGCCCGCGAAGGTCGCGCGACCAGTGCCTCATGCCGCCCCCTCGCGCTCGAACCGGAACTGCGCGACATCGAGGTAGTCCGTGGCGAATCCCGCCTCGCTGTACGAGAGGTAGAACTCCCAGATCCGACGGAAACGCGGCTCGAACCCCAACGCCTCGATCGCGTCCCAATGCGCGAGGAAGGTCGATCGCCAGCGGCGAAGGGTCTCCGCGTAGTGGTGGCCGAAGTGTTGCCGGTCCGTGATGCGCAGCGACGTCCGGGCCGTGCATTTCTCGATCGCCTTGACCGAGGGGATGATGCCTCCCGGGAAGATGTGCTTCTGAATCCAACTGAGCGACCGACGCGTCACCCGATAGCGCGCGTGCGACATCAGGATCGCCTGCACCACGGCCACGCCGCCGGGCGCGAGGAGGCGGTCGATCGCGTCGAAGTAGGTCTGCCAGTACTCGTCGCCGACGGCCTCGATCATCTCGATGCTGACCACGGCGTCGTACTCGCCCTCGACCTCGCGGTAGTCCTGGATCCGGATGTCGATGCGGTCCGCGACCCCCGCGGCCTCCGCGCGCTCCGACGCGAGGGCGGCCTGCTCGACGGACAGCGTCACGGTCGTCACGGTCGCGCCGCGCTGCGCGGCGCGGATCGCGAGCGTCCCCCACCCCGTCCCGATCTCGAGGAGCCGCGTGCCCGTGCCGACCCGGGCGCGGTCGAGTGCGGCGTCGACCTTGCGTTCCTGCGCCTCCTGGAGCGTCTGCTCCTCCCACGGCCGCTCGTCGTCGAACAGCGCGGAACTGTACGTGAGCGACGGGTCGAGGAACTGCGCGAACAGGTCGTTGCTGAGGTCGTAGTGCGCCTCGATGTTCTTCTTCGCTCCGGTGAGGGAGTTGCGCATCGCGCGCGGGACCCGCTGCTCCGCGAACGCGCTGATCCGCTGCACCCACATCGGTACGGCGTGGTCGATGACGCGCGCGAACGGGTACATCGCGACCGACAGGTCGGTGCCCTCCCCGGGCCGCCAGTCGCCCTCGATGTACGCGTCGCCGAACCCGATCTTCGGCTCGTGGCCCACGCGCCGGAAGAACGCGTCGGCGTCCACCAGGTCGATGCGCGGCGCGTCGTCCCCGCCGCCGCCCATGACCCTGCCGTCGTCGAGCACGACGCGAGCGTCGACCTTCGGCAGCACGATTCGCGCGACCTTCTTCGCGACGAATCCGTGGAGGCACGGGCGACGGGAGTCGCCGTTCATGCAGCGGGGGTGATTGGTGGCGCTCATCGGACGGCCTCCTTCGGGTGGGGCGAGCGAGGGTACGTGGGGAGTCGACGCGCCCACAGCACGAGGGCGTGGACGCGAATCAGGAGCGTGGTGAGGTGGGGCATGAATCCGTGGGTGGCGATCACGCCGGCGACGGTGCGGGGCGTGGCGGCGCGGGCTGCCCCCCCGACGGTCGCGTCGATGACGCGCTGACCGTCGCGCTCGAGCCGGACGCCCACGATGAGGTCGCGGGACGTCACGCGCAGCCGCATCTCATAGGTGCCTCGCATGTCGTTGAACGGCGACACGTAGAAACTCTTTTCCACGCTAGCGCGGGCGGCCTCCTCCGGGGAGAGCACGTACGCGTGGCGCTCGCGGTACGTGTTGTGGACCTCGACGATGGCGGCGCGCAGCGTTCCGTCCGCGCGGACGATCCAGAACGCGGAGAGCGAGTCGAAGGCATACCCCAGCATGCGGGCGTGGGCGAGCATCAGCACCCGGTCCGTGTCCTCCATCTCGACCCCGCGACCCCGGAGGAAGCGTTCGACGTCGCCGCGGATCCCGCCCCCGAGGCGCGCGCCGTCGAGGTGGTCCCGAGGGTCGAAGCGCGCGATCCATCGGAGGCCGCGGGGCAGCTGTGGCAGGCGGTCGACGTCGACGAGCCAGTGGTAGTGGCGGTACGAGAACGAGTGGTACTTCGGGCGATGGCGCGTGTGGGCGACGCGCCCGACGATCAACGCGGGAACGGCCGGGGCCTCGAAGGCGACCCCTACCATCGCGCCCCCACGTGATCGCCGGATTCCGAACGACGCCCGCGCTGCCATTCGGCCTCGAGCCGCGCCGCCGCCTCGACGCCGGAACGGCATCCGTCCTCGTGGAAACCCCAGCCGAGGTGCGCGCCCGCGAACGCGAGGGACGGGCCGCCTGCCTCCCGAAGGCGCGACGCCGCGTCGACGGCCTCGTGCGTGAAGATCGGGTGGCGATAGGTCATCTTCGCGATGACCGCGTCCTCGTCCACCCGGTCGCCCGGGTTGAGGGTGACCGACAGGTTGTCCGGGACGTCGACGCGATGCAGGTTGTTCATCCAGTAGCTCACCAGCACGCGCTCGGCGCCCTCGTCGCAGCTCCGCATCCGGTAGTTCCACGATCCGCGCGCGGCGGGGACCTCCGGCAGGACCGACTCGTCCCGGTGGAGGTAGGTGAGGTTCTCGGAGTAGCCGACCGATGCGAGGTCGGCGCGCTCCTCGTCCGTCGCGTCGGCGAGCATCGCGAGCGCGTCGTCCGCATGGGTCGCGATGACGGCCTGGTCGAACTCCGCGGTCGTCCCATCCGCGACCGTTACCTCGACGCCGCGGGGCGTGCGACGCACGGACGTCACCGCGCTGTCGGTGCGGACGTCGTCGAGCGCGGCGAGGAGCTTCTCCACGTATACGCGCGAGCCGCCGACGACGGTGCGCCACTGGGGGGCACCGAACAGCCTCAGTAGGCCGTGGTGGTCGAGGAAGGCGAAGAGGTGGCGCGCGGGATAGTTGCGGGTGTCCTCGTCGCCCGAGGACCAGACGCACGAGACGAGCGGGACGGCGAAGTGGCGGATGAAGTACTCGGAGAACCGCCCCTCGTCCAGGAACTCGCCCCACGTCTGGCGGTTGTCCTCGCGGGCGAGGGCGCGGCGCGCCCGGCGGTGGAAGCGGGGGACCTCGGTCAGCATGCGCAGGAATCGCAGGCTGAAGAGGCGACGCGGCTGCGCGAAGATTCCCCGGATGCCGCGGGAGCCGACGTACGAGAGGCCGCACCCCTCGCAGGTCACGCTCATGCTCATCTCCGTGTCCTGGGTGGGGACGTCGAGCTCGCGGAAGATGCGGAGGAGGTGGGGGTAGGTCCGCTCGTTGTGGACGATGAACCCCGAGTCGATCGCGACGCCCGTCCCGTCGGTAAGGCGCACGTCGTGGGTGTGCGCGTGGCCGCCGAATCGGCGGTCGGCCTCGAAGAGGGTGACGCGGTGGGTCGCGCCCAGCGTGTAGGCGGCCGCGAGTCCGGAGATCCCGGACCCGATGACGGCGACGGTCGGCGTGGTGGACATGAGCACTCCCTGGTGAGTCGAACAAACGTTAGACACGTACGTTAGACATTCCCTGGACAGAATGTCAAGGGTTTGTCTAAGATGAGGGTGTTCACTATCGTTCGACAGGGAGCCCATGATGAAACTCGAGATACGCGTGCCCACGACCGCGGACCCGTCCGCGGTCTTCGCTTACCTCTCCGATTTCACGACGACGACGGAGTGGGACCCGGGCTCGGTCGAGACGACCCGCGAGTCCGGGCACGGAGGCGTCGGGACCGTCTATCGCAATCGATCGACGTTCGCCGGACGTACGAGCGAGCTCACGTATACGGTGATCGAGCGCGACGAGCCGCGCCGGATCCGGCTTCGCGGCGCGAACGAGACCGTCACCGCGATCGACACCATCACCGTCGACGCCTCCGAATCTCCCACCGTCGTCCACTACGAGGCCGACTTCACCTTCCGCGGGGTCGCGAAACTCGCCCGCCCGTTCCTCGGCCGCGCCTTCGCGAAGCTGCGCGACGACGCCGAGCGTGGCCTGCGCGAGGCGCTCGCGCGCCTCGAGAAGTAGGGCCTCTTATCGCATGTACACCATCAAGCGCGCGGCCGAGCTCACGGCGATCCCCGTCGCGACCCTGCGCGCGTGGGAGAAGCGGTACGGGGTCGTCAGCCCGACGCGTTCCGACAACGGCTACCGCGTATACAGCGAGGAGGATCTCGACCGCCTGCGCGCCATGAACGCGCTCGTCGCGGACGGGTGGACGCCCGCCCAGGCGGCGACCAAGGTCGCGCGCGACGGCGGCGCTGGGCCGATCGCCCCCGTACCCGCGGGGCGGGTCGTCGCGGCACCCGTCCCCGCCGAGCCCGCGGCGTCCGGTCCCCTGCCGCCCGCCCCCGACGTTTCCCGGCCGCCCGTGGAACGGCTTCCCGCGGAGCCCGCCCATCGGGCTCCCGCCGTCGTCCCGGCGGATATCGAGGAGTTCCTCGACGCGGCGGAGCACATGGACGCGGAGCGGCTTACCGCGATCCTGAGCGACCGGTTCATGCGTGCCCCGTTCGAGACGATCGTCGACGAGTGGTTGCTGCCGACGCTGCGATCGCTGCTCGAGGCGTCGAGCCGGGGCCGCATCTCCGCGATGGCGGAGAACCTCGCGACCCACACGGTGATGAGGCGGGTCGCGATGGCGTTCGAGACCACCCCGCCTCACGAGAACGGTCCGCGGATCGTCGTGGGGCTCGCACCGGGATCGCGGCACGAGCTCGGCTCGCTGTCGATCGCGACGACGGCTCGGCGCGCCGGCCTGTCCGTGACCTACCTCGGCCGCGACCTGACCTACGAGAGCTGGATCGAGGCGGTCGACGCGCGTCAGCCCGCCGCCGTCGTCCTGATGGTGGTCGAGTCGAAGGATGCACCGGCCGTCGCGGAGGTGCTCCACGAACTGCGCGAGAGCCATCCCGGCCTCCGCACGATCGTCGCCGGCCGGTTCACGCACCTCGTCCCGGACCCCGTCGAGCGTTTCGGCCCCAAACTGGGCGCCGACACGAAGGCCCTCGCCGAGCAGCTCCTCGCCGCGCGATCGTAGGAAACGCCTCCTCCCGTCGGCCCGGGTCACGGGGAAGCGACGAACGCGTAACGGTTGCCCCCAACGGTCGCGCCCTCCCAGGCGTCTCCCTACTATGAACACCATGACGATACGCACCCCGGCGGTCCCGCGACGCGCCCTCCGCGGCGCCTTCATCGCCTCCCTCGTGGCCGTCGCCGCAGTGCTGACGGGTTGCTCCTCGTCGTCCGACGCCGCGTACCAGGACACCTACGGCGACGCGGGCTACGCTGGCGACCCGGGCGCGCCGGTGGCGGACGGCGGCGACGCCTCCCGCGAGTTGACCTCCGACAAGTCGACGACCGTTCAGAACGCGCTGGACGCCGACCGCTCCGTGATCATCACGGGCTCCATGTACATGACGGTCGAGGACCCGATCGTCGCGGCCGACCGCGCCGGGGCCATCGTCCGCGGCGCGGGTGGGCGCATCGACGCCCGCCGCGAGACCGCGCCGGACGAGCACTACGGAGGTTCCGCCGCCCTTACGCTGCGTATCCCCTCCGACCGGCTCGACGGGGTGATCGAGGACCTGCGCGACCTCGGCACGGTGGACCAATTCACCACCGACTCCTACGACGTCACGACCCAGGTGACGGACCTCGAGGCCCAGATCTCCACGCTGAAGGCCTCGACCGGGCGCATCGAGGCGTTGCTGGCGCAGGCCAAGGACATCTCCGACATCATCACGCTCGAAAACGAGCTCGACCGTCGTCAGGCGCAACTCGAGAGCCTCGAGGCTCGCCAGCGCGGCCTCGACGACCAGGTCTCGATGTCCACGATCGACCTCTCGCTCACCACCGAGCCGGTCGTCGTCATCATCGAAGAGGAGGAGCCTCAGACGTTCTGGGGCGCCCTGCAGTCCGGATGGGACGCGCTCGTCGGTTTCCTCTCGGGTGTGCTCATCGTGCTCGGCGTCTTGCTGCCGTGGCTCGCGTTGATCGCGATCATCGGAGTGCCGATACTCCTCGTGGTCCGCGCCCGACAGGCCCGCGAGTCCGCTGCCGCACAGGCCTCGTCCGCGAAGCCGACCACGACGCGGGCGACGACGAAGAAGGCCTAACCCCGCGAGGAATCGCCTTCGCGAACCACCACGCGAAAAGGGCGAGCCCGCATCGGACGAGTTCACCAGTCCGAGCGGGCCCGCCCTTCTGCGGGGTCCAGCCAATTTAGACCGTCGCGGTCACCTCCACGGTCGCGCCCGCTGGCGCGTACGGAACCGTGTTGCCCTCGATCGACTCCCCATCGACCATGAGCTTCGCGCCCTTCCCACCGGAGTTCTTGACAGAGATGACGTACGTCGCGCCGCGGATCTGACGTCGCACCGTGAAATCGGAGACCTCCGCGCCGATGCACGGGTCGATGACGAGTCCGTCCCAATCCGGCCGGACGCCGAGCAGGTACTGCGAGACGGCGACGAAGTTCCACGAGGCCGTGCCTGTGAGCCACGAGTTCTTCGCTTCGCCGTGGCGGACGGCCTCCTTGCCTGCGATCATCTGCGCGTACACGTACGGCTCGAGCCGGTGAACCTCGGAGATCTCCTCGCGGTATGCGGGGCTGATCTGCTTGTAGTACTCCCAGGCGCGTTCGGACCGGCCGACGATCGTCTCGGCGATGATGACCCACGGGTTGTTGTGGCAGAAGATGCCGCCGTTCTCCTTGTAGCCCGGCGGGTACGTCGAGACCTCGCCGTACGCGACGTTGTACGTCGTGAATGCCGGGTGGAGCAGCACCATCCCGTGGGGGGTGTTCAGGTGCTCGCGGGCCGAGTCGAGCGCGGCAATCGCCTTGCCGTCGTCGAGGCCCACGCCGCCCATGACGCAGAAGCCCTGCGGCTCAATCCAGATCTGGCCCTCGTCGCTCTCGTGCGAGCCGACCTTGTTCCCGAAGAAGTCGTACGCGCGCAGGAACCACTCGCCGTCCCAGCCGTGCTCCGCGACCGTCGCGCGCATGTCCGCCACCGCCTTGTCGGCGCGGTCCGCCTCCGCGTCGTCCCCGCGCCGTCGCGCGAGCGCGGCGTACTCGGGGCCGATGGCGCAGAACATCGCGGCGATGAACACCGATTCGGCGACCCCACCAGACTTGTTCTCGGTGGTCTGGAAGGACTCGCCCGGCGTCGTCGAGAAGCAGTTGAGATTGAGGCAGTCGTTCCAGTCCGCCCGGCCGATCAGCGGGAGGCCGTGGGGGCCGGAATTGTCGAGCGGGAAGTCGAACGAACGCCGAAGGTGCTCCATGAGCGGCCGCGCGCGCGACTCGTCGTTGTCGAACGGGACCATCTCGTCGAGGATCGCGTAGTCGCCCGTCTCCTTGACGTACGCGGCCACGCCGAGGATCAGCCAGAGCGGATCGTCGTTGAAGCCGGAGCCGAGGGCATGATTGCCGCGCTTCGTGAGCGGCTGGTACTGGTGGTACGCGCTCCCATCCTCGAACTGCGTCGAGGCGATGTCGATGATCCGCTCGCGCGCGCGCTCAGGGACGAGGTGGACGAAGCCGAGGAGGTCCTGGTTCGAGTCGCGGAATCCCATCCCGCGGCCGATCCCCGTCTCGAAGTACGACGCCGAGCGCGACATGTTGTAGGTCACCATGCACTGGTATTGGTTCCACGTGTTGACCATGCGATTGAGCCGGGGATCGCCGGATTCGACGGAGTACGACCCGAGCAGGTCGTCCCAGTACGCGTTGAGTTTCGCGAACTCCGCCTCCGTCGCCTCGGCGCTGGCGAAGCGCTCCAGAACCGCCTTGGCGCCCGTCTTGTTGACGACGCCCGGCGCCTCCCACTTGTCGTCGTCGGCGTTCTCGGCGTACCCGAGGACGAAAGTCAGGCTCGTCGACTCCCCCGGAGCGAGCTCGACCTTCACGTGATGCGAGGCGCACGGGTACCAGCCCGAGGCGATCGAGCCCGTCGACTCGCCCGCGTGCGGCACGGCCGCCTCGTGGAATCCGTTGCCGTACCCGAGGAAAGTGTCGCGGTCCGTGTCGAACCCCGCGACGGGGGCGTTCACGCCGTAGAACGCGAAGTGGTTCCGACGCTCGCGGTACTCCGTCGTGTGGTAGATCACGCCGTCCTCGACTTCGACCTCGCCGAGCGACAGGTTGCGCTGGTAGTTCGTCTGGTCGTCCTCCGCGTTCCACAGGTTGAACTCGACGAAGCTGAAGAGCGAGAACGACTTGGCTGCGGTCGTCGTGTTGGTCAACGTGACGTGGTGGATCTCCGCGTTCGTGTCGACCGGGACGAAGAGGAGGACGGAGGCGCGCACCCCGCCGCGTTCTCCCGTGATGCGCGTGTATCCCATGCCGTGGCGCGTCTCGAACGAGTCGAGCTCGGCCTTGTACGGGCGGTACGACGGGCTCCACACGTCGCCGCCGTCGTTGATGGAGAAGAATCGACCGCCGTCGTCGACCGGCGTGTTGTTGTAGCGGTAGCGCGTCAGCCGGCGCATCTTCGCGTCGCGGTAGAAGCAGTACCCGCCGCCCGTGTGCGAGACAAGGCCGAAGAACTCCTGGGATCCGAGGTAGTTGATCCAAGGAAACGGCGTATGGGGCGTGGAAATCACGTACTCGCGGGCCGCGTCGTCGAAGTGTCCGAACTTCATTGTTGAGGCGCCTTCCGGGGGGTGAGCCGACTTGCCGGGTACAGCCTACCCTCAATCGTGGGAGCGCTCTCTCGGAATTCGAAAACGCCCGCCAAATCGGCCGAAACGACGCTTTCGCAAGCGCTTTCCGCGGACCGCCTCGCGGTCGCCCACGCTCGTTTCCGTCGGCGCCGAACCCGCATTCACCCCCGTGGCGTTGGCGACGGGTAACGTAGCCCCATGCTTCTATCCGACCGCGACATCCGCGCGGAACTCGAGTCCGGTCGCGTGGTCCTCACGCCGTACGACCCCGGCATGATCCAGCCGTCCTCGATCGACGTGCGCCTCGACAAGTACTTCCGGGTGTTCGACAACCACAAGTACGCGGCGATCGACCCCGCCGTTGAGCAGGACGAGTTGACTCGGCTCGTCGAAGTCTCGAGCGACGAACCCTTCGTGCTCCACCCGGGCGAGTTCGTCCTCGCCTCCTCGTACGAGACGGTGTCACTGCCGGACGACATTGCCGCCCGCCTCGAGGGCAAGTCGTCGCTCGGGCGCCTCGGTCTCATGACGCACTCGACGGCCGGATTCATCGACCCGGGGTTCGAGGGCAACGTCACCCTCGAGCTGTCGAACGTCGCGACCCTACCGATCAATCTCTGGCCAGGCATGAAGATCGGTCAGATGTGCTTCTTCCGACTCTCCTCCCCTGCGGAGGAGCCCTACGGATCTGGGAAGTACGGGTCGCGGTACCGCGGGCAGCGCGGACCGACGGCATCGAAGTCTTGGATGAATTTCCACCGATCCGAGGTGTAGAGCCGTCGCCGGTCGCTCGTGCGACATCTATCGCCGACGCAAACGAAGGCCGCATGTAGTCTATTTCCGTCCCATGGCACCGGTTCCAGCGGGGCATGATCGGAAGGGCTTCTCGATGGCATCGATATGCGTCCTGGGCTCCGCCGGCTTCCTCGGATCGCATCTTGTCAACGCGCTAGCGGGTTCCGGCCACCACGTCGTCGCCGTCGATAGGGAGGTCCCGCTCGCTCGGACGACCAGCGAGGACGCAGTCGAATACGTGACCGCCGACTACTCCGATGCGTCGGCTACGCGCGGCCCGCTGTCGCGATGCGCGGTAGCGATCCATCTCGTATCCACGACGTCGCCGGCCGATCGCGGCCCCGACATCACGAGCGACACCACGTCGAACGTCGTTCCCACGCTCCGTTTGCTCGAGACGTGTGTTGACGCGGGCGTCGAACGCGTTCTCTTCGCTTCCACCGGCGGTGCGATCTACGGTCCCCAAGGACGCGAGCGTTACGCGGAAGACGATCCGGCACTCCCCGTATCGCCATACGCAATCGGCAAACTCGCCATCGAACGCTATCTGGAACACTTCTCGGTCGAGTACGGATTGCGTCATACGGTCTTCCGCGTCTCGAATCCGTACGGGCCGGGCCAACGCTTGGTTCGAGGTCAAGGCCTCATCCCGGCTCTCTTCGGATCGGTCCTGTCAGGAAGGCCAATGACCGTGTATGGCGACGGCTCGATGACCCGCGACTACGTCTACGTCGGAGACGTCGCCCGCGCGGTGACCACGCTGGCGTCGCGCGAGCCCCGTCACGCTATCTACAACATCGGAAGCGGGATCGGCGAAACGGTTCTCGCGATCGTGGACGCTGCGCGAGCGGTGACGGGGCGGGCGATCCCTGTCGAACACGCCGCGGCGCCGTCGTCGTTCGTCGATCGCGTCGTCCTCGATGTCGGACGATTCGTCGACGAGTTCGAACCGATCTCGACCGTGGAACTGACCGACGGCCTGAGCGAGACATGGGACTGGGCGCAGCATGCCTACGGGTGAACCGCGTTCGCGACGCCGGAATCCGGATACGACGGCGACGCTCGCGACCGTGTGCATCCTCACGTTCAACGCGGAACGCTACCTCGCGGACATACTTCGTTCGTTGCGCACGCAAGAGATCGACGGCCCGTTCGACGTGCTCGTGATCGATTCCGGCTCGACGGACGGCACACTCGGAATACTGGGAGACTTCCCCGAGGTTCGGCTGCACGAGATCCCGAATTCCGCGTTTGGCCACGGAAAGACGAGGAATCTCGCGGCTCGCCTCTCGCGCGGCGAATACACCGCCTTCCTCACCCACGATGCGGTTCCCGCGGGCCCCCACTGGTTGGCCGAACTTGTACGCCCGATGCGCGTGGATCCTCAGGTCGCCTGCGTATACGGGCGCCAAATACCCCGCGCCGGCTGCTTTCCTCTACTCAAGTACGAGATCAACGGGGTATTCGCCGCTGCCGGTGCCCCGTACGGAATCACGATCGTCGACGGTTCGTGGTTGCGCGACGACAAGGAAGCGCTCGCCCGCGCGTCGTTCTACTCGGACGTGAACAGCGCGGCGAGGACCTCCGTGCTCCGAGATCGCGTCCCGTACCGGGACGTCGAGTACGCCGAGGACCAACTCTTCGGGCGCGACATCCTCGAAGCGGGACTCAGGAAGGCCTACGCCCCTTCCGCGACCGTCGTCCATTCCAACGACCTCAATCTCGGCGAGTATCGCCGACGCATCGTCGATGAAGGGGTCGGCTTGCGGCGAGCGGGCTTCCCGTACCCCCGTATCGGGTGGGTCACCGTCGCGCGCCGCGTCGTTCGCGGATCGCTCGGCGACGCCGTCCGGATCGCGAGGGATCGCGACTACGGTCCGCTCGCGAAAGTCGGATGGTGGACGGTGACGCCCTGGTACCACGTCGCCAAGTGGCGAGGCATGCGCCTTGCGTCGCGCGTCCGGCTCGACGCAGGTCCTGATCGCCGCCATTCCCTCGAAGCGACGAGGAGAGCGTCAACGTCGGCGAGACCGGAGTGACCGAACGAGCGCGATCGCGGGGCGCAGCGGATTAGGTTCCCGGGCGAGACGTAGCCGGCGTGCCTCGACCTGCGCGACGGCGAGATCGCGATCCTCGATCACCCGCATCGCCTGCGCCGCGATGATTTCCCGTGCGCGCTCCTCGTGCGCGGCGGCTTTGGGATGAGGCTTGAGCGGCCCGGATCCGCGACCGATGAGCGACGCGTACGTGTCCCACGCCCGGTCAATTGCCGTGAGGTCGGCGGCCACTAGAGCGCTGAAGTCCGGCAGTTCCTCCGTATATTCGCGGATTCGCGAGGAGAGCTCCGACGCCGTCGTCACGACCAAGTGGGAAAGACCGCGATCGTCAAAATAGAACCGCACCTTCTTCTGTGCGATGGAGATGAAGGGGATGTTCTGCGCGTATGCAAAGAGCGACGCGTGGAGCGATGTTGCGATCATGTACGTCATCTTGCGAATCACAGCGTGGAGTTCGAGCGGCTTGAGCAACGGCAGCGTCACCGAATTCCGACGATCGAATGGCAGATGCTTCATGAAGCTGTGATCGCCGTTGTAGTGCGTGAATGGGATGAACACCTTCTTCAGCGGAATCGCGTCGATGATCGGTACCAAGTCCTCGATCATCCGCAGGGCGTGCGGTGCGAGATGAACGCCGACGACGGGTTCACCGGGAGCGATACCCGGCACGTCGATGTCGTCGCTCGTCATCGCAGTCGTCGCGCACGGGAGAACCGTGGCGTCGGGAACCGCCGAGCGGAGTACCTCGGCTTCCCGCGTCGTTCGCGCCGACACATACGCGTAGTCGCGGAGGTAGTCGAGATCCGTGGCGTTCGTCCACACACCGACGGCGTTGAGAATGTGCCGTCCCGTACGGCGGAACGCGTCGTAGAACTCGTCCCCCGGTACACGAATGAGCTCGCCGCCGCCGATAATCGTCGGCTCGGGACTGCGCGGATCGAAGGGCGAGAGGATATCTCCCTCGATTCCGCGACGTGCGAGAAGTTGTCGAGCGGCGATGCCCATGGCGATGTCGCCGGTATTCGCGCTGACCGAATCGAACAGCAGGGGTACGCGGGGACTGGTCATCGTAGGCCCTTTCCATCGAACGAGACGCGCGGTTCGAGGTGGAGCACACCCCGGCCTACGCCTCTATGGGGAATCTCGACCGTCGCCGCGCCGAGTAGTCGGTCGAACGTCCGGCCATCGCGCGCTTCGAGCGCCGCGTTGACGAGGTAGACGCCCGGACCAAGAGAGGCCTCCGGGAACGTGATCTCGATCGTGTGATCGCCCTTCGCCAGCGGGAGGGATACCCCCAAACCCAAGGTGTCCATCTCGAAGAGGCGCATGCCGAGCGTCGTATCGAGCGAGAGCGTGACGCCCCAGCCGGGTCGCGTTTCCCGCATTCGAACGTCGACTTCGACGGTCACGGACACGACGCCGCGCGATTCCTTCACGTGGCTACGAACTTGGCGAATCGCCATCGGTCCACTTGGCACACCGCGCTCGCCCTCGACTCCCGCGCGCACACGACCCTCTTCGTACTGGCGTCGAAGCACGCCAAGCCCTTCCGCCGGCGCGCCGTCGAAGGAGAGTTCGCCGTTGTTGAGCACGACGACGCGCTCGCACATGCGGCCGACCTGATCCGCGGAATGGCTGACGAGTACGATCGTTCGGCCCTCATGCTGAAAGTGCTCGATGCGGTCGAGGCACTTCTTCTGGAAGGGCTCGTCGCCGACGGCAAGCACCTCGTCGACGAGGAGAATGTCGGGATCGACGTGTACCGCGACGGCGAAGGCCAGGCGCACGTACATGCCCGAGGAGTAAAACTTCACGGGCGTATCGATGAACTCCTCGATTCCGCTGAATTCCACCATCTCGTCGAAGCGAGCAGACGTCTCTTTTCGGCTCAGTCCGAGAATCGAAGCGTTGAGGTAGACGTTGTCGCGTCCCGAGAGGTCCGCATGGAACCCCGCCCCCAGCTCGAGAAGAGCCGCGAGGCGACCTCGGCGCCACACGTCGCCGGAGGTCGGGCGAATGATTCCGCCAATCGTCTTGAGCAGTGTGCTCTTGCCAGAACCGTTGTGGCCGATGAGACCGACGGTGGTACCGGCCTCGATATCGAGCGAGACGTCGTTGAGCGCCCAGAAATCTTGACGGTGTCGTCGAGACTGACGGAAGCCGACGATCCGGTCCTTGAGCGACTTATCGTGATGGACGACGAAACGCTTGGAAACGGAATTGAGCCGGATAATCTGCGTCTGCTGACGAGCCATCACAACTCCTGCGCGAAGTTCCCCTGGAGCCGTGCGAACACGCGCTGCGCGATCCAGAGCAGGAGAAGGCTCGCCGCGAGCGCGATCGCGAGCATGGTTGAGAGATTCGCGGGCGCGAAGCTCACGGTGGAGTCGACACTCCCCGCCCACAGCCCTTGCTGGAGGCCCAGGATCGCGAGGGTGACAGGGTTGGAGAGGTACAGCTGCTCCAGGAGTCCTCCGTTGAGGGTGTCATGGACGAAGCTGAACGAATAGACGATCGGCGATCCCCAGAAGAGCACGATCAGCATCACTTCTACGATGTGCTCGACGTCGCGGAGATATACGTTCAGCGCGGATAAAAGGAGCCCCAGCGCCGTCGCGAACACGACGATGAGAGCGATGCTCACGACGGCGTACCCAAGACCGCCGACCGGAGGAAAATCGCGCAAGAGAGAGAACGCGATCACGAGCACGACAAGTTGGACGAGAAGCCCGAACAACGCCGCGCCGACTCCCGCAAGCGGAAACACCTCGCGCGGCACGTACACCTTCTTGACGAGACCGCTATTCACGATCATGGACTTCGTCGAATTCGAGACGATTTCCGAATGCAGCGTCCACCCCGTGAGGCCCACGAACACGAACACGGCGAAATTCGGGATGCTGCGCGCGACGCCAAGTACCTGCCCGATCGCGAAGTAATACACAGCAAGTTGCGCGAGTGGACGAAAGAGGCTCCAGGCCATCCCAAGGGAGCTGTCGCGATACCGCGACTTGACCTCGCGGCGAGCCAGGAGCCAAATCAGTTCGCGTTGGCTCCAGAGTTCGCGTATCGACGTGATCGTCCCGCGAAAGAGGCCCGGACGTCGCCCCACATGCTCGAAGTCCAATTCGGCGATACTCGCGATACGCGCTCGCGCGACGCGGTTGGCGCTCGCACGTTTCGGAGTCTCGTGAGGCACCTTGCGAGTCTAGACGAATGAGCCGCCGTTCCCTCGCGCCCCGATCGCCCGCGCGCGATCGCCGACGCGCGCCTCGTCCGAGGCTTACGGTGGCGACTACCGCTGAGTTACCCTCGTAGTCATGGCACCGTCGGCCAGGGGGAACGCGAACGACACGTGGAGTCGTCTGCTCGTCGTGGGGTTACTCGTGGTCCTCGCGGGATGCTCCGCCGAGACGCAACCGACGCCCGGATCGACCGACGTACACATCCCGACGCCCGTGACTCCTACGCCGAGCGTCAGCCACGAGCCGCCGCCTGCGGACGTGACCCCGTACCCGTCCGAAGCCTTCGTAACGATCGCCGAAGTGGACGTCACAGCGGAGGCCGCGACCGTCTCCGGGATGGTGACGGGAGTCGTCGAAGACGGGGGCGAGTGCGTGTTCACCCTCTCCCCGTCGGGCGGCGGAGACTCCGTGACCGTCGAGCAGGAAGGAATCGGCAACGTATCGACGGTCTCCTGCGGCACGAACAAGGTCCCGATGTCCGACTTGAGTCGTGGACAATGGGAGGTCGTGCTGGCCTATCGCTCGGCGACGACGTCGGCGACGTCTGAGCCCGTCGAAATGGATGTCCCGTGAACGTTCGCCGATCCGCACGTCTCGGATCTCTCGCTCTCCTTCTCTTTTCCGCAGCCTGGGCGACGCCGGCGGCGGCCGTCTCACCGTCGTTGTGGGACCCCGGGCTGATCATCAGCGATCAGGCGTTCTACAACGGATCGGCGATGAGCGCATCGGAGGTGCAGCGCTTCCTCGACGATCGGGTTCCGGCGTGCCAAGACGGCTACACCTGCCTTAAGGACTACCGGCAGGACACGCCCTCGATCCCAGCGGACCAGTACTGCCGGGGTTACACGGGGGCCGCCAACGAGCGCGCGTCGGACATCATCGCGAAGGTCGGTGCGTCGTGCAATATCAGCCAGAAGGCGATCCTGGTCACGCTCCAGAAGGAAATGAGTCTCGTCACGCACACGTGGCCGAGTGACTGGCGATTCGACCGGGCGATGGGATTCGCCTGCCCCGACTCCGCGGCGTGCGATCCGAACTATCGCGGATTCGTGTACCAGGTGTACTACGGCTCACGGCAATTTCAGAAGTACGCGGCGAACCCCACGTCGTACAACTACCAAGCGGGCCGAGTCAACAACATCCTCTTCCACCCCAATACTGCGTGCGGATACTCGAGCGTCTATATCGCGAACAAAGCCACCGCCGGCCTCTACAACTACACGCCGTATCAACCGAACGCCGCAGCGGTCGCCAACCCGACCGGCACCGGCGATTCGTGCTCGTCGTACGGCAATCGAAACTTCTGGCGCTTCTACTGGGACTGGTTCGGCTCTCCCGTGACGTCGAACGTATTGCTCCGCACGGTCGACCGACCGACGGTGTATCTCATTTCCGGTACGACGAAGCACCCCATCACGACCTACGACGCGTACGTCTCACTCCTCCCTCTCGGCGGCCTTGGATACGTATCGCAGGGATACCTCGACGGATACACGACCGGCTCTCCGGTCGGACGGAACTTCCGGAACGCCACAGGGACGATCTCGCTCTTCGATCGCGGATACTTCTTCAAGTACGCGTCATGCGATCAGATGGTCGATTTCGGATCGTCGTGCGCTAGCGACCAATACGTTCAGTTGACGGACCAACAGTTCGCGCGATTCACGTCCGGTCCTACCCTGACCAACATCATCGGGACGCTATCCGGTGGCCGGTACTCGATCAGCGACGGAACGCGCGCGGAAATCCTCGACGAAGTATCGCAGGTCGACGCGGGCCTCCCGCTCGACACCATGATCGTCCTGAGCGATTCCGCCATTTCCGACCTCGCGCTCGCCGAACCGATTACGCGTGACGGCGTCATCATCAAGAACCGCGATCTCGGGACGTTCTCGCTGCTCCTCGGGGGCGAACTTCACCCGATATCGGCAGAGACGGCGGCGAGCATCGGGTCGGCTCAACGTTCCGCCGGCGCGCTCTCAACGGCGAGCCTCGCTCTGCTTCCCAGTTCGACGGTCCCGTTTACTGGAATCGCGCTCGACGGCACGGGTCAGGCGTACATCCTCACCGCGTCCGGCCGCTACGCCATCGGCGCGGACCTTATTGACGTGTCGCAGGCTCTCACGCTCCCTTCGGAGCTCATCGATCTCTGGCCCGACCTCGGGGGCGTCGACGCGTTCTCGGAGGGGGCGTTCGTGAAGTCGCCCGACCGTCCGACGGTGTACGTCGTCACCGCCGGAACCCTCCGCCCCATCGATTCGTGGCGTACGCTCCTCGCCTTGTCCGGCGACGACCCCATATCGATCGCCGTGGTTCCTTCGATACTCGTCGCGAGTTTGCCCCACGGTCCGGCCGCGCTTACCCCCGGTGCTCTCGTCCGCTCGCCGAACAACCCGCGGGTGTACTTGATCGACGGCCTCGGAACCCGCGTGCCCGTCATGAGTTTCGCCTATGTGATCGAGGCGGGGTTCAGTTCGCTGTACTACACGTCCGATGATCGAATCGGCGCCTACGCCCCTTCCGACGTCAACGCCGGCTTCGCCTACCAGTGCGACGGCTCGACGTATCTCGCGGCGGGTGGTTCGCTTCACTACGTGTCGCCAGATCTCGAGGACGACTACGCCCTCGACCCCCTTCCGCTCGACGCGCTGACGTGCGATCAAGCCCGAATCGGCTCCGACGCGGGTCGTTTCATTCGTACGCTGGACGGGAAGATCTACGAGGTCGTCCTCGGAGAGAAGTTGCCCGTTGCGAGTTGGGCGCGTTGGCTTGAGATCCACGGCGACGAGGGCTGGCTCAACGTGAACGCCCTGTTCGCCGCAAGCCTGCCCACCGGGTCCAACGCCTAAGGCGCGATGCATTTCGCGATCGGAACGCGATCGTCTCTCGCGCCTACACTTGCGAAATGACCCCGCCGAGGCCTCGTGCCGCACCCAACGTCGGGGACGGTCCCTCGGTATCAGTTGCGTTGTGCACTCACCAAAGTGAACGCTTCCTCGACGACCAACTCGCGAGCATCCTCCATCAGACCGTCGACGCGCGCGAAGTCGTCGTCTCCGATGACGCGTCCACGGACGCGACCGTCGAGATCGTCGCACGGCACGCTCGCGAATCCCGCATTCCCGTCCGTCTCGTTTCGACGCTGGAGGCCGGAGGTGTCGTGCCGAACTTCGAACGCGCGGTGAGAGCGTGTCTCGGAGACGTCGTCGCGCTCGCGGACCATGACGATGTGTGGACGCCGGAGCGCCTCGCGCGGGGGGTCGCCCCACTGCTCGGGGAATCGCGACCCGCGTTGTCGTTCTCCGACGCGATCCTCATTGACGCCGAGGGGAATGCGACCGGTGCGAGGCTCTTCGCGAGCCTCCTGCTCCGCGCGCGCGAGCGATCCGCGATCGTCGATGGTCGAGCGATCGACGTCCTCGTACGGCGCAATGTCGTGACGGGAGCGACGGTGATCGCGAACCGAGCGCTCCTCGAGGCGGCGCTACCCTTCCCCGACTCATGGGTGCACGACGAATGGCTCGCCGCGATCGCGGCCTCGATCGGAGCGCTCCACTTGATCGACGAACCGTTGATCGGCTACCGATTACACGGGGGAAACGCCATCGGAGTCGACGAGCCCACCGTCCGGGCGCGTTTCCGGCGCATGCTGCGACCTCGCGGAGGGCGACACCGAGACCTCGCCTCCAAGTACGCCGATCTGCATAGGCGGCTCCGCCAAATCGGCGCGAACGAGTCAGTCCTGCGCCTCGTGGAAAAGAAGACGCGATTCGAGACTGCGCGCTCGGGGTATCCCGACGTACGGTTCGCGAGAATCGCGCCGATCGCCCGGCAGGCGATCGCGGGACGCTACCGACGCCTGTCGAGCCAGGGAAACTGGGACATCGTCCGAGACCTGCTCCAACCGTCATGAAGCGATAGGTCTAGCGCTGCATGTGTGCGTCGAGGGCGCGGATGAACTGAGCACCAGCGTCGTCCCAGTTCGTGTGAGGCGTCTGCGAGGAATTCGACGCGGCTCGCGATCCGTCGCGAGCTTCGTCGAATGCACGAAGCACGGTACGCGCGATTGCCGGAACCGACATCGGCGTCCATGCGAACGCGTCGGGAGAGGCGACGAGACGGTTGTTGGGGCCGTCGTTAATCACCGGAGTCACGCCGGCGGCGAGCAACTCAAGGGGCAGGAGTGACATGTTCGTCAGAGACAGGACGAGCCCCGCCGCGCACTCGTTGTACACCTCGTTCAACGCGTGCAGAGGAAGGCTCCCGTGGCTCACGTGGGCGAAGGGCACGCGCGAGCGCGCGAATTGCTCGCCAGCGAGGTGGATCGTCGCGTCCGGACGTTCGGACGCGAATCGCTCAAGCGCCATCACCCCGAGTTCGAACGCGCGACGCGGAGTCACCGGTCGTGCGTAGAAGAAGACCCCGTCCCTCGAGCCCTGATTCGTCACGCGATACAGCGCGGAATCCGCGCCGAAGTCGTAGTGATCCGACGCCATCCCGTACCGTTCCGCCAACATGGTGGCAAGCCACGCGCCCGCCGTAAGTCCGCGAAAGCCGAAACGATACGTATTCTCCGCGAGTACATACTCCGTTCCCGCCGGGTAAAACGACGGTTCGAAGTCCTGGACGAAGTAGAACCGGCGGGCGAGCGACGGGTCAAGATACGACGCGTAGGCCGTCTCCCATCCGGTCGCGACGATCGCGTCGCACTCGTCGACTCCGCGTGTCCGGTCGTACTGCTGGATCGCGCCATCGAGATTGGCGTACGCGTCCGACGAAGCGATCATCGCGGAGACGTCTCGTTCTCGTACGCCTAGTCCCTGAGCGTCGTAGAGGTAGACCGTGCACCGGTAGCCCGCGTCCTCCGCGTACTTGATGAACCGGAACATGTTTTGGTGCCCACCGCTCTGAAGCCCGGGGGGCGACGTGATCCACGCCAAACGGGGTCGCTCCTCGTGCACCGTGATCGGTGCCGTCGACCACAGGGGCGGATCGGTCCAGTCGGCGTCCATGGCGTCGTCCGGCGCGACGAGCATGATCCGTCCCGGCCCATGGCGACGCGCGATGCGGCCCGCCACGCGGCCGACGAAGCCGAGAAGACCCTCCTCACGGAGAACCTGCGCGGGCCGCAGCGCCTTCCGCAGAAGGCTACGCGTCGCTCCTCGCTGTCCCCGCACCGTCGGACCGTCCTCTCGCCGCGCGATCGAATCCCGCGCGCACGCACAGTCTACGGGGCGTTCCGGTACAGTCCCCGATCGTCCTCCCGCGCCGGATGCGACCGACTCCTGTAGCCTCGTCCCGTGCCGTTGCAGACGTCGATCCCGCGCCGGTGGAGGACGATCCTCGTCCGCGGCGGCGGACCCATCCTGGCCTTCGCCGTACTCGTCGGGTGGGCGTTCGCCTCGCCCGTAGGGTCGAGTCCCGACGACGACTTCCACCTTGCGAGCATCTGGTGCGCCGAAGGGACCCGGGCGGATGTCTGCGGCGAGGCGACGAGCGACGGAGCTCGGCCGATCGACACCGACGTCGTCGTCACATCGGTGTGCCACGCGTACAAGCCCGAGACGAGCGGCGCGTGCCAGGGCAGCGCCATGACGGACGTCGGCGGTCCGACGACGAACGTGACGCGCGGAAACTTCGCCGAAGACCTGTACCCGCCCCTGTACTACGCGGCCGCCGGAACGCTGGCGTCGGACCACATCGCACGGTCCGTCGTCGCGATCCGGATTGCCAACGCCGCGCTACTTGTCTGCCTCGTGACGGCCCTGTACTGGCTGCTGCCGGCACGCCGCAGAAACCTCGCCCTCGTTCCCATAGCCGTCACGAGCGTTCCGCTCGGGCTCTTCATCGTTCCGTCGACGAATCCGAGCTCGTGGGCCGTCATTTCCGCTGCCACGCTTTGGCTCGCCATCGTCGGGTACTTCGAGACGGAGGGCGCACGCGCCTGGGCCCTCGGCGCATTGGGCGTGATCGCGACGCTCATCGGAGCCGGCGCGCGATCCGATACCGCCGCCTACGCGGCGCTTTCGATCGTCGTCGCGACCGGGCTCGTCGCCGAACGGACGCGCGGTTTCCTTCTACGGGCCGTGCTTCCCGCCGTGCTCGTCGTAGTCGCCGCGCTGTTCTATCTCTCCGGCTCCCAACACGGGGCGATCTCGACGGGCCTGCTCGACCATACTGGCGAGGCTCCCGTGGGCATCGGCGAGAACATCACGCAGACTCTTTCGCGACTGGTGCACTTCCCGAGTCTCGTTCTCGGCGTGTTCGGGGAGTGGCCGCTCGGATGGTTCGACACCCCGCTGCCCTCGATCGTGTGGATGCTCGCGGTCATTCCGGCGCTCGTCGCCGTCGTGATCGGATTGATCCGATCAGGACGACGCGAGTGGTTGGGGGTCGTACTCGTATCGCTCGTGATGATCGGCGGGCCGCTCGTCGTATTGGCGAAGACCCGCGCGCCCGTCGGCCAATACGTTCAACCTCGCTACATCCTCCCGCTCGTCATCGTGATCGTCGGTCTCGCACTATTTAGGCTTTCCACGCGGCGTTTCGTCGTTCCGGTCCCGGTGGCGTGGACGGCCGCTCTCGCGCTCGCCGTCTCGCACGCGATCGCGCTGCACGCGACCATCCGGCGCTACGTGACGGGCACCGACGTCGCCGGCGTGAACCTCGATGCGGGACGCGAATGGTGGTGGGGTGGCGCCGTCGGCCCTATGGCGGTGTGGATCCTGACGTCCATCGTCGCGAGCCTCGGACTCGCGGCGCTCGCCGCCCACGTGTCGCGGAACGCGGTCGATGAGGGTCGATAGGCGGATCCCTCCCCCGTGGACGACGCGGGCCGCCGTCGTCGTCGCGCTTGCGGTCGCGATATGGCTATACGTCACCGCGATCGGTCCCTGGGCGCTCCCCGCGCTCGCGACGACGTCCGTCGTCGTGTCCCTTTCACGGTCGCGCTCGATGGCCCTCGCCGCCGCGGCCGGAATCGCGGTCGTCGGCACGACGACGCTGATCGCCGCGATCATCGCGCACGCGACGAGTATTCCCCTTGTCTCGACGTACACCGCGACATACGGCGCCGTCACTCTCGGCGCCGCGGAAGCCGGACTGAGAGTGCGTGGTCTCGAGCGAGCTCCGGGCGCGTGGTTACCGCGTTTGGCGCTGTTCACGGGTCCCGTCGTGTGGTTGGCGGCCGTCGCGATCGGGGCCGCGCGCGGAGCTGCGCTTCCGGTCGCATGGTTCATGTCCGGCGACGCCGCGAACAACGTCATGTTCGCGCGGCGGATCGTCGAGGCGGGCGGATTGCTCGCGATCGGAGATCCGAACGCGGTCCCGTTGCCGAACGTCGCGATGTCGGTACTCATGGCTCCGGGGCGTACGTCCGACGCCGGAGACGTCGTCGCTCTCGACCTCCGGAACTTGGCGATCGCATGGATTCTGTTCACGGCCGCGGCAGCATTTCTCGCGGGCCTCGTCGCCTGGGAACTGTCCGCTCGAGTGCGTCCCGGCCGCACGATCGTCCCGGCGATCGCCGGTGCCCTCGGATCCCTCATCCCCGTGACGTGGTTCGTGGGGGGCTTCCCGATATCGCTGGGTCTCATCAACGCCCCGGTGGCGCTGGCGTTGATGCTCGCGTCCGTGCTCGCGTACCTCGCAGCGGACAACCGCGTCGCCCTCGCGCTCGGCGCGCTGTGCCTGACGGCCGCGTTGCTCCTCGCGACGTGGAGCCCGCTGGTCGTCGTCCCTGCGGTCCTGATCGTCCTGGCTGCGGCCCGGCACAGGAGCGAAATCCGGACGAGTTCTGTGCCGGAACTCGCGACGATGCTCGCGTGTGCCGCGACGGCGGTCGCCTACGGGTCCGCCACGATTCTTCCCCTTCTCCGGTCGTCTTCAGGCGCGTTGGCCACGGGAGGCGGATTCGTCCCGTTTCCCCGCTGGGTACTCCCGGCGCTCGCGATCGCGGTCTGGGTACTCATCGCCGTCGGACGACGCTCGCTGCCCGCCGACGCCTTGACCGCGTTTGCGATCCTGCCCGTATCGCTGCTGCTCGGCCTCGGCATCGTCCTCGTCGCCGCGGGCCACGGCCTCGCGTCGTGGTCGTATTACCCGCACAAGTTCGCGTGGCTGTCGGAATGCCTGCTCCTGGTCGTCATTGCCGGACTGGCGGTGACTGTCGTGCCCCGACATCGACCACGTGCCGAGGCGCCGCTCGTCGGCGTGCTCATCGGCCTCATGGTGATCGGGCTCGGCGGGGTCTTTCGCTCCCCGCTCGCCGCGCTCGCGGGATCGTCTCTTGGAACGAGTCCCCTCGTGGAGGTTGCGACCCCTGACGACGAGTCGCTCGCGGAGCGCGTGGTCTCGCTCGCCGACGACGAAGCGATCCGAGTCTTGTGGAGGTCCGGGATGGACGTCGAGAACGACGCGGACTTCTGGATACTCACGTTGGCCGCGGGCGATCATGCGAACACTCTGTCGAAGGAAACCAGCGACGCGATTCGGCTGATCGGCTACTACCCCGACCACGGCGACGCCGGATCGCTTTGCGGTATCGCGACGCTCAGCGGCCAACCGGTCGTCGCGTTGACGCGGGATCCTTTCCTCGTGGCCGACGTCGCGGCGACGTGCGGCGAGGAGTCGGGCGTATCCGTCGTCATCCTCCCCTAGGAGTCGACCGCCGCGCGAGACGATACACTGACGGAGTAACGACAGGGGAGCGCCTCCGTCCACCGAGGACGGGCCAGGGCGCTGAGAGTGCGGACCGCCGCAGACCCTCGAACCTGATCCGGCTAGCACCGGCGTAGGGAGTCGAGACTCGTCCCCTCCTGAAGAGGAGGTTGAACCATGCGCCACGCGCGCACCTTCACCGCCGTCTCGGCGCTCGCCGCCGCGGCATCGCTTACCCTCGCGGGCTGCGCCCCGGCGAGCGACCCCACCGACGTCACCGTGGTCACCCACGACAGCTTCGCCGTTCCGGACGACGTTCTCGCGGCCTTCGAAGCTTCCAGCGGGCTCCACGTGACGTTCGTCGCGCCGGGCGACGCCGGGGCGCTTGTCAACCAACTCATCCTCACGAAGGACTCCCCGCTCGGCGACGTCGTCTACGGGATCGACAACACTTTCGCCTCGCGGGCGATCGACGAGGACGTGTTCGCCGACTATTCCAGCGGGGCAGCCGCGGCGACGGACGCCGCGACCTACGCCGTCCCCGGGAGCGACGCCCTCACCGCGATCGACTACTCCGACGTCTGTATCAACGTCGATCATCGCTGGTTCGCGGACCACGACCTCGCGGAGCCCGTGACCCTTGACGACCTGACCAAGCCCGAGTACGCGGGCCTGCTCAGCGTGACGAATCCCGCGACGTCGTCCCCCGGATTGGCGTTCCTGCTCGCCACGGTCGCGGCCTACGGTGACGCGTGGCCGGACTACTGGGCCAAGCTGCGGAACAACGGCCTCCGCGTGGTCGCGTCATGGACCGACGCGTACTACACGGACTTCTCCGGCCCGTCGACGGGCGGCTCGTACCCGCTCGTCCTCAGCTACGCCTCCTCCCCGCCGTACGAGGTCACCGCCGACGGCGTCGCGCCCACCGGCGCCCTGCTCGATACGTGCTTCCGCCAGGTCGAGTACGCGGGGGTCCTCGCGGGCGCGAAGAACCCGGACGCGGCGCGGAAGGTCGTCGACTGGATGCTCTCCGACGACTTCCAGTCCGCGTTGCCGGAACACATGTACGTCTACCCGGTCTCCTCGTCCGTCGAAGTCCCGGCGGACTGGGCGCGGTACGCGCCCCTCAGCCCGCACCCGTACTCGCTCGCCCCCGCCACGATCGCCGAGAACCGCGACGCGTACATCCGCGAGTGGACGGCTGAGGTGCTCGGCTAGGGCCATGTCGACCGCGATCCGCGCCCCGCTCGAGCCGCCCCGCGCGGCGCGATGGGCGCTGCTCGCGCTCCCGCTCGCGTTCCTCGCCATCGCCTTCCTATGGCCGACGGCGGCGCTGCTCTGGCGGGGGTTCACGGGAACGACGGGCGAAGACGTTCTGGGCGCGGCGCGCACGTGGCGCGCGGTCGGAACGACCCTCTCGCTCGCCGCCGGGGGGACGGCGCTGTCACTGGCGCTCGGCCTCCCGGCGGCGTGGGCATTGTTCCGCGTCCGGTGGAGGGGGCAGGCGTTCGTCCGCGCGCTGGTCGGGGCGCCGTTCGCGCTCCCGACCATCGTGGTCGCGACGGCGTTCTCCGCCCTGCTGCGACCGGCCGGCATACTCGGCTTCCTCAACGCGGACCAGTCGGTCGGCGCGATCGTCGCGGCTCTGGCGTTCTTCAACGTCTCGGTGGTGACCCGCGTGGTCGGGGGCATGTGGTCCGGACTCGACCCCTCGACGCTCGCGGCCGCACGGACGCTGGGGGCGAGTCCGCGGCGCGCGTTCCTCCATGTGACCCTGCCCGCTCTCCGCGCATCGATCGCCGCCGCGGCCGCGATCGTGTTCCTCTTCTGCGCGTCCTCGTTCGCCATCGTGCTCGTGCTCGGCGGCACGCGGGTGTCGACGGTCGAGACGGAGATCTGGCTCCAGGTCAATCAGTTCTTGGATCTCAGGGCGGCGTCGATCCTCGCCGTCCTTCAGGTCGGGATCGTCGGCCTCGCCCTCGGCGCCTCGGGATGGGTACGGGCGCGGCGCGACCGGACCCTGGGCGGTCGGACCGCGGACGGCACGCGTCCCGCACGGCGCCGCGATCTGCCCGGTCTCGTCGCCGCCCTCGGCCCGGTCGCCATCCTGCTCGGTTTGCCGATGGCCGGGCTGATCGAGCGGTCGCTGCGTACGCGCGACGGTTGGGGTCTCGAGCATTACGCGGCGCTTCTCGCGATGCCGGAGCGCGCCGTGCTCGCCGTACCCATGTGGAGGGCGGCGCTGACGTCGCTCGAGACGGCCGCGGCCGCCGCTGCGATCGCGATGGCCGCGGGAGTATCGCTCGCATACGCGGTGGCGCGATGGCGTCGCGCCCGGTGGGCCGGCTCTCTCGCCATGCTTCCCCTGGGCGTCTCATCCGTGATCGTCGGCCTCGGCGTCCTCCTCACGCTGCGCCGGACTCTTCCCGGCGGCCTCGATCTCGGCTCGTCGCTCGTCCTCATCCCCGCGGCCCAAGCCGTCGTCGCCTTCCCGCTCGTCGTCCGAAGCCTCGTCCCGGCGATACGCGGCGTGCCTCCCGGGCTCCGCCAGTCCGCGGCGACCCTCGGGGCGTCCCCGTGGGCAACGTGGCGACTCGTCGAATGGCCGCTCGTGCGCCGACCCGTCGCCGTCGCGCTCGGGTTCGCGTTCGCGGTGTCGCTCGGCGAGTTCGGCGCGACGAGCTTCCTCGCTCGTCCCGACCGTCCCACGCTGCCGACCGCGATCTTCCGGCTCCTGTCGCGGCCCGGAATCGACAACGTCGGCACGGCGTTCGCGGCGACGGTGCTCCTCGCGGCGATCACTGGGACGATCATGGTGGCGGCCGAACGGCTGCGCGGTCGAACGGGGACGGAGATATGAGCGGACTCGAGCTGACCCACGTCTCCGTGACGTATCCCGGGCGCCCGCCCGTCGACGCCGTGCGGGACGTGAGCCTCGCCGTCGATCCGGGCGACATCGTCGCGCTCGTCGGGCCATCGGGATGCGGAAAGTCATCGCTGCTCGCCGCGATCGCGGGCATCGTCCCGTGCACCGGCACCGTGGCATGGGACGGGCAGGACATGACCGACGTACCCGTCCACCTGCGCGGATTCGGCCTCGTCTTCCAGGACGGTTATCTCTTTCCCCATCGCACGGTCGCGGGCAACGTCGCCTTCGGTCTCGAGATGGCGGGCGCGTCCCGGGACGAGCGCGACGCGCGGGTGACTGAGGTTCTCGAGATGGTGCATCTCGGAGCGTACGGGGCCCGACACGTGGACGAACTGTCCGGCGGCGAGCGCCAACGCGTCGCACTCGCCCGCTCGCTCGCACCCCGCCCAAGGCTCCTCCTCCTTGACGAGCCCCTCAGCTCCCTCGACGCCGAGTTGCGTACGCGTCTCGCGCAGGACGTCCGCGACGTGCTGACCGCGACCGGGACGACGTCCGTCGTCGTCACCCACGATCGCGACGAAGCGAGGGTGATGGCGTCGCGACTTGTCGAGATGCGCAACGGGGGCGTGCGCTGATCCACCACCCGCGCGGGGATGCCGCACGGGCCGTACGGTAGTCTCGACTCACTTCGCTGGCCGATGACGGAGAGGACGCGAATGGCTGCGACGAGTCCCGACCCGGCAGCGAGGGTGCCCGCAACGGGCATCCCGCCTCGCGGGTCTCTCGCCGAGGGGTTGCGAGGGCACTCCAACTCATTCGGACTCCTCCGTCTCATCCTGGCGTCGTCGGTGATCTTCTCTCACGCGTTCTATATCGGCGGGTGGGGCGAGGATCCGACCCACGAGTGGACTCACGGCCAAGAAACGATCGGGGGCTTCGCGGTCGTCGGATTCTTCGTCATCTCCGGCTACCTCATTGCTAAGAGCGGCGCGGGCAACGACATCATGCAGTTCCTCTGGCGTCGCGTGCTACGCATCTTCCCCGCGTTTTGGCTCGTACTGATCGTTGCGGCCGTGGTGGTCGGACCGATCTTCTGGGTGGCGAGCGGTCACCCACTCGGCGCCTACGTGACGACCCAGGGCGCGGGTCCGCTCGGATATCTCATTCTCAACTCGGACCTGACGATCCGTCACTACGGCATCTACGACATATTCGCGACGACCACGCCTTACGGCGACTACACCGGCGGCGTCAGCGTATTCAACGGCTCGCTCTGGACGCTCGCGTACGAGTGGACCTGCTACCTCGTGATCGCCGCGTTCGTCGTACTGGGGATCCTGCGGAGAGCACGGTTCCTCGTTCCCGTCGCCGCGGGGTTCTTCTACGTTCTCATCGTATTCGGCCGTTTCATCCCGGGTGGACCCGGGGCAATCCATCCGCGGCTCGGCGATCCGTTCACACTTCGCCTGACATTGATCTTCCTGATCGGCTCGACGATGGCGATGTACGCTCGCCGAATTCCTCTACGCGACTGGCTTGGGGTGGTCGGGTGGGTCGTCGCGGTCACGACGCTCTTCACCCATGGATGGGTACCGATCGGCTACCCGGCCTTCGCGTACGCACTTCTCTGGACAGCCGCGCGGTTGCCCGAACGCTTCCGTCGCATCGGCGCGAAGAACGACTACTCGTACGGGATGTATGTATACGGGTTCCTGGTGCAACAGGCGACCGCTTACCTCGCGTGGTACCGACTGGGTTACGTCCCGTGGGTGATCATCTGCCTCGCGATCACCGCCGCGTGCGCCTACGCGAGCTGGCACCTCGTCGAGAAGCGTGCGCTGGCCTTGAAGGATTGGGGGCCCGGACGCGGCCTACGCTATTGGTGGTCGCGACGTCCCGGGGGCGTCGCCTCATCTACGCGGGGAGCGCACGCATGACACGAGCAGACGGCGGAACACTCGTCACCGGAGGAGCGGGATTCATCGGCTGCGCCCTCTCCCGCCTCCTCGCTCCCGAGGCGGAGCGATGGGTGGCTTTCGACAACCTGCACCCGCAGGTGCATCCGACTCGAGAGCGGCCCGCCGACCTCGACCCCGCGGCGGAACTCGTGGTCGGCGACGTCACGAAGCCGGACGATTGGGAAGCGCTGCTCGATGGCTTCCGCCCGAACGTCGTCGTACACCTCGCCGCCGAGACGGGGACAGCGCAATCGCTGCACGAGGCGACGCGTCATGCTGCCGTCAACGTCGTCGGGACCACAGCGCTGCTCGACGCGTTGGGCCGCGTTGGTCATCGTCCGCGGCACTTCGTCCTGTCGAGCAGCCGAGCGGTATACGGCGAAGGCGAGTGGCGGGGCGACGACGGAGAGATCCGTCGGCCGGGCCAGCGGACTCACGCGCAACTCGAGTCGGCGCAATGGGACTTCGCGGGATCCGCGCCGCTCCCGAGCGAGTCGACGCGAACGTGGCCTGCTCCGACGAGCGTGTACGGCGCCACGAAACTCGCCCAAGAACATGTGCTGAGGGCGTGGGCAGGAGCGCACGACGTCTCTCTTTCCGTGTTGCGATTCCAGAACGTGTACGGCCCGGGGCAGTCGCTCACGAACTCCTACACCGGGATCGTGTCGCTGTTTTCCCAGCTCGCCAGGCGCGGCGAGGCGATCCCCGTGTACGAAGACGGCCTGATCACCCGCGACTTCGTGTTCATCGACGACGTCGCGGCGTCGCTCGCCGCGGTCATGGGACGCGACCTCTCGATCGCCGACGTCTCGACACACGACATTGGCTCGGGAATCGCGACGACCATACTGGAGTTGGCCGGCGCGATCGCCGCCTACTACGACGCTCCCGCGCCGCGCGTGACCGGACAGTTCCGCGACGGCGACGTTCGGCACGCCTCGTGCGACATTTCCCGGTCGACGACCGAGCTATCGTGGTCACCCACGGTCGACCTCACGACGGGCGTCGGTCGGCTGCAGGAGTGGATCTCGACCCAGCCGACGACGTGACGACGCCTCCGCCACCACTTCCCGGCGATTCCGCGACGCGACCGGGACGCTGGGGTCGCCTCTCGACGAATCGCGCAGCGGGACTCATCCTGCTCGCGACCGCGATCAGCGGCGGAGCCGGCTACGCGTTCATCCTCCTCGCGGGGACGATACTCGGTGCCGAGGCGTACACGCCCGTCGGCGTCTTCTTCTCTGTGCTCTACTTCGGCGTCACCGCGCTCGCGGGCGTGCAACAGGAGTTCGCGAGATCGGCGCACCCGACGACGGGCGGTGTGGTGCGGCCCCAACGAGCCAATCCGCGCACCTTCGCCCTCGGGTCCGCCGGAGTCGTCCTTCTCGTCATAGCCGCGACATCCCCACTTTGGTCGTCGCGAGTGTTCCCCGACACGGGGTGGTCGTTCGTTGCTCCGCTTGCATGCGGAGAGGCGGCGTACGTCGTTCTCGCCGTGGTAAGCGGGTTGCTCTACGGCGTCGCACGCTGGCGATTGATCTTCGCCCTCATCGTTACCGACGGGTTGCTGCGGCTCGCGCTCGGCGCCGTCGTTCTTGTGCTCCACCCGTCGACCGCCTTACTCGCATGGTCGATGGCGGCTCCGTTCGCTATCGTTCCGATGGCGTTCGCGGGGCGGATCATTCGTAGCCTCCGACGCGCCGTCGAACTCGACTCGACGACTCGCGAACTCGCTTGGAACGTGACCCGGACGCTCACTGCGGGCGCGGCGACCGGGCTTCTCGTGAGCGGTCTCCCCGCCGTAGTGTCGGCGACGTCGACGCACGTCGACGCGGCCTACGTTGGGTCAATCATGCTGGTGCTTAGTCTCGCGCGTGCGCCCATCGTCGTGCTCGTCATGGCGTTCCAGAGCTATCTCGTGACCACACTGCGCCACGCGGGCGACGTGCTTCGCCGCGTGTGGATCATTCTCTCGACGCTCGCAGCCGGCTCCCTTTCGCTCGCGGCGCTCGCCTGGGTCATCGGCGTGGACCTACTCGGGCGTGTGTTCGGCAACGAGTTCCACATGGGTCGGACGATGCTCGCGGTCATCGTCCTGTCGGGCGGGGTCACCGCCGGACTCTGCGTGAGCGGCGCGGCGACATTGTCTCGCGGCCACCACGGACGATATGTCTCCGGTTGGCTCGTCACGGCCGTCGCCACGCTCGCGCTTCTCGCCGTACCGATGGCGATCGATACGCGTCTGACGCTCGCGCTTCTCGTGGCGCCCGGCCTCGGTCTCGCGGTTCATCTCGCCGCCCTGCGAACGACGAAAGCCGATCGCTAGCGATCGTCGCGTTGGTCCATCCGCAGTTCCAGGAGCGCGACCCGTTCCGCGAGCGTTCGGACCTGCGCCTCGGTTCTCGTCAACTCCGACGCGTGCTGAAGGCTGACGAGGAACAGAATGACGATTCCGGAGAAGAACACGAGGTTGCTCGGCACCTCGATGCCTAACTTCTCGGCGACCCAGCCGACCGAGGAGGGGAAGATTCCGGCGACGAGCGCCAGAACACCGGCGATAATCCACCACAGCGCGTGACGCTCGCGCAATCTGCCGCGTCGCAGGCTCTCCAGGACGACCGCGAGGATGAGAACGGGAACCAGCACTCCGAGTACGTACGTGCCGTTCATTGGGCATCGACCTCCGATCGATATTGCTCGCTCGGGCGCACGAGAGCGAAGGCGAGAGCGAACGAGGCGCGCACCAAGAACCGCGCCGCCGCGAGCGGATTGTGCGAGGGCGTACCCGCCGCGCGCTCGCGCATCGCGACCGGAACCTGGCTTACCGTGAGTCCCGCCCGATGTGCGATCACCAGCGCCTCGACCGTGTCTCCTAGATACTCGGCGGGAAAGTGCGTGGCGAACAGCCGGATCGCGCGCCTACCCGCAGCCCGGTATCCGGACGTCGTATCCGTGAGCCGAGTGCGACAGATTCGCGATAGGACGGCGGAGAGCACGCGCATCGCCCATCGTCGGGGGCCGCGCACGGCATACGATTCGGTGCCGGCGAACCGCGCACCGATGACGATGTCGGAATCCGCAAGCCCGTCGATGAGTTGACTGGCCGAACGCGGGTCGTGCTGGCCGTCCGCGTCGATCTGTATCGCGACATCGAAGCCCGCGTCCCGTGCGTAGTGGTAGCCGACCCTCATCGCGCCACCGACTCCGAGGTTATAAGGCAGGCGGGCCACCATCACTCCCGCGCGTTTCGCGTTGGCGGCCGTCGCGTCCGTCGATCCGTCGTCGATGACGAGGATCTCGGCTCCCGCGATCGACTCCCGCACCTCTGCAATCACTCCGGCGATGGACGCTTCTTCGTTGAGGGCGGGAATGATAACGAGAACGCGCGGCGCGTTTCGCTTCACAGGCCCGATGCTAGCCATCGGCGCTCACCGCGTTCTGGATCGGCGCGCGCCCGGTACAAGGACGTGGCCGACGATCGATCGCAACGCTCGACCGTTGCGGGCACGGATCGCCCCCGGGATTGTCGCCGCGGCGTTCGCCCGAGACGTGATGTGGCGGCGGGCCGCACGCGCGGCGCGCGACCACCCCTGCCGCGCGTACATCTCGGAGATCTCGGCGAATAGCGTCCGCTCCTGGGCGAACTTCGTTCCGTCGGGCCCGGTCACCGCCGAAACGCTCGTCGAGTGACGCCGGTAGCGGAAGACAGCGTCGTCGTCGACAACGACCGTTCCTCCCGTCGCGACGATGTGGGCGATCATCTCAAGGTCCTGTACGACGTTGAGGTCCTCGCGGAATCGTCGGGCGACGAGCCGCTCGCGCTTCCACACCAGGGACGGAAAATACGTCCAGTTCCCGCGCATCAGACCGACGGCGAGGTTCTCGCCCCGCACCGCTCTCGGATACGGGCCACGCGGCATAAGCCGCGCCTTGATGCGGTCCCCGACGGGGCGGACGAACTGTCCCGTTTCGTCAATTACGCGAACCCCCGGCTGAAGGAGATCCGAATCCGGGAAGTCGCGGAGAAGCTCGCGGACCCGGCGAACGTATCCGGACTCCATGACGTCATCGCATCCGAAGAGCGTGACGTACCGAGCCTCAGAACGTGCGACACACGCGTTGTAGTTCTTGCTCGGCCCGAGGTTCGCCTCGTTGCGGACATACGCTACGCGCGGATCGGCGAGGTCCTGAAGCCATTCGCCCGGCGTCGTGTCGGGGTAAACATCGTCGACAACGGTGAGGCGGAAGTCGGCGTCGTCCTGCGCGAGGACGCTTTCGACCGCCTCGCGAAAGTGATCGAAGCGACCCCAGAACGGCATGAGAATCTCGAAGTCCACGCGTCGGCCTTTCGTGTCGCGTCGTGCGATCGCACCGCAGGCAATCTTGGCACACATGCCGCGACGGGCGTCCCGATGACCTCCCCTCGTACCTTCGCCCGGTAATCTATATGCGGGTCTGCGGCGTACGCGGACCTCCGAGGACGACACGACGGAAGGACAGCCCATGGCCCAGGGCACGACGAAACGCGCGATCGTCACGGGGATTACGGGACAGGACGGCAGCTACCTTGCCGAACTCCTCCTGGCGAAGGGCTACGAGGTCCATGGGTTTATCCGTCGGGCGTCGACGCTCAACACGGAGCGCATCGATCACATCTACCAAGCGCCGCACACGCCTCACCAAGCGTTGTTCCTCCACTTCGCCGATCTCAGCGAAGGCTCCCGGCTGGTGAATCTGCTGCGCGAGATCCACCCGCACGAGTTGTACCACCTGGCTGCCCAGTCTCACGTCCGCGTGAGTTTCGACGAGCCCGAGTTCACGGGCGACGTCACGGGATTGGGTACGGCACGACTTCTCGAGGCGATACGCGCCAGCGAACTCGACTGCCGGTACTACCAGGCGAGCAGTTCCGAGATGTTCGGAGCCACGCCACCGCCGCAGAACGAAACCACGCCGTTCCACCCGCGCTCGCCATACGGCGCCGCGAAGGTGTACGCGTACTGGATGACGCGCAACTATCGCGAGGCGTATGGGATGTTCGCCTGCAACGGGATCCTCTTCAACCACGAGTCGCCGCGTCGCGGCGCCACCTTCGTCACGCGGAAGATCACCCGCGCGGCCGCCCGCATCGCCGCCGGGCAACAGAAGGAGCTGTACCTCGGGAATCTCGACGCGATTCGCGACTGGGGGTACGCGCCCGAGTACGTCGAGGCGATGTGGCGCATGCTCCAGCACGACGAGCCGGAGGATTTCGTCGTCGCGACGGGCTCGGCGTACACGGTGCGCGACTTCGTGAAGTTCGCGTTCGATCGTGTCAATCTCGACTGGGAGAAGTACGTCCGCTTCGACGAGCGCTACCTCCGTCCGACCGAGGTCGACTCGCTCATCGGAGACCCGTCGAAGGCCAAGCGCTTGCTCGGATGGACGCCGCGGGTTCACGCTCCTCGTCTGGCCGAGATCATGGTCGATTCGGACGTCAAAGCGCTCGAACATGAGGGCCGTCCGTACGTTGACGAAGTGGTCAGGGACGACTAGGTGCGCGTTCTCGTCACCGGCGGCCGAGGCATGCTTGGTTCCGCTATCGTCCAAGCGTTCGCCGCTTCGCGACCGAACGACGATATCGTCGCCCCCAGCCGAGACGACGTCGATCTTCTCGATGAACGAGCCACGCGTGCGCTGATCTCCGATGTCGATCCCGACGTCGTCGTTCACGCCGCGGCGGTCGTGGCGGGAATCGCGGAACGAGCGCGCCATCCGGGCCGATTCCTGGCAGAGAACCTCCGCATCGACCTCAACGTCGTCACCGCAAGCGCCGACGAGGGCGTCGGATCGCTGGCGTACATCGGCTCAGCGGGGGCGTACCCCGCCGCGGCGCCGCAGCCCATCAGGGAAGACGCGCTTCTGACGGGACCGTACGAGCCGCAACTCGAACCGTACGGGCTCGCGAAGACCGCGGGTGCACGCTTGTGCGGTTACGTTTCGCAGGAGAAGGATCTCGCCTACCGGGCGCTCGTGCCATGCAACCTGTACGGCCCCAACGATCATTTCGATTCGGAACGAGCGCACCTCATCCCCGCGGCCATCGCGAAAGTCGCGCGCGCCGCCCGCGAGGGAGGAGGAGTCGAAATCTGGGGCGACGGAACGGCGCGGCGCGAGTACGCGTATTCGCCGGACGTCGCTGCCTGGGTGGTAGACCACGTGGCCGATCTCGCCGCGCTTCCGCCGCTCATGAATCTTGGCGCGGGATCGGATCACTCCGTTCGCGAGTACTACGAGGCGATCGCACGCGCGCTCGACGCCGAGGTCGAGCTCTCGTTCGACCCGACACGTCCGCGCGGCGTCGAAAGACGCCTACTCGACTCGACGCTCGCGCGAAACCTGGGATGGTCCGCCCCGACCTCGCTCGACGCGGGATTGGCGAAGACCTGTTCCTGGTACCTCGAACACGCGGTCGCGGGGTGACGACCGTGAACGAAGAACCCTCGCGTCTTCCGCTCGCGACGTCGACGTGGGACGACGACGAGTATCGTGCGATCGATCGCGTCGTCGCCTCCGGGAATTTCACCATGGGCGCCGAGGTCCGCGCCTTCGAAGAGGAGTTCGCGTCATGGCTGGGTGTCCCGCACGCGATCATGGTCAATTCGGGATCGAGCGCGAACCTGCTCGCGGTCGCGACGGCCGTCCTCAACCCGGAGATCGACTTGGCGCCCGGCGACGAAGTCCTCGTCCCTGCAGTCTCGTGGGCGACGACGTATAGCCCCCTTCACCAGTACGGGCTCCGCCTCGTGTTCGTCGACATCGATCCGGACACCCTCAACATCGACCTCGATGCCGCAGGGCGCGCCATTGGTAAACGCACCAAGGCGATCGCGAGCGTCAACCTCCTCGGCAACCCCGTCGACGCCGTCGCGCTGAAGTCGCTCGCCGACTCCCACAACTTGCTCGTGATCGAGGACAACTGCGAATCGCTCGGCGCCACGGTTGCTGGCGTCGCTGCCGGAACGATGGGTCGATTCGGGACCTTCTCGAGCTTCTTCTCCCACCACATTTCGACCATGGAGGGTGGGGTCGTGTCAGCGTTCGACGACCGCGATGCCGCGACCCTCCGGTCGCTTCGGGCGCACGGGTGGACACGGGACATCAGTCCGACAAGCCCGCTACGACCTCCGCCGACGGACGAATTCGAAGAACTCTTTCGATTCGTTCTTCCCGGATACAACCTTCGGCCCACGGAGATGTCGGGCGCAATTGGCCGCGCCCAACTCTCCAAGGTTCCGTCGATCATCGACGGGCGTCGACGCAACGCCCGCGAATTCGTGCGGCTCATGAGCGACGTCGACGGCGTTCGCGTGCAACGCGAGACGGGCGAGAGCAGTTGGTTCGGTTTTGCGATGACGCTCGAGGGCCCGCTCCGCGGTCGTCGGTCCGACATCGTCGCTGCGCTCCGCGCATCCGGCATCGAGGCGCGGCCCGTCGTCGCGGGCAACTTCACGCGAAACCCCGTCATGCGGTTCTTCGACGCCCGGATCTCCGGTCCCCTCGACGCAGCAGACGCCGTCCACGACAACGGATTCTTCGTCGGCAACCATCATTACGACGTCGGCCCGGGGCTCGCGAAGGTCGCGGAGATCGTGTCGGCGCATTCAGCGTAGGCGACGAGGGTCCTCGCTCCAGGCGCGTTCGATGGAGGCAAACGTCTCTTCGGCCGTCGTGCGCCACGAGAAGTGCTCCGAGCGTCGCCGGGAGCGTCGGGCGAGATCGCGTGCCAACGTCGGATCGCCGCCGACTCGTTCGAGCGTTTTCGCGAGATCGTCTGCCGAACGCGGATCGAAGTACACCGCGGCGTCCTCCGCGATTTCGTGCAGCAACCCGATATCGGACAGCACGAGCGGCACTCCCGCGATCATCGCTTCGACCGCAGGAAGGCAATAGCCGTCGCGCAACACCGGGACGACCAGTGCGGTGGCCCGTCCGAGGAGGTCCGCAACCTCCTCGTCGCTCACCCAGTCCCTGAGATCGATCCACGGTGCCAAACCCGCAGCCTCGACGAGCGGCCGAAGTGGATCGGGCTCGCGTCCACCGGTGATGACGACACGGGGCCGACGTTCCTCAGGAATGAGCGAGACTGCTTCGATCAGCAGAGGCCAATTCTTGTGCCATATCCGGGAACCCATCCCGAGGAACAACGGCCTAGACGGGTCGGGGCTTCGCGTCACGCGTGCGGTGGTGGGTGTGCCGGCGAGTTGCACGACATCGATGGACTCGCGGGGGAATCGCAAGTATTCGACGATGTCCTCTGCTGAGGCGGTGGAGTCGGTAATGATGCGCGATGCCGTCCGAGAGGCTTGGCGTTCCATCCATTGGACCGGCTTGTTGTACGCCTTCACCCGCATCAATTCCGGCATCGTGAAGTAGTTCATATCGTGCATCGTGTACACGATCGGCGTCGGAGATCGACGGGGACCGAGCGTCGCCGGGCAGTGCACGATGTCGGCTGCGTTGTCGCGAGCGAACCGAGACACGGCGAAGAGTTCGGCGCGTGCCCACGACCACCGATCTTCTCCCGACACGCCGGAGTCGACGATTCTCCCGGGGAACCACGTTGAGTCGAGAGCGCGTGCGAGTTCCCGGCTCGCGAATCCGACGAATTCGACATCGGGAACGAGCTCGCCCATCGCGCGGTACAACTCGCGCGTGTAGGTTTCCATCCCGCCTTTGCGGCCGGTGTACGAGAGGAGGTCGACGACGACTCGTCGCGGACCGGTCGCGGCGTGGGGTGGTTGCACCGGGAGACCTTACCAGTCTCGGAGTCGCGGCGCGAGCGGCGCGTATCCGACCGCGCGCCGCGTCGCTTCGCCTCCTCGATCGAGCTCGGTCGCCGTCGCCGGCATTCCGATCGCGGAGAAGGCGATGACCACTCGGCAGAATGCGCTCGATGCTTCTAGGCTGAGGACGACGAAGGGATGCCCATGACTCTGCCGCCCCCCAACTGGTACCAGGACCCCCAGGACCCGAACCTCCAGCGCTACTGGGACGGCGCGGCGTGGACGGACTTCACGAGCGCCGCGGGCGCGCAAGCGGGAGCGCCGACGGCGGCGCCAGCCGTAACCCCTCAGCCCACGCCGGTGGGCTTCTCCGACGCTCCGCCTTCTCGGCGCGGTCTGTGGATCGGCCTCTCGCTCGGCGCCGTCGCGGTGATCGCGATCGTCGTCGTCGGCATCGTCGTCATCGCCGGGAAGTTCGCTCCGCTCAGCACCGATTACACGGGCGCCCCGATCAGCCGCACGGACACGGCTCCCGCGGGGAAAACCGAGATCATTTCGCAGAGCGGTTCTCTCGCTCTCGAGATCCCCGACGCGTGGGTCGACGCGCAAGACTACGTCGACATCGAATCCGCCGTTGAGGATCTTCCGGACGGCGGCTCCCTCGTCGGCACGTGGTACACGGAGGCCCCGTCCGATACGGCCATCCCGCAGTTCGTCATGGTCGTCGAGTTCGACCGCGACGCGGCGGGCCCGGGAACGCTCTCCGACCTTCACCGCCAGGTGATGTCGGGCGTGACGGTCACGAGCGTCGACGTCACGGTGTCGAGCCCGGAGTCGTATCGGTCGAAGATCGGACTCGAGGGACGTCAGAGCGAGGCGACGATCGTCCTCACGAGCGAGATCACCGCGCACATGCGCGTGACCACGCTCGGGCACGGCGACCACCTCGCACTCTTCGCCTGGACGTCGTACTTCGGCCCCGTCGACGAGTCGGCGATGTCCGAGGCTCTCGAGTCGATTCGCATCGACGCGTAACGCGCTCGTCGACCCGTACGCACGAGGCGGTTGCGCCGGTAACTTGACATCCCCCCGCGCCCGGGCATACTTGAGTCTAGGCGGCTCAAGTTTGGGCCGCGTCAGACTCGCGGCACCGCGCCGCGGCGTAGGAGGAACTCGAACATGTCTCGTGCAGTAGGAATCGACCTCGGCACCACGAACTCGTGCGTCGCCGTCCTCGAGGGCGGCGAGCCCACCGTCATCGCGAACGCTGAGGGCGCCCGCACCACTCCCTCGGTGGTGGCGTTCTCCAAGACCGGCGAGGTCCTCGTCGGCGAGATCGCGAAGCGCCAGGCGGTCACCAACGTCGACCGCACCATCTCCAGCGTCAAGCGTCACATGGGCACCGACTGGACCGTGAAGATCGACGACAAGAAGTACACGGCCCAGGAGATCTCGGCGCGCATCCTCGGCAAGCTCAAGCGCGATGCCGAGCAGTACCTGGGCGAGAAGGTGACGGACGCCGTCATCACCGTGCCCGCATACTTCGACGACGCGCAGCGCCAGGCGACCAAGGAGGCCGGCGAGATCTCCGGCCTCAACGTCCTCCGGATCATCAACGAGCCGACGGCCGCGGCCCTCGCGTACGGGCTCGACAAGGGTAAGGAAGACGAGCTCATCCTCGTCTTCGACCTCGGGGGCGGCACGTTCGACGTCTCGCTGCTCGAGGTGGCCAAGGACGACGACGAGTTCTCGACCATTCAGGTCAAGGCGACGAACGGCGTCAACCACCTGGGCGGCGACGACTGGGACCAGCGCATCGTCGATCACCTCATCAAGGAGGTGAAGAACAAGGAGGGTGTCGACCTCGCGAAGGACAAGTCGGCCGTGCAGCGCCTCCGTGAGGCGGCCGAGCAGGCGAAGAAGGAGCTGAGCCAGGCCACCTCGACGACGATCTCGCTTCAGTACGTCAGCCTCGGCGAGAACGGCCCCATCCACATCGACACCAAGCTGACGCGCGCCCAGTTCGAGCAGATGAC
>Ga0316575_10000005_pt1 | contig 88266 bp, 84 predicted proteins | sample J5NA_FD_203072 | JGI IMG/M metagenome (GOLD analysis project Ga0316575, IMG submission 203072) | Rhizosphere microbial communities from salt marsh grasses in Alabama, United States - J5-7_050615r2r3 | ecosystem: Host-associated > Plants > Roots > Rhizosphere | place: USA: Alabama | collected...
GAACGTCTGACCCGTGTCGATCGAGTAGAACTCCCCGACGCCGTCGACGACGCGCGTGCCGACGTGGTGGTCGAGCACCGCCGATTTCGTGGCGGAGGCGGACGGCTCCGCCGACGCGGGATCCGGCGCCGAGCATGCGGCGAGCGCGAGCGCGGCGGTAACGCCGCATACTGCCACCACGCTACGCAACGGGTGCACCGCCTAAGCATGGCACGGCGGACGTCGAAGAGCGAGACTGCCCGCGGTCGTCGGGCCTCCGGGCCTATGCCGGGATGGAGAGGTCCCTCTTTCGGAACGCGACGGCCGCGAAGGCCGCGAGTATCGCCGTCGCCGCGAGCAGGCACGCGATGGGTAGGAAGCCGAAGGGTTCCGCCGGGATCGCCGGTACGTGCGTGAACGGCGAGACGTTGAGCGCCGCCTGCGGGAGCTTCAGCATGTCCCCGAGCTGCCCCGCGACGAAGCTTGCCGCGAGCGCGGCCCACGCGACCGCCACGGACCTCCGTGGCGCGATGGCGAAAACGGCGACGACGAAGGCGCCGAGCGCGAGGACAGCGGGAATCTGCGCCGTCGCCGCGCCCACGTAGCCCATCGCGCCCGACCACGTCCCCCCGGCAGCGAGGTACGCGACCCCGCCGGACGCGCCCATCGCGACGAGGACGGCCACCGTTCCCCCCATGGCGATGGCGGCGTGCGACGCGAGCCAGCCCCGCCGATCCGTGGCGGTCGCGAGGAGCGGTTCGAGTCGTCCCGAGTGCTCCTCGGCGCGCATGCGTAGGAGCGCGCTGACGGTGTAACCCGCGGCCGCGATCCCCAGGAATCCCATGATGAACGCCGCGTAGACGTCGACGAGCTCCGCGCCGGGGAACTGCTCGCGCAGCATCGCCGTGAACTGCGGGCTCGCCTCCTCGAAATCGTCGAGGCTCGTGCCGACGCTGCCCATCGCGGCGCCGATGACGGCGAGACCCAGCGCCCACCACAGCAGCGGGACGCGTTGGAGGCGCCACGCGAGGCCCCACGGCCGGAGCAGACCGCGGTCGGCCGTCGCGCGCCCCGCGCGGTCGGCGATGAGCCCTGCGCCGAGGTCACGGCGCCCCGACAAGCGGAACGCGACGACGACGAGCAGCGCGGCGAATACGACGAACAACGCCGCGATCCCCCAGTTGTCCTGGTAGTACGGGCGCATCTGCTGCCCCCAGCCCATGGGCGAAAGCCACGACGGCCACGCGCTGACGAGCTCGACGCCGTTGGGCGCGACGTGGCCGCCGGCGTCCCCGACCGCCCTCAAGACGAACGAGAGCCCGAGGGCGAGGCCGACGATCCCGTTGGCGCCTCGCTGCGACGTCGCGACCTGGGCCGCGACGGCCGCGACGCCCGCGAACGCGATGCCCGTCCCGGCCAAGGCGGCGCCGGCGACCCAGGAGCCGCCTGCGGGAAGGCCGTTGCCCATGAGGAAGGCCGCGGACGCGAGTCCCACGAGGAGGCTCGCGGACACGGCGACGATCACGGCCGCGCTCAGGCGGGCATTGCGGCCGACGACGCTCGATCCGATGATCTCGGCGCGACCGGTCTCCTCCTCCAGCCGCGTGTGACGGACGACGGCTTGGCCGCTCATCAGCGCGACGAACACGGCGAGCACCAGGTACGACTCGACGAACGACAGGGCGCCGATGCTCGTCCCGGACGCGGGCCCGTCGGCGATGCGGGTGATGGTGTTCGCGGCACCGAAGGCCGCACCCGCCGCGCGTTGGTCGGCGTCCTGGTACAGCGAGGTCTCGGCCGCGACGACGACGCCGATCAGGCCGCAGATCGACGCGAGCCAGATGGGGAGGACGACGCGGTCCCGACGCAGGGCGAGCCGGACGAGACGGCCCGTAGCGGTCCAGGCGCTCACGACGCGTTCCCGGTACCCGCCGCGACGGGCTCAAGCTCGTCGCCGTAGTGGCGGAGGAACAGGTCCTCCAGCGTCGGCGGGGTGCAGGTGATCATCAGGATGCCGAACCGCGACAGGTCCGCGACCACGTCTCCGATGAGGTGGCCGTCGACCTCGAACTCCGCCCCCTCGTCGTCCACCTCGAGGTCGTGGATCCCCGCGCGACCGGCGAGACCGGTGATGGGCCGTTCGGTGTGCACGTGGATCGACGTCCTCGTGAGGTGACGCATCGCCTCGAGGCTCCCGGACTCGACCACGCGCCCGTTGCGAATGATGCTGATGCGGTCGCACAGCGCCTCGGCCTCGGCAAGGATGTGGCTCGACAGGAGGATGGTGCGGCCCTCGGCCGCACGCTCGCGGACGACGTCTTGGAAGACCGCCTCCATGAGCGGGTCGAGGCCGGACGTCGGCTCGTCGAGCAGGTAGAGCTCCACGTCCGAGGCGAAGGCGGCCACGATCGCGACCTTCTGCCGGTTGCCCTTCGAGTACGTCGAGCAACGCTTGCGCGGGTCGAGTTGGAAGCGCTCGACGAGGTCGTCGCGCAGTACGGGGTCGATGCCGCCCCGCAGGCTGGCGAGGAGGTCAATGGCCTCTCCCCCGGTAAGGGTGGGCCAGAGATTGACGTCGCCGGGCACGTACGCGAGGCGGCGGTGCAGCGCGACGGAGTCGGCCCAGGGGTCGCCGCCGAGGACTCGGGCCTCGCCCGCGTCGTGGCGGAGCAGGCCTAGGAGGACGCGGATCGTCGTGGACTTTCCCGCGCCGTTCGGGCCGAGGAATCCGTGGATCTCGCCCTCGGATACGTGCAGGTCTAGACCGTCGAGGGCAAGGGTCGAACCGTAGTTCTTGACCAACCCCTCGACGCCGATCGCCTCGTTCATCGTCGCGTCCCCTTTCGTCGGGATCTTCGTGATAGTTGCTTTCACATGACAGTCACTATCTAGTACGTTACGCCAAATTGATAGCGACTGTCAACTGCGAGCGTCTGTCACAGGTGCTACTCTGATGCCATGAGTAAGGCCAGCCATACCGGCGACCTCCGGAGCCGCAAGCGCCTCGCGTCCATGCGCCGCATCCAGGACGTCGCGCTCGACCTCTTCGACGACGAGGGGTACTCGTCCGTGACGATCGAGCGCGTCGCCGCGGCCGCGGACGTCTCGCCGAGCTCCGTGTATCGCTACTTCGGCACCAAAGAGCAGATCGTCCTGTGGGACGAGTACGACCCGGTGTGGATCGAGCCCCTGCGCGAAGAGATCCGTTCCCAACCGCCTCTTGCGGCACTCAAGCGCGCCACCGAGGTTCTCCTCGCGGGGCCGATGACGACGGACGAGGAGTACGTGCGCAGGCGCACACGGCTCATCATGAGCGAGCCGTCGATCGAGGCCGCGTCGGCGCTCGCCCTCTACGAGGCCGCCGAGCTCATCGGCAACACCGTGAGCGAGGCGCTTGATCGGGAGCACGGGGACCTCGAGATCCAGATCCTCTCGCACGCATTTGTCGGCGCGATCACGGGGGCCATCCACCACTGGTACGAGAGCGGGTTCGCGACGCCGCTCGCGGACATCCTCCGCCAGGTACTCGGAACGTTCGATCGGGGATTCCAGGTCGCGACGTAGGCGCCCGGGTTCAGCCCAGGTCCGGGATGTCGAGGGAGACGGACACCCGGTCGCCCTCGCCGATGCCCTCGGTCCTTCGCACGGCCTCCTTGATCCCCATGACGTACGCGCCGTGCGCCTGGCTCGGGAAGATCGACGTCCCCCACGACGTCGAACCGATCCGCGCCGTCACCCGCACGGCGCCGAACCCGCGCCTCGGGCCCGCGTACCGCGCCTCGATCTCGTCCGAAAGGGCTTCGGGAAGCGCGACCATGTGCCAGGCGCCACGGCCCCCGGTGAGAAATACCGTCGCGGTGAAACTCATGCGTTCGGCCACGCGCCGACGCTATCACCGCGCCCCGACGGCGAATCAGGCACGTCGCCGGTGGGCCAGGCGGGGCTCGAACCCGCGACCGACGGATTATGAGGGGGAATCGGAAGTCCTCCACGCCCGACCAGCGCGCGCCACGCTGAGCCGCCTTGAACTGAGACCACACAGGAGTGCCGTGAGGAGCGCGGTCGCGAGCGGACGAGTGCGGAGCGCAGTGGTTCAGTACTGTAGCGGCGCGGTTGGAGGGGTTTCGGAGGGGATTCTCTCGCGGCGAGCACCTCCACGGAGTGGGTCTGGCGAGTGTCCAGTTCCTAGTCGCCGTGCGAACTCACCCTCGCACAGGTACGCTCAACACCAAGTCTCTTGGTACGGCGAATCGAGGAGAACCATGGCCCTGCTACCCTGCCGCGAGTGCGGCAACGAGGTCTCTGCAGAGGCTCCCACGTGTCCAAAGTGTGGAGTGCCGGCCCCGGTCGGAAAGTCCGCCCAACTGGTAGTTACCCGCAAGAAGGCCTTGCGGGGAGCCATCAACTTGGTGCAGGTAACAGTCGACGATCTTGACGGCGGTTGGGCGACACTGAGCATGGGTGAAAGGGCCGGATTCCCGCTCTTGCCCGGCAGACACCAATTGCTGGTCTCCTTTGATTCGAATAGCGACTACTACAGTTCCTACGAGTTTGAAATCGCGCACGACGAGACGCTGAACGCGGTCGTCCAGATCGGCAAGGGAGCTTGGTTCGAGTAGACGCGGCGCTACGCGAAAGCGTGCTGCGTGCGAGGACAGGTTCTCGCGTACTCGTATAGAACTCCTAGGTCGAACAGCATGATGGCGCGGCTGGAGGGGATATGGAGGGGTCGTCGAGCGCCCCGCCTAGGCTGCCTCGGTCTCCTTGGGCGAGAGAATCGCAGCCGCGATCTTCGACGCGATGGCCTCAACCGAGTCGCGCGCGGTCTCGAAACCCGCGAGATCAGGAAGGATTCCGCTGTACTCAGCGACATCCTCGAACGTGCAGTTGTGAAGCACCGGGATGAGGGTCTCCTTGTGGAGCAACGCACCGAGTTCCCGTTCGGTCCATAAGCGGCCCGCCAAGTAGGCCGGGGTGAGAACTGCAATTCCGCAGCGCGCCCTCAGGAGCCCTTTGTCGAGTTGGAGCGCTTGGCTCTTGCCAGGAACGATGGCGGCTTCATCGAAAAAGACTCGAGCGCCGAGGCTCTCCAACTCCTCGCGGAGCGCCTTGCCGACAGCCGCACCGTCGATGCGTGCGTAGCTAATGAACGCGTCCCACTCACGGTCCGGATACTGCGCAGCGCGCTCCTGAATGCGGTCTGCCAGCGCACGCTCGCGTTCCGTGTAGCGAACGCCCGAGCCTGTGCCCAACGAACGCAACTGGCGGTTCAGGTCGTTAACCGCCTGACGCCTCCGGGCGTCAGACTGTGCGTTCCTCGCGTTGACCTGCTGGTTGTGGGCATTGACGCGCGCAACTTCATTGTTGAAGTCGCTCACCTGCCTGTTCATCGCATCGACAACGCGGCGATTGTGCTGCGCCACCTGGCGGTTGTACTCATCGACGCGTCGCTTGTTCTCGCGATTGACGCGGTCGACCTCAGACTGAATCTTGCGCTGGGCTGCGCGCATCTGGGACTCGAACTGAGCCCTGTTGAATCTCTGAACCATCGATCTACTCCTAGACATTCCTTCGCTTCGCACGTGTCTTCGACTTGACGGCGGCGAGGTCAGAATGCAGAACTTCGACGGCCGAACCGAGGGCACCTTTGGTACGTGACCTCAGCCCAAGCCAGGGCCACAACTGGCACTCTAGGCAGGCGAGTGCTAATCGCACAAGCGTTCGAACGGCGTGTCGCGCTTCTTCGTTCTATTCGCTGGAAGGATCGCCCGTGAACAATGTCGCCACATCAACGCCGAGAGCCGTTGCTATCCGGTAAATGTTGTCCAACGACGGGTTGCGCCGTCCTTGCTCTATGCCGCCAATGTAGGTGCGGTCGAGCCCTGTGGCGTGTGCGAGGTCCTCTTGTGACCAAGGCTGGCTGTCCGATCTGCGGCTGCGCTGCTTGCGAAGTTGGCGGACGCGGTCGCCGAAGGCCCGGCGCTGGAGGCGCTCGCGCTCGGTGGCCTGAGGCATGCCACAACCTTCGGCGCGTGCCGACAATAGGTCTACGGACTATGAGTAGCATCGACGTGTGTTCGCGACCGCGCCCCGCAGCCTCGGCGATCCAGGTCGCGTCGCTGAGCGAACCGCCCTGCTTGCCACCGCCGAGGCGACGCGACCGCTGGTCGAGTGGGCGGGCGCCCTCGTTGCGCGGCGCGGGGTTCACGTGCCCTCATTCGACCCTGCCGAGGCGGGCGTCAACGCGCGGGTGATGCTGGTGCTCGAAGCGCCCGGTCCGATGACGACGGTTGAGGGTGGCCGGCCAGGGTCGGGGTTCATCTCGGTCGACAACGACGACGTCACCGCTGAGAACGTGTGGCGCGCCCGCGAGGAGGTCGGCCTGCATGACGGGTTCCTAGCCTGGAACATCGTGCCGTGGTATCTCGACCCGGCGAGCACCAAGCCCAGCGCAAAGGAGCTCGAAGAGGGCGCGGGCGAACTCCGCTCGCTGCTTCGACTTCTGCCCGACCTGCAAGCGGTGATCCTCGGCGGCAAGCACGCGCAACGCGGCTGGGCGCGCCACATCCAGCCGTTTGTGCGCGACAAGTACGTCACCATCGAGAGCTGGCATCCCTCGCCGCTCGCCCTCAACCGCCCGGAGAGGCGCGAGCAGTTCGTCGCCACCTTCCGTAGAGCCGCCGCCTTCGCGTAGCCGCGCAAGTGTCGGCACCGCGTACTAGCGTTTGCAAAGGCGGCGCGCTCATGGAGGTGACGAATGGACTGGCCTAGTTTCTGGCGCACCCTCCTCGCAACCTTGGCGGGCGCGGGCGTCGGTGTCTTCGGCGTGTGGTGGGCGTTTCACCTCCAAAGTCGCGGTCAGTACACGGTGAGGCTAGATGACGCGCTCGCTCGCGTGATCGTCGAACTTGCCCAACGGAACACGGACATCGACAAGTACTTGCGCGAAGCCTCGGCTTCCGAGGACGAGACCGCCGACGCTCCGCCATCGAATTTGCCGCTGCTTGCCTCGATGGAGGTCGCACTCATGCTTTCGCGCGGCGACGACTTTCACTTGCTCAACCATCTGGTGCATCGCGCGTACACGGCAATCCAAGGCGGCCACTTGAGCCTCCAAGCAGGCGCGAACGGAATGATCCTCGGTGCGATTGAACGCTGGCGGAGTGAGCAATGGCCGCGAGACAAGGTGCTTCAGACCTTCGACACCGCCGCCGCCTTCGCGACACGCCTCGGCCCGCCGCCCCCCGCGTAGAGACCCTCCCGGCGCGCGCACTCGAACCGGTTCCTTTGCGCGCAGTGTGCAGGCCGTTTCTTTCCGCACGAGACGACGATTTCCCAGTATGAGTGGGCCAAACCGAGGCAACAACGAGGTCATGAGCGCGACCGATTCCCGAATGATCGAGGCGACCACCCCGACTGGCCTAAACGCCTCGCTCGCCGATGTGGGTCTTGCCGACCTGCGGTTCCATGACCCGCGACACACGTTCGCTTCTCTGATATTCGCGGCTGGAATACGGCCGCTCCAGGTGTCACGCTGGCTGGGCCAAGCAAGTGTGGCAACGACGGATGCGATCGACGCGCACCTCTACCACAGCGACGATGAACTCTACGTTGCGAAGATCGAGGAGTACGTCGGGGGTCAGTTGCCCGCGCCTCGCGCAAGAATGCCAAGAAAACTCTGACCCGAATTCCGCGCTTCCCACGCACCCGACACGTGCTTCGTGATTGCCTCGACATCGCGAGGAAGCGTGCTTTGCCAGAGGTTCGGGTTGTATTCCTCGACCCGCAACAGGTTGTCGACGTCAAAGATAGGCCCGGTCCCTTTCGCCCGCACCAATGCGATGGGCTTGTCTGCCGCGATACGCATGCCAAGCTCGAACAAGACGTTCGGATTGTGCTCAGTGAGGTCCGCGACGACAAGGTCAGCCGCGAGTAGTTCCGTGACGATTGTTGACTGGATAATGTCCGAGCCCTGCCGCTTCGCCGTCCTCACCTCGAATCCTGCTGCCTCAATCGCGGGCTTGAATAGTGACGAAAGCACTTCCCGAAAGAACCCGATCGGGTGGTCGTCTTGACGCTCCGTGAAGGGCATTGCGATGAAACAAACCGGCGCATCGCCCGAAGGCCGCGTGACCTGCAAGATCGGCGATGCCACTGAGTCGCCGTTGCCGGAACGCAACCCGTCCTCGCGAGAGTTCAGGTTGAAATCAGTACCAATGCCAACGAAACGGCAGTTTTTCTCGAAGACCGAAACAAACTCTTCAATAGTTGACTCGTCAATGCCAAAGGTCGTGATGAGGGTGTTGTCGCGGAACTCGGGTTCCGGCAACTTGCTCCCGCCGTAGTGCTCGACCACACCACGGAAAACGTCAATCGCAAGGAAAGCAGTTCGTAGAGCCTCGTCCTTCTCTTCCGACGAACCAGGATAGACAGCCTTCTTCCCCAGGTCCGTTAGCGATATCTGACTTGAGTCTCGTGTGCCCTCAGTCAGGCCGTAGTCGCGAGAAGCTGAGGTGAGGTAGAAGAAGTTGCTCGACATTCCCATATCGACCGCTTTCGCGACCTGATCTGGACTGTACGGCTGGCCACCGTTCTTCTCTTTGATAGCCGTCGGTATACGCAGGGCGTCTTCAAGAGTTCGGCGAGGGTAGGCGCGAGTTACCGCCGGGGCTCGCTTCTTCTTGGAATCACCGTCGCTGGCGGCAGAGGCGCTCTCTGTCATTCGCTGGGTCCTCGACTTCCACGGGCATAGTCCTGATATGAAAGGCTACATCGAGCACCTGACACATGATCGCCGTTCCTGGAATCGAAGTGCCCGGCTGCCCTGCTCGTATGCGAATGGGATTCACGACGAAACCCAGGAAAGACGAATAACGTTCTGTCATGAATGACGAAAGCAAAGACTCGGTCGCGTACTCGCCCCTGCTGCTTGAGTACGTCGACTCCGAGTCGGCCGCGATGTTTCAGGAGATGGTGGCGGCAGGCGACCTCAGTTCGCCTTTGCTGACTTGCTACGCGGCTTTGCAGAGTGAGCTGCCGGAAGGCGAACGAGTATGTGTCCGAGTGGTCGGTACTGGCAACCTCGTTCAGTCAGTAAACGACCGCGAAAGCCGCGAGGGACATCCATTTAGGATTGAGCGCGGAGACGGGATTGTCGCAGCGAAGACCATGCCAATGGACAGCGAAGGAACGGTTGACATATTGCTGCCAACATATGTCTTCTCGATTGAAGGCGTAGGCAGCGGATCCGATACGGACCTTTCCCTACTGCTGCATACGGCGGCCCACGAGGTCGTTCATGCCAGACATCACCTTCTCGGTACGGGACCGTTCGACACCTGCGAACGGGGAGACTTCGAATGGGCTCGCCTGCAATTCGTCGCCATGGCGGGCGAGCAACTCAAGGAGCACGTCGCCGAAACAATATCGGGCGCGAAGTACCCGCCTGCGGGTATCTCGATGAAGACCCTCGCGAGTACATTCGATGCCTTCTGGAGAGAGGTCTCGTCCGGCCTTAAGGCTCTTCCAGAGGGCGACCCAAATCGCTACGGCGACGCGGCGTACCTATGTCTAAACGCACTACACGTTGTTTGGAAGGTGCTCGCGTATTACGCGGCCGAGTTCCGGGCGAACGACGAGATCACCGCTCTGCCGCGGGAACTCGAGAACGACCCGGGCTGGCGTGCGATGGTCGGCGATTGGTGGCCAAGGTATACGACTTTACTTCTTCGCGTCCCTGCAACGGTCGAAGTAGATATCTCGGCTACTGACGCCGTCGTCCTGGAACTCGCAGGACTCCTCCAGGATTGGGCGCGCTCTCTGGGCTTCGATGCCGAGGACCGCGCTGAGGGCGGCTACTTCTCGACACGCCATTGGCCCATCTAGGCAAACTCCGCGAGGTTTCGGAGGGGCTTCCGCGGTTCTCTGCGACGAGTCATCTGCTGTATGTCCTGGTAGACCGAGTGGGCCAGGCGGGGCTCGAACCCGCGACCGACGGATTATGAGTCCGCTGCTCTAACCGGCTGAGCTACTGGCCCTGAACGGGCCCAGCGTACCGGCCCGAACGAGGCGGTCGGCGGCGCGACCGGCTAGTTGTGTATCTCGTACGCGCTTTCGCCGTGCCTGCTGTAGTCGAGGCCGGCCGTCTCTTCCTTGTCCGTGACGCGAAGGCCGATCACCGCACGGACCGCCAGGGCGATGACGTAGCTCGCGAGGAACGCGAACGCGCTCGCCGCGAGCGCCGCGACCGCCTGTTTGCCCAGTTGCGCGAAGCCGCCTCCGGCGAAGACGCCGAGTCCCACGCCGCCGTCGGCGATGAGCGCGCGGGCGAACAGGCCGAGGAACAGCATCCCGACGAGGCCGCCCACGTAGTGCACGGCGAGGACGTCGAGGGAGTCGTCGTACTTGAAGCGGAACTTGAGGCGCACGGCGAGGAGGCAGACCATGCCGGCGACGAGGCCGAGCAGGAGCGCGGGGAGCGGGTCGAGGAACCCCGCGGCTGGCGTGATGGCGACGAGGCCGGCGACGGCGCCGGACGCGGAGCCGAGCGCCGTCGGCTTGCCGACGAGCTTGCGTTCGAGCAGCAGCCAGCCGACCATTCCGCCGACGCCGGACAGGTGCGTCGCGAGGGCGGCCGACGCGGCGTCGGCCCCCGCGGTAAGAGCGGAGCCGGCGTTGAACCCGATCCAGCCGAACCACAGCAGGCCCGCACCGAGGATGGTGAGCGGAAGGTTGTGCGGCATCATGAGCTCGCCCGGCCAGCCCCGGCGTCGTCCTACGACGATCGCGAGGGCGAGCGCGGAGGCGCCGGAGCAGATCTCCACCACGGTGCCGCCCGCGAAGTCGAGCACGCCCCACGACGCCATCCATCCGCCGCTCCCCCACGCCCAGTGTGCGATGACGGGGTACACGAGGATCGACCACGCCGTGAGGAACACGAGAAGCGCGCCGAACCGCGTACGGTCGGCGGCGGCGCCGGTGATGAGCGCCCCGGTGATCACGGCGAACATCATCTGGAACATGACGAACGCCGCCGGGGGAACCGAGTAGTGCAGGACGCTCGAGTCGTTGATCCCCGCGAGCCCGAAGAAGTCGAACTTGCCGATGAGGCCGGCGCCGGCGTCGGGACCGAACGCGAGGGTGAAGCCCACGAACGTCCACGTCACGGACACGACGGCGAGGGCGCCGAAGTTGTACATGAGCATCGACAGCGCGTTCTTGGCGCGGACCATGCCCGCGTAGAACACGGCGAGCCCGGGGAGCATGAGCAGGACGAGGGCGGTCGAGGTGATGATCCAGGCGGTGTCGCCGCTGTCGAAGGCCACGGTGCGCTTCCTTCCTCGCGCCCCGACGCCCGGACCACTGTGCCCAGCGCGCGGTTGCGCGGTGATCCCGAGGGTATAGATGGCGCGTTTCCGGAATGTTTCGAGGGCGTTAACTCTGGGCCGTTTACGGACGCGGATTAGGGGCGAAACCGTGACCGTAGCGCCGTTTCCGATCCGGTAAAGTGGTGCCTCGCGATCCTCCGTAGCTCAATTGGCAGAGCAGCCGACTGTTAATCGGCAGGTTACTGGTTCGAGTCCAGTCGGGGGAGCTTCGGCCGGGGCCTACGCCCCGGCCTTCTTCGCGCGCGAGGCGGCGCGGCCCCGCACCGTCTTATCGAGAACCACCTTGCGCAGGCGCACGAACTCGGGCGTCACCTCGACGCATTCGTCCTCGCGGGCGAAGTCGAGGCACTCCTCGAGGGTGAGGCGGCGCGGCGGCGTCAAGCTCACGAACGTGTCGGCCGTGGAGGAGCGGATGTTCGTCAGCTGCTTCTCCTTCGTGATGTTCACGTCCATGTCCTCGCCGCGCGCGTTCTCGCCGACGATCATGCCCTCATAGACCTCCTGCGTGGGCTGGACGAAGAACGTGCCGCGGTCTTCGAGGGCGAGCAGCGCGTTCGGCGTGACGACGCCCGCGCGGTCCGCGACGAGCGAACCTGAGCTGCGGTACTCGATCGGCCCGGCCCACGCCTCGTACCCGTCGGCGATCGACGACGCGATGCCCGTGCCGCGCGTGTCGGTGAGGAACGTGCTGCGGAAGCCGATGAGGCCGCGCGCGGGCACGCGGAACTCCATGCGCACCCAGCCCGTGCCGTGATTCGACATCGTCGTCATGCGCCCCTTGCGGCCCGCGAGCAACTGCGTGACGGTGCCGAGGTACTCCTCCGGCACGTCGATGATCAGGTGCTCCATCGGCTCGTGGACCGCTCCGTCGACCTCGCGCGTGACGACCTGCGGCTTGCCCACGGTGAGCTCGAATCCCTCGCGGCGCATCTGCTCGACGAGGATCGCGAGCGCGAGCTCGCCCCGCCCCTGGACCTCCCACGCGTCGGGGCGGTCGGTGGGGAGGACGCGGATGGACACGTTGCCGACGAGCTCGCGGTCGAGCCGGTCCTTCACCTGTCGGGCGGTGAGCTTGCCGCCCTTGGTCTTCCCGGCGAGCGGGGACGTGTTGATGCCGATCGTCATCGAGATGGCCGGATCGTCCACCTGGATGAGCGGCAGCGGTCGTGGGTCGTCGACGTCGGTGAGCGTCTCGCCGATCGTGATGTCCTCGATGCCCGCCACCGCGACGATGTCGCCCGGGCCAGCGCTGTCCGTGGGGACGCGCTCCAACCCCTTCGTCTCGAGCAGCTCGGTCACCTTGACCGTCTTGACGCTCCCGTCGCGCCTCGCCCACGCGACCGCCGCCCCCTTGCGGATCTCGCCGTTGTACACGCGCAGGAGCGCGAGGCGGCCGAGGAACGGCGAGGCGTCGAGGTTCGTGACGTGTGCCTGGAGCGGGGCGCCCTCGTCGTAGCTCGGCGCGGGGACGCGGTCGAGGATCACGCGGAAGAGCGGCTCGAGGTTGGGGTGGTCGGGCATCTCGCCGTCCGCCGGCTGGGTCATCGACGCGCGCCCCGCCTTCGCCGACGCGTAGACGACGGGCACGGCGAGCAGGGTGTCGACGTCGAGGTCCGGGACCTCGTCGTGGAGGTCGGAGGCGAGGCCGAGGAGGAGGTCGTGCGTCTCCTCGACGACGGCGGCGATGCGGGCATCCGGTCGGTCGACCTTGTTGACGACGATGACGACGGGCAGGTGCGCGGCGAGCGCCTTGCGCAGGACGAAGCGGGTCTGGGGCAGCGGCCCCTCGGACGCGTCGACGAGCAGGACGACGCCGTCGACCATGCTGAGCCCGCGTTCCACCTCGCCGCCGAAGTCCGCGTGCCCCGGCGTGTCGATCACGTTGATCGTCACGCCGTCCGGCCCCGCGGCCTCGCCGGTGTAGCGGATCGCGGTGTTCTTGGCGAGGATCGTGATCCCCTTCTCCCGCTCGAGGTCGCCGGAGTCCATCGCGCGCTCGTTGACGTGGGCGTGCTCGCCGAACGCGCCGCCCTGCCACAGCATGGCGTCGACCAGGGTGGTCTTGCCGTGGTCGACGTGGGCCACGATGGCGACGTTTCGCCGGTCGGTGCGCAGGGGCATAGCGGGCTCGCTTCGTTGGTGGGGATCGCCGACCGTGCCGGATCGGCGCCGACAGTCTACCCGCGCATTAGTGGCTCACTCCGCACCGCCACCTCCGCGGTCGACGCGCCGCCGCGGGTGATGATTGCCGATTCCCATGCGAAACCGGCACTTATCCCCCGCGGGCGCGCAGGCTCTATTCCTCGCGCAGTCCCCTGCGTTCGCCCTCGAGCGCGACGAGCTCGGCGAACGCCTCCTGGTAGCCCTCGTTCCCCTCGCCGATGCGTTGCATCCGCCCGCGCACCTCGCCGATGCGCCGCGTCAGGCTGAGGTCCTGCACCCGGGCGAGCACGCTCCGCGCGTACCGCGCCATCTCCGACGGCTTGTCCTGGGGGATCGTCGCGACGATCAGCTCGGACACGACCGACGCGAGCGTCGGCCCCACCTCGTCGACCACGCGGTTCGCCCAATCCTTCCCCGCGGACCCCACTCCCCCGGCCGCGGCGATGCCGTCGAGCACCGCGCGGTACTGCGGCACGGTGAAGGCCTCCGGCCCCAGGCGCGCCGCCCACGCCGGGTCCACGTGCTCGGGCATTTGGAGCATCACCTCGAGCGCGAGCCTCTCCGCGCGGACGACGGGGTCGCGGGGGTCCGGGCCGACGGCGGGCATCGGGGCGCCGTCGTCGGGAGGGGGCTCGCCCGGGTCGTGCGAGACCGCGCCGCGGCGGGCGCGGGCGGCCGACGTGACGGCGCGCATCACCTCGTCCGGCTCCATGCCGAGCCAGCCCGCGAGGAGGCGCGCGTACTCCGGCCCGATCGCCGAGTCGCGGATCCCCGCGACGACGGGGGCGGCGGTCCGGAGCGCGGCGACGCGCCCCTCGGGGGTCTCGAGATCGTTGCCCGCGAGCGCGGCCTTGATGACGAACTCGTACAGCGGCACGCGGGCGTCGACGAGCGCGGCCACGGCGGCGTCGCCGTCGCGCAGGCGCAGGTCGCAGGGATCGAGCCCGTCGGGCCCGATCGCGACGAACGTCTGCGACAGGAATGTCGAATCCAACTGGAACGCCTTGAGCGCGGCGTTCTGGCCCGCGTCGTCCGCGTCGAACGTGAAGACGACCTCACCGCGCGAGCCCCCCACCTTCGTCGGCGCCCCGGCGTCGCCCCCGAGGAGGCGTCGGAGCACCTTCGCGTGCTCCTCGCCGAACGCCGTCCCGCAGGTCGCGACCGCCGTCGTCACGCCGGCGAGGTGGCAGGCCATGACGTCCGTGTACCCCTCGACCACCACCACCCGTCTCGTCGCGGCGATGTTCTTCTTCGCGAGGTCAAGCCCGTAGAGCACTTTCGACTTCTGGTAGATCGCCGTCTCGGGGGTGTTGAGGTACTTCGGGCCGTCGTCGTCCTCGTAGAGCTTGCGGGCGCCGAAGCCGACCACCTCGCCGGTGACGGCGCGGATGGGCCATACCAGCCGCCCGCGGAACCGGTCGTACAGGCCGCGCGCGCCGCGCGACGCAAGCCCCGACGCCTCGATCTCCGGCTCGGTGAAGCCCTTGCCGCGCAGGTGCTCGAGCAGCGCGGACCACCCCTTCGGTGCGTATCCCACCCCGAACTGTGCGGCGGCCTCCTTGCCGAATCCGCGGCCGGTGAGGAAGTCGCGCCCCGTCTTCGCCTCGGGCGTCACCAGCTGCGCGGCGAAGAACTCCTCCGCGACGCGGTGCGCCTCGAGCAGGCGTCGTCGGCCACTCCCCCCGTCCGACGGTCCGCGCGTGCCCCCGGACTCGTACCGCAACGTCACCCCGGCCCGACCCGCGAGGTACTCGACGGCCTCCGCAAACGGCAGGCCGTCGGCCTTCATGATGAACGCGATGACGTCGCCGCCCTCGCCGCAACCGAAGCAGTGCCAGTGCCCCTGGGCGGGACGGACCTGGAATGACGGCGTCTTCTCGTCGTGGAACGGGCACAGCCCCTTGAGCGCGCCGACGCCGCCCGACTTGAGCGCGACGCGCTCCCGGACGATCTCTTCCAGCGGCGCGCGCTCGCGCACCGCGGCGATGTCGTCCCGGTTGATCGTTCCCGCCATGTCTCTCCTTGGGCCCCGGCAGGGGCTAACTCAGTCACACCCTATGCCGCGCCAGTAGGCTAGAGGGCGACGAAAGGGGGCCCCGTGAGGGTCGACGCGTTTCTGGCGGACTCCGCCGAGGTCATCAACAACAAGATCTACGCGCTCGGCGCGGGCTGGAACACCATCTTCGCGCGGTCGTTCCCCGTCGTGCACCGGCGGCTCAACGTCGCCGCCACGCTCCACGTCCCCTTCACCGCCACGAACGTGCCGCACAAGTTCGAGGTTCGGCTCATCACCGAGGACGGCGAAGAGCACCCGATCGGCGTGCGCGCTGACGCCCAGGGGGACCCCACGCCCGTCACGGCGATGGGCGGCGAGTTCACGCTCGGACGCCCGCCGCTGCTCGTCGACGGCGACGACCAGATCGCGTGCTTCACGTTCACCATCGACGGGATGCGCTTCGACGGGCCCGGCATGTACTCGTGGGTGCTGAGCGTCGACGGCGAAGAGGCCACTCGGCTTCCGATGCGGGTCCAGGAGCAGCGGGCCTAACGCACGATGACCGCGTACACGTCGATCGTCTACCCCGTCGTGCTCGGCGCCGCGGCGCTCCTGCTACTCGGCGGCGCCGCCGCCTTCGCCGCCCCCCGTGCCGGTGCCGCCCTTCGCGGCGTGACGTGGATCGTCCGGACCGCGACCGTCGTCCAGGTGCTCGCGATCATCGTGATCGTCGTCGCGGGATGGACGCGCCCATCGCTGTTCACGCTCGTCGGGTACTTGCTGTCGGCGATCGTGCTGGTGTGGCTCCTCGGCATCAGCCGGATCGCGGCGGCCCCGGAGCCCGGAGCGCCACGCGACCCCGACCGCCCCGTGCTCTCCGCACGCCAGTCCGTCCAGGTCGACGCCGTCGTCGCGATGATCGTCGCGGTGGCGCTCGCCGTCGTCGCGTGGCGGCTGCATTCGATCCTGCTCGGGGGGGCCGCGGCGTGAAACCTATTCCCCGCGTCGCGCTGCTCGTCACCTACGCCGTCCTCTTCCTCGCCGCCGCCGGCCGGTCGTCCGTGCAGCTCGGGACCAAGGCGTCCGAGGCCCCGGTGCCCTACTCGCTGTCCGCCGTCGCCGCCGTCATCTACGGGGTCATCGCCTTCGCGCTCTGGCGCGGGACGGCGCGGTGGCGCCAGGTCGCGCTCGTGGGAACGATCGTCGAGCTCGCGGGCGTGCTGACGGTGGGCACGTGGGGCGTCGTCGAGTCCGGCGTGTGGCCGGACGAGACCGTGTGGTCGGGGTACGGCTCCGGCTACGGGTGGGTACCGCTTATCCTTCCGCCGCTCGCGCTGTGGGCGCTCCTCCGCGCGCGACGCCCTGGCGAATAGACTCGAACGAAGCGGGACCCGAACGCACGAAGGAGCAGCCATGAGTGCGGTGGACAAGGCCAAGGCCGTTGCCGAGGAGATTGCCGGCGTGACGCGGGAGGTCATGGGCAAGATGACCGGCGACGAGATGATGATGGCCGAGGGCGAGGCCGAGGTCACGGACGCGAAGGCGAAGCTCTCCGGGGACCAGGACGACGACGGGCCCGAGGAGTAGGCCCCCGGCTCGGGCGTCAGGCCTTCGACGAGACGAGCTTGTGGTGAAGGTTGTACGCGGACTTGTCCGTGAGCGACGCCACCTGGTCCACGGCGACGCGTAGCCGCGCTCCGTCGTCCGACGCCTCGCGCCACGCGGCCGCGAAGAGCGGGTCGAGCGCGGACTCCCCGCGCCCCGCGATGGCGAGCACGAGCTCCGCGAGCCGCTCTCGTTGGGCCGCGTGGCCCTTCTTCCGCTCCTTCGGCGCCATGAGGAAGTGCACGGCGACACCCTTGAGCACGAGGATCTCGGCCGCGGTCTCGGGCGGGATGACGAGGCTCGCGGCGAAGCGGGTGAGCGGCCCGTCCCCGTACGCCTCGCGCGTCGCGAGGGTGACGGCGCCGCAGAATCGGCCGATCAGCTGGCTCGTCATGTTCTTGAGGTTCGCAAGCGCCCGGTACGAGCCGTCGTAGTCCGTCGCCCACGTCGGCAGCGCGCGCAGGCGCTCGACCGCCTCGAGTAGCTCCGCCTCCTCGCCCCGGCCGTACCACTCGCGCGCGTGGGCGACGACGTCGCGCACCTGCCCCTCGTCCCCCAGCACCCCGAGGGAGATGTGGTTGAAGACCACCGAGTCCTCGACGTCGTGCACGGAGTAGCTGATGTCGTCCGCGAGGTCCATCACCTGCGCCTCGAACGAGACCGTCCGTCCCGGCGCGCCGCGACGCATCCACCGGAACACCGGGAGGTCGTCCTCGTACACCCCGAACTTGGTGGTGGAGCGCCCGCTCGTGCGCTCGGGGGCTTCGGCGACGCGCCACGGGTACTTCGAGGCGGCGTCGAGGCTCGCCCGCGTGAGGTTGAGGCCGACGGGGGCGCCCGTGCGCGGGTGGACGGACTTGGGCTCGAGGCGGGTCAGCACGCGGAGCGTTTGCGCGTTGCCCTCGAAGCCGCCGATGCCCGCCGCGACCTCGTTGAGGGCGCGCTCGCCATTGTGGCCGAACGGGGGGTGTCCGAGGTCGTGCGCGAGGCAGGCCGCGTCGACGACGTCGGGATCGCACCCGAGCAGTTTGCCGAGCTCGCGGCCGATCTGCGCGACCTCCAGCGTGTGGGTGAGGCGCGTGCGCACGAAATCGCCCGTGCCGGACGTGAGCACCTGCGTCTTCGCGCCGAGGCGGCGCAGCGCCGCGCTGTGAACGATGCGCGCGCGGTCGCGCTCGAACGGGGTGCGTGAGGCGCTCTTCGGGGGCTCCGTGACCCATCGCTCGACGTCGGCGTCCGCGTAGCCGGGCGGGGGTGTGCTCACCCGTCGATGCTACCGGCGCGCGCATCGTCCGTTTGGCGGCGCGGCCCCGCTCGCCGCTGCCCCGTCGCCGCGTCGCTGCCCCGTCGCCGCGTCGCCGCCCCGTCGCCGCCCCGCCGCCGCCCCGTCGCCGCCCTCGCGGGTGTTGAGTGCCGAATCCGTACGCGAACCGACGCTGATCACCCGCCAGAGCGCGGGCCGCGCACGACGGACGCTCCCAGCCTCCCTCGCGCGTGCGATTCTCCCCAAGCCGTCCGAGGTCGACGAGACCGACGTCGACCTATCGCTAACCTCGCCACCGTGACCGCATCGAGGGTGTTGACCGCGATGCTCGATCGCGAACCTCGGGCGTTCCGTCGCGCGGAGCTCGTCCGTGCCTTCAGCCGCCACTCTCTCGATGCGGCCCTCGCCCGCGGCGAGATCGTACGACTCGCGCCGGGGGTGTACGTCGGCGCCGCGAACCGCGACGAACCGTCAGTGCGGCTCGAGGCGGCATCGCTCTGGGCCGGCCCGCGATGCGCGATCGGAGGGCACGCCGCGCTCGCGGCGTACGGGGTCGTCGAGCTCGGGTCGAGCACGATCACCATCGTCGCGACCCGCGACAACCGGCGAGATCCCCCGCCCGGGGTCGCGATTCGACGGCTGAGCATCGCGTGGTCCACGGTCGAAGCGAATCGCGCCAACGTGGTCGAACCTGAAGACGCCGTCATCCAGGCGTGGTCGGAGCTCCAACGCGCCCGACGAGTAGGGACCGCGCTCGACGCGATTCGGCGGCTCGAGCTCGATCCGATTGCGATCCGGCGCCGACTCGACGAGTACCCGCGAGTCCGAGGACGCCGGGCCCTCGACGCACTTCTGGCCGTGGCCGCCGACGGCGTCACGAGTTTCCTCGAACACCGCGCTCGTACCCGCGTGTTCGCCGGAAACGAGTTCGCGTCCCTCGTCTGGCAGGCGCCGGTGCGCGCGGGGAACCGACGGTTTGTCGTCGACGCCCTCCATCGTGCGTCCGGGGTCGCCCTCGAGTTCGACGGTCGCGCGTATCACGGCGACGACGCCGCGCGTCGCCGCGACCTGGAGCGCGACGCGCTCCTTGCCGCCCAGGGTCTGACCGTCATTCGATTCACCTACGACGATGTGATGGGTCGACCACAGTGGTGCCGACGCCAACTGCGACGGGCGATTGACATTCGGACCGCGGCGTAGCGGCGTTGCGGCGTTGCGGCGTTGCGCGAGGGCGACCGTCTCCCGCGCGCGATGACGCGTCGTGGCGGGTGTTCGGTGCCGGAATCAGCGAGAAGTCGGCACTGTAGACCCGCAGGCGCGCGACGGTGGCGGACGGGGCGGACGGGGCGGACGGTGGCGGACGGGGCGGACGGGGGCGGACGGCGCCGCCTGCTAGCCCCCGGAGACGCTGAGCTCCGCCTCGGCGAGCCGCTCCCGCCACTCGTCGCTCAGCTCGCGCGAGTCGAGCCACCCCTCCGGCACGGACGGCCGCTTGGGCGTCCCCTGCCGCCCCCGCGGCCCCTCGGCGGGTTCGCCGGGGTACGGCGCGTCGAGGTCGAGCCCGTCGAGGATCGCGCGGAGCTCCGCGAGCGAGGACACCAGCCCGAGCCGCCTCCGCGTCTCGCCCCCGACCTCGTATCCCTTGAAGTACCAGGACATATGCTTGCGGATCTCCTGCATCGCCTTGTGCTCGTCGCCGCCGAAGTGCGCGACCATCAGCTCCCCGTGCCGGTACACGGTGTCGGCGACGACCCGCGTCCCCGCGCGAACCCGGTCCGGCCGCCCCTCGAACGCGGCCTGCAGGTCGGCGAACAGCCACGGCCGCCCCATGCACCCGCGCCCCACGACCACGCCGTCGCACCCGGTCTCCGCGACCATCGCGACCGCGTCCTCCGCGGCCCAGATGTCGCCGTTGCCGAGCACCGGGATCGACGTCACCGCCTCCTTGAGCGCGCGGATCGCCGCCCAGTCGGCGTGCCCCGAGTAGTAGTCGGCGGCGGTCCTGGCGTGGAGGGCGACCGCCGACGCCCCCTCGTCCTCCGCCATCTTTCCCGCCTCGAGGAAGGTGAGGTGCTCGTCGTCGACGCCCTTGCGCATCTTGACGGTGACGGGGACACCCGCGGGCGCCGCCTCGCACACGGCCGCGCGCACGATCTGCCGGAACAGGTCCCGCTTCCACGGCAGCACCGCTCCCCCGCCTTTGCGGGTCACTTTGGGGACGGGGCAGCCGAAGTTCATGTCGATGTGATCGGCGCGGTCCTCCTCGATGAGGAGGCGCACGGCCGCGCCGACGGTCGCGGGGTCGACGCCGTACACCTGGACGGAGCGCGGGGTCTCGTCGGGGTCGTGGCGGATGATGCGGAGGCTCTCCGGGGTGCGCTCCACCAGGGCGCGGGATGTGACCATCTCCGCGACGTACAGCCCGCCCCCGTGCTCGCGGCACAGGCGCCGGAACGCCGCGTTCGTGATGCCCGCCATCGGCGCGAGCACCACGGGGGTGTCCACGGTCATGCGGCCGATGCGTAGCGGCGGCAGCAGTCGGGGGGACGACGGGGCGGCGGTCATCCGTCCATTGTCGCCGACGCTTCGACCGCCCGTTCCCAGCCGACTCCCAGGTCGCGCCCAGGGCGGCTCGACGCGGAACCGCTCGGATGGGGGCAGGATCGAAGGAGGATGACCATGAACCGCACACGACTCACCCGCACGGCGCTCGGCGTCGCGCTCGCCGCGACCCTCGCCGGCTGCTCCACTACGGCGGTCACCGCGACCGTCACCGCGACTGGCGGCGACCCCGCCCCGACCGTCGCCACGGAGACGGCCGACCCGTCGTCGGTCGGCGCCTACCCCGTCGTCGACACGAACCAGTCCGTCACGTACGGCAACCAGACCGCGATCGCGGGGCCCGCGGAGGGCGAGGCTTTCTACGGCCAGGACGCGCAGATCGACGGCAACCAGCCGAGCTACACCGTGAACGGCGACGGCACGGTGACGGACGACGTCACGGGCCTCATGTGGACCCAGACGGCGGACCTCAACGGCGACGGCACCATCGACGTCGACGACAAGCTCACTTACCGCGAGGCGGTCGCGAGCGCGTCGTCCGTCGACGTCGGCGGCTACGCGGACTGGCGCCTGCCGACCATCAAGGAGCTGTACTCGCTTATCGAGTTCTCGGGCAGCGACCCGAGCGCGCCGGGCGGCGCCGCGCCGACGCCGTTCATCGACACGTCGGTCTTCGGCTTCGGCTACGGGGACGAGTCCGCGGGCGAGCGCCAGATCGATGCCCAGTGGGCGACGTCCACCCTGTACACGGACGCGAGCGGCCCGCAACTGATGTTCGGCGTCAACTTCGCGGACGGACGCATCAAGGGCTACCCGATCGACGCCCTCCCCGGCGGCGGCGCCGGCAACCCGGGCGGCGGCGAGAAGACCTTCTACGTCTTCTACGTGCGGGGCAACCCCGACTACGGCGTCAACGCGTTCGTCGACAACGGCGACGGGACGGTCACGGACGACGCGACCGGGCTGATGTGGGCGCAGGACGACGCCGGGACGACGATGTCGTGGGAGGACGCGCTCGCGTGGGCCCAGCAGGCGAACGACGAGGCCTACCTCGGCTACACGGACTGGCGCCTGCCGAACGCCAAGGAGCTCGAGTCGATCGTCGACTACACGCGCTCGCCCGGCACGACCAACTCGGCCGCGATCGACCCGGTCTTCGGCGCGACGGCGATCACCGACGAGGCGGGCCGGACCGACTACGCGATGTACTGGACGTCCACCACCCACGCGAACACGCAGCCGGGGCACGAGGGTTCGTCCGCGGTGTACGTGGCGTTCGGCCGCGCGATGGGCTACATGAACGGCCGGTGGATCGACGTTCACGGCGCGGGCGCGCAGCGCAGCGACCCGAAGACGGGAAGCGCCGCGGACTACCCGACCGGTCACGGGCCCCAGGGCGACGCGATCCGGGTCCTCAATGAGGTGCGGCTGGTGCGGGACGCCTAGGCTAGGGAGGCAGATCGCCGACGCCGCCGAGCCTGGAGGATTGGACAGTCATGAAGGGGTTCATCAACGGAGTCAACCTGGGCGGGTGGCTCTCGCAGTACGCCGCCTACGACCACGAGCACTTCCGGACGTTCATCACCGAGGCGGACATCGAGCGCATCGCCTCCTGGAGCCTCGACCACGTGCGGCTCCCCGTCGACTACCCGGTCATCGAGGCCGAGGACGCCCCGGGCGTCCCGCTCGAGCAGGGGTACGCGTACATCGACGACTGCCTCGCCTGGTGCGCGAAGCACGGCCTCGGGGTCGTGCTCGACCTTCACGAGGCCCCCGGCTTCACGTTCCGCAACGACCTGGAGGAGGACACGAAGGACCGCAACACCCTCTTCGAGGCGGGCCCGCTCCAGGATCGGTTCGTGGCGCTGTGGGAGGAGATCGTCCGCCGCTACGCGAGCGCGCCGGTGCCGATCATCTTCGAGCTGCTCAACGAGGTGACCATCCCCGAGAACGGCCCGTGGAACGACCTTATTCGCCGCACCATCCCCGCGCTCCGCGCCATCGCGCCGGACTGCCGGATCATGATCGGCGGGACCCACAACAACTCCGTCGGCGGCCTGACGGGCCTGGTCGAGTTCGACGACCCGAACGTCGTCTACACGTTCCACTTCTACGACCCGCTGTTCTTCACGCACCAGAACGCCCCGTGGGACGTCACGATGCGCGAGTGGGACGCGACGCACACGTACCCCGGGGAACTCGAGGGCCTCGCCGAGCACCTGCGCGATCACCCCGCCCGCGCCCGGGAGCACGCGATCTGCCTCGGGCGGCCGATGGACCGGTCGCTCCTCGAGGAGATCGTCCAGCCGGCGCTCGATTTCGCGCGCCGCACGGGCCGCGACCTCTACTGCGGCGAGTTCGGCGTGGCGGACTGGATCGACCCCGCGAGTCGGCGCGCCTGGCTCGCCGACTTCATGGGGATCCTCCGCGACAATGGCGTCGGCCGGTCCATCTGGTCGTACAAGCAGATGGACTTCGGCCTCGTCGACGCGCACGGGGACGTGGTCGACCCCGCGTACCTCGAGGTCGTCACGGACGAGGCGTAGAGCCCGCTACGCCCCGACGAGCCGCTCGGCGAGGAACGACCGCACCTGGTCGATCGCGATCCGGTCCTGCGACATGGTGTCGCGGTTGCGGATCGTCACCGCCTGGTCCTCGAGCGTGTCGAAGTCCACCGTGATGCAGTACGGCGTGCCGATCTCGTCCTGGCGGCGGTAGCGGCGGCCGATCGCGCCGGCGTCGTCGAAGTCGACGTTCCAGTACTTGCGGAGCTCGGCGGCGAGGTCGCGCGCCTTGGGGCTCAGCTCCTCGGAGCGCGAGAGCGGCAGGACGGCGGCCTTGACGGGCGCGAGGCGGTGGTCGAGGCGCAGCACCGTGCGCGTGTCGACGCCGCCCTTCGTGTTCGGCGCCTCGTCCTCGGTGTACGACTCGATGAGGAACGCCATGAGCGAGCGCGTGAGGCCTGCGGCGGGTTCGATGACGTACGGCACCCAGCGCTCGTTCTTGTCCTGGTCGAAGAAGCTGAGGTCCTTGCCCGAGTGCTCGGAGTGCGTCGTCAGGTCGAAGTCGGTGCGGTTGGCGATGCCCTCGAGCTCGCCCCACTCGCTGCCCGTGAACTCGAATCGGTACTCGATGTCGACCGTCCGCTTGGAGTAGTGGCTGAGCTTCTCCTTGGGGTGCTCGTAGTGCCGCAGGTTGTCTCGGCTGAGCCCGAGGTCCACGTACCAGTCGGTGCGCGTGTCGATCCAGTACTGGTGCCACTCCTCGTCCGTGCCGGGCACGACGAAGAACTCCATCTCCATCTGCTCGAACTCGCGGGTGCGGAAGATGAAGTTGCCGGGCGTAATCTCGTTGCGGAAGCTCTTGCCGATCTGGCCGATGCCGAACGGCGGCTTCTTGCGCGCGGCGGACATGACGTTGGCGAAGTTGACGAAGATGCCCTGGGCGGTCTCGGGGCGCAGGTAGTGCAGCCCCGACTCGTCCTCGGTCGCGCCGAGGTACGTCTTGAGGAGCCCGTTGAACATGCGCGGATCGGTGAACTGCCCGCGCGTGCCGCACGCCTCGCACACGACCTCGTCGAGGCCGCCCTTGGGGGCGCGCCCCTTCTTCTCCTCGAACTCCTCGAGCAGCGTGTCCTCGCGGTAGCGCTTGTGGCACTTCTTGCATTCGACGAGCGGGTCGACGAAGGCCTTGAGGTGGCCCGACGCGTTCCACACCTCGGGGGGCAGGATGATCGAGGAGTCGAGGCCGACGATGTCGTCGCGGCTCGTGACCATCGCGCGCCACCATTGGCGCTTGATGTTCTCCTTGAGCTCCACGCCGAGGGGTCCGTAGTCCCACGCGGAACGCGTGCCGCCGTAGATCTCCCCCGAGGGGAAGACGAAGCCCCGGCGCTTGGCGAGCGAGATGACGTTGTCGAGACGGCTGGATGCGGCCACGAAGACTCCTTGGTTGGGTGCTGGCGGCCAGTCTAGCCGCGCGTGACCGGTACGCCCGCCGTCCCTAATTGACAATGATTATCATTTACGTATAGTGGAAGCCGTGACACGACCCTCCCTACGCGCGGGCGCCCTCGCCGGCGCCGCCGCCGCGACGCTCCTCCTGTCCGCCTGCTCGACGTCCGCGGACTCCACGACGCCCGGCGACGCGACCATCACCGTCGCCGCGGCGTTCTACCCGCTCCAGTACGTCGCCGAGCGCGTCGGCGGCGACGCCGTCGACGTCATCGGCCTCACCCCGCCCGGCGCCGAGCCCCATGACTTCGAGCTGCCCCCCTCCGCGGTGCGCGAGGTTCGCGACGCCGACCTCGTCCTCTATCTCTCGGGTTTCCAACCGACGGTCGACGACGCGGTCGAGGCGACCGGGGCCCACGGCCTCGATGCCACCGACGTCGTCCCGCTCGTCGGGGGCGACGGCACCCACGTCGGCGCCGACCCCCACTTCTGGCTCGACCCCACGCTCCTCGACCTCTACGGCACGGCCGTCGCCGAGCGGCTCGCAGAGATCGATCCCGCCCACGCCGACCTCTACCGCGCCAACGACGCCGCCCTCTCCCGGGACCTCGCGGAACTCGACGCCCAGTACTCGGCGGCCCTCACCTCGTGCCAGCGCACCACGATCCTCACCAGCCACGAGGCGTTCGGCTACCTCGCGACGCGGTACGGCCTCACCCAGGTGGGCCTGTCGGGCATCGACCCCGACGCCGAGCCCTCCCCCGCGCGCCTCCGCGAGGTGCGCGCCCTCGCCGCGTCCGTCGGCGCCACGACGGTGTACGTCGAGACGCTCGTCGACCCGAGCGTCGTCGAGGCCTTCGCCCACGACGCGGGGCTGTCGGTCGCTACCCTGGACCCCATCGGCGGCCTCGTCGCCCCCGGTGACGACTACCTCATCATCATGCGCCGTAACCTCGACGTCCTGAAGGAGGGTCTCGGCTGTGCCTAAGCCCGCCACCCCGGCCGTCCGCGTCGCCGACCTCCACGTCGCGCTCGAGGGCCGCCCCATCGTCCACGGCGTCTCGTTCGACGTCGCCAAAGGCGAGATGCTCACCCTCATGGGGGGCAACGGCTCCGGCAAGACGACGGCCGTGCGCGCGATCCTGGGGATCATCCCCACGCTCTCCGGGACCATCGAGATCGACGGCGTCCCGGCCGCGGACGCCCCCAAGGAACGCATCGGATACGTCCCGCAGCGGGTGTCCGCCGCGGGCGGCGTGTCCGTGAGCGCCCTCGAGGTGGTCATGTCGGGCCTCCTCCACGACCGCCGCCTGCTGCCGCCGCGAGGCGCCCACGGACGGGCCCTCGACGCCCTCGACGCCGTCGGCCTCGCCGATGTCGCCCGCCAGGAGGTGTCCACGCTGAGCGGGGGCCAGCAGCAGCGCGTCCTCATCGCCCGCGCGATGGTGCGCGAGCCCGACCTCCTGTTCCTCGACGAGCCGCTCGCCGGGGTCGACCTGCCGAGTCAGGACGTCTTCGCGACCGTGCTCGCCTCGATCAAGGAGCGGGGAGCGACGGTCGTCATCGTGCTCCACGAGGTCGGGCCGCTCGCCTCCCTCATCGACCGCGCCGTCGTGCTCGAACGCGGCCGCGTCGTCCACGTGGGCGCCCCTCCCCACGCGCACGGCGTCCACGCGCTCCCCGGCCACGACCACGTCCACCCGCACGACGACCCCGCGGCGGGCGCCGGCCCCGACCACCCCACGCTCGAGATCTCGGTGTAACCATGGACCTCCTCACCGATCCCCTGATGCAGCGGGCCCTGCTCGTCGCCCTGCTCGTCGGCGTCACCTCGCCCATCGTCGGCACGTACCTCGTCCAGCGCCGGATGGCGCTGCTCGGCGACGGCATCGGACACGTCGCCCTCGCCGGGGTCGCCGCCGGCTGGCTCGCCGGATCCGCGGCGAACCTCGCGCAGCGCGACGCCCTCGCGCTTCCCGGGGCCGTCCTCTTCGCGATCGCCGCCGCCGTCACCATCGAGCGGCTCCGGCAGCGGGGAACGTCGCCCGCCGACGTCGCCATGGCCATCCTGTTCTACGGCGGGATCGCGCTCGGCGTGCTCCTCATCGGGCTCGCCGGCGGGACGAGCTCGAACCTCCTCGGCTACCTCTTCGGCTCCATCTCCACGGTGACGTGGCCGGACGTGTGGCTCTCGGTCGCGCTGTCCCTGGTGATCCTCCTCGTCGGCCTCGGCCTCAAGCACTCGCTGTTCGCCATCACCCACGACCAGGACTTCGCCGTGTCCTCCGGGCTTCCCGTCCGCGCCCTCAACCTCGCGGTGGCCATTCTCGCCGCGGTGACGATCACCGTCGCCATGCGCGTGGTCGGCGTGCTGCTCGTGTCGGGGCTCATGATCCTGCCCGTCGCGATCGCGCAGCAGGTGTCGCGATCCTTCACCCGGACCATGGCGCTGTCCATGGGCATCGGCGCGGTCCTGTGCATCGCGGGCCTCACCACCACGTACTACTACGACCTCCAGCCGGGCGCGCTCATCATCGTGCTCGGCGTCGCGGCGTTCGGCGTGACCGCCGGGGTACGGGGTCTGCTCACCCGGCGCGCCAACCGCGCCTCGATCGAGGCGATCCATGGGTAGCGCACCCTCCCCCGCCCCCCGCCGGACGCGCCAGCGCGCCGCCATCCTCGAGGCGCTCGAGGCGTCGGACGACTTCCGGAGCGCCCAGGGCTGGCACGACCACCTTCGCCACGACGGCGACGACGCCAGGGCGGGTATCGGCCTCGCGACGGTATACCGGACGCTCCAGTCGCTCGCCGAGTCGGGCGAGGTCGACGCCGTCCGGGCCGACGACGGCGAGACCCTCTACCGCCGATGCGGCAGCCGGGACGCGCACCACCACCATCTGCGGTGCCGCGTGTGCGGGGCGGCCAAGGAGATCGAGGGGCCGGGCGTCGAGGCGTGGGCGGAGGACATCGCCGCCCGGCACGGGTACTCTTCCATCGAGCACACCGTCGAGTTGACCGGAATCTGCGGCGACTGCGCCGCGAAGGAGACCGCGTGACCGGAGTCCCCGACGCCATCTCCTCGTGGGGATGGTGGGCCGTCTTTGCCTTCCTGTTCGTCGTCGTATTCCTGCGCGCCCAGGGGACGTACTGGTTGGGCCGCGGCGTCGTCTCCGGTGCGCTCCACACGCGGTGGCGGGGGCGCTTCGAGGGCCCGATGATGCAGCGCGCACACGCGTACCTCGAGCGGTTCGGGCCGTTCGGCGTGCCCGCGTCGTTCCTGACCGTGGGCTTTCAGACGGCGGTCAACGCCGCGGCGGGCGTCGGGCGCATGCGCTACGGCGTCTACACGCTCGCGATGATCCCGGGATGTCTCGCGTGGGCGGGGATCTACACGGCGCTCGGCGTCGCCGCCGCGCACCTCATCCAGACGTTCACGTGGTGGTTCGGGGCGGCTCTGCTACTCGCGATCGTCGTGGGCGTCGTCCTCGCGATCCGGCGTCGCCGACGAGCCGCGTAACCCGCCCGCCGATCCGCCGTCGCGCTAACCGCGCGCGCCGTTAACGCGGGCGACGTCGGCGTCGAGGTTGTTGGATCGGCGGGCAACGAGCACGCCCTTGCCGTCCACGTCGAGGTGCTTCGGTATTCCGTTGGCGAAGTCATACAGCACGCGCACAATGCGCCCGAACTCGTCGCCGTGCGCGAACGACGCCCGCCATGTCCAGATCGCCCCGCCGTCGATGATCACCGGCACGTCCCGCGCATCGGATAGCAGGAGCCTCTCCATCGCCCGAGGATGGACCACGTCGTGCACCTTGCGCGCGTCGTCCCCCACCACGTGCCACACCGCGTTGAACGCGGCCGACTCGAAATCGATGGTCCGTCCCCCAACCAGCTGGTAGGCCGTCCGCATCTTCCCCACCGGCATGATCTGCACGCGCGGCACCCAATCGGCGACCGGCATCCCGATCACTTGGAAATCCTGCTGACCACCGAGCAACCGCGCCTTCGGCTTCACGTGGGCGGTGAGCATCGTTAGCCAGTTTCCGTTCGCGTATCCGTGGACGACGTCGTCGAGCAACACCGGCCCGACGGCCGCGAGCGGGAAGGTCCTTGACCTAGCCGCCCATCCGGGAATCGAGCCGGAGGCCCAGCCCCACACCTTGCGATCCCGAGCCACGGCGCGTACGTAGCGGCGGTTGAGCACGCTGCCGACCACGAACCCGACGAGCACGGCGACGACGCCCGCGAAGGCGAGAGGGGCGCCCAGCAACGCCGGCCCGTGCGCTTTGTGAACGAGTCGCCCGGCGAAGATGCTCGCACTCCCGATCACCACGAGCCAGTTTCTGAGCGAGTGCCGGTACTTCACGTCTCGTCCTCCGTACTCCCCTGCCGGTAGTCCCAGAGCGCGTTCACGATTCGCCACTCCCCCTGCGACTTCGCGAGGTGGAGGTAGTCGTCGAACTGCTCCGAGACGAGCTTGACGCTCGCCATCGCCTCGGTCATGTCGAGGATCTGCACGTCCTTACGACCGCTCGACGGGTCGTCGATCGCACCCTGGCCGTTGCCCGTGGCGTCGATCATCCAGTCGCGGGTGACGTCCCACACCTCGCCCTCCGGGGTGACGCGACGCTTGGCCAGGCTTGGATGAAGGGCCGCGCCCATGCGCGCGGCGTCGGAGGCGTACCAGCCCTCGACGTAGTCCAGCACCGCCCGCTCGATCTCGTCCCGGTCCGTCATGGAAGTCGCGCTCCTTGGGTCTCGTGCGTCGTGCAGCAACGTATCCGCTACGCCCCGCCGAAGCGGCGGTTCCGCCGCGCGTACTCCTCGATCGCGCGCCACAGGTCGCGCCGGTCGACGTCGGGCCACAGCACGTCGCTGAACACGATCTCCGCGTAGGCGGCCTGCCACGGGAGAAAGTTGCTCGTCCGCATCTCGCCGCTGCTCCGCCACAGCATGTCGACGTCCGGCATGTCGGGCTCGTCGAGATGCGCCGCGACCGTCTTCTCCGTCACGCGCGTCGGGTCGATCCGCCCGGCCGCCGCCTCGACCGCGATGGCGCGCGCCGCGTCGGCGATCTCCGCCCGGCCGCCGTAGTTGACGCACATCGTCAGCGTCATCATCGTGTTCTTCGCCGTGAGGCGCTCGGCGGTCTCGAGCTCGTCGATTACGGATTTCCAGAGCTTGGGGCGCCTGCCCGCCCAGCGGACGCGCACGCCCCATTCGTGCATCTGGTCGCGGCGGCGTCGGATGACGTCGCGGTTGAAGCCCATGAGGAAGCGCACCTCGTCCGGGCTGCGCTTCCAGTTCTCCGTGCTGAACGCGTAGGCGCTCACGTGCGTGACGCCGATCTCGATCGCCCCCGCGACGACGTCGAGCAGCGCCGCCTCGCCGCGCGTGTGTCCCTCGGTACGCGGCAGCCCGCGCTCCTTCGCCCACCTCCCGTTGCCGTCCATGATGACGGCGACGTGGCGCGGGACGAGGTCGTCCGGGATGGCCGGAGGCGTCGCCCCCGACGGGTGCGGCGGCGGCACGATGGGCATGCCGCAAGACTAGCCGGTGTCGATCCTCGCTACTCCTGAGGGATGGCGGCCTCGATGCCGTCGAGGAGGAGGTCGAGACCGTACTCGAAGGAGTCCCCGAAGGAGTAGCCGGGCTTCATGACGTGTTCGACCGTCAGGCGCACCAGGTGAGGGTACTGACCGGGGTCGAATGCCTGCGAGATCTCGGCCGCGAGTTCCGCCGTCCCCTCCCCGCCCTGCACCGGCAAGCTCGCCTCCTGCACGACGTACCCGTAGATAAACGCATCGAGGATCGCGTAGGCGTGCGCCATGAGCGGCAGCGGAAGCCCTCCGCGCGCGAGCGCGGCGAGCACGGCCTCGTGGTGCCCCAGCGAGTTCGGGCCGGGCGTCGTACCCGACTCCAGCAACGGGACCGCCCACGGGTGACGATTCAGCACCTCGCGCGCCGAGACGCACCGCTCGCGCATCGCCTGCTTCCAGTCCGTGCCCTCGTCGGGGAGAGCGATCTGCCCGAATACGTCCTCGACCATGGCCGCGAGGACCGCGTCCTTCCCGTCGACGTGGTGGTACAACGACATCGGCTTCGCGCCCAGCTCATTGGCCAGCGCCCGGATCGTGAGCGCCTCGATGCCGCCGCGGTCGGCGATGTCCATGGCCGCCCGGATGACGCGCGCGCGAGAAAGGCGCTCCCTCGGCTCGGGCGTGGTGGTCATCCGGTCACTCCTCGTCGTTGTGGTGAAAATACACCCGTGTCGCGCTCCGCGAGCGCCACGCACGCTGCCCGGGAAGCGAACGCCTCCCGGGCAGCGGTACGTTGCACGAATGCTCCTAGTAGTTGATCGAGGAGAAGATCTCGATCGCCTTCGCCAGCATGAGCACGAAGCCTCCCGAGCTCAGCATGAGGATGGCGAGGACGGCGGGCACGGCCCAGATCGGCTGATCCTTGACCGAGTTGGTCTTGTTGTTCGGCATTGCGGTTCTCCCATGTGTTGCGGTTGTTGTGCCATGTCTCGTACTACGTACGACGGACGGAAGCCACGGTAAGCGTACTTAGTACGGCTGTCAACCCCTCGATCCCCGTCGAGGCCGCCGGACACCCCTTGACAGGCGTACTAAGTACGCATAGTCTTCCTGTCACAGGTAGTACTTAGTACGAATCCTATTCCTGGGAGGGAATCCGATGACCACCACACCCGCATCGGCGCGCACCGCGTCGACGACTCGCACGATGCGCGCGGCCGTTCAGCGCGCCTACACGTCCGTCGATCACATCTCGGTCGACCGCGTCAACCGCCCCACGCCTGCCGCGACGGAGGTCCTGTTGGACGTCCGCGCCGCCGGCGTCGACCGCGGCGTCTGGCACCTCGCCACCGGCCGACCGTTCATCATGCGCGGTATGGGGTTCGGCCTGCGCCGACCCAGCCAACCGATCCAGGGCACCGACGTCGCAGGCGTCGTCGCCGCCGTCGGCTCCGAGGTGACCCGATTCAAGGTCGGTGACGCCGTCATGGGATCGGCCAACGGTTCCTTCGCGGAGCAGGCCGTGGCCAAGGAGAACGCGCTCGCACGCGTTCCCGAGGGACTCGCCCTCACGGATGCCGCCGCCGTCGCCGTTTCCGGGATCACCGCTCAGACCGCGGTCATGCGGCTCGGCGCGGTCGAGGCCGGACAGCGCGTCCTCGTGCTCGGCGCGTCGGGCGGTGTCGGCTCGTTCGCCGTCCAACTCGCCGCGCACGCAGGAGCCGAGGTGACGGGAGTGTGCTCCGGCGCCAAGGCGGCGTTCGTGATGACGCTCGGCGCGACTCGAACCATCGACTACGCCACGACGGACGTCACGTCCCTCGACGAGCAGTTCGACCTCATCGTCGACATCGGAGGCCTCGTTCCCGTACGCAGGCTCCGACGCGTCCTCGCCCCCGCGGGCAGGCTCGTCATCGTCGGCGGCGAGGGCGGGGGTAGCGTCACCGGCGGCATCGGTCGCCAGCTGCGCGCAACCGTCGCGTCGCTCTTCACACGGCAGAAGCTGATGTTCTTCATGTCGGTCACCAAGGCGCCCGAGCTCGAGGAGCTCTCCGCGCGAATCGCGCGCGGCGAGATCCGTCCCGCCGTCACGGCCACGTACCCGCTGGACCGGGCTTCCGACGCGGTCGTCGACCTCGTCTCCGGCCGAATCTCGGGCAAGGCCATCGTCACGACGGGAGCGGGCCGATGACCGCCACGATCAGTCGCGAACGAGTCGCGCCCTCGTCGTCCGCCGCGCGCCGCCGCGCCGCCCTCATCGCGGGCGTCGCCTACGCCGTGATGTTCGTCCTCGCGATCGGAGCCAACTTCGGCGCCCTCGCTCAGATCGTCGTACCCGACGACCCCGCGACGACCGTCGCGAACATCGCGGAGCACGAATCCGCGTTCCGGCTGGGGATGGCGGCCTTCGCCGTCATCGCGGTGCTCGACATCGTGATCGCCTGGGCGCTCCACGTGCTCCTGCGAGACCTGGCCCCGAACCGGTCGCTCCTCGCCGCGTGGTTCCGCCTCGCCTACGGCGCGATCTTCGCGGTCGCGGTCGGGTTCATGTACGTCGCGCTCGTTCTCGCCACGGATCCCGAACGGTTCGCGGGTCTCGACGCGGGCGGGCGCGAGGCTCTCGCGGGGCTCTCGATGGTTGGATTCGACACGATCTGGCACCTCGCCCTGGCGGTGTTCGGGCTTCACCTGATCATGATCGCGTCAATCATCGTCCCCGCGCGCGTCGCACCCCGCGCGCTCGGGGTCGTCCTCGCCCTCGCGGGCGCGGCGTACATCGCGGACACGTTCGCACGCATCGTCCCGCCCGACTACGCGGCCGTGGCCGACATCATGCTCGTCGTGGTGGCGTTGCCGTCGATGATCGGCGAGATGTGGTTCGCGGGCTGGCTGTTGCTCCGCGCATCCCGTTCCCTCGCCGCCAAGGCTCCCACGCCCGAGGCCGCATAGAACCGAACCCGCGACGCGTCACGCCGGAGGACCCGCTGGCCTCTCCTCGCGTGGCGCGTCGTCGGTTCGATCCACCATTCCCAGGCTCCTGACCTTCCGCTCCAGGTGGAACTGTGCGTATGCGGCGACCAGCCCGGCGGCCTCCCGGCGATGGCGGGCGTCCGACGCGTCGGGCACCTCCCAGTCGCCCGCCACGAGGGCGGCGAGCAGGGCGAAGGTTTCGGGCGCCGGGGCAGCGGCGCCGGAGGGCCGGCAGTCCTCGCACACCGCGCCGCCCCCGGCGGCGTTGAAGGCGCGGTGCGGGCCGGGCTTGCCGCAGCTCGCGCAGTCGTCGAAGCTCGGCGCCCACCCCGCGACCGCGAGGGAGCGCAGCAGGTACGCGTCGAGGATCAGCCCGGAGGCGTGCTCGCGAGCGGCGAGCGCGTTGAGCCCTCCGCGCAGGAGCCGGTACTGCTGGAAGGCCGGCTCCTTCTCGTGGTCGACGAGCTTGTCCGCCGTCTCGACCATCGCCGTAGCGGCGGTGTAGAGCCCATAGTCCTCGGCGATGCGCTTCGCGAAGGGCTGGATGGTCTCCACCTCGTTGACGACGTCGAGGTTCCGACCCTCGTAGAGTTTGACGTCCGCGACCATGAACGGCTCGAGCCGCGAGCCGATGCGGCTCGACGTGCGCCGCACTCCCTTGGCGACGGCGCGCACCTTGCCGTGCTCGCGTGTGAGCATCGTGATGATGCGGTCCGCCTCGCCCAGCTTGTGGGTGCGGAGGACGATCGCCTCGTCGCGGTACGTGGGCACGGTCCATTGTCCACCGCGGGGAGGACGAGACCCGCGCTCCGCGCCGGTCTACCCGGCCGGGATGGAGCCCGTGGCGCAAGCCGTTTCCTCCTGGCGGTGGATCAGTGCCGAGTCCCGATAGTGATCGGCACTCGTGCACCGCCAGGAGGTCGGGGTTCGGGCCTAGGCCTTCGGCAGCACGCGCCCCATGCTGACCGTCGCGTCCGTCGAGTAGCCGATCGCCTCGTAGAACGCGACCGCCTCGGGATTGCTCGTGCGCACCTGGAGGTTGACCTTGGGGCATCCGCGCGCCGCGAGCGCCGCTTCGGCTTCCCGCATGAGCGCGGTGCCGATGCCCTCGCGTCGCCATCCCGCGGCGACCGCGAGGTGGTAGATCCATCCGCGATACCCGTCGTACCCCGCGACCACGGCGGCGACCACGCTTCCGCCGTGCTCAGCGACGAACACCAAGCCGTCGCCGAGCGGGATCTTCCGGTCGAGGATCGCGTTCGGCTCGTTGCGCGGCGGATCGCCCGGGAACGCCTCACGCCACAGCGCGACGACCGCGACGCGGTCGGCGTCCGCATAGGCTCGGATCTTCGTCATCTTGTCGACCATGACCCCAGTCTACGAGCGATACCCCGGGCGCACGCTGGCGGGTGTCGGGTGCTGGATTCGCGCACGTACCGGCACTTAACACCCGCCAGGATGCCGCTGTTACCTCCCGGCTCGGTTCACCGCCGATACGACCGCGCGCAGCGTCGCCGTCGTGATCGACGGGTCGATGCCGACGCCCCAGAGGATCTCGTCGCCGATCTGGCACTCCACGTACGCGGCGGCCTGGGCGTCGCCGCCCTCGCTCATCGCGTGCTCCGCGTAGTCCAGGACCTCGAGCTCCACGCCGCGCGAGCGGAGCGCGTGGACGAACGCGTCCACCGGCCCGTTGCCCACGCCGTGGACCGTCACCTCCTCGGCCCCGTCGACAAGGTCCGCCTCCAGCGTGTCCGGGCCTTCGTCGCTCGACGACGTCCTGGTCCCGGCGAGGCGGAAGCGGCCCCAGCGCTTGGCGTCGTCCGTGGCCGGGAGGTATTCGTCGTGGAAGATCTCCCAAAGCTCGCCGGACGAGATCTCGGTGCCGCCCTCGTCCGTCACGCCCTGCACGACGCGCGCGAACTCGATCTGGAGCCGCCGCGGCAGATCCAGGTGCCGGTCCGTCTTCAGCAGGTACGCGATCCCGCCCTTACCGGACTGGGAGTTCACGCGGATGACGGCCTCGTACGTGCGGCCCACGTCCTTCGGGTCGACGGGCAGGTAGGGCATCTCCCACAGGATGTCGTCGACCGTCATCCCGGCGGCGGCCGCCTTCTTCTCCTGGGCCTCGAAGCCCTTCTTGATCGCGTCCTGGTGCGAACCCGAGAACGAGGTGTACACCAGGTCTCCGCCGTACGGGTGGCGCGGGTGCACGTCCATCTGGGTGCAGTACTCGACGGTGCGGCGCACCTCGTCGATGTCGCTGAAGTCGATCATCGGGTCGATGCCCTGGCTGAACAGGTTGAGCCCGAGCGTCACGAGGTCGACGTTGCCGGTCCGCTCGCCCTGGCCGAACAGGCAGCCCTCGACGCGGTCCGCCCCGGCCATGACGCCCAGCTCCGCGGCGGCCACGGCGCAGCCGCGGTCGTTGTGCGGGTGGAGCGAGATGCACACGTGCTCGCGGCTGCTGACGTGGCGGCTCATCCACTCGATCTGGTCGGCGTAGACGTTCGGGGTCGCGCGCTCGATGGTCGCGGGCAGGTTGTAGATGATCTCCCGGCCCGCCTCGGGCTGCCACAGCCCGCCGACGGCCTCGCAGACCTCGAGCGCGAACTCCAGCTCCGTGTCGATGAAGATCTCGGGCGAGTACTCGTAGCCGACGATCGTCTCGTCCGGGAGGATCTTCTCGGTGAACGACATGACGTCGAGCGTCCCGGCCGTCGCGAGCTCCTTCGTGGCGGCCTTGTCGTTGCGGAAGACCACCTCGCGGAAGAGCGGCGACGTCGCGTTGTACATGTGGATGGTCGCGCGCGGGGCGCCGACGACGCTCTGGACCGTGCGCTCGATGAGGTCGGTTCGCGCCTGGGTCAGGACGGAGATCGTCACGTCGTCGGGGATCGCGCCGTCCTCGACGATGCTGCGGACGAAGTCGAAGTCCGTCTGCGACGCGGCGGGGAAGCCGACCTCGATCTCCTTGTAGCCCATCTTCACGAGGAGGTCGAACATCCGGCGCTTGCGCGCGGGGTTCATCGGCTCGATGAGGGCCTGGTTGCCGTCGCGCAGGTCGGTCGAGAGCCAGCGCGGCGCCTTCTCGATCCGCTTGCCCGGCCAGGTGCGGTCGGGCAGGTCGATGGGCGTGAAGGGGCGGTACTTGTGGATGGGCATCGCCGACGGCTTCTGCGCCGATCGGACTTGTTCGTCGTGCTTCATGTCGAATCCTTCGTCTCTGGTGGGGCCTGGTGGCCGGCACACCAACCTCCGCGACGAGGATTCGGCCTAGTAGGCCTCGTCGCGGCAGAGAAGGAGCAGCGAGCGTGCACGCATGGGGAGACTATATCGCAACCGTGCTACGGTTGCCCCTGGTGACTCCCCCGGGAGGCACCGCGTCGCAGATCGCTTTACTTCTCGCCCGGCCGCGTAGGCCGCCAGGCTCGTAGACCTCTTCTTCGGCGAACGGATGCGGCAACAGCCGCCTTCGCCACCACCGTCGGTGTGACAGCGGGTTCTGCCCGCCCCGACACGATGCCCCGAAAGGCACCACCCCCTTGACTGACACCACCTTCGGCGCGCTCGGCGTGCCCAAGCCCCTGCTCACCGTCCTCGCGGCGGACGGCAAGACCACCCCGTTCCCCATCCAGACCGCCACCCTCCGCGACTCGCTCGCCGGCCGGGACATCCTCGGACGCGGCAAGACCGGGTCCGGCAAGACGCTCGCCTTCGCGATCCCGCTGGTCGCGCGCCTTGCCGCGCGCGGATCGGGCCGGAGCCAGGCGGGCCACCCCCGCGGCCTCATCCTCGCCCCCACGCGCGAGCTCGCCACCCAGATCGACGCCGTCGTCAGGCCGCTCGCCCGCGCGTACGGCATGACCACGATGACGATCTTCGGCGGCGTCCCCCAGGGCCGCCAGGTCTCCGCGCTGCGCGGAGGCGCCGACATCGTCGTCGCCTGCCCCGGCCGCCTCGAGGACCTCATGAAGCAGCGTCACGTGCACCTCGACGCCGTCGAGGTCACCGTGATCGACGAGGCGGACCACATGGCCGACCTCGGCTTCCTCCCCGGCGTCACCCGCATCCTGGGCGCCACGCCCGCGCGCGGGCACCGCATGCTCTTCAGCGCGACGCTCGACGGCGGCGTGAACACCATCGTCAAGCGCTTCCTTACCAACCCGCTGACGCACTCCGTCGACGAGGCGAACTCGCCCGTGGCGCAGATGACCCACCACGTCTTCCACCTGGACGGCGCGGACGCCAAGCGCGAGATGATCCACGCCCTCGCCTCCGGCCAGGGCCGACGCATCCTCTTCATGCGCACCAAGCATCACGCGAAGAAGCTCGCGAAGCAGCTCAACCAGAGCGGGATTCCCGCAGTCGACCTCCACGGCAACCTCGCCCAGGGGGCGCGCGACCGCAACCTCGCGGCGTTCGGCTCGGGCGCGGTCCGCGTGCTCGTCGCGACCGACGTGGCCGCGCGCGGGGTCCACGTGGACGACGTCCAGCTCGTGGTCCATGTCGACCCCCCGATGGAGCACAAGGCGTACCTGCATCGCTCCGGCCGCACCGCACGCGCGGGTGCCGCGGGCGACGTCGTCACGCTCGTGCTTCCCGAGCAGCGCCGCGACACCACCACCCTGCTGCGCAAGGCCGCGATCACTGCGACCCCGCAGCGCGTGAACGCCCGCTCCCCCGAGGTCGGCGCGCTGATCGGCGAACGCGCGGCGCACGTGCCCTACGTCGCGCCGGCGGTGCGTCCGTCCGGCGGTGGCAAGCCCCGACGCGCCCCCGGCGGCAACAGCCGCGGCGCGCGCCGTGGCGCCCCGGCCGTGCACCGCGCCCGCCAGGGCGGCGGTCGAACGCGCAGCGCCGCCGACTTCTCGCGTTCGACGTCGGGCGGTCGGGGCGGTCGCTAGTATCCCCACCTCGCGTATCGCGCGACGCGTGTCAACCGAGCGGCGCTACCCGTCGACTCGGGTCAGGATCTCGGGAGGGGTGTTTCCCTCGCCCTCGCACTCCCAGACGAGAAGCCGCGCCCATTCGAGCGACGAGGATCCCTCGCCTGCGTAGACGTGCCCGCGCCATCCCTCCACGACGTTCGTGAGCCGCAGCATCACGAGGCGAGGACTCGTCTGGTCGGTGTACCACGTCACGGGCCCGGTGTAGCGGGGGGACGAGCCTTCGGGATAGCAGCTGTCTTCGTTGTTCTCCACGTACGGAAGGTCGACGACGTCGCCCGTGCCGTCGGCGCGCAGGGTGACCGAGAGGTCGCTCGCCGAACTCTGCCAGGTCCCCGGTTCAAACGATGGCATCTGGGCGGGAGACGAGCACCCGGCGAGCACCGCCACGGCCGCTGCGGCTACCGCGACGGAAAGGATCCTAATTACGCGCATCGCGCCCCCGTTCCCCCTACACGACGACTCTAGAACCCCAGTCGGCCCAGCTGTTTGGGGTCGCGCTGCCAGTCCTTCGCGACCTTCACCCGGAGGTCGAGGAAGACGCGCCGCTCGAGCAGGGCCTCGATGCCCTGGCGGGCGCGCGTCCCGACGTCCTTGAGGCGGGCGCCGCCGCGGCCGATGACGATGCCCTTCTGCGAGTCCCGCTCGACGAAGATCGTGGCGGACACGTCGACGACGGGCGTCGCGCCGCTCATCGACTCCCGCTCGTTGACCTCCTCGACCACGACCGCGAGCGAGTGCGGCAGCTCGTCCCGTACCCCGTCGAGCGCGGCCTCGCGCACGAGTTCGGCAATCGTCACGTCCCGCGGCTCGTCCGTGAGGTCGCCGTCCGGGTACATCGCCGGGCCCTCGGGAAGGTGGCCGACGATGACGTCGGCGAGCACGTCCACCTGATCGCCCCGAGTCGCGGACACCGGGACGATGTCCGCCCACTCCCCCAGCTGGTCCACGGCGATCAGCCGCTCGGCGAGCGCCGCGCGCGTGACCAGGTCGGTCTTCGTGACGATCGCGACGACCGGCGCGCGAAGCGACGCCAACTCGCGAGCGATCCATCGATCGCCGGGCCCCGTCTTCTCGTTGGCGGGCAGGCAGAAGCCGATGACGTCGACGTCGGCGAGGGTGTCGCGCACGACGTCGTTGAGGCGCTCCCCGAGGAGCGTCCGCGGCCGGTGCAGGCCCGGGGTGTCCACGAGGACGAGCTGGGCGTCGTCTCGGTGGACGATGCCCCGGATCGCGCGGCGGGTGGTCTGCGGCTGGTCCGCGGTGATCGCGACCTTGGTGCCGACGAGCGCGTTCGTCAGCGTCGACTTCCCGGCGTTCGGACGCCCCACGAAGCATGCGAAGCCGCTGCGGTAGCCCTCGGGGACGTCAATCATCGTCGCCCGTCTCCGGTTCGCGGGTGACCGTGATCCACGCGAGCCGTTTGCGGCGTCCGCGCGTACCCGCCGCCTCGAGCGTCAGCCCGTGGGCCGACGCGCTCGATCCGGCGATCGGCACGCGACCGAGCGCCTTCGCCAGGAGGCCCGCCACCGTCTCCACGTCCTCGTCGTCGATCTCCACGTCGAAGAGTTCGGCGAGCTCGTCGAGCGCCATCCGCGCCGGGACCCGATACCCGCCGCCCTCGAGCGGAACCGGTTCCGGCTCCTCGAGGTCGTGTTCGTCCTGCATCTCGCCCACGATCTCCTCGAGGGCGTCCTCGATCGTCACGAGCCCGGCGACGCCGCCGAACTCGTCGACCACGATGGCGATGTGCGTCGCGTCGCTCTGCATCCGTCGCAGCAGGTCGTCGACCGGGAGGGACTCGGGCACGTACACGGGCGGGCGGGCGAAATCGTCGACCGGCGACGCGAGCGCGGCCTCCTTCTCCCACGTCGCCGCGAGCAGGTCCTTGAGGTAGAGCACGCCCACCATGTCGTCGACGCCCGCGCCCACCACCGGGAGCCGCGAGCGGCCGGATCGGAGGAAGAGCCGCATCGCGTCGTGGGCGGTCTCGCCGGACGCGACGGTGATCATGTCCGTGCGCGGCACCATCACCTCGCGGACGATCCGGTTTCCGAGCTCGACGACCGAGCGCACCAACTCCACCTCGTCGGCGTCGAGGGCGGTCGACGCCTGTTCGACGACGTCGCGCGCCTCGGCCAGTGGGGGGCGTCGCAGCGCGGGGACGACGGCTCGGACGGGAGCCGACGCGAGGATGAGCGGGGCGGCGAGCGGCCCGAGGATGCGTACGGTGCCGAGCGGATGCGCCCGGGCGATCTGGCGCGGAGTGGCGCGGACGAGGACGAGGGCGACGAATCCGCTCACGAGCGCGGCGGCGAGCGCGGCGATCCACCACGACAGGTCGAGGCGGCTCGCGACTTCCCACGCGAGGAAGGCGAGGGCGACCAGCGCGACGGGTTCGGTCATCGCCGACGCGACAGACGCGGAGTTCGCGGTCGCCTCGGCGTCGCCCGAGAGCCACGCGACGACGGTGCGCTTCCCGTCGGGGCGCCGCGCGGCGGCGAGCTCCCGCTCCTCCGCCGACGGCAATTGCTCGAACGCGGCAATGAGCGCGTGGAGGCACGACGAGGCGAGGACGCCGAGCGCCCAGATGCCGAGGAGGACACCGATCGCCGAGTTCGCCATGATTTAGAAGGGTAGCCGGGACGGGTGGCGGCGCCCCGTCACCGCTCGGCCAGGAACGTGAGCAACAGGCGCCGCTGGAGCTCGAACATCTCGCGCTCCTCGTCCGGCTCGGCGTGGTCGTAGCCGAGCAGGTGAAGAATGCCGTGCGTGGCGAGCAGGAGCATCTCCTCTTCGGCGGAATGCCCGGCGGCCCTCGCCTGCTCCTCCGCCACCGCGGGGCAGATGACGACGTCGCCGAGAAGCCCGGCGGGCGTCGGCTCCTCCTCCGTGCCGGGGCGGAGCTCGTCCATCGGGAAGGACAGCACGTCGGTCGGCCCGGGCTCGTTCATCCAGCGGACGTGGAGATCCTCCATCGCGCGGGTGCCGACGAAGAGGATCGCCAGCTCGGCGCCGTCGGCGATGCTCATCTCCCGGAGCACGAACGCCCCGAGTTCCGCGAACTCGACCTCGTCGATCTGCGCGTCCGATTCGTTGTTGACCTCGATCACTGCGTGCCCTTCTTCGGCTTCGCCCGGCGCTCGTCGTCCTTCGCGTAGGCGGTGACGATCTCGCCCACGAGCCGGTGGCGGACGACGTCCTCGGCGCCGAACGTGCAGACGGCGATGTCGTCGATGCCGCCAAGGAGGTCGCGGGCGACAATGAGCCCGGAGTCCATCCCCGCCGGGATATCGGTCTGCGTCACGTCCCCGGTGACCACCATCGTCGACCCGAAGCCGAGGCGCGTGAGGAACATCTTCATCTGTTCCCGCGTCGTGTTCTGCGCCTCGTCGAGGATCACGAACGCATCGTTGAGGGTCCGCCCGCGCATGTACGCAAGCGGGGCGACCTCGATGATGCCCGTCTCGATGAGCCGCGGGATCGACTCGGAGTCGACCATGTCGTGTAGGGCGTCGTACAGGGGCCGGAGGTACGGGTCGATCTTTTCCGACAGCGTGCCGGGGAGGTAGCCGAGCCGCTCCCCCGCCTCGACGGCGGGGCGCGTGAGCAGGATGCGGGTCACGCGCTTCGCCTGGAGCGCCGCGACCGCCTGCGCCATGGCGAGGTAGGTCTTGCCGGTCCCCGCGGGCCCGATGCCGAACGTGATCGTGTGGGCGTCGATCGCCGCGACGTACGCGGCCTGACCCTTGGTCTTCGGCCGGATCGTCTTGCCACGGTGGGAGAGGATCGACCGCGCGAGGACGGCGGTTGGGCGCGCCTCCTTGGTCGACGCCTCGCCCGTCATGCGCACGGCGCGGCGCGCGACGTCCGGCGTGAGTTCGACGCCGTCCGCGAGCAGGGCGCGCAGCTCGGCGATGGCCGCGGCTGCCTCCGCGACGCGGGCGTCATCGCCACTCAAGGAGATCGCGTTGCCGCGCACGTGGATGTCGACGTCCGGGAAGGCGTGTTCGACCTCGCGGATCACGGCGTCGCCCGTACCGAGCAGCTCGGCCATGGTCGAGGCGTCGTCGACGACGACCACCACGGGTTCGCTCACGGAAGCACGCGCCCCATCTCGACCCCGCCGAGCACGTGTGCGTGGGCGTGGAACACCGTCTGCCCGGCCTTGGGGCCGATGTTGAACACGAGGCGAAACTGGCCGCCGCACTCGTCGTCCGCGATGCGCTGGGCGGCGTCGATCATCGCCGCGAGCAGTTCAGGCTGTGCGGCGGCGACGTCCGTGACGTCGGCGAGGTGCGCGCGGGGCACGACGAGGACGTGCGTCGGCGCCTCGGGCGCGATGTCGCGGAACGCGACGACCGTCTCGGTCTCCAGGACGGTCGTCGACGGCACCTCGCCCGCGACGATCTTGCAGAACAGGCAGTCGTTGTCGCTCATGAACACAGCCTAGAGCGCCGACGGCGGCGCGGCCCAGGCGCCCCGGAGCGCCGACGCCGCGGCGATGGCGGCGGGACCGGCCTCGGAGGCGCGCAGCACGTACGGGCCGAGGCGCGTGGCAACGCCGCCTGCGGTGACGAGGGCGTCAAGCTCGCCGTCGGCGATTCCGCCCTCGGGACCGACGATCAGCCATAGCGGTTCGAACGGCTCGCCGGGGCGGACGGGGAGCGCGAGCGGCTGCGTGGCCGTCTCGTGGAGCACGAGAACGGTGGCACCGCGGCCCACTGCCTGCTCAACGAGGCCGCCGAGGGTCGCCGTGGTGACGAGCGGGTCGACGACGGGCACGCGCGCGCGCCGCGACTGCTTCGCGGCCGCGACGACCCGGTCCTGCCACGACGAGCGTCCCTTCTCGGCCTTCGCCCCGCGCCATTGGACAATCGAGCGCTCCGCCGCCCAGGGGATCACGCGCGTCGCGCCGAGCTGAGTCGCGGCCTCGACGGCCTCCTCGTCCCGCCCGCCCTTCGCCAGTGCCTGCACGAGCACCACCTCGGGATCGTCGTCGAACGATGTCGCGTCGACGCGCACCTCGAGCCGCTCGGGCGACCCCTCGACGACCACCCCCGACGCCCGCGCCCCTGCGCCGTCGACGATGTCGACGCGCTCCCCCGGCGCGAGCCGTGTCACCGACGCGTGCCGCGCCTCCCCGCCCTCGACGACGATCACGTCGCCGGCCGACGCCGTGGAGGCGGCCGCGTCGAGGAAAACGGGCGAACTCACCGGTCGCGCCCGCTGAAGGCGCCGCGCAGCCGCGAGAACAGCCCGGCGTTGACGGGCGCGAGGCGCGCCTCCGGCCGTTCCTCCCCGCGCAGTTCGGCGAGCTTCTTCACGAGTTCCTCTTGCTCGGAGGTGAGCGACGAGGGCGTGACGACGTCGAGGTGCACGTAAAGGTCGCCGCGTCCGTTGCGCTGGAGGTGGCCGACGCCGAGGCCCTTGAGCTTGACCGTCTCGCCGGAGTTCGTGCCGGGGCGGACGTCGACCTCGCGGGCGCCGTCGAACGTCTCGACGTCGAGGACCGTGCCGAGGATCGCCGCAGTCATGGGGATCTCGACGGTGCAGTGCAGGTCGTTGCCGCGCCGCTCGAAGGTCTTGTGGTCCTTCTCGCGGATCTCGACGTACACGTCGCCGCGGGCGCCCCCGCCCGGGCCGGCGTCGCCGTGTCCCGCGAGGCGGATACGCGTCCCCGTCTCGACTCCCGCGGGGATGTCGACGGTGATGGTGTGGCGCGAGCTCGTGCGTCCCTGGCCCGAGCACTCCGGGCACGGGCTGGCGATGGTCGTGCCGTACCCGCCGCACGTGGGGCACGGGCCCGTGGACATCACCTGGCCGAGGAGCGAGCGCGCGACGCGCTGGACGACGCCCGTGCCGCCGCAGGAGCCGCACGTCTTCGGGGAGGTTCCCGGCGCGCAGCACGAACCCTCGCATGTCGCGCACGGGTCGTGGAGCGAGACCGAGATGTCGCGCGCCACACCGAACGTCGCCTCCTCGAGCGTGACCTCCGCGTGCACGAGCGTGTCACCCCCGCGCTGGGAGCGCGACACCGGGCCGCGACGCGCCCCGCCGCCCCCGAAGAACGTCTGGAAGATGTCCTCGAAGCCGAAACCCGCGGGACCGCCGCGCCCGCTCGGATCCCCGCCAGCGTCGTAGCGCGCGCGCTTCTCCGGCGTCGAGAGCACCTCGTACGCCTGGGACACGGCCTTGAACCGCTCTTCGTCGCCGCCGCCCGTGTCGGGGTGCAACTCGCGCGCGAGTTTGCGGTAGGCGCGCTTGATCTCGTCCTGCGAGGCGTCGCGGCTGACGCCGAGGACGTCGTAGTAGTCGGTCACGTCTCCACCACTCGTGTGAGGTATCGCGCCACAGCCCTGACTGCGGCCATGGTGCCCGGATAGTCCATGCGGGTAGGCCCGAGGGCCCCGAGGAGCGCCGTTTCCCCGCCCGTCCCGTAGCCCGCGGCGACAATGGACGTCTTCGCGAGCGCTTCGCTGTGGGTCTCCCCACCGATGCGCACCGCGACGTCGGTCGCGTCGAGGGCCATCTCGTGCAACAGGCGAAGCAGGACGACTTGTTCCTCGATTGCCGCGAGCACCGAGCCGATGGCGTCCTGCTCGAGCCCCGCGTCCGCGCGCGCCAGGTTCGACGTGCCCGCGAACACCACGCGCTCGACCGTCCCCCCTCGTGCCGCCGCGACGATCGCGTCGGCGACGGTGCGGGCCCACGCAACCTGGTTCGGCCGCGCGACCCAGGCGTCGAGCGCCCTCTCGGCGTCGGCGGGACCTTTGCCTTCCGTCGCCTCGTTGACCTCGCGGGCGACGCGCTCGAACACGTCGTCGGCGGGCTCCTCGCCCAGCAGGACCGCGCTCTGCTCCACCCGCGCGTCGGCGGAGACGACGACGACGAGCGCGCGCTCCTGGCCCATGCGCACGAGTTCCACGCGGCGCACCTTCGCCTCCCGGAGCGACGGGTATTGGACGACGGCGACCTGGCGCGTCAACTGGCTGAGGAGCCGCACGGATCGCTCGACGGTGTCGCTCAGGTCGACGGCGTCGCTCAGGAAGGTCGAGATCGCGCGGCGCTGAGGCTCGGGCAACGCGGTGGCCGCGAGGTGGTCGACGAAGGAGCGGTAACCCTTGTCCGTCGGGATGCGCCCAGCCGACGTGTGGGGCTGGGTGATGAGGCCTTCCTCCTCGAGCGCGGCCATGTCGTTGCGGATGGTCGCCGGGGATACTCCCAGGTGGCGATCGCTCGCGAGCGCACGCGAGCCGACGGGCTCGCTCGTCGCGACGTATCCCTCGACGATCGCGTGCAGGACGGCGCGTCGTCGTTCTTCCAGCACGCGTCACCTCCCGGTTGGCACTCGCGGGTCCTGAGTGCTAATCGTATCGCGACGCCCGGACGACCCCGCGAAACGGTACCGTGGGCGCGGAGGAATGATGAGCCAGGAGCCCTACGCCGTGGTCGACACCCAGGCCGCGGAGATCGCGCAAATCGGCGCGATCATCGGCCCGGTCATCCCCTACGCCATCTACCGGCTCCGGCGCGAACGCGACCCGTTCGGCGCCACCGAGGCTGCCCGCGCCGCAAACTTCGGGACGCTCGTCCTCGCGGCGTTCGCCGCCGCGACGCTCGTACGCGTTCTAGTTCCGTTCCTGGGCTTTCTCGGTACAGTTGGACAGTTGGCAGTCGTCGCGTCGTCCGTGGTGCTGTGCCTCCAGGCCTTCAGCGCGGTGCACCGGGGAGTGCCGGCGTCCTATCCCATCGACATCAAAGTGGTGAAAACACATGGCTGACGCACCTACGGCGGACGAGCGCACCCAGGCGATGCTCGCCCACCTGAGCATGATTCTCCTCGGGATCATCGGCCCCCTGATCTTCTGGCTCATCGGGAAGGACAAGAGCGCCTTCATCGACGACCAGGGCAAGGAGGCTCTGAACTTCAGCATCATCGGGACGATCGCGTCCATCGTGACCTGCGGAATCGCGTGGATCGCACTCGTGATCTTCGCGATCATGGGCGGGCTCGCGGCGAACAAGGGCGAGCTGTACCGCTACCCGGTCAACTGGCGGATCGTGAAGTAGCCGCACACCCCTGATTCGATCTCAGGGCCTCGTATCGTCCCTCGGGCCGATGCGGGGCCCTGAGTCGTTCTGCGACCATCGAGGCATGAACGACACCACCTCCAAGCCCGCGGCCAAGAAGCCCGCGGCGAAGAAGCCCGCCGCGAAGAAACCCGCGGCCACCACGCCCGCCCCCGAGGCTTCGACACCTCCGGCCCCCCCGACAACCCCGGCTCCCCAGCCGATGGCCGTCGGGCCGGCGCCCATGCTCGAATCGTCGGCGCGCAACCTCGCCATGTGGACCCACCTCGCCGCCATCCTCACGTGGCTCATCAGCATTCCCGGCATCGCCGGCGCGCTCGTGTTCTGGCTCGTCGGCAAGGACCGAAGCGCTCTCGTCGATCACAACGGCAAGGAATCGGTCAACTTCCAACTGACGGTCCTCGCCACCCTCGTCGGCGGCGTGATCCTCGGCATCGTGACGCTCGGCCTCGGCTTCCTGATCGTCATTCCGGTGTGGGTCATCGGCGCGATCGTCGCTCTGATCTTCCAGATCCAGGGCGCCGCCGCCGCCAACCGAGGCGAGTACTACCGGTACCCGATCAACTGGCGGATGATCCGCTAGCCCCGTCGGGCCACACCAGCGCGCGGACCACGGCGTCCGCCAGGAGGCGCCCGCGGCGCGTGAGAACGACCCGCGGGCCCTCCTTCTCCGTCCGAGCCTCCCGCACGACCAGGCCATCCGCCGCCAATGCGCCGACGGCCGCGGCCGACGCCGGTCGCAGCTCGCTCAGGGTAATCCCCGAGGCGAGACGCACGGCGAGCATCACGCGTTCGACGTACCGCTGTTCGTCGTCGAGGGCCTCGCCGCCCGCCTCCGGGCTCTCCCCCTCCGCGAGCCGCTCGGCGTACGCGCGCGGATGCTTGACGTTCCACCATCGCCGGGCCTCGCCACCCGGAACCTCACGGTACGAATGGGCGCCCGGCCCAATCCCCCACCAGTCCTGCCCACGCCAGTACCCGACGTTGTGTCGGCACGCGTCGCCGGGCGTCTGCGCCCAGTTGCTCACCTCGTACCACGAGTAGCCCGCCGCGGCCAGGGTGTCGTCGGCCGCCTCGTACATGTCCGCCTGGACGTCGGTGTCGACGGGCGCGATCCGTCCCGCCCGCAGATCCCGGCCCATTCTCGTCCCGTCCTCGATCACGAGCGCGTACGCGCTGACGTGGTCCGGCTCGAGCGCGACCGCGGCGTCCACGGACTCGCGCCAGTCGTCGAGAGTCTCCCCCGGGGTGCCGTAGATGAGGTCGACGGACGTCGCGAGTCCCGCGCCCTTCGCCCACGCCACGGCCCGCGCGACGTTCTCCGGGTCGTGCGTCCGGTCGAGCGTCGCCAGCACGCGCGGCACGGCCGACTGCATCCCGAGGCTCACCCGCGTGAAGCCCGCCCCCGCGAGCGCCGCCAGCGACTCCTCGGTGACCGAGTCGGGGTTCGCCTCGGTCGTCACCTCGACCCCCGACGCGAGACCCCACGTATCGCTCACGCCGCGCAGCAGCCGCGCGAGCTCCGCGGCGTCGAGCATCGTCGGCGTCCCGCCCCCGAAGAACACCGTCGAGGCTGGACGCGGATCGGTTCCCATCGCTCGGCGCGCGAGCTCCATCTCCGCGAGCGCCGCCTCCACGTACCCGTCGCGCGTCGCGCCGCCGAGCTCGGAGGGCGCGTAGGTATTGAAGTCGCAGTATCCGCACCGGACGGCGCAGAAGGGCACGTGGACGTACACGCCGAAGTCGCGCGAGGCGTCGGCGGCGACCATTACTTCTTCTTCTCGCCCTTGTCCGAGCCCTCGTCGGCCGTCGACAGCGCGGCGATGAAGGCCTCCTGCGGCACGTCCACCCGCCCGATGGTCTTCATGCGCTTCTTGCCCTCCTTCTGCTTCTCCAGCAGCTTGCGCTTGCGCGAGATGTCGCCGCCGTAACACTTGGCGAGGACATCCTTGCGCATCGCGCGGATGGTCTCGCGCGCGATGACGCGCGCGCCGATCGCCGCCTGGATCGGCACCTCGAACTGCTGGCGCGGGATGAGCTCGCGGAGTTTCGCGGTCATCCGCACCCCGTACGCGTACGCGGCGTCCTTATGCACCACGGCGCTGAACGCGTCGACCGCCTCGCCCTGCAGCAGGATGTCGACCTTCACGAGGTCCGCCGGCTGCTCGCCGCTCGGCTCGTAGTCGAGCGACGCGTACCCGCGGGTGCGCGACTTCAGCTGGTCGAAGAAGTCGAAGACGATCTCCGCGAGCGGCATCGTGTAGTGCATCTCCACGCGGTCGGCGCTCAGGTAGTTCATCGTCCCCATCGTGCCGCGGCGCTGCTGGCACAGTTCCATGATCGTGCCGATGAACTCGCTCGGCGCAAGGATCGTCGCCTTGACCACCGGCTCGCGGACCTCGGCGATCTTGCCGCCGGGGAACTCGCTCGGGTTGGTGACGACGATCTCCTTGCCGTCCTCCATCGTCACGCGGTAGACGACGTTCGGCGCGGTCGAGATGAGGTCGAGGTCGAACTCGCGCTCGAGGCGTTCGCGCACGATCTCGAGGTGCAACAGCCCGAGGTACCCGCACCGGAAGCCGAACCCGAGCGCGACGGAGTTCTCCGGCTCGAACACGAGCGCGGCGTCGTTGAGCTTCAGGCGGTCGAGGGCATCGCGGAGGTCCGGAAAGTCGCTGCCGTCGAGCGGGAACAGCCCGCTGAAGACCATCGGGCGCGGATCGCGGTACTTGCCGATCGGCTCCTTCGCCTGCCGCGACGCGTCCGTCACCGTGTCGCCGACCCGCGACTGTCGCACGTCCTTCACCCCGGTGATGAGGTAGCCGACCTCGCCCACGCCGAGCCCCTTGGTCGGCACCGGCTCCGGCGAGATTACGCCGATCTCCAGGAGTTCGTGCGTCGCGCGGGTGGACATCATGACGATCTTCTCGCGCGGGGTGAGGTGCCCGTCGACGACGCGGACGTAGGTGACGACTCCGCGGTACGTGTCGTAGACCGAGTCGAAGATGATGGCCCGGGTCGGCGCGTCGGCGTCGCCCACGGGAGCGGGAACGTCGCGAACGATGCGGTCGAGGAGGGCGGCAACTCCCTCGCCGGTCTTTCCTGACACCCGCATCACGTCGTCGGGATCACAGCCGACGAGGCCGGCGAGCTCCTCGGCGTACCGGTCGGGTTCCGCCGCGGGAAGATCGATTTTGTTGAGAACGGGGATGATGACGAGGTCGTTCTCCATCGCGAGGTAGAGGTTCGCGAGCGTCTGAGCCTCGATCCCCTGCGCGGCGTCGACGAGCAGCACGGCCCCCTCGCACGCGGCGAGGCTCCGCGACACCTCGTACGTGAAGTCCACGTGCCCGGGGGTGTCGATCATGTTGAGCGCACACGGGGCGTCGTCGACCGCCCACGGCATGCGCACGGCCTGGGACTTGATCGTGATGCCGCGCTCGCGCTCGATGTCCATCCGGTCGAGGTACTGGGCCTTCATCTCGCGCTCGCTCACGACCCCCGTGAGCTGGAGCATGCGGTCGGCGAGCGTGGACTTGCCGTGGTCGATGTGGGCGATGATGCAGAAGTTGCGGATCGCCGACGGGGACGTCGAGGCGGGCTCGATGCGAGGATCGGACGGCACGGAAGCGATGGCTCCTTGGGACGCGTATGGACGACGCCTATCGTCCCACGGATTGGGGCTCGTACCGAGCCGGGTGAATCGCCTCACACTAATCGCCGATTCCCGACGAAACGCCCCCGCTCGTGGCAGGCTGGTTCGTGAGGAGGTGCGCCTCATGGACGAGGATGCCGGTCTGTTCCGCGCGACCTTCTACGACTCCCCGATCGGCATCGCGATCCTCGACGAGGTCGGCCATTACCGCGAGGTGAACCGCGCCTTCGCCACCATCCTTGGCCTGGAGCCCGAGGACGTCGTCTCCCGGAACTTCGCGGAGTTCACCCACCCCGCCGACCTCCCCCGCGACATCGAGCTGCTCAGCCAGCTGGCGCGCAAAGAGTTCCCGTACTACCAGGTGCAGAAGCGATACCTTACGAGCACCGGCGAGGTCGCGTGGGTGCGGATCACGGTCACGCGCATCGAGGACGACGTTCGCACGCCCGCGCATCACTTCATCGCGCAGATCGAGGACGTCACGGAGGTGCGCAACGCCCGCGAGGCGCTCGAGCAGCGCGCGCTCTACGACGGCCTCACGGGGCTGGCGAACCGCGCACTCCTCATGGAGCGCATCGAGGCCGCGCTCCAAAGCCACGAGAAGCGCGACACGACGGTCGCGCTCATCTTCTTCGACATCGACGACTTCAAGACCGTCAACGACTCCCTCGGCCACGAGGCCGGCGACCATTTGCTCGCCGTCGTCGCCCAGCGCATCCAAGGCGCGATCCGGCGCGGCGATACCGTCGCGCGGCTCGGCGGGGACGAGTTCGTCGTACTCCTGGAGAACGTGCGCGACATCGAGAACGCGGAGGCGCTCGCGTCGATCATCACCCGATCCGCGCAGGTGCCAGTGTCGATCTCCGCGCACGAGGTGATCCCGAGCGTCAGCGCGGGGCTCGCGATCGCCGACGCACGCTCGACGCCCGAAAGCCTGCTGCACGACGCGGACACGGCGATGTACGCGGCGAAGCAATCCGGGCACGCGCGCCTCAAGATCTACGACACCAAACTCCGCGAGATCGCCATCACCAAGCTCGAGATCGAGGAGGACCTGCGGAAGGCGCTCCGCGAAGGCGAGCTGCGCGTCGTCTACCAGCCCGTCGTCGACCTGACGTCGCGGGACGTCGTGGGGTACGAAGCGCTCATCCGCTGGGAGCACCCGGAGCGGGGAGAGCTCATGCCGGATGAGTTCATCGCGATCGCCGAACAAGCGAACCTCGTCGTCGCGATCGGCACGCTCGTCACCCACGAAGCCTGCGGGCTTTTGGCTCGCCACCCGTCCTTCACGGGGATGATGTTCGTCAACGCCTCCCCCAAGCAGCTGGGGACCGCGGGCCTCGCCCGCAACCTCAAGGCGACCGTCGATGCCGCGAAAGTGGACCCCTCTCGGGTGTTCATCGAGATCACCGAAGCCGGGGTCCTCAATGCGAGTAAGGTGCGCGACTCCGACCTCGACAGCGTCGCGGAACTCGGGTTCCCCATCGTCCTCGACGACTTCGGCACGGGGAGCGGCTCGCTCTCGGCGATCCTCGAGAAGCCGATCTCGGGCATCAAGCTCGCCGCCCGCTTCACCCAACGCCTCGGCGACAACGCGGCGGGCGACCACATGAGCCGCGGCATCGCGTTGCTCGCCAAAGACCTCGGACTCACCGCCGCGATCAAAGGCGTCGAGAGCGAGGCGCAGATCGACGTCGCCCTCGCGCACGGGTGGTCGCTCGGCCAGGGCTACCTGTTCGGTCACGCCCTGCCTGAGGACGAACTCGGCCTCTCGTAGGCGGCGCCGACGCGCCTCGGGGGTTCACTTTCCCCCCGTTCCTGCCGATACACACCGTGGGCGCGGGTCGGCGCGCCCCCACGAGCGGAGGGGACACTGGCGGTGGGCTACGGCGACGACCTGTTCCGATCGACGTTCCGCGCGTCCCCGATCGGCATGGCCATCCTCGACGCCGACGGCCGCTACCTCGACCTCAACGCCGGGTTCGAGCGGATCCTGGGCCTCGGCGCGTCGTCGATCGTCGGCCACCGCTTCGCCGAGTTCACCCACCCCGACGACCTCGCCCGGGACAGTGAACTGCTCGACCAGCTCGCGACCGGCGGCCTGCCGTTCTACCAGGTCCAGAAGCGGTACATCGACGCCGCCGGCGATACCGTGTGGTGCCGCGTCACCGTGTCCGAGGTCCCCGCCGAGAAGGCGGGCTCCGACGAGCGCTTCGTCGCCCAGATCGAGGACATCACGGAGTTCCGACGCGCGAAGGACCTCCTGGAACGCAAGGCCCTCTACGACCCGCTCACCGGCCTCGCGAACCGCACCCTCCTGCTCGACCGCCTCGCCCACGCCCTCGCCGGCCACCTCCGTCGCGACACGACCGTCGCCGTGCTGTTCTTCGACGTCGACCACTTCAACCTCGTCAACGACTCCCTCGGCCACGAAGCGGGGGACGCCCTGCTCGCCGTGATCGGCCAGCGCGTCCAGGGAGCCGTGCGCGCGGGCGACACGGTGGCGCGGCTCGGGGGCGACGAGTTCGTCGTCGTTCTCGAGAACATCGGCTCGGTCGCGGCCGCGGAGCGCGTCGCCTCGCTCGTCACCGCTGCCGTCCAGTCCCCCATCACCGTCGCGAGCCACGAGGTCGTGCCCACCATCAGCGTCGGACTCGCGATGGCCGACCGCGACGTGACCGCCGAGTCGCTCGTCCGCGACGCCGACACGGCGATGTACGCGGCGAAGCAGGCCGGGCGCGCGCGCATCGAGGTGTTCTCCCCCGACCTGCGCGAGAGCGCCCTCAACAAGTTGTCGATCGAGGGCGAGCTCCGGGCCGCCGTGCGCGACGGGGAACTGGCGGTCTACTACCAACCCGTCGTGGACCTCGATACGCGGGCGGTCATCGCCTACGAGGCGCTCGTGCGCTGGGAGCATCCGACGCGCGGCCTGCTGCTCCCCGGGGACTTCATCGAGATCTCCGAGGAGGCGAACCTCGTCGTACCGCTCGGCGCGTTCGTCCTGCGCGAGTCCTGCGGATTCCTCGCCCGCCACCCCGAGTTCACCGGACGGATGTTCGTCAACGTGTCGACCCGTCAGATCGGCTCGGCGGATCTCACGCGCGTCGTCAAGCTCGCCCTCGACGAGAGCGGGGTCGACGCCCGGCGCATCTCGCTCGAGATCACCGAGTCCGGGATGCTCATGACGACCAAGGTCGCCCGGGCCGACCTCGAGAACATCTCCGACCTCGGGGTCGACCTCGTCCTCGACGACTTCGGCACCGGGTACTCCGCGCTCGCCTCGATCATCCAGAACCCGGTGGCCGGCCTCAAGCTCTCCCACGAGTTCACTCAGCGCCTCGGCGACAACGGGTCGGGAGACCGCATCAGCTCGGCTGTCGCCTCGCTCGCCGCGAACCTCGGGATGTACGGCATCGCCGAGGGGATCGAAACCGAGGATCAGCACCGGCAGGCGAAGAACCACGGGTGGCTGTACGGACAGGGATTCCTGTACGGGCACCCCCTCCCCGAGTCCGAGGTATCGTTCGAGGACGCCGGGCGGGTCGCGCCGCCCCCGACCTCGAGAAGGGCGACCCAGCCGTGAGCGATGCCGAGCGCCGTCTGATTCGGGACTTGATCGGAGCGCTCGCCGGCGCGTTCCGCCCGTCGTCTGGCACGTCGTCTCCGAAGAAGCCGCAGGCGACCAAGAAGCGCGCGCCGAAGAAGACGAAACCGAAGAAGACGGCGCCGAAGAAGACCAAGGTCGGGACCTACCCGGGCGACTACACCGGGTCGTTCGGGGTGTCGTACACGCCGAGCATCAACCGCAAGCCCGACCCCGGCGAGATCGTGTGGACGTGGGTTCCGTACGAGGAGGACTTCAGCCAAGGCAAGGACCGCCCCGTTCTGCTCGTCGGACGAGACGGGAAGTGGCTTCTCGGGTTGATGCTCACGAGCAAGGACCACGACCGCGACGCCGCGGACGAGGCGCGGTGGGGCCGATACTGGATGGACCTCGGCACCGGTCCATGGGACAAGAAGCGCCGCCCGAGCGAGATCCGGCTCGATCGCGTTCTGCGCGTTAATCCGGATAGCGTCCGGCGCGAGGGAGCCATCCTCGACGAGACCAGATTCGATGCCGTCATCCGCGCCGTTCGGGACGCCAACGGCTGGTAGCATAGGTGGTCGCGCATGCGGCCATCGAGCCGCAGGCCGCTAGATTTCTCCCCCACACGACGAGGATCATTCGTGGCAAACATCAAGTCGAACATCAAGCGGATCGGGACCAACGAGAAAGCCCGCCTCCGCAACGTCGCCGTGAAGTCGGAGCTCAAGACCCACGTTCGCCGCGTCCGCGAGGCTATCGCGGCGGGCGACAAGAAGACGGCCGAGGCGGCCTTCAAGACGGCGTCCGTGAAGCTCGACAAGGCCGCGTCCAAGGGCGTCATCCACGCCAACCAGGCCGCCAACCGCAAGTCGGCGCTCGCGCGACAGGTCGCCGCGCTCTAGCGGCGCGCGACTCGCGGGGGGCCGATTTCCCCTGTTCCCCGCCGACCCCTCGCTAGGGTCGAGCCTGTGAGTGAGGCGCCCGACACCCTTCCCCGGGTGTGGCATCTCCCCCTCGCCGGACGCCACGCATCGTCGACCGTTCGCCGCGTCCTTCTCGGACGCCAGGGCATCTTCTCGGCGAACCACGACCTGCTCGGGTACGAGCTCCTCTTCCGCGCGCCGGGCCGCCAGGGCCTGCGCATCGACCTCTGGAACGCCCGTCAGCAGGACCGCGCCACGGAGCACGTGCTGGCCGCGGCCTTCTTCGGCGGGGTCGACGTCGCCGAGGGGCTCCCACTTTTCGTCAACTTCACGAGGTCGTACCTCGTCGACGCGAACAGCTATCTCCGCGCCCCCGAGGAAATCGTTATCGAGGTGGTGGAGTCCGCACACGCGGACGCGTCGCTGTACGACCGGCTCGCCGAGCTCAAGGATGACGGGTACCGGATCGCGATCGATGATTTCCTTGGCACGAGCAGCCAGCGCCGCCTTCTCGATCTCGCGGACTACGTCAAGATCGACTACCGCGACCTCGCCGCGCGCGGCGACCGCCTCGTCGACGCGGCGCGTGAAAGCGCGGCGACGCTCATCGCCGAGCGGATCGAGACCCCCGAGGAGTTCGCCGAGTGCCGCGAGGCGGGATTCGAGCAGTTCCAGGGTCACTACTTCGAGGCCGCCGTCGTGCTGGAGTGCGCGGGCCTCAGCGTCGGCGCCCCGCCCGTCTAGCTCGCGAGCGTCGCCACCTCGCGCACCGCGCGCTCAATCGCGAACCGCGGGTCCCGGCCCGCCCCCTTGACCTGCGCGTCGGCTTCCGCCACCGCCGCGATCGCGCGCGCGATCGTGTCCGCCGTCCAGCGCCGGAGCTCGCGTCGGGCGCGGTCCACCTGCCACGGGGCAAGTCCGAGGTCCTTGACGGGATCGAGTCCCCGGCCGCGAGACGCGCCCACCTTCGCGAGGACCCGGAGCTTCGCGCCGACGGCGGCGACGAGCGGGACGGGATCGGTCCCCGTGTCGAGGGCGTGCCGCACGAGCGCGAGCGCGTCCCCGATCTTGCCCGCGATCGCCGCGTCCGCGACGGCGAAGCCCGTCGCGTTGACCCGGCTTCCGTAATACCGGGCGACCTCGTCCGCGGAGACGACTCCGTCCACGTCGCTCATCAACTGGTGGCACGAAGCCGCGAGCTCGGCCGCGTCGACGCCGACCGCGTCGACGAGCGCGCGCACCGCCTGCGGGCGCGCCGTGCGTCCCGCCCGCACGAATTCCCCCTCGACGAACGCGAGCGCGTCCGAGTCCTTCTTGACCGCGGGGCACGCGTACTCGGTCGCTCCCGCCGCGCGGAAGGCGTCGAGGGCCTTCTTTCCACGGACGACGCCCGCGTGCGCGAGCACGACGACGACATCGGGGTCGGGGCTCGTCGCGTAGGCGACGGCGTCCTCGAGAAATTCGTCGTTCATAGCCTCGCCCTCGTCGACGACCACGACCCCGGGCTCGGCGAACAGGGACGGGCTCGTCGCGGCGCGGAGGGCCCCGCGCGCGTACGACGCCGCGCTGAGACGCGTGACGGCGACTGCACCGGCAGACTCGCGCACGTGCGCGACGATCGAGGCAACCGCACGTTCCGCGAGGATGGATTCGGGCCCGACGAGCAACACCAGCGGCGCGGGCGTCGCCCGGTCCCAGCCCTTCGTACTCCCGCTCCGATCCGCCATGACCCCAGCCTGCCACGCCGGCGGGACACCTCGACGTCACGCGTGGCGGCGATCCCGCCTCGACGTCGACGTCTCCGCAGAGATCGGTGCGCACCACGACCGCTCCCGAGCGCGCGTACGCGTCCATCGTCCCCGGAGCCGGGTGCCCGTAGGAATTCTCGCCGACGCTCACTATGGCAATCCTCGCCCGCGTCTCGGAGGCGAGGAGGGGATCCTGGCGGGCCGAGCCGTGGTGCGCCACCTTGACGACGTCGACCGCCATCGGAACCGCTCCCGACGCCCTCAGCGTCCTTTGTCCGCCGGCCTCGAGATCCCCGAGGGCAAGGAAGGTCACCCCCCGCGCCTGGCCGCGTAACACGAGCGACGCGTCGTTCACCTCGGAGTCCGTTTCCCCGATCGCCGCCCTGTGCCACACCGTCAGGATGACGTCCCCGCCCTTGGCCACGGCGCCCGATGGCGGCACGGTCCACGGAATCCCTGCGGCGTCGAGCGCAGTGACCGCCGGGTCCGCCGGCGACGCCGCGGCCGACACCCACGCCCTCCCCACGGGGACGGCCGCGAGCAGCTCCGCGATCCCACCGACGTGGTCCGCGTGCGGGTGGGTGAGAACGAGGAGCGCCACCTCGTTCACCCCGTGGCGCGCCAGGCAACGGTCGATGCCCGCGCCGGGCGGGCCGACGTCGACGACGACGGCCGATCGTTCCCCCGCGCGCAGCAGAATCGCGTCCCCCTGCCCGACGTCGCAGGCCGTTACCGCCCAATCGCTCGGCGCGCTGCGTCCTGCCTCGGCGATCACCCCTCGAACGTCGGGCGTCGCCGCAACGACGCCCAGCAGCGCCACGGCGAACGCGACCCGCGCCCACCCGGCGACGCGACGGGCACTCGTCGAGACGACGAGGGCCGCGGCGACGGACACCGCGAGGAACGCGCCGACTGCGCCCGCGGGCCACGGGAGCCAGGAGAACGGCGCCGCGGCGAACGCCCGCGCCGCCCAGGCGATCGGGGACGCCCCGGCGCCCGCGGCCGTCGCGAGGATCTGCGCGGCCCCCGTGGATACGGGCGCGACGAGCAGCGACGCGAGACCCGTGACCGTCGTGAACGCGACGAACGGGACGGCGACAAGGTTCGCCGGGACCGCGTACGGCCCGATTCCCGGGTTCATGAGGACGATGATCGGCGCGCAGGCGATCTGCGCGGCGAGAGGAACGGCGACCACGCGGGCGAGCGACGGCACCACGACGCGGGCGAGCGAAATCGCGAGAAGCGGCGACCATAGGGCGATCGCCCCCGTTGCGACGACGGACAGCGCGAAGCCGCACGAGAGCGCGAGGAAGGGGTCGACCATCAACAGCCCGATGACCGCGCTCGCGAGCGCGGGAAGCGCCTGCGAGGGGCGGCCCCACCAGAGAGCCGCGGCGATCACGGCGCACATCCACGCCGCCCGGACGACGCTCGCGCCGGGGAACACGAGCGCCACGAAGAACGCCGCGGCCGACGCGAGCACGACCGCCCGGGCGCGACGGGGCCATCGGGCGGCGCGGGCCGCGGCGCCGAGCACCAGCGCGACGATCGCGAAGTGCGCGCCCGACACTGCGGTGAGATGCGCGAGACCCGTGACCCGCATGGCGCGGATCTGCGCGGACGGCATCGCCGAGGTGTCGCCGATGACGATCCCCATCGTCAACCCACGCACGTCGTCGGGCAAGCCCTCCGCGGCGGCGCGGAAGCCGTCCCTCAGCCGGCCGACCGCCGCCGCGATCCCCGTCGCTTCGCCGCGCCAATCGAGGCGGGGGTCCCACGCGACGGCGATCGGACGTCCGCCGCTCTCGGTCGCGAGCACCCCGGTCGCGCGGACGCTCTCGCCGTGCGCGAGATCACCCCACTCGGCGCCTCCGATGACGACGACCTGCGCGGATGCCGGGCGCGACGTCCCGCCGCCGTCCGCCCACGAGCGAACGGAGACGACGACGCGCCAGCGCCGATCCGACGCGCCGTATCTCGGCGGCGCGAGGGGTTCCGGCTCGGCGACGACGTCGCCCTCGAACGACACGGGGGCGTCCGCGGCAATGGCGTCGCGGATGCCCCCGGACCCGCGCGCCGCGTCGGCCGCGACGAAGGCGAGGGCGATCGCAGCCCCCGCGACGCACGCGAGCCACGCGGCACCCGTGCGGCGCAGCCCGACGACTCCCAATACGACGGCCCCGGTGACGGCGGCGAGAAGCCATGCGGGGGCCGTCACGACGCCCCCGGCGAGCGTCGCCGCCGCGGCGTACGCGACGAGCGCGGCGGGGACTAGCCTCGCGTCGTGGCGAGGCCTCACACCGTGGCGAGCCCTTCGAGGCGCGCGACGAGCGAGGAACCGATCCCCGCGACGCGGGCGAGATCGTCCAGCGAGGCGTACGGACCTCCGCTGCCGCGCTCCGCCACGATCCGTTTCGCGAGGACGGGGCCGATTCCGGGGAGGTCCTCGAGCTCCGACGCGCTCGCCCGGTTCACGTTCACCGCGCCCCCCGCCCCTTCCCCTTCGCGCGGGATGTACACCTGCTCCCCGTCCGTGAGGCGACGCGCGAGGTTGACCGACGAGGCGTCGGCCTCGGGCGCGAGACCCCCCGCCGCGGCGACCGCGTCGCGTACGCGGGAGCCCTCGGGAAGGTCGACCACGTGAGGGCTCTCGACGGCTCCGGCGACGTCGACCACCAGGATCGCGGCACCGGCATCGTCCGAGACGACGAGCGACACCGGGGTGGCGCCGCCTCCCGGTCGCGACGCGAGGAAGACGATCGCCGAGACGAGGGCGAGGACGACGGCGATGCTCACGGCGACGCGCGGTTCGACCCGCCACCGGGTTCCCCGCGCCTCGTCGGCGCCGACGCTCCCATGGGCGGCCTCGTACGAGCGGCGGGCGATGGCCGCGAGGCTGTCGCGCACCCGCGCGCCAACGGCCTCCGCATCCTCGGTCACGCGGCGACGCTACGTCGGCGGCGGTGCGATGGCGAGCGCGCGGCGGACGCGCGGGGGGCGGACACGACCGGCCGCGCCTTGGGGACATCCGCGGGTCGTCCCCGATGCGAGTGAGCCCCGGGTGAGGGAGAGCCCGCCTAGAGGAGTTCGCGCGGGATATCCGCGACGACCGCCGCGAAGGATCCGGGCCCGCCGTGGACGGCGAGCACGGACGTCACCGGCGTGCGGACGAGCATCGCGAGCTTCGGGTGCCGCACCTCGAGCGACGCGGCGATGTCGTCGGCGTACGCCTGGGCGCGTAGGCCCATGATCGCGAGCGCCGGTCGGTCGAACCGCGCGATCGCCCGCTCGGCGTGGTCGACCACGAGCGCGCGGGCACGCGGCGTGGAACGCACGCGCTGCAGAACGACGAGCTCGCCGTTCTTGACCGTCAGCACCGGCCGGATGTTGAGCGCGTCCCCGATCGCCGCGACCGTCGGCGCCACGCGCCCGCCTCGCTTGAGGTACTCGAGGCTGTCGACCGTGAACAGCATGGTGACGCTCGCGGCGACGCGACGGGCCTCGTCCGCAACCTTCTCCGCTTCGACCCCGGACTTCGCCTTCGCCGCCGCAGCGAGCGCAGGCCATCCCGTCCCCATCCCCACGCTGCCCGAATCGACGACGGTGACCGGAATGGACGCGTCCTTCGCGGCGAGGCGCGCGGCGTTGACGGTCCCCGAGATCGTCTGCGTGACGTGCACGGAGACGATGTGGGACGCGCCCTGCTCGGCGGCGGCGGCGTAAGCGTCGGTGAACGCCCCGACGCTTGGCTGCGACGTCGTCACCTTCTGGCGGGCCTCGAGGGCGTCGAGTACGTAGTCGAGGTCGGCGAGGCGCGAGGGGGCGAGCGGTTCGCCGTCGACCGCCACTTCGAGGGGAACGATCGACACGTTCCATCGACGGGCGAGCGGCTCGGGCAGCGAGGCGGCCGAGTCTGTCACCACCACTACTCGCGAGGTCACGCCACCACCCTACCGAGGAAGCCCGTGACGGCGCCCTGAATGGGGAGAGGGCTAGCCGACGACGATGTTGACGAGGCGCGGCGGCTTGACGATCACCGTGCGGACCGTGCCGTCCCCGATCGCCCGCTGGGCTCCCGCGGTGGCGAGGGCGAGTTCCTTGAGCTCGGCCTCGCCGATCGACGGGGGGACCTCGATACGGTCGCGCACCTTGCCCATCACCTGGACGATGCATGTGACCGTCTCGTCGACGAGCAGCGCGTCGTCGACGGCGGGCCAGCCGGCCCGGGCGACGTTGGTGTGTCCCAGCATCGACCACATGTCCTCCGCGCAGTACGGCGCGACGAGGCTCAGGAGGATCGCCACCGCCTCGACGGCCTCGCGGACGGCGGGGTCCGCGGCTCCCGGCCCGGAGTCGATCGCCTTGCGCGTGACGTTGACGAGCTCCATCGCGCGCGCCACCGCGACGTTGAAGCGGAAGCCCTCGATGAGCGACTCGCACTCGTGGAGCGTCTTGTGGGTCGCCGCCCGCAGTTCGGCGTCGCCCGTCGCGGGGTCGACCCCGGGCTCGCTCGTCACGTCGCGGGCGAGCCTCCACGCGCGCGCGAGGAACTTCATCGACCCACCCGGCGAGACATCCGCCCAATCGATGTCGTCCTCCGGGGGACCCGCGAAGACCATCGTCAGGCGCACCGCGTCGACGCCGAACTCGTTCAGCTGGTCGGACAGGCGCACGAGGTTGCCGCGCGACTTGGACATCGCCGAGCCGTCCATCCCGACCATGCCCTGGTTGAGCAGGCGCGTGAACGGTTCGTCGAACGCGACGAGGCCCATGTCGCGCAGGGCCTTGGAAAAGAAGCGCGCGTACAGCAGGTGGAGGATCGCGTGTGTGACGCCGCCGACGTACTGGTCGACGGGCGCCCATCGTTTCGCCTCGTCGGTATCGAACGGGCCGTCCGTCTTCGACGGCGAGAGGTAGCGGAGGAAGTACCACGACGAGTCGACGAACGTGTCCATCGTGTCCGTGTCGCGACGCGCGGCCGCGCCGCACTTCGGGCAGGTCGTCGCGACCCACTCCTCGGCCGCGGCGAGCGGTGACTGCCCCTTGGGGGCGAGGTCCAGACCCGCGCTGTCGGGAAGCACGACGGGGAGCTGGTCGTCCGGCACCGGCACCTCTCCGCAGGCCTCGCAGTGGACGATCGGGATCGGGGTGCCCCAGTAGCGCTGGCGCGAGATCAGCCAGTCCCGCAGGCGGTAGTTCTTCGCCGCCGCGCCCACGCCGTCCTTCGCGAGGATCTCGGTGATGCGCGCGATCGCCTCCTCCTTCGCGAGCCCGTCGATCGGGGGAGAGTTGACGACAATGCCGTCGCCCGTCGTCGCGACGCCGGATTCGGCGGGGTCGGGAAGCGGATTCCCGTCGTCGTCGCGGCAGTCGAGCACGACGCGCACGTCGAGGCCCATGGCGCGGGCGAAGTCGAGGTCGCGCTGGTCGTGGGCGGGGACGGCCATGATCGCGCCGTGGCCGTAGTCGGCCAGCACGTAATCGGACGCCCAGATCGGGAGCTTCTCGCCGTTCACGGGGTTGATCGCGTAGCGCTCGAGGAAGACGCCCGTCTTCGGGCGCTCGGTGCTGAGCCGCTCGATCTCCGTGGCGGCCTTCACCTCCTCGACGTACGCGTCGAACGCCTCCTTGACCCCCTCGTCGGCGCCCTCGGCGAGCTCGGCCGCCAGGTCGCTGTCGGCCGCGACGACCATGAACGTCGCGCCGAAGAGCGTGTCGGGGCGCGTCGTGTAGATGCTGATCGGTTCGTCCCGCCCCTCGATGGCGAATTGCACGTCCGCCCCAGAGCTCCGTCCGATCCAGTTGCGCTGCATGGCGATGACCTTGTCGGGCCAGTTGCCCCGCAGCGTCTCGAGGCCGTCGAGCAACTCGTCCGCGTACTCGGTGACCCGGAAGTACCACTGGGTGAGCTTCTTCTTGGTGACGGGGGTGTCGCAACGCTCGCACAGGCCCCCGACGACCTGCTCGTTCGCAAGCACGGTCTGATCCTTCGGGCACCAGTTCACCTGGCTGGGCTTGCGATACGCGAGGCCGCGCTCGTGCATGCGGGTGAAGATCCACTGATTCCAGCGGTAATACTCGGGCCGGTGGGTGGCGAGCACGCGATCCCAGTCGAAGGAGCACGCGTAGCGTTCCATCGACGAGCGCTGCTGGGCGATGTTCTCCTCGGTCCACTTCGCCGGGTCGAGTTTGTTCTTGATCGCGGCGTTCTCCGCGGGCAGACCGAACGAGTCCCAGCCGATGGGGTGCAGAACGTTGAAGCCGCGCTGAACCCAGTACCGCGCGAGGACGTCGCCGAGCGCGTACGCCTCCGCATGGCCCATGTGGAGGTCCCCGGAGGGGTACGGGAACATGTCGAGCACGTACCTAGTCGGACGGTCGTCACCCGCGTCGCCGCTGCGGAACGGCTGCCACTCCGCCCACGCGGGAAGCCACCGTTCCTCGAGCGCGCGGAAGTCGTATCGGGTCTCGTCCATGTCAGCCACGGCGCGATTCTACCGGCGACCGCGCCTGGACCGATCAGCCGGACTCGTCGACGGGATGCGCGAGGCGGCCTTCCGCGTCGAGCTCGTCGAAGAGCGCCCCGGGGTACACCCACACCCACAGCGACGCGAAGGCCGATCCGTTGAGCGGGAGCGCCCCCGCTTCGATCGCCGGCTCGTAGTCCGTCGGGGCGTATACCAGGACGCCCGTCATCTCCTCGGGCTCCTCGAACAACAGAAACTTCCGCGGATACGCCCAGAAGACGTAGGCGTTTTGAGCGTCGTGGACGTGCGGGATCGTCGCGGGGGCGAACACGGCGTACTCGTCCGGAATACCGTCGAGCGACTGAAGCATGGGCGCGGGAGACCTCGCGGAGCGCTCGTGGTCGAGGGCGACGTGTTGGTCGGTCCACACGGAGGCGAAGGCGAAGTATGCCGCGACCACCGCAACCGCGACCGTCCTCCGACGGGCAATCGTGAGGACGAGCAGCATCGCGATCCCGAGGAGGATCGCGATCGATGCCCAGGAATCCTTCGCGCCACGTCCGATGAGGCCGGGATCGAGGTACATCGCGATCTCGGGGACATGCGGGCTGTCCCAACGGCCGCCGTCCGGAATGCCGGGGGCGACGAGCAGGAGGAACGCGGCCGTCGCGGCCGCTCCCGCGAGCGCCGTCAACGCGAGTACGCGCCCGCTGACGCCGCGCCAGATAGCGACGAGCCCGATCATCGCGAGTGGCAGAGCGATGAAGTCGAGATACCGGCCGTACACGTGGAGGTCGACGCGCGGGAAGGGGGACACGCTACCGGCGAGGAGCACGACGACGAAGATGAGCGAGGCGCCGAAGGCCGCGAGTATCCAGCGCGCCGCAACGGAATCCTCGCCTCGACGGGCCATACGCGACAGGAAGACGACGCCCAGGAACACCAAGCCGAGCCACGGCACGATCGCGTACCACACCTGAGAAGCGGTCTGCTCCACGAGCGACGAGGGTGAGGCGTTGCCGAGGAACTCGAGCGTATGGGACGCGCGTATGTCGCTGGGGTACAGGGTTCGCGAGGCGAAGCGGAATGCCAGCAACCCCGCGCCGAGGATGACCGTATAGGCGACGACTCCGGGCCATGCGCGCCGCCATCGCTTGGCGGCGAAGGCCAGGAGCGCGAGCCCCGCCGTTCCGGATAGCACGAGAGCGCGCCCGTGCGCGACGAAAGCGAGGGCGCCGACGATCCCGAACCATACGGCGTTCGCGGCGGTGCGCTCTCGCGCGAACACGAGACCTCTCCACACCGTGAGCGCGGCGACGAAGGCGAGCACCTGCTCGGACCACACGTAATTGGCCTGGATGGCGTGCCCTGGGGCGACGACGATGACCGCGGCGACGACGATAGAAGCGTTTCGCGCGAGCCCGAGGTGCCGCGCGATCATCGCGAACGGCCAGAGAGCCGCGAGCGACACGACGGAGAGGACGATGATGGCCGCCCGATAGGCGGTGGCGGGGTCCTGGGTGAACCACCAGATCGGAGTCAGTAGCACGCCCGTCAGCGGGAGGAAGGAGCCGCCGCCGAGCGTCCACGGATCCGCGGGATCGGCGAACAGGTGCGCCATCGCCATCGTGCTGATCTCGTCGGTGAAGAACGCGGGACCCGAGGAATTCCAGACGATCACCGTCGTCACCGCGACGGCGAGCGCGACTGCGGCTGCCGCGAGCCATGTCGGCGGGTCCCAAGGGATGCGCGGGGGCGACGTCTCGTGGTCCTCGGTGGTCACGCGGCGAGTCTACCTACTGCGGGGATCGGCGCGCCGAGCCGCGCTAGGCCCGGCGTCGCCGACACATCGCGGCAACCGAGCGGCATCGCGCCGTTTACGCGCGCGGGATAGCCTCGGAGGATGGCCACGGCCCGCAAATCGACCCCCTGGGGCGCGTACGCCCCAGGTCAGGCGTGGGACGAGGCCATGGATATCGAGGGCGTCGTCCGCGATCCCTACGTCAAGGTGTACCGCGAGATCGAGGGGATGTCCCGCGAAGACCTGTACTCGCGCGCCGAGGCGCTCGCCAACACCTACCTCGCGCAGGGGGTGACCTTCGACCACGCGGGCGAGGAACGGCCGTTCCCGCTCGACATCGTCCCCCGGGTGGTGAGCAAGGACGACTGGGAGATCATCGGCCCGGGCGTCGCACAGCGCGTGAAGACCCTCGAGGCGTTGCTCGACGACATCTACGGCTCCCAACGGTGCGTCACCGACGGCATCGTCCCCCGTCGCCTCATCACGTCGTCGCACCACTTCCACTGGGAGGCGGCCGGCGTCGAGCCGGCCAACGGCGTCCGGGTGCAGGTGTCCGGCATCGACGTGGTGCGCGACCAGCACGGAATATGGCGCGTGCTGGAGGACAACGTCCGCGTCCCTTCGGGTGTCAGCTACGTCCTGTCGAACCGCCGCGCCATGTCGCAAATGTTCTCCGACTTGTTCTCTCACATGGGCATCCACCCCGTCCTGGAGTACCCGCAGCGCCTCCGCAGCGCCCTGACGGCGTGCGCGCCGGAGGGGGTGGACGACCCGACGATCGTCGTTCTGACCCCCGGGGTCTACAACTCCGCGTACTACGAGCACTCGCTGCTCGCGCGGACGATGGGCGTCGAGCTCGTCGAGGGTCGCGACCTCGAGGTCGTGGGAGGGCGCGTGTTCATGCGGACGACGGCGGGCAGGCGGCGCGTCGACGTCATCTACCGGCGCGTCGACGACGAGTTCCTCGACCCCGTGCAGTTCCGCCCGGATTCCGCGCTCGGCGCCCCCGGGCTGATCACCGCGGCGCGCCTCGGAAACGTCACCATCGCGAACGCCGTCGGCAACGGCGTCGCCGACGACAAACTGATGTACACGTACCTCCCCGACCTCACGCGCTACTACCTCGGCGAGGAGCCCATCCTGCCGAACGTCGACACATGGCGCCTCGACGAGAAGGACGCCCGCGAAGAAGTGATGGACCGCCTGAAGGAACTCGTCGTCAAGCCCGTCGACGGCTCGGGCGGCAAGGGGGTGCTCATCGGGCCCGACGCGAGCGCCAAGGAGCTCGCCGAGGCGAAGAAGCACATCGTGGCGGATCCGCGCGGCTGGATCGCCCAACCCGTTGTCCAGCTCTCGACCGTCCCGACGCTCACCCCCGACGGGCTCGAGCCGCGGCACGTCGACCTACGCCCCTTCGCCATCAACAGCGGGGACGACGTCTGGGTCCTGCCGGGCGGCCTGACGCGCGTCGCGCTCGCGCGCGGGCAACTCGTGGTCAACTCCTCGCAGGGCGGCGGGTCGAAGGACACGTGGGTGCTCGGCGCCGAGACGCGCCCGGTCGAGGCCGCGGCGCGGCGCGAGGCGATCGCCGAGGAACGCGCCGAACTGAGCGGCCTCCACGCCGTGCCGCAGTCCGCCCACCCGGAGGACGCGATCCACGGCCAGCAGCAGGCGCAGCAGCAGCAGCAACGCGAGGAGCCGCCATGCTGAGCCGCATCGCGGAGTCGCTCTTCTGGATTGGGCGCTACGTCGAACGCGCGGACGACACCGCGCGGCTGCTCGACGTCCACCTCAACGTCCTGCTCGAGGACCCATGGGTGGACGAGCCGACCGCCAACGCGTCCCTCCTCGCCGTCATGAACGTCGACACGGACGGCACCGCCACCCGGGACCAGGTTCTCGACCTGCTCGCCCGCGACCGGACCGTCACGTCGTCGATCGCCGGAACCTTGACGTCGGCGCGCGAGAACGCCCGCCGCGCGCGGGAGGTCATCTCCACGGAGGTATGGGAGGCGCTCAACACCACCTGGCAGCAGATCGACTCCCGTTCGCGCAGCCGTCGGCCGCACGACTACTTCGCGTGGGTGCGCGAGCGGGCCGCCGTCGTCTGGGGGCTGTCGTCCGCCACGACGTCGCGCGACGATGCGTGGCACTTCATGGATGTCGGGCGCTGCATCGAGCGCGCGGACATGATCGCGCGCCTCATCATGACCCGATCGTTCGCGGGCACGACGGGTCCGAACTGGACCACGTTGCTGCGATCCTGCTCCGCCCACGAGGCGTACCTGCGGACCGTTCGGGCGCTCGTGTCGGAGGAGCGCGCCGCGGAGTTCCTCATCGTCGACCGCTTCTTCCCCCGGTCGATCGCCTTCAACCTCAATCGCGCGGAGGAGATCCTGAGCGACCTCGAGCCCGACCCGCACCGGGGGTCCGCGACCGAGCAGGCACGCCTCGCTCTCGGACGCGCGCGCACGACGCTCGAGTACCGGCAGGTGCGGGAAATCCTCGACGACCTTCCCCACCAGATGCAAGAGGTGCAGAATGCGTGCGCCCGTGCGTCGGACCTCGTGCGCGACCGCTTCTTCCTGCCCGCCATCACCGTGTGGACGCAGGAGGCGATATGAGCATCCTCGAGATCGTCCACCGCACCCACTTCGTCTACGAGACGGAGGTTCCGACCTCCTACAACGAGGCCCGCCTCATCCCGGCGTTCCTTCCCCGCCAACGCGTGCTGTCCACCGAGGTCGAGATCTCGCCGCTCACGTGGCAGACCCAGTACTTCGACTACTGGGAGTCGCGGGTGATCGCCTTCGAGGTGCTCCGACCCCACAAGGAGCTTTCCGTCACGTCGTATTCGACGGTCGAGGTCCTACCGGAGAAGGAACCCCGCGAACCTGCGGACTGGGACGCGCTCCTCGGCCCCAAGCTCCAGGACCTCCTCACGGAGTACCTGGTGAACTCGCCGACCACGGAACCGTCCGAGGAGCTCGCGGCGTTCGCACGGGAGGCGGCGGCCGATCACACTCCCGACGAGACGGCGCGGCTCGTGTGCGCGCACCTGCACGACACGATCCGCTACGTCCCGGGGGTCACGACCGTGCACACGCCCGCCGTCCACGCGTGGGAGGAGCGATCGGGGGTGTGCCAGGACTTCGCGCATCTCGCGGTCGGCGCGCTCCGCACGGTCGGTATCCCCGCGCGATACGTCTCGGGATACCTTCACCCACGCGCCGACGCGGAGATCGGCGAGACGGTACGGGGCGAGAGCCACGCGTGGATCGAGTGGTGGTCCGGCGGGTGGCGCGGCATCGACCCCACGAACGCGAGCGACGCGGGCGACCACCACGTCGTCGTGGCGCGGGCGCGTGAGTACCGGGACGTGATGCCCCTCTCGGGCGTCTTCTCCGGCGCGGAGAGCAGCCTCGACGTGGACGTGCAGGTCACTCGCCGGGCTTAGGTTCGCGCGCTCACGTCATCGACATGAGGCGCACGGCGCCGCGGCCCTTCAGGAGTTTCGCCGAGTTCTCCGCGAGGAACTCCGAATCCTTCGCCTCTACGGTCGCGGAATCGTTGAGCACGAGCGTCCCGGAAGCGTTGGTCACCCGTACGCGCAGGTGCAGGTCCCGGCCGCGCCGCTCGACGTAGACGCTCACCGGATCGCCGGGCACGGCGCCGAGCGCGGACATGACCGCGCGTTCGGTCGCAACAAGCGAGCGCGTGTCGGGGTCGTCGAGCGCGCCCAGGATGCTCGCGATCTCCTCGGGCGCATCGGCTCGCGCCTCGATGACGATGGCCCCCTGCCCCGCGGCGGGCACCAGCTCGTCCGCTTCGATCAGGCGACGGTCCTCGAGACTCTCCCCGAGCGCGAGGAGGTCTGCGGCGGCGACGATCACCGCGGCCACGTCGTCTTCGTGCTGGCGGCGGAGCAGTCGGGACGCGTCGCGCGGGTCGACCTCGACCGTCACGTCCTCCCGAAGGCGGGCGACCTGCGCGGCGACGCGCACGTCCGGACAGATGACGCGCGACTGGGGAGCGAGCGCGTCGAGGCTACCGGCGTCCGAGCACAGCGCCATGCGCGCCTCCCGGCCGGGAAGGTAGGCGACGACCTCGAGGTCGATCGGCTCCTTCGGCGACAGCGTCGACGCGTCGTGGATCACCGCGTCGCACTCGCCGGAAACGAGGGCGACGCGCAGCGCCGCGACCAGGTCGGACGGGTCGAAGGCGTCGTCCGTGTCGTCGACCTCGGTCACCGCGACGACCGAGACCTCGTCGTCACCGTCGGGCTCCGACGCGCGGAGCGCCGCGCGAAGGGCTACGGCGATCCGGTCCGCGCGGGCGCGCGAGACCGGGTCTTCGCGAACGCCGAAACGCACCTTCATGCCCCTAGAGTGCCATAGGCGCGGGCGGCTCCGAGGCGGGTCGGATCACGCCGCGGAAGCCCGGACCGACGAAGAGGAGAACCAGCGCGCCGGCGGAGAACGCTGCCGCGAACCAGGGGGTAGCGAGCAGTCCGAGTCCGACGCCGATCACGATCGCCCCGACGGCAGCGCCGAGCGCGTTGGCGACGTTGAGGGCCGAATGCGAGAGGGCGGCTCCGAGCATCGGCGACGCCTCGACGACGTCCATCGCGTGCCCCATCGCCCCCTGCGCCATCGTCGCCCCGCCGGCGAGGATCAGGAAGAAGGCGGCGACGGCGACCGCGGGCGTCCGCCCCCCGATACCGAGCACCACGAGAGCGACGACGTGCAACGCCGCCCCCGCACGCGCCGGGAGCACCGGGCCACGCCGTGCGAGCCTCCCGGCGAGAAGGATCGCGAGCATCGTGACCACGCCCCCGGCGGACAGGACGACGGCGACCTCGGCGACGCTCAGGGCATCGATCTCCCGGAGGATCGGAACCTGGTAGGTGACCACCGTGCTCTGACCCGCGAACCCCACGGCGGCGAACGCGATCGCCGCGCCGACGCGCGCGCCCCTTAGGTGCGCGACACTTGCGCGGCGTCGCGCGACGTGCGGCGCGGGGATCGACGGCACCGCGGCCGTGATGAGCACGAAGGCGATCGCCGCCGCGACGGCGATTCCCGCGAAGTCCCACCTCCACGAGATGTGGCCGCTCACCCACTGCATGACCGGGACGGCCGCGATGACGGCGACGGTGAAGCCCACCATCGTGAGGGCGATCGCTCGGCTCCTGTTCCGCTGGCCGAGGACCGCGGCGCCGGCCACCGACGCCGCGGCAAGGTACATCCCGTGCGGGACGCCTCCGAGGAAGCGCAGCACGGCCAGAGAGCCCACGTTCGGCGCGAACGTGATGGCGGCGTTCACGACGAACGCGACGCCCATCATCGACTGGACGATGCGGCGCCGGTCGACGCGGGCGAGGACGATCGCGAGCAGCGGGGCGGAGACGACCACGCCGGCCGCGTACGCGGACATGGTGTAGCCGACGACGTCGACGCTCGTGCCGAGGTCGCGGGCCTGGTCGAGGATCACGGCCCCGGCGCCGGGTTGCGACGCGCCGATGACGAACGCCCCGGACGCGAGCGCGATCATGACGACGCCCGGGCGCGACGCGGCGCGCGCGGAGCGGAGCATGGCACCTCTCTTGGGGTCGAGCCGTTCTTCTCGCTACTCGCGGGTCGGGCGGCGACGCGAGCCCGTAGCCGCGTCCTTGGGGCGGAGGAGGAAGAAGCCGAGGGCGAGGAGGAGGGCGATCCCGACGCAGGCGGCGACGATCACCCCGACGGAGACACCGCCGCCCGTCGCACTCGCGTTCGTCAAGGTCGGCGTCGCCGGGGCGACGGTAGGACCGGAGCCATCGGCGCCGACCACGGTGAAGGGGATCGTCCCCTGGATCGGGTGGCCGTCCTCGGCGACGATGCGCCACGCGATGGTGTAGGCCCCGGGGGGCAGCACGCCATCGATGTCGGCCTGGATCGTGTCCGGCCGGGGGAAATACGGCTCGCCCGCGACGTGATCGACGCCGTCGTCGCCCCGCACGACGAGGTCGTCGCCGAGCTGGAGCAGAGCCTCGTCGAACGTCAGCGACACGGTCTCCGGCGACTCGACGGCGGCGCCCGGCGCCGGGGAACTTGACACGAGGGACGTGTGACCGACGGCGGCCGTCGCGACGGCGCCCACCGCCAGGGCGGCCACGATCGTCGCGAGCGCGATTCGTACCTTCACTCCCCCATCGTCGCAGGTAACCGCGATTTCACCGAACGTTCACCGGCCCGTTCGATGTCGGTCCCCGACCCACAACCTTCTCCCGTGACAATGGGGGCATGAAGGTCGCCCTCGTCGCCGAGTCCTTCCTCCCCCACACGAACGGCGTCACGCATTCGCTCCTCCGCGTGATCGACCACCTCGCCGTCCGTGGAGACGACGTCCTCGTCATCGCCCCGGAGGGGCGGCGGGGCGAGGGCCCAACCCACTACGGCCCGGCCCGGATCGCGCGCGTTCCCGCGGTCGGATGGCCCGGGTACCGCGACGTGCGAGTGTCCGTGGCCAACAAAGGGCTCGTCGCCGCCCACCTCGACGCGTTCCGGCCCGACGTCGTCCACCTCGCCTCGCCCTTCGTGTTGGGATGGGCCGGCGTGCGCGCGGCGGGCGACCTCGGTCTGCCCGTCGTCGCCGTGTACCAGACGGAGGTCCCGTCGTACGCCGAGCAATACGGCTTGGGTTGGGGCGAGTCCTTCCTGTGGAACCGGGTGCGCAACATCCACACACGCGCGACGATCACGCTCGCCCCGTCGTCCGCGGCGATCGCGCAGCTCGAGGCCCTCGGCGTGGGCGACGTGCGCCGGTGGGCCCGCGGTGTCGACTCCTCCCGCTTCCACCCGTCCAAGCGCTCGCCCGAGCTTCGCGCGGACTGGGCGCCGCACGGAGAGACGGTGGTCGGGTACGTCGGGCGCCTCGCGCCCGAGAAGCGCGTCGGGGACCTCGCCGCGCTCGCCAGAATCCCGGGCATCTCCCTCGTGGTCGTGGGCGACGGTCCGTCCGCCGCGCGCGCTCGAGAGGAGCTTCCGACCGCGCACTTCACCGGCTTCCTCGGCGGCGAGGACCTCGCGCGAGCCGTCGCGAGCTTCGACGTGTTCGCGCATTGCGGGGAATTCGAGACGTTCGGCCAAACGCTCCAGGAGGCATTCGCGTCCGGCGTGCCGGTCGTCGCACCGCGGCGCGGTGGCCCGGTGGACCTCGTCCAGGACGGGGTGAACGGTTTTCTCTACGCGCCGGGCGACCTCGCGGAGATGGGACGCCATGTCCGCACGATCATCCGCAACCCGGACACGCTCGCCGCGTTCTCGAGGCGGGCCCGCGCGAGCGTCGCGCATCGCACGTGGACGAGCGTGTGCGACGACCTCCTCGAGCACTACGACGACGCGATTCTCGCGGCGACGCCCGCCGCGTCGGCGGTGGTCGCGTGATGCGCATCGCTCACGTCGCCAACTTCTACGGTCCGCGCTCGGGCGGACTCCGTACGACGATGCACCACCTTGGAAAGGGGTACCGGGAGCGCGGGCACGACGTGCTGCTCGTTGTCCCGGGTCCCGCGGACCTCAACGAGGAAACGCCGTATGGGCGTCGGATCACGATCCGGTCGCCTCGCCTACCGATGTCGGGCGGGTATCGCGTGATCGTCCGCACCCGGCGCGTACGAGCCATCCTTGAGCAGTGGCGGACCGACCGACTCGAGGTGTCCGATCGTACGACGCTCCGCGGGCTCGGACGGTGGGCGTCCCGGCGCGACGTACCCGCGGTGTTCTTCAGCCACGAGCGCGCCGACGGAGTGCTTCGCGCCATCGTTCCGAGGTGGCTTCGCGTCGTCGTCTCCGTACGGGCTCTCGCCGACGCCCACAACCGCGGAACGGCGCGGCGCTTCGAGACGATCGTCTGCACCACGGCGTACGCCGCGGAGGAGTTTGACCGCATCGGGCGCGCGACCACGCGCGTTGCCCTCGGCGTCGACCTCGACGCGTTCGCTCCCGAGCGACTCAACCCGGCCGCACGAGCGCGCTACTGCGCGCCGGAGGAAGTGCTCCTCGTCATGGCGAGTCGGCTCTCGCGAGAGAAGCGCCCGACGGTCGCGATCGAGGCTGTCGGGCACCTCGTGGCCGCGGGGCGAGCCGTACGGCTCGTGTGCGCGGGCAGCGGTCCCATCGCCGCGGACGTCGAGCGTGCGGCCGACGGACTCCCCGTATCATTCCTCGGCTTCGTTCCCGACCGCGCCGAGTTCGCCACGCTGCTCGCTTGCGCGGACGCGGTGATCGCGCCGGGTCCGATCGAGACCTTCGGGCTCGCGGCCCTCGAGGCGCTCGCGTCCGGCACCCCGGTCGTCGTCCACGCCGCCAGCGCGCTGCCCGAGGTCGTCGGAGACGCGGGCGTCGCCGTCGACGGAACCGCGGAGGGCTTCGCGCGCGGTGTTGAGGAGGTGTTGAGCCGCCACCCGCGGCAGAGACGCCTTGCGGCGCGCGCCCGGGCGGAGTGCTTCCCCTGGGATGACACGATCGACTCGCTGCTCCAGCACCGCGGGGCGAGCGTCTAGGAACGCCGATGGGCGATCTCACGGTGGTGGCGATCGGCGACTCGATCACGCTCGGCGTCGGCGACGGCGTCGACCGCCCGTCGGGAGACGTCGGATGGGCGGCGCACGCCGCCGTCGCCCTCGGGGCGTCGCGCTTCGCGAACCTCGCGCGCAACGGGACACGGGCTCGCGACCTCGCGGCGGGACAGGTCGGGGCGGCATCAGCCCTGGATCCGGACGTCGTGTTGATGACGGTCGGGGGAAACGACGTGCTACGGGCGGACTTCTCGCCGCACGAGATCGAAGACGCCACGCGCACCGCGATCGAGGCACTCCGACGATCCGGGGCGCTCGTCGTGATCGTCACCCTCACGCCGATTCGCCTGTTTGAGTTGTGTCCGGAGAGGGTGGAGGCCGTGATGGCGCGGCGCATCGAACGGGCGAACGCCGCGCTACTCGCCGCCGCGTCGTGCGCGGGGGCCCTCGTCGTCGACGGCGCCGCGGTGATGGCGCTTCGAGGCCCGGCGGCCTGGCACGTCGATCGCATCCATCCCTCGCCTGCGGGACACCGGGCCCTCGCCGAGCGCGCCGTCGGGCTTCTCCCGTGGCCGCAGGCCCGCGAGATTCCCGCCGCGCCTCGACCCGCGACCGCGTCGCGCACCGTCTGGTGGCTCGCGCGCAACGGTGTTCCGTGGATCGTCAAGCGCTCCCGCGACCTCATCCCCCACGTCGTCGCGGTCGTGGCCTCGGAGGTCCGCGCGGCGAAGGCGATCGAGGCGCGCGCCGCCCGCGCGTTGATCGACGAGCGGGGCCGGATCCGGCGCGAAGGCCGGTCGACGCACGCCTAACGGCGTCGTCCCGAAACGCGAAAGAGGGGCCCCCGAAGGGGCCCCTCTCCGTTGCGCGAGGGCTTTACTTCTTGGTCTTCGCCGGCGCCTTCTTCGCGGCGGGCTTCGCCTCGCTCACCGCGGGAGCACCCGCGGCCCACACGAGGCCGAGGCCGGCGACGATGAGCGTTCCACCGAGGCCCGCGATGACCGCCGCGACACCCCAGCCGAGCTTGAGCGTCGAGGCCGTGGCCGCGCCGACTCCGAGCTGGCCCTGCAGCGACAGCGCAACCGCGCTCCACGCCTGACCACGCGCCGGGCCCTGAAGCGGGTCCAGGCGGTCGAACTGCGAGTAGTACTTGCCGTCGACGGGGACGTCGTACGTACCGGGCTCGTAGGTCTTGCCGTTGTACTCGGCCGGCTCGGTCAGCGTCACCTTGACGGTGCTGTCGAGCACGTGGTGGGCGATCGTCGCCATCTGGTACATGTACTCGGACGCCGTGTTGACGACCGGGTCGTTGGGGTCGAGCTCGCTCTTGTCGACCGGGTAGTTCCAGTCGTTCTCAAGAAGCGAGAGGATCGCGTCGGCGCCCTCGGTCGTTCCGTGGTCCGTGAGGTGGCCGTTCTCGTCGTACGTGAGCTTGACGTCCTGGGCGGCGCTGAACGCGCGCAGGGCGTCGGAGCCCTGCTTGACCTGGAACGCGGCGATACCGCCGGCGACGACGAACAGCAGTCCGAAGACCGCGATCACCACGCCGAGCTTCTTCAATCGTGCAGCCATGTGTGTTCTTCCTCCTTGAGGTTCGACCCGAGGTCTCCCCGGACCGGTGGACCCCCATTGAAGTCCTGTGACGAACGTAGTGTTAGGTAAGGCTTTGCTTCCGGGACGAGGGTCCCGATTCGGTGAGGCGAGGCTCACCTTCTCCGCCTCGGTCGAGGATACCCTCCCGCAGCCGTTCGTTCGGACGAACCGGCCGCCTCCGTCGGATGTCAACGCGCGCGACCTCCGGTCCATTCCGCGTCGCTCGCGACGCCTGTCGCTTCCGTAGCCGCTCCAGGCGAGTTGCACTAGGCTCGTCGCCAGGAATCGAGCGCGAGGAGAAATCGTGGCAGAGAGCAAGCAGGGCAAGAAGGTCGTTCGCGCCGGAGGCTCGTCCTCCAAGGGCGCATCCTCCGGAGGCACGAAGGCGGCGAAGTACACGCCGAGCGCCGAGGACAAGAAGGGGGCCACCGCGCTACGCGTGTGGGCGTGGGTGCTGTGGGTGCTCGCGATCGGCGGCGAAGCCGCGGCGATCTTCTGGCTGCTTCGCCAGGACCCGGTCAACATGACCTACCTGACCGTCGCCATCGTCGTGATCGGCATCCTCGCCATCATCGGATCGGTGCTGTGGAAGCGGGCGAACCGACTCGACCCCGCGTCACGGGCCGAGTCGTTCCGCTTCTTCGTTCAGAACCAGCTCGGCGCGATCGTCACGATCATCGCGTTCGTCCCGCTGATCATTCTGATCCTGGCCAACAAGGACATGTCCAAGAAGGACAAGACCATCGCCGGCGTCGTCGCCGCGGTGGTGTTCGTCGTCGCGGCGCTCTTCGGCGTCGACTTCAACCCGACGTCGCAGGAAGACAAGGCCGCGGGCCTCGCCTGCGCCGAACTCCCGGCGGACACCCCGGCCGACGAGGTCGAGGTCTGCAATACCGACGTCGCCCGCGTCACGCAGCTCACCGGAGAGAACGAGGTGTTCTGGACGAAGGAGGGCGAGGTGTACCACCTCTGCGAGGACGCGTCCGCCGTCAACCTCCAGTCCGAGGACAACCAGATCTACGCCGGCACGGTCGCTGACGCCATCGCCGAGGGCAAGGACCGCCTGACGCTCCAGGTCGAGCAGGAGATCGACCAGTGCGGCCTCGGAACCGACGCGGAGGAGTCTCCCGCGGCATAGCCGAGTCGAACGATCGAAAGGGCCGCCCGTTCGGGCGGCCCTTTCGCATTGGGTGGAGCTGAGGGGACTCGAACCCCTGACCCCCTGCATGCCATGCAGGTGCGCTACCAGCTGCGCCACAGCCCCATAATCCGCCCCTGAGGGCTCCGTTATCCTACCCGCAAACGCGCCGTGCGATCCAACCCGTTAGGCCACACCGTCGGCCCTCGCGTCCTCGGGGAGCGGCACCACCGGGCAGTCCTTCCACAGGCGCTCGAGGTCGTAGTACGCGCGATCCTCCTGGTGCATCACGTGGACGATCACGTCGTTGAAGTCGAGAAGCACCCAGCGGGCCTGACGCACCCCTTCACGTCGGGCGGCGTCGATGCCGACCTTCGATAGCTCCTCCTCGACGCGTTCCGCGATCGCGCCCACCTGACGTTCGCTCGAACCGGAGGCGATGACGAACACGTCTGCGAACGGGAGGAAGGCGGAGACGTCGAGGGCGAGGACGTTCTCGGCCTTGACGGCGTGCGCGGCGCGGGCGGAGAGCTCGGCGAGTTCGACGGCGCGTTCCGACGCGCTCACCCGCCGATCCCCGAGACTTTCCACACGACGATGCCGAGCGTGAAGGCGACGGCGGCGAGGACCGCGATGTGCGGCCAGCCGAACTCCCTCGCCCCGCCCGCGGGCTGAACCTCGACCGTCGGCCGCGTAATCGTCCCGGTCATGGGTCCCGCGCCGGGGATGGCGCGAATACTGCCCGTCGTCGGCCCGCCGGGGATCGCGCGCATGGCGCCCGTCGCCCCTGCCGCGGTCATCGCGGCGGGAAGCTGCGGAACGGGCGGCTGACCCTGGACGGGCATGGCTCCAGGCGGGGCTCCAGGCGACGGCGTGGCGCCGGGCACCCCGGGAACGATCTGACCGACGGCGGTCGTCGGTGGCTTCGCCTGGGGAGGCGCGCCCTGGGGCGGCGTTCCTTGGGGCGGCGGGGACCCCTGCAACTGCGGTTGCGGGGGCGGAGCGGGAGCGCCTTGCGGGCGAGGCGGGGCCCCCTGCTGGCCCGGCACGTTCGGCGGCGCGGCCTGCGGAGTGGTCGCGCCCGCGTTCGGCCCAGACTGCTGCTGGCCCGACGGCTGCGGTCCAGGAGGCATCGGCGGGGTGGCGCCCGGAGCGACCGACGGCCGGGCGGCCCGTGCCTCGGCCGATTGCGCCAGAGCCTGATCTTTCGCGTCGATCGGAAGCGCTTGGTAACCCGACGGCGGGGTGAGGTCGGCGAGCGAGGGGATCTCGTAGGACGGGGGCGCGGCGCCATCGTGCGGCGCCTGCGGCACGGATTGCGTTTCCGGCGCGCCGAAGGCGCGCATTCCGCTGGCGCGCTCGCTGGGAAGCGCGGCCGCAGCCGCCGCGGCGGCTTCGGCGAGTTTCGAACGCGCGTCCGACGGCGGATCTTCCTTCGTTCGCCCGGCGCGCGGCTCGGGAGCTTCGGCCGGTGTGCCGAATCGCGTGACGCCCGGCGTCTCGACGGGCGTCACGTCGCCGGGCGTACGCGGCCCGCCCTCGCCGTCGATCGTGTCGTATTCCTCGTCCTCGCCCGTCACGGCACGAACCGACTCCCGCGAGACCTGCTGGGGCGAGACCTGATGCATCTCGCCGGTGGCACGCACGGCGTCCTCTTGCGCCTCGGCGGCGCGCCGGCGCGCGAGCTCCTCCTGTTGCGCGATTACTTCCGGAGTCATCGTCGGGACCTGGCCCGTGTGCCGCATCTCCTCCTCGGCGGTCCACGTCTCCATGGGCTGTTCGAGGCGCTCCATGCGGCGGCGGTCGCGTCGGCTAACGGGTTTCGACGGCGCGGCCGACGGGCTTTCGGGTTCGGGATCCAGCTCCCTCACGGGACGCGGTTCCGGAGCCGCCTCGGCCGCCGCCGCACGCTCTTCCATCTCTCGCCGCTCGCGGCGCGACAATGGGCGTGCTGGCTCAGCCATGCGCTCCTCCGCGGTAGAGATCGTGCTCTTCTATGTAATCGGCAACGGCGTCCGGGACTAAATAGCGGATAGGCAATCCAGCCGCCACCCGCCTCCGGACATCCGTTGAGGATACCCCCAAGGCCGGGACCTCAACCAACGGGACGTCGCGCAGGCTCGCGGGCACCTCGTAGCCCGGCCGCGTGACCCCGACGAACGTCGCGAGCTGCCGCAAACGCTCGGATTCGCGCCACTCGTCGAGGCGCACGAGCGCGTCGGCGCCCGTCACGAAGTACCACGTCGCCCCGGGGATTCGCTCCCGCAGGTCGTACAGCGTGTCGATAGTGAAGGTCGGCGCGCCGCGGACGATGTCGACGTCCGACACCTCGAGGCGCCCGTCTCCCCGAACCGCCGCGCGCGCCATGGCGAGCCGGTCGTCGCCGGAGGCGACCTCGCGCCCGGCCTTGAACGGCTGCTCCGCAGCGGGCACGACGAGGACGCGATCGAGAGAGAGTGACGCGTGAACCTCACTCGCGGCGGCGAGGTGACCCACGTGGATGGGGTCGAAGGTCCCCCCGAGGACCCCGATCCGGGGCGCGTCCGCGTCCACAATCAGTGGCGCGAGCCGACGCTCCGGAAGGCGTAGGCGACGAATAGGAGCGCCATGAGGGCGGAGAAGGCGAGGAGACCGTAGGCGGCCGCCGGGATGGGCAGGGTGGTCGCGTGCTCGGCCGTGGCGGCCTCGGCGATCAGGGTCACGATTCCTCCTTCACCTCGGGAAATCCCATTGTCTCATGCGGCGACGGCGACGCCGATATCAGGTGCGAATCTGGCCGTCGCCGCGGACCACCCACGTCGTCGTCGTGAGCTCGGCGAGGCCCATCGGCCCGCGGGCGTGGAGCTTCTGCGTCGAGATTCCGATCTCCGCGCCAAGGCCGAACTCGCCGCCGTCCGTGAAACGGGTCGACGCGTTCACCATGATCGCCGCGGTGTCGAGCCGCGACACGAAGGCGTCCGCGGACGCGATGTCGTCGGTGACGATCGCCTCCGTGTGTCCCGTGGTGTACCGCTGGATGTGCTCGATGGCCTCGTCGAGGCTCGGAACGACCCGGACGGCCATGTCGAGCGAGAGGTATTCCGTCGACCAGTCCTCGTCGGTCGCGGGTACGGTCGCGACGCCGTCGGGCGCGAGGGCGGTAGAGGCCTCGTCCGTATGAAGCGTCACGCCTGCCTCGGCGAGCGCGGCGAGGACGGCGGGAAGGACGCGCGGCGCGGCGTCCGCGTGCACGAGCAGCGTCTCGGCCGCATTGCACACCCCGACGCGCTGGGTCTTGGAATTCACCGTGATCGCCACGGCGCGTTCGACGGGCGCGGACGCGTCGAGGTAGACGTGGCAGTTGCCCTCGCCCGTCTCGATCGCCGGCACCGTCGACTCCGTCACGACGGTCTGGATGAGGTCGTGACCGCCGCGGGGCACGAGGACGTCGACAAGCCCGCGGGCGTTCATCAGAACCTTGGCCCCGTCGCGGCCGTACGCGTCTATGCTCTGCACCGCATCGGCGGGAAGCCCCGCCGTGTCGAGAGCCGCGCGGAGCGTGGCGACGATCGCCTCGTTCGACGCCGCGGCCGCCGAGCCGCCGCGCAGCACGGCGGCGTTGCCCGACTTGAGGGCGAGGCCCGCCGCGTCGACGGTCACGTTCGGACGCGCCTCGTAGATCATGCCCACGACGCCCATCGGCACGGCCTTTTGGACGAGCCGAAGTCCGTTCGGCAAGGTCGATCCGCGCCGAATCTCGCCGACGGGGTCCGGGAGCGCCGCGAGGTCGCGTAGCGCTCCGGCGATCGTCGCGATCCGCTCCTCGGTGAGCTCGAGGCGGTCGAGCAGCCCGGGCGACATCCCGGCCTCGCGGCCCCGCTCGAGGTCGGTCGCGTTGGCGGCGATGATGGGGGCGGCGTCGGCGAGGAGGCGATCGGCCATGGCGTGGAGGGCAGCGTCCTTGACGGCACGCGTGGCGGTCGCGAGGGTGCGCGAGGCGACCTTCGCGCGCCCGCACGCCTCAAGCACGGCCTCCCGGACGTCGGCGCTGATGGCGGTGTCGGTCATGCCCCCAGGCTACTTGCCCTTCCGAAGGACCACGAGGTCGTCGACGTGGACGAGCTCGCGGGCGTACTCCTCCCCGAGGTTCGCCCGGAGCTCGGCCGTGCTGAGGCCGAGCATCGCCGGGATCTCGTGCGCCGCGAATCGAGCGAAGCCGCGAGCGATCGGGGCGCCGTCGGGAGCGACGAGCTCCACCGGATCCCCCGCCTCGAATTCGCCGCGGACCGCGGTCACCCCCGCGGCCAGTAGCGACGCCTTGCGTCCCCGCACCGCCGCGACCGCGCCGTCGTCGAGCACGAGTTGGCCGCGCGTTTTCGCGGCGTGGGCCAGCCACTGCAGGCGGGAGGCCGAGCGCTTGCCTGTCGGCGCGAAGATTGTTCCCACGTCCTCCCCCGAGACCGCCGCGGCGGCGTCCTTCGCCCCGGCGAGCAGCACGACGACGCCCGAGCCGGTGGCGATGCGCGCCGCCTCGAGCTTGGTGACCATGCCACCCGTGCCCACCGAGTGCCCCCGGTGGGAGATGTCCACGTCCGCGATGTCGTCGAACGTTCTCACGCGCGCGATGCGCTCGGCCCCTTCGTGGTGCGGCGCGGCCGTGTAGAGCGCGTCGACGTCGGTGAGCAGGACGAGCGCGTCCGCGTGCACCACGGTCGCGACCAGCGCGGCTAGGCGGTCGTTGTCGCCGAAGCGGATCTCGTCGGTCGCGACGGTGTCGTTCTCGTTGACGACGGGGACGACGCCGAGCTCGAGCAGGCGGTCGAGCGCCCGTTGCGCGTTGCCGTAGTGGGTGCGGCGCACCAGGTCGTCGGCCGTCAGAAGCACCTGGCCGACCTTGAGCGAGTGCCGAGCGAAGGCGCGGGTGTACGCGGCGATGAGGAGCCCCTGGCCGACGCTTGCCGTCGCCTGCGCGGTCGCGAGGTCGACGGGACGCGTCGCGAGCCCGAGGGGGACGAGGCCGGCGGCGATCGATCCGGACGTGACGAGCACGACCTGCTGCCCGCGCGTGCGCATTGAGGCGACGACGTCGACGAGCGCGCCGAGCGCGGCCTCGTTCAGGTGTCCGTCGTCGCCCGTGAGCGAGGACGAGCCGACCTTGACCACGATGCGGCCCGGCCGGGCCACCACCGCGCGCACGTCCTTCATCCGCCCTCTCCTTCCCGCTGCTCCTGATCGTCCTGGTCCGGTGACACCCAGTGTCCCGCTTCCCGCTCCTCGCGCAGTTCGTCACGCGCCGCCGCGCGCGCATCCATACGCTCGTGATGCCGATCGCGACGCTCCGCGCGGCTTTCGCGCGGCGCGCGCTCGTGCTCCGCGATCCGGGCGTCGGCGCCCCGGTTGCCGAGGAGTTCCGCCCCGGCCATCATGGTCGGCTCCCAGTCGAAGATAACGCCGCCGTCCGTCGGACCGATCACCACCTCCGCGCCGGGCGTCGCCCCCGCCTCGAACAGCGCATCCTCGACCCCGAGCCTCGCGAGGCGGTCCGCAAGGTAGCCGACCGCCTCGTCGTTGGCGAAGTCCGTCTGGCGCACCCATCGCTCGGGCTTGACCCCGCGCACCTGGAAGAACGGGCCGTCCGGGCCCTCGCGGCGATCCACGGTGAAGCCCGCGTCGTCCACGGCCTTCGGCCTGAGGACGATCCGGGCACGTTCGAGCGGCGGCGCGGCGGCCCGCGCTTCCAGGACGAGCGCGGCGAGCGCGTAGCCGAGTTCCGCGAGCCCCTCATGCGTCGCGGCGCTCACCTCGAAGACGGAGAGTCCGCGCGCCTCGAGATCGCCCCGCACCATCGCGGCGAGGTCGCGGCCGTCGGGCACGTCGATCTTGTTGAGGATCGCGACGTGCGGGCGTTCGACGAGCGGGAGCGCCCCGCCGGCGAGGTCGGCCGAATACGCCGCGAGTTCGGCGAGGATCGCGTCGAGGTCCCGGAGCGGGTCGCGGTCGGACTCGAGCGCGGCAGCGTCGAGGACGTGCGCGATCACCGAGCAGCGCTCGACGTGGCGGAGGAACTCCAGCCCGAGACCCTTGCCTTCCGACGCCCCGGGGATGAGCCCGGGCACGTCGGCCATGGTGAAGCGCGTCGATCCGGCCTCGACGACGCCGAGGTTCGGCACGAGCGTCGTGAACGGGTAGTCCGCGATCTTCGGCCGCACGGCGGACATCGCGGCGATGATCGAGGACTTCCCGGCGCTCGGGTAGCCGACGAGCGCGACGTCCGCGATCGACTTGAGCTCGAGGACGACGTCCGCCTCCTCCCCCGGCTCGCCGAGCAGGGCGAATCCCGGGGCCTTGCGCTTCTTCGTCGCCAGCGCCGCGTTGCCGAGGCCGCCCGCACCGCCCGCGGCGACGACGTACTCCGCGCCGTCCCCGACGAGGTCGGCGAGGACCTCCCCGGACGTCGTCGTCACCGTCGTCCCGTTGGGCACGGCGAGGCGAAGGTCGGCGCCGTTCGCCCCGTCGCGCATATCCCCCGCCCCGGGCGCGCCGTTGCCCGCCTTCTTGTGGGGCGAGTGGTGGTAGTCGAGCAGGGTCGTCATCTGGGGGTCGACCACGAGAATCACCGAGCCGCCGCGTCCGCCATTGCCGCCGTCGGGACCGCCGAGGGGCTTGAATTTCTCGCGATGGACGGAGGCGACGCCGTGGCCGCCCTTGCCGCCGGAGGCGTGGAGGACGACGCGATCGACGAAGCTAGTCATATCCGCGTCCTCCTGCCCTGCGTCAGCGATACGGCCGCGGGGCGTTCCCCCGAGCCGGGGGCGCGCGGCGCTACGAGCCGACGATGTCGACGACGCGGCGCCCGCGACGCGTGCCGAACTTGACGGCGCCCGCCTGAAGGGCGAAGAGCGTGTCGTCCTTACCGCGACCGACGTTGAGGCCGGGGTGGAAGTGCGTGCCGCGCTGGCGGACGATGATCTCGCCGGACTTGACGACCTGGCCGCCGAAGCGCTTCACGCCGAGGTACTGGGGGCTGGAGTCGCGGCCGTTGCGCGATGCGCTGGCGCCCTTCTTGTGAGCCATGGCGGTACCCCTTAGCCGATTCCGGTGATCGTCAGCCGCGTGAGGTCCTGGCGGTGGCCCTGACGCACGCGGTATCCGGTCTTGTTCTTGTACTTGAGGATGTGGATCTTGGGGCCGCGCTCGTCGCGGACGACCTTGGCGGTCACCTTGACGTTCGCGAGGGCCTTGGCGTCGGTCGTGACCTTGTCGCCGTCCACCAGAAGGACCGCGGGAAGCTCGACCGTCGCGCCCTCTTTCGCGCTCAGACGGTCGACGACGACGATGTCGCCCACGGAGACCTTTTCCTGCCGGCCCCCGGCCTTGACAATCGCGTACACCATGGCGTTCCTCGAATCTCGGTGGATGCCCGCGCTCTGCGCCCGACGGGCGCGCGCGTGCGAGGGCGCCGAAGCGCCGACGGACAACGATACAAGGCCGTGAGGCCCGGGTCAAACAGGGCGACGGCTACTCGTCGTCGCCGGATTCCGCTGGCGCGTCAGGCGTCGGCTCCGTACCCGACGCGGGATCGTCGGACGCGTGCTCCTGCTCGTGCTGGTGGGCCTTCTCCGCCGCCGCGGCGATGCTCGCGAGCGTCGCCTTGACGGCTTCGCGGTTCTCGCTGCGATCGTCGAGCGCGTGCTTGTCGCCGTGGTCCTCCGGCTCGGACTTCGAGCGGCCCCCGCCCTTGCGGCGACCCGACTGGGCCGGGCGTTCGGCGGTCTCGATCACCGGTTCGCCGTGGACGAGGAACCCGCGCCCCTTGCACACCTCACACGTCGTGGAGAACGCCTCGACGAGTCCCTGGCCCACGCGCTTGCGCGTCATCTGCACGAGCCCGAGGCTCGTCACCTCCGCGACCTGGTGCTTGGTGCGGTCGCGGCCGAGGCACTCGATCAGGCGGCGCAACACTCGGTCGCGGTTGGCCTCGAGCAGCATGTCGACGAAGTCGATGACGATGATCCCGCCGATGTCCCTGAGGCGCAGCTGACGGACGATCTCCTCGGCGGCCTCGAGGTTGTTGAGCGTCATCGTCTCCTCGAGCGTGCCGCCCTTGCCGATGAACTTGCCGGTGTTGACGTCGATGACCGTCATCGCCTCGGTGCGGTCGATCACGAGCGACCCGCCGGACGGCAGCCACACCTTGCGGGCCATCCCCTTCTGGAGCTGCTCGTCGACGCGGACGTCGTGGAAGACGTCGCCGGTGCCCGTGTACTTGTGGAGGCGTTCGAGTAGGTCGGGGGCGACCTGGCTTACGTACGCGCTCAGCGAGTTCCACGTGTCGTCGCCTTGGATCGTGAGCGACTCGAAGTCCCCGTTGAAGATGTCGCGGACGACGCGGATGGCCATGTCCGGCTCGCCGCGCAGCAGCTGCGGCGCCTTGCCGGTCTTGGCCTCCTTCTCGATGCCCTCCCACTGGCGCTTGAGACGCTCGACGTCGGCGCGGAGCTCCTCCTCCGACGCGCCCTCGGCGGCGGTACGGACGATCACGCCCGCGTCCGGGGGGATGACCTCGCGCAGGAGCTTCTTGAGGCGGCTGCGCTCGGTGTCGGGCAGGCGCCGGGAGATGCCCGTGACGCCGCCCCCGGGAACGTAGACCAGGTAGCGCCCGGCGAGGGAGATCTGGGACGTGACGCGGGCGCCCTTGTGGCCGATCGGGTCCTTGGTCACCTGGACCATGACCGTGTCACCCGGCTTGAGCGCGAGCTCGATACGGCGCGGCTTGCCCTCGAGGCCCGCGGCGTCCCAGTTGACCTCACCGGCGTAGAGGACGGCGTTGCGCCCGCGGCCGACGTCGATGAACGCGGCCTCCATGCCCGGGAGCACGTTCTGGACGCGGCCGAGGTACACGTTGCCCGCCATCGATTGCTGCGCCTGGTGGCTCACGTAGTGCTCGACGAGGATGTCGTCCTCGAGGACCGCGATCTGGACGCGGCCGTCCTGTTCGCGCACGACCATGTCGCGCTTGACGCTCTCGCGCCGCGCGAGGAACTCCGCTTCGGAGATCACCGGGCGTCGCGTGTCGCGGCCGTCGCGGCGTCGCTGGCGCTTCGCCTGGAGCCGCGTCGAACCCGCGAGGTCGTCGCCGCCCGACCGCGAGCGCCCGCCTCGGCTGCGGCGGCGGCGCGTCGAGGTGCCGCCGTCGTCGCGTGACGATTCGCCGTCGCCCGAGCCGCCGTCGCCCGAACCCGAGCCCGACCGCGACCGGCCGCCACGTCCGCGACCGCCGCGGCGTCGGCGACGCCGAGTGACGCCGTCGCCCGAGCCGTCGGAGCCTCCGCCGTCGCCCTCGCTCGGCGAATCGCTCGTCGCGTCGACGGAGTCGTCGGCTGTGGCGGACGCGTCACCCTTCGCGGCGGCATCCTTCGCGGCGGCATCCTTCTTGGCGGCGCCGCCCTTCGCCGCGGACGCCTTCGCCGGGGCGTCGTCCGCCGCGGCATCGGCCTTCGCGGTCGACTTCTTGGCTGGGGCCTTCTTCGCGGCCGGCTTCTTGGCCGCGGCCTTCTTGGCAGGGGCCTTCTTCGCCGCCGGCTTCTTCGCGTCGGGCTCGGCCGCGTCGTCGGGGATGACGGGCGGGCCGGCGGGCGCGGACGCTCGTCGGCTCGCGCGGGGCGCCGGTTCCGGCGCCTGGAAGATGGGATCGGTGGTGGGTGCGTTGGTGTCCTCGCTCATCGCGGGTACCTCGCGCCGGTGTGGCCACACCCCACCCGGCGTATTGTCGGTCGACGTCCGCCCTCGGGCGGACTCGGAAGTCTCTCGGTCGCGGCGGTCAGCGGCGCCACGTTGCCGATCATCGTCCCCGGATATCTCCCACGCGGACTCGCGCCGCGGAGATCCTGCCGGGACGGGCAACCGACTCGGTCGCTGCGTCTGTCGCACGGTTGTACGCGGTGTAGGCGCGTACTGACCTTCGTCCATTGTGACACAACCGTGACCGAACGGTCCGCATTGCCTCCGCCCGTCGACGCGGGCGGCTCCCCCCGCTACGTGGTCGAGCCGAGGTAGGCGTCGATCCGGACGAACTCGCCCGTGCGATCGAAGATCGCGGCGCTCGCGGAGTCGTCGAGCGAAAGCCCGTCGACCTCCCGTCTGGTGCCGTCCGCGCGATGGAGCACGCACCGGGCGGGACCCGCGCGGTGGAGCACGATCGGAACCTGGCAGACGGTGAAGCCGAGGCTGTCCGCCTCCAGGTCGAACGTCGCGTCGCGACCGTCCACCGAGACGTACCGGAAGGGGCGGCTCGCGGCAAGGAACTCCGAGCGGTCCACGCACGCGGGGATGATTCGGAGGCGACCGTTCTCGACGAGTACCCCCATGTCGTGGAACCGTGAGATGACGTCCTCCTTGACCTGACCCGTCATCCCCGGCTGCTGGGCGCCTGCGAAGGACGGGGTGTGGGAGTACGGATCCGTGGGGATCGCCCCGTATTCGCGGGGCGACTTGTGGGCCCCGATGCCCTCGCGGATCTCGTGGTAGTGGGCGGCGATACGGGAGACCTCGGCCGCGTCGGCGCCTTCCTCGATCGCGCCGATCCACTCCTCGCCGACGGCCAGCGCGAGCTTCGAGACCATGTGCCAATAGATCGATCCGAGGCCCTCGTACTTGTAGAACGTTCCCGACCGGCCGGTGAAGGCGCGGTGGTGGAAGACCTCCTCGTAGAGGTCGAGCACCGCCTGGCGCTCCGCGCGCGCCGCGTCGCCGAAGGGACCCCCGTCGAGTCCGTCGAGCGCCCGTTCGAGGATGCCGGCGTTCCGGAACGAATGATGGAAATGAATGCCCCCGTCAACGTCCCGCGCGACGAGCGAGGTGTCGCCCGCGTCGAGCATTGCGGTCAACAGCGCCGAGCCCGCGACGGCGTCCGCCGGGACCACGTTCTGGTCGAGGAAGGCGGGCAGGTCGCGGTCGGGATAGAGGAGGTAGCTCGCCTGATCCTCGCGATAGAGATCGCTCGCGCGCAGGGCGTCGAGCAGCGACACGGCCTCTTCAGCGGTCAGAACGCCCGCGCTGAGTGCGGCGACCTGTCCCTCCAGCATGACCGGGAGCCGCTCGATCTCGATGCCGCTGTCCATCACGCGCATGACGTTGTACGCGTGGAAGAGCCCGTCGTCTCGGCGATTCGCGCGGATCGAGTGATCGACATGCCGCAACGCGACGTCGCAGAAGGAGGCGAGGGCGTCGGCGGTGACCGTCGCCCTCTCGCCGGAGAAGCTCGCGGCGTACACGCGGGCGCGGTACCGCGAGCCCGCCTCGCCGAGCGCGTCGAGCAGCGCCCGGCGGTCGCTGTCCGATATCGGCGCGCCCAGCGTGCCCTCGTGCTGGTCGAGCGCGGCGCCGACGCCCTCCAGGAAGTCCGCTACCTCGCTGGCGAGTTCGACCTCTCCCCCGTCGATCGTGGAGAAGAGACCCTTCGCGAAGGCGAGGTACCGCCGCAGGTGGCAGAGGGTGACCACGGAGACGCCGTTGCCGACCAAGGCGTTGTTCCCGTCGTTCCACTCGGGGCGTTGCGTGTTCATCCAGATACCGGCCTCCGGAATGAAATTCGCGAGCTTGGCGAGGGCGACGAGCAGGATCTTCTCCGCGCCGTTCGCGCGGACGATCGCTCCGTCTCGCCCGAGCAGCGCGAGACCGTCCGCGCCACGCTCCTCAGCGCGCGCGAGCGCGGCCGTGTGGGCGTCGTGGTCGAAGACGATGGAGTTGCGCGGGTCGGCGAGAAGGTCGGCATAGGGCCGTATGCGGTAGGGGACATCCGCGTACGCGAAGAGCGGCCGCGAGAGCAGGCGCGTGAGGCATCCCGGCCGATGGCGCTCGGCTACCTCGAGGAGCCGGAGCAGGTAGATCACCTGGTGGTCACCCCAATAACCGATGTTCGACCACGGCTCGTCCGGGTCAACGACCTCCCACTCGAAGCCCTCGCGCAGCACCCGGTAAGGGTTGTGGCCGTCCGCGGTCGACGAACCGAGGAACTTGGCGATCATTCCCTCGGTGAAGTCGGGGTACGAGAGCGAGAGCGCCTCCCAGTTCTGGAATATGTCGCGCCAGTTGCCCTCGTAGTGGAGCCGCTTGTCCCCGCGCTCGTCCCTGATCTCAATCGAGAAGCGATTCCATGGTCTGCTCGGGTCGCCATGGCGCCTGCTGAACGTGAACGGCAGGTACGCGACGCACAGGCGCTCCAGGTCGAGGTCGTCGGTACGCGCCGCGCGCTCAAGGAGATCCCTGCGCGGGAGTGTCTCGGGAAGGCCGTCGATGAAGGGCGCGTGGCGTTCGGCGACGGAGACGTTCGATGCGACGAGGAACGAGCGAAGG